>VFQP010002588.1_pt1 | contig 19875 bp, 17 predicted proteins | sample 3512351 | NCBI WGS metagenome assembly VFQP01 (sample SAMN10412372, study PRJNA504923) | tailings metagenome | isolation source: Relicate 1 Philex TSF1 revegetated site | place: Philippines: Tuba, Benguet | collected 2017-08-29
CCGGTCTGGGCCGCAGCCTGGTCAGGGTGAGCCAGAGCAGACACACCCAGCTCGTGTGCTCGCCAGCGCGCTCAAGCGGGGCGCCTGGCCCTAGCTAACCCTAGTCCGGACGCCCCTTTGCGAGCGCAGGTGCCGGCGCAGGCTGCGCGGGCTGCGGTGACGCCGCCGGCCGCGTCAGGGAGAGCCGGCTCGGGCCGCAGCCGGGTCCTGGTGAGCGGGTGCAGACACACCCAGCTCGTGTGCTGGCCAGCGCGCTCAAGCGGGGCGCCTGGCCCTAGCGCATGCTTGGCTTCTGGCTGCGGTGGCGCTCGTTCCCTTTGCGTCGCCTCTGTTGGATCCCAAACTGTTGCAGAAATGTCACAGCAGCAAAACGACGAGCGGGAGGGCTAGACCCCCCCTCCCCCTGAGTTCACACACGCAGCAGACGGGCACCTGCGCTCGCCGTCCCATGAAGAACCCCAAGCCACCTACACCGCCCACACACCTACACCAGCAGAATTACACACACCATCCACGCGTTGCGACTCGCCCAGGCTGGTCCCTGCAGGTCGTGTGCACCACCGTCACTGCCCAGCTGGTCTGTCGCGCGTGTGCGCGCGTGCCCAGGAGCGCTCACGTGCACACATTCTGACCACTGGCGTTCCGGCGCCCCCCCCAGCAAAAGCAAACAAGCGAGTCAGGTCCGCCCCATCGTGTCCTGCCCGAAAAGAGTCCTCCCTCCACCATCCTCCTGGCGGCCCGCCTCAGGAGGGAGGCGGGACTGTCCTGCGGAGGCTGAGCTTTGACACAAAAGGCTTTGACCCAAAGCATACCCAAAGCGCAAATCACATCAGCAGCTGAAAACGGGTCCGACAGGAGGGTATAACGCGTTCAGTCACGTCAACAACCCCACGCACTGCGTGTGAGGTTTGGGGGCCCTGGGGGGCCAGGGGAAGCGGCGTAGAAGAAGACAGGCGGCAGCGGCACACAAGCACGCGCACACAGCGGTCGCAGGACCCAGAAGCGACGACACAGGAGAGGAGAAACGGAGAGAGGCGCACAACACGCACTTGCGGCCACCTTTGCGGCACAGTTGAGAGGAGCGTTGTGCTACACAGGTCACGAGAGGTTGCGTGGTCAAGGGTGCAGGGTGGGTGCGTGGTCAAGGGCACAGTGGGGGTGCTAGGGTGGAGGGTGACCAGCAGGAAAAGCCAAGTTGATCATGTTGCTGCTTGCCCCTGCCGCCGCTGCTGCTGGTGTCGTGTGCTCGCCGCCGCCGCCCGCTGGGTGAGGTGCTGCGCCCCCGCCTGCGCTCCTCTCCTCGGAACCTGATCAGGTCCAAAAAACGCTGGACGCTCAGCACAGAGTGTGAGGGGGAGGCGGGCGGGTAGCACAGAGTGTGAGGGGGAGGCGGGCGGGTTGAGGTGGAGTGGGCGCTGGGAGAGGAGAGTGGGGCCCTCATGCGCACGCACGAGTCGTGGTGCCGACGCACGCGCCCGCGCCCACCACCACCGTCGGCACGCCCACCGAGCCCCACACGCAGGGACGTGTGTGTTGCCACTACTACTTGGGCGAGCGGTTGGGTGTGGTGCTGCTCCCGCTGAGGCCCAGGATGGCCGCCAGGGGCTTGACCGTCGAGGCGTAGGCGTTGTTGGCCACGCGCTCGACGCCCCGCTGCATGCGGCCCCCCTGCTTCTCAAGCGTGGCCACCACCCTGCGCGTGCGTTGACTGGCACAAAGGCGCCGTCAGCGCAACTCGCCATCCTCCACCTGCCCTTGACGTCCTCAGCATCGCCCGTGTGTGCGTGCTGCAAGTGCGTGTCCCCCACCCCCCAAGTCGTTCCCCTCCCTCGCGCCCCAGGCAACCCCTGCGCCCCAGCCTGTGCGCACCTGGCCTGCAGGTCGTCCAGGTCCTTGGGCAGTGGTTTGAGCTTGACGGGGCCCTCGTTGCTCAGCGCCGTCTGCAGCAGCGACACGTTGGCTGCCGCCTTGGACACCAGGCGCGCCACGATGGACGACGGCGCAGCGCCCTCTGCGGCCTCCTGCTCGTGCTGCGGCTGCAGGTGATGGTGCTGCGCCGCCGCCTCGGCGCCCTTGCTGCTGCTGCCGCTGCCCTGCTGGTAGTGGTGGTCGTCGTGAGATCCCAGGGAGCCGTGCAGCACCACCTGCGTGTGCAGCACGCACACCAGCACGGGGCGCGCGTCAACGCCGGCGGATCTGGGGTTTCCTCGCCGCCGCCCCAGAAACTGTGCAGTGCAGGAAGGCAGGTGGCTGCCTCCGCAACAGCAAGCTGCCGAGCGCGAGCCTGTGCGCGCACCTCCAGGCCTTCGCAGTGCGGCAGGGCGGTGGCCGAGGCTGAGGGGCAGAAACTCGAGTACCCCACGCACAGCATCTGCGCGAGCGGCACACGGCAGCAGGGAGAGAGCGGCATTGTTCGCGAGCAGGTGTAGAGCCGCAAGACTGGGCGAACACGCGGCAGCTGCTCGCTTGGGCGCGCGCAGAACGACGAAAAGAGGCGGAAGGCACCGCCACGCCAGCAGAGCGCTGCGGCGATCTGCCCCGAGGACAGCGCGGCGCGCCTTGGCCCTACTGCGCGCACCTTGAAGTCGTGGTGCTGCGCGGCTGCCTGCTGGGGGTCGCCCAGCACCGCCGTGGGCTGCCGCTCGCGCGCCTGCTCGGTGGCAGCCTCCTTGCTGCTCGCGGGCGGCTCGTGGTGGTGGCTGGGGTCCTCCCGCACCTGGCTGAAGCCCATGCACACCTGCCGGCAGCAGCACGCGAGTCGCGGGGGCGAGGCAACTTCGCAAAGCGGACTTTTCGCCGGGACTTGAACAAAACCAGGCCTCCGCCAGGCCTCACCGGCACCGCGCCCGTCTGCTGCATGAAGGCGCTGTAGTAGAGCATGCCCACGCAGTCGTAGCGCTTGCCAGCGCTCAGCGCCGTGGCCTGCACCATGGTCGTCTGGCGAAAGTGGGGATCCGCCGAGATTCGCGCGCCTGCGCTTGGGCCCTGGGGACTGGCTGAGCTCCTCTGTGGGCTGGCCGCAATGTGTGTGCCGCGCGCCTGCGTTTGCTCGCTGGGGGCGCTGGGGAACGGCAAACGAAAACTCCACACCAAAAGCTCTCACCGGGAGTGGTAGCGCATGCAGATGTACGGCTTCCTCTCCGCGAGCACGAGCGAGCGAGCGCACGCAAGACTGCGTTCTGCACGCTGCTAGGCACCGACCCAGCCCGGCAGGCCTCTTCCTCCTCCTCCTCCTCCTGCCGTGGAGGCCCCGCGGCTCCTGTTCGTGCCGCAGCAAGAGCGCGTCGAAGCACACCGAGCAAGCATGGCGGACGACGGGGGCACCGCTGCCCAGCGTCGAGCGGCCATTGCTGACCCGGAGGAGGCCGAGGACGCGGGCATTTTCACGGCCGATGGCGCGATGCACCCCGAGCACCCGCTGCTGGCCAGGGCGCAGGCCGCGCTCAAGAAGCAGCTCCAGTCGGAGCAGCTCAGGCTGCAGGAGGAGCTCCGGGAGAAGCAAATCATGGTTAACGTGCGTGCTGCGCTGGTGGGGCGTGGTGGAGGGGCGTGGGCGGGCGGGACGCGCCGCTTGCGGGCCTGAGCATCCTGAAGCCATGCATTCAGCGGGAGCGCCCCAATGCGGCTGACGAACGTCCTGATTTCGCGCACGCGGCGAGCTGGTGCGCAGAACGTGGCGAACAAGCGCGAGAGCGTGGGCGTGGAGCTGTACGGCTTCCAGCAGAACCTGGCCAAGCTGCAGCTGCAGCTCGAGCAGACGCACCAGAACCACCAAATCATCAACCGCGTCCGCGCGCAGGTGGGCGGGCTCCTGACGGCATGCCCTCCCAGCACCTCACCACCGAGCGTGCTTCCTCGCGCCACGCGCTCTTCCTCCTCCACCGCCACCACGCAGGCCGAGGAGGACCTGCAGACGCTGCGCCGCAACCTTGAGCAGTCAGACATGGAGACCAAGGGCACACGAGCAGAGGTGCGTGGGGTTGACGCACTCCTGGGGAAGGTAGGGCGACAGGCGCGCAGCACCTCGGCCGACGGCATGTGGCCCAGCGGCGAGGCGGCGGCCAGCGGGGGCTCAGCGGGGTGCTGCTGCGCGGGGAGGCCAAGGACGGCAGCGGGCTGGGGTGGGCGCTGGCGGCGGGGCTGGCGGCGGCGGCGTGTGCCAGCGGGGAGGAGGCGGCGGGCGGGGCGGGCGGCGCTTCCTGCCGGCCGCGCGGCTCGGCAGTCGGGAGCCCGAGGGCAGGGCAGGGGCGGCAGTGTCCTGCGGGGCCGCGTGTTGTTCGGCCTTGGGGCAGCGACATGCGTCACACGGTGGGTTCCTCCCCACGGCCCCCTCCCTCGCAACGCGCACGCTGCACAACGCAGGTGGAGAAGAACCAGCTGGAGCTGGACCGCCTGGCGGCCACACTCAAGCAGGTCGAGGCGTACAACGAGGCAATGAAGGGCGAGATTGCCGTGACGCGCCGGGCCGCCTACGCCGCCGAGGACGCCGTGTCGCGCCTGGAAAAGGACAAGCTGCAGCAGGACTTCCGCATCGACGACCTGCAGGGCGGCATCAAGAGCCTGCAGCAGCAGCTGCAGCTGCTCACGGCGCAGGTCGAGGCGCAGTCCCGCGAGACGCGCGCCGCGCTCGAGACGCTGGCCGAGGCAGAGGCAGAGATGGCCTCGGTGCACTTTGAGAAGAAGCAGCTGGTGGCGCAGTGGCGCAGCAGCCTGCTCGCCATCTCCAAGTGAGCCACGCAGCTTGTGCGCCGCCTTGCTGGTGTCGCGCACCACGTGCGTGGTGTGTGCCGCTGGCCCGCGCGCCTGGTGATGCCACACGCACGACGTGCCGTGACGCCACGCTGCCCCGCAGGCGCGACGAGGCGCTGGCGTCCATCCAGGACGCGCTGCGCGAGCAGCAGCAGCAGGAGCTCAGCATCACGGCGGAGATCCGGGGCTACAAGAAGGACATTGTCAAGCAGCAGCTGGCCAACGAGCAGGTAAGGGGTGCCGCGCTGCTTGCGCCTTCTTGCCCTTTTTCTCTCTCTGGGCCGCCTGTCCAGCCCCAGCCAAAAAAGAGCCGTCCGTCGAGCCTCGCGCCCACACGCACACGCGCAGGTGACGGCGGTGCTCAAAAAGGTCGAGGCCGAGTCGGGGTTTGTGGGCAAGCAGATTGAGTCAGTGCTGGAGAAGCAGCAGCAGCTGGCCGAGGTGCTGGCCAAGCTCACGCGCTCCCTGGAGCACACCGAGGCGCAAATGAGGCAGCAGCAGGCCGAGGCCAAGGCGCTCGGCGGCGAGACAGAGGCGGTGGACCGCGCGCACACAAAGGTGCGTGGGTCATGGGAAGCAAGGGGACGAGGAGGTTCGTGGGGCGCGCTGCTTCATAGCACCGCCAAGGCGCGCGGCCCCCAACACGTGCGCCCCTGGCACGCGTGCGCGCAGGTGGCGCAAGAGCTGCGCGCCATTGAGGAGGAGATGCTCATCACCCTCAGCAGTCAGACCACCACCGAGAAGAGCAGCCGTGAGTGCTGCTCTCCTGCAGAGGGCGTGGTGGGGTGGGCAGGCCTGCCCCCTGCCTCGTGCTGTCCTCCGCCTGACGTGGCGCGCCTGAGCGTTGCGTGGCTGCAGACAAGACGCTCAACGACATCCGCGCGCTGCGCAAGAAGATCCGCGAGGAGGAGCTGGGCGTGGTGGACGCGCAGAACGAGCTGGCCAAGCTGCAGGTGCGCGGGCGTGCACCCTGCCCAGGTGGCACATTGTGGTGGGTGCGCAGCGCGCCAGGGCTTCCGTCACGCCGCCGCCGGCCGCCGACCCTTGTCCTTCTTGAGCCCACCTTGCGCGCGCACGCAGGTGGACATCCTCAACACCGAGGCGCACAACACGCGCCTCACCGACACGCTCAAGCTGCTGGACGAGGAGCTGGCCGACAAGGCGGCCGCCGTCGAAAAGTACGAGCTGGAGATCAAGCGGCGCAACGACGAGATTGAGAAGAAGACGCGCGAGATCGACCTGCTCAACCGGAGGTGCGGGGGAAGGATTTTTGAGGGAGGGAGGAGGGCCCCAGCAGGCCGCGGCGTGGCCACGCCGCGCTGGGCGTGCTGCGCGTGCTTTCAAACCCTGTCCACTGCGTGGTCCACTGCTGGCTGCGCAGGCTCGAGAAGCTCAGCGGCGGCGTGGAGAGCGAGGAGGTCGGCCCCCTGGAGGCCACCATCAAGAACCTGCAGCGCGAGATCGACAACAAGGTGTGTTTGCGTGCGCACGTTCACTGACTCAGGCGACGCGCTGACGCTTGCGGTGGTCAGCCTGACAGCATTGGCGCGGCGCACGCCTCACACACACACCTCACCGTCCCCTGCGTGCCGTGCCCGCGCTGCATGCTGCGCGCTGCGCAGAACCAAGAGTCCAAGGAGATGCAGCGGCGGTGGATCGCGGCCCAGACCGAGCTGGTGGCCCTGCAGAACGAGAACGCGTCGGCGGTCGAGACGGTGTCGCGCATGAAGGCCGAGGAGACGGTGCTGTTCCAGAAGAAGCGGCGGCTCGAGGCGGCGCTCGAGGGGCACCAAAAGGACATCCGCGGGCTCAACACGTCCATGGGCCGGCTGCACGTGCAGCTGCAGCGCGTCAACGGGCTCATCGCCAGCAACGCCGCGGCGCGTGAGGCGCTGGCCGAGGACAACCTGCAGCTCGAGTCGCGCATCGCAGGCGAGCTGCGCGACATGGAGGTGGAGGCGGCCAGCCTGTCGAGCCAGATCGACGAGGGGCGGCAGCAGAAGCGCGACGTGCTGGCCGAGGTGGTCGAGGTGGAGCGGCAGGTCATGCTGTGGGAGCGCAAGCTCATCCTCGAAAAGGAGATGCGCGAGGTGCTCGACCCCACCGTGGGGCAGGACGTGGTGGGCGAGATGAAGCGAGAGATCCACCGCATGCAGCTCCGGCACGGGGAGCTCATGCGCCTGCAGGACAAGCTCATGGCGGTGAGTGAGCGTGCGTGTTTGTGTGTGTATGGTGGGGGGCGGGAGGGGGGAGAAAGGGGGCGGGTAGGCAACGGGGCGAGTGCGCGCTGACGGCGCGGGCGCCTGACTCCCTGCCGGACCCCGCACGCATGCCTGCGCACCTCGTGCGCCCGCCGCGCGCAGGACCTGGAGCGCGCCCTGTCCAAGCGCGACCTCATCGCCGTCAAGGGCCGCGCCACCATGGCCCGGGCCAAGCAGGCGGCGCCGGGCGGGCGGCTGAGCAAGGACACCCACGCCGCCATGACCAAGGGGCAGCTCACCAAGGCCATGGCGGACCTGGAGCGCAGCGTGCGCGACACGCACCGCGAGCTGCAGGCCACCGACAGCCGGCTGCAGGCGCTCGAGGCGCAGCGCGAGGAGCTGCAGGGCGCCGCCGCCGAGGCCGACCAGGCGTGCGGGGACCTGCGGGCGCGCGAGCAGGTGCTGCAGGCCGAGCTGTCGCAGGCGCTGGCCAACAAGTACAAGCTGCTGCTGGCCACCAGCCGGCAGCAGAAGCAGGCCAAGCGGTTTGAGGACATGGCGTCGGGGCGGTACCGCCCGCTGGTGGAGGACGCCAGCCTGCTGGACGGCGAGGTGACGGCGGCGGGCGGGCGGCTAGAGGCGCTGCTGGGCGTGTGCTCGGCCATCCGCGAGGCGGTGCCCCAGCTCGCAGGGGAGCTCGACAAGGTGCTCTGCCACGTGACCGAGGTCTGACCTGCGCCTGGCGTCTCCAAGTGCATGCAACCTCTCTCTCTCCTCTCTGAATTCTCTCGTGTTGCACGCACGCGGAAAGCGTTCCTCACAGCGGAGAGAGAGTCACACAGAAGAGGCGAGCGGACAGCGAAGGAACAAAAAGAAAACAGTTCCGGTGTGCAGGCGCAAGTGGAGGTAGAGGCCGCAAGTCGAGCTAGAGGCCGTGCTTCTCGACCAGCACAAACAGCGGCGTGCCCTGGATCTTGGACCGTCCGTGCAGGTCCGGCAGCTCAATCACCACCGCCGTCTCCACCACCTCGCCGCCCGCCTTCTCTGCGCGCCACGCAGCACGCACGCGGGCAAGCGTGCGGCGCTTGGGGTTTTGAGCAGCAAACAGGAAACAGCCACGCAGCGCCCCAGCAGCAACAGCGACAGGCCGCGCTCACTGATGAGGTTGATGCCGGCGTTGAGCGTGCCGCCTGTGGCAATCAGGTCGTCCACCAGCACCACGCGCTGGCCCGGCTTGACGTGCCCCTCGTGCATCTCAATCGTGTCAGTGCTGTACTCGGTCACGTAGCTCTCGCTGATCTTGGCGCCTGCGACCCAACAGGGCGCCCAGGGAGGGCCACAGCGCTCGTCAGCGAATGGAGGGGGCTGCCCGCTCAACGCGCCGCAAGGAAGGCACTGCCGGCACGGGCACCACCACCCGGCTCTCCCCAACCGCCCCCTTGAGCATCCCAGGGCGCACCTGGCAGCTTGCCGGGCTTGCGGAGCGGCACAAAGGCGGCGCCCAGCGCCAGGGCCAGAGGCGCTCCAAAGATGAGCCCGCGCGCCTCAAAGCCCGCCACCACGTCCACCTTCTGCCCCCTGTAGCGCTCCACAAACAAGTCAATCACGGCCTGGAACGCCGTCGGGTTGAGCATGATGGTCGTCACGTCCCAAAACAGGATGCCCGGCTTGGGGAAGTCTGCAAACAGCAGCACGCATTGCGAGAGCCCGACCCTCAAGAGCTCTCCCCCAGGGTGCATCGGGGATGAGGCATCCACAAGCGAGCGCAGCGCCGGCGGCTCGCGAGATGGCGCACGCACCTGGGATGCCCCTGATGGAGTCCAGGATCAGCTGCTTCTTCTCAGCTTCAGTGGCCATCTGCCCTGCTTGCTGCTGCTGTGCCTGGCTCCTGGGTGGTGTGCCGCGCGCTCGAGCCTGGCGGCTCCGCGGACTGCTCAGAGGCGCGAGGAAGGCGCTGCTCCTTGTCGTGCGCGCGCAGGTGGCAGTGCAGGGGGGGCGAATGGCGGCGCGCGATATCATCCACTGCGCGCTGGAGCGTGCGCGAGGAGGCCTTGTGTTCGACCTCATGCGCGGTCGATCTGTTGCTCTGCTGCTCTTGCTCTGGCGTGGACTACTGCAGACGATGACATGCTGGTGCTCGGCCGGCAGGGCCTGCTGCTGGGCCACCACCTGCCGCGCTCCCACGCCCGGTTGTCCAAGTTGCGCACGCGCGGAGCGTCCCGCCCACAACCGCCGCACGTGAGGAGGCTCCTCACCGCGGCGCCGGCCATGGCCACGGCATCCGGAGGGAGGCCGCTGCGGTTCAGGCTGCCGGACGCGCACGCGCACCCCCAAGACGACATGCCCAGCGCGGTGCGCCTGCTGCCAGCGGCCGGCGACAGCGGCGTTCAGGCCTCCGCCGTGGCCGTCATGGGCGTGCGCGAGGCGGACTGGGAGCACGTGCTGCAGCTCAGCCAGCTGGCGCCCGCCAAGGTCATCCCGTGCTTTGGCGTGCACCCCTGGTTCGCGCACCAGCACCTGGCGCCCGGCACCGCCGGCGATGGAGGTCCCCAGGCGGAGCAGGGCAGCAGCAGCAACAACAACAGCTCGTTTGCGGCGCTCTGCGAGCAGCGCGGGGCCCGGGGCGGCATGTTCACCCTGCCCCGGCAAGCAGCGGGCGCCCCGCCCGAGGAGCTGCAGGGCTTGGTGGCTGCTCTGCTGCCGGCGCCGCCATCCAGCACCTGGGCTGCGCGCCTGGAGGAGCTGCTCAGGGTGCGCCTGGCTCTCCATGACCTGTACCTCGCCAGGCTGCTGCTGTCGCTGCGACGATGCGCAACTAGTGGCCGCACGATCGTCGCCGCTCGCAGGCGCATCCCCAGGCGGTCGTGGGCGAGTGCGGGTTGGACCGCGCCGCCGTGGTGCCGGGCACCAAGGTAGGGTCTCCTTGGGGTGAAAGGATCGTGGGGCGGTCCATGGATTGCTGCGGGCACGCTCAGCGAGCGCCCCTCCCCCTCCCCGCGTGCCGCCTGCGTGGCAGGTGTCCGTGTCGCTGGAGCACCAGGTGGCCTTGGTGCGGCACCACCTGGCGCTTGCGGGCCGGTTGCAGCGGCCCATCAGCATGCACTGCGTGCGCGCCACGGGCGCCATGCAGGTGCGGCGTCGCACAGCAGCGGTGCTCATCAATTGAGGCGCCCGTGCCCCAGGCACTCGAACGTTGACGATGCACGTGCTTCCGCGCCCGCGGTGGTGCGCAGGAACTGCTGCAGTCCCTGCCTGCGGACCAGCTGCCGCCCCGCATCATGCTGCACAGCTTTGGAGGACCACCAGAGGCCATTCGGCAGGTGAGGCGCACATGCTGCTTTGTTGCGAGCGCGGGTGTCTGGCACCTGACCCGTTTGCCTTTCGCGCCTTGCCCCTGGTGCCCCGCCTTCAGCTGCTGCTCCTGTCTCAGACCACCAACGGCAAGGGCACTACCAGTGGTGGCGGAGGCGTGTCGAGCCGCCTCTACTTCAGCTTCAGCACGGCCATCAACCTGCCCGGTGACGCAAGCAGCAGCAGCAGCGGCGGCGACAGCAGCAGCAGGACCAAGCTCGTGGAGCGCATCCGCGCCGTGCCTGAGGACCGGCTGCTCATCGGTGCGTGCAGGGGGCGCTGGTGTGCCTGGCGAGATGCTGCGCAGCGTCGGCGGTGGCGGCGCTTGGCCCGCAGCTGCCTGTGCCTGCGCCTTGGCCTGTGCCTGGCGCAGAATCGGACCAGAACTCTGTGCTGCGCATGGACCAGGGGTTGGACGCCATCCTGCGCCTGGTGGCAGAGGCACGGGGCTGGGACCTCCGGCGGGTGGGTCAGTGGCTGCCCGAGGTGCTCGGTGTGCTGCAGGAAGCCCTGGGCTGATGATGCCTTGCACGCGCACGGCTCCCCTCGCGTGACGCGCGCAGGCCGCCGAGGTGTCCCTGCGCAACTTTGAGGCTTTTTACGAAGGGTTCCTGCCAGCTGGATGGGCGGCAGGCGGCGCGGGCACGCTTGCAGAGTAGAAGAGAAGTGAAAAGGGTGTGCCACGGCACAGGAGGAGAGCAGTGCAGGAAGAAGAGGGCCGCGTTTTGCTCGTTTCCACCAAGCGCAGTCGCTGCGTGCAGTTGACCCAAGCTTGCTTTCCCTTCCAAGTCAGCATTGATTATTGTTGGGCCGGCGCCACGTGGATGCCAACCAGCAACCCTGGTCCTCGCCGCGCCCGTGAATACAGGGGATACAGTCCTCCGCCTCTTCTCCGTAAACAGGGATTTTCAATTGCTTTGCGGACGTCATGCATGAGTGCGGTCGTCGTCGTGCTTGCTTGCTGACGCCACACCCCAGGGATGCAATCTCAGCAAGTGAGCGGCAAGCAGTGAGCCCCTGCGCCCCAGCTCTCGCCCGATTGTCCACAATCCGCAGCTGTGCTCTCTCACGCTTTGCTCAGCGAGGGGAGCATGCCGGCCACGCTCGCTCTGCGGCAGCGAGAGCACAGCAGCGGGACAGCAGAGGGAGTCAGCCTCCGCGCAGCGCTGCTCGCGCACCGATCACCCGCACGCTTCCCCCAGCAGTGTGGCTCACCTGCGAGGGCCGAGGTTGCCCGACCCGCTCGTGGGCAGCACCACCTGCATCTTGCCGAAGCTGGCGCGCGTGTCCATGGTGGAAGGCGCGTCTGACGCAAAGAGGATGGGCTGCCCGCCGGACAACACGCCATGGCCCGCAAAGGAGCCCTCGCCCAGCACGCCGCTGGCGCGCCTCCCGCGTGAGGACGAGGAGACCAGGGGGGAGCCGGCCAGCGCCGCAGAGGGCGCCAGCTGCACCGACGCAAACACCGACCCGCGGCCAGTTTGCTGCGGGGTTAGCGCGGGCGCCTGCGGCGCCAGAGAGCCGGGCAGGCTGGAGGAGCCCGACACGTTGAGCGCCGAGGTGAGGCGGTTGAGCGGCCCGCTGACCGACGCCGACAGCACCACGGAGGCCCGGCGATTCGCTCCTCCCAGCGCGGTGGCGGCTCCCGCCCCCAAGCTGGCCAGCGGCCCAGACAGCCCGCCAGTGGTGGAGGTGCGCCTGGCCAGGCCCGGCGAGGAGCCCCCGGCAGCGCCCAGGCGCATCAGGCGCTCCACCGCGTCAGAGGTGGGCCCAACGAGGTTGGAGGCCGACGCCGACGCAGAGAGCTGCTGCTGTAGCTGCTGCTGCTGGTGCATGAAGGTAGAGAAGCGCGAGGTGGACCCCTCGCCAGCCGCGGGGTGGGTGCCGCCGGTGAGGCCCCAGTCCGAGGTGAGCGCCCCGGACGCCGTGCGCGAGACCAGGGTGAAGCCGGCCCCCGCGCCCACGGGTAGCAGGCCGCCGGCATGCTGTGGGTGGTGGTCGTTGCTGCCCGTCTGAGACAGCGTGCCTCCCACGCCGGCAGCGCCGCTGAAGCGCGCCGCGCCGCCGAGGGCGTAGCGCGACGAATGGTTGATGGCGGAGGACGAGGACGCCTGCCTGCCCAGGCTGCCGCTGGCGCTGGCGGGGCCTGCCAGCTGCGCGGCGAGTGTGGTGACGGGCATGAGCCTACCGCTGGGCGTGGTGGGCAGCTGTAGGGAGACGATGTCCTGCACGCTGCCCAACGAGGCGGTCGACGGCAGCAGCAGCAAGCCCGGCGGCCCACCACCCGGGCGGCCAGGAGGGTGCGGTCCCGCTGCGCTGCCGCTGCTGTTGCTCCCCGTGGGCAGCAAGGTGTGGCTGACGGCGGGCGCCGACACGGGGAAGGCGTCTCTGGTGCCCAGTGCCGCCCGGGCGGGCAAGGCGCAGGAGGAGAAGGGGCCCTGCAGGATGGAGGCTTCAGGGTGGGCTGCGGCGGTGCTGCCAGCGGCGCTGGGCAGCCCAGCCAGCATGCGCTGCTGCAGCTGGGCCAGCGACCCCGCTGCCTCCTGCACGCCTGGGAGGGTGGGCGCACGGCCTCCGCGGGGAGAGGATGCCGAGTGGGCCAACCCCACGTCCCCGTGCGGCGCCGCCTCCAGCAGGGCGTGGTGCAGGCTGGGCTTGGGCGCCACGGAGGAGCCGCTGCTGCCCCCCTGCGCTGGCCCGCCGGGCAGCGGCTGGCGGCCTGCGCCGCCCGCAGGTGGCGTCGGTGCGGGGCCTGAGGGCTTGGCGCCCAGCGTGCTGGGGCTGGTGACGAGCGCGGCGTCGGCGCCCGCCGAGGCGTGGATGCCCTCGAGCGCCGCGTCAAAGGCCTCGTCGTCGGGCAGCACGCCCAGCGTGAGGTACTTGTTGAACCACTGGAAAATGCTTGAGCAGTAGAGCTGCGTGAGTGGAGTGCGGAGGAAGCAAGCACGGAGAGGATGATGCGGGCTCAAAGGGTTGTGGCGTGCCTGCGGTCGCCAAGCGCAGGCCGATCCACCCCCCACGCCTGCACCACTCACGTTGATCCAGTTGTGCTTGGCAGCGTGGTTGCGCTTTTCCATCTTGGCCTGGCCGATGCTGCGCGCGTCGGGCAAGCAGAAAGAATAGAGGGTGTGTGGACGAGAACAGCACGTGAGCATGCGCCTGGCGAGGTGTCAAACTCGAACCGCAGGCGCGCACAGCACGAGTGCGCTTTGCAGCCCCCCCCCCAAGTGGCGCATGCTCACGTGATGCCTCCGCGCAGCGCAAAGGAGGCCATGGCCCGCGCGTTGAAGGTGCCGTACTGCCGCTTGCTGTACTCGCGGATGTACGCGAGCATCTGGGCCATGCGACGCACGCGGATGGGGGGGCCCTTTGCCTGCACCTGCGCGCGCGCAGCAGTGCCACACAGCGCATGTTGAGCGAGGCTCCCGCGCCCTGGCACATGCCTCCTCCTCTTCCTCAGCACCACCGCCCTCCCTCCCGTTGGCCCACGCTGTCGCACCCGCTTTGGCTTGGGCATCTGCGCCAGGAGCGCGTCGGCCATCACCACCGCCAGCCAGCGCCCGCGCCGCAGGTTGACCAGGTCCGTGGCGCCGGCCGCACCGCTGAACGCACCGGCCAACGGGTCCTGCTGCTCGCTGCTGCTTGCAGTACCGCCCCCGCCCGCCTCGCCCAGCTCCCCAGGGGCGCGCCCGCCGCCGCCGCCGCCAGCGCCAGCGTGTGACGGAGGCTCGGGCAGGAGCGCCCCCGGCCCCGGCGCGGCGCCGCTGGCGGAGGAGCTCAGCGTGGGCTGCAGGCGCGACTTGGCGCCCAGGGTGCGCGGGCCGGGCCGGGCCTCCTTGGGGCCACCGGTGGGCAGGGCCTTGCTGGGCGGCGCCGAGGGCCCAGGCAGCCTGGGAGCAGCTAGGGAGGGCCCGCCCAGGGCGCCGGGGCTCAAGGGCAGGGTCGCTCCCGCGTCATCGCCCGCGATGAGCCTGTCGGTGGCCAGGATCATGTCGGGGTGCCAGCCAATCTCCAGCTCCAGCAGCAGCAGCGCGCCGTCGTGCGCGTGGTGGCGCTGCAGGCCCGCCGCCCGCCAACCGCGCTGCAGCTCGGCCCAGTCCAGCCCGGGGCGCTCGCGCTGGGCGGGCGCCTGGGCCACCACTGCGGCGCCCTCCTGCTGCTGCTGCTGGTGGGGCTGCTGGCGGAAGGGGCTGTGCAGCGCGCCCTCTCCCTCGTCGCCCTCCTCCCCGCCCAGCACCACCACCCCGTACAGGTACTCGCGCGTGACCGTGTCCATGATGCGGCTGCCCAGCTCCGACATGAGCGTCACGCTGTGAGAGCGCGGGAGGAGCACCGTGGGCGCCGCCGGGCGCGCCGGCACAAACACAGCGCCTCCTCCGGCTGCACGAGGAGGCCAGTCGCCCGGCTTGCTGCTGCTGCTGCTGCTGCTGCTGCTGAGCGCGGGCACCACCAGGGGCTTGCGCAGGTACTTGCGCAGGTTCTTGAGCACCGTCTCGCAGCTGGTGCGCGGGCCCGTCACCAGGCCCATCTCGACCAGCAGCGCGCGCACCTCGGACGTGTACATGTGCACGGGGAAGCGCCGGTTGCGCATCTTGTCCTGGCGCACCACACCCGACTGCTGCGGCGGCGGCGCCTTGGCGCCACCCGCCGCGCCCGCACCGCGCCAGCCGCCCGCCACCCCGCCTTTGCCGCGGCCCCGCCCGGCGCCAGCGGCTCGCGAGGGCGTGGGCGCCAGCGTGGCGTCGGCGCCGTCCTCCTGCTCGTTGTCCTCCTCGTCGTCTTCGCCATCCAAGTCCTCCTCGTCTGCCGCCAACGCGCCGCCGCCGGCCCCCTCCTCCTGGGGGTCCATCATGTCGTCCAGCATGTCGGCCAGGTCGGCGTTGTCCAGCTCGGGCAGCTGCTGCAGGGGCCCGCCCACACCCCCCGGGTCGCCGGGCTGCGCCGCGCCGGCGCTGGCCGCCACCTGGCGCCAGTCCAGGTTGTCCAGGAACGCCGTGTTCTTGCAGTGCAGGGGGCGCGCCTGCAGCAGGCCCTGCTGCTTCTGCTGCCGCTGGTACTGCACCAGCTTCTACGCGCGTGCTCCAGGTGCAGCGGGCGGCAGGGGGGCACGTGAGCGTGTGGTGGGCGTGTGCATGCAACGCTGACAGGACGCTGCTTGGCAAACCCTCGGACCGACCTGCAGGTGCTCGTGCATGGTGCCGTCGGGGCGCAGGGTGGGCAGCAGCGTGGCCTGGGAGCAGTCGATGTGTGGGGGGCCGGCCAGGCCCAGCGTGCCGGCCGAGCGCGTGCGCAGCAGCGGCGCCTTGGTGCGGCTGCTCTCCTGCACGGCCTTGAGCCACCGCCGGCCAAACTTGCGCAGGCGGCACACGCGCGGCTGGTTCTCGTTGTACTGCGCAGCGCATGTGTGCACGAGCAGCACGTGCGTGAGCGGCGCCGCTACCTGGTGGCTTTGAGGGAGCGCACGGAACTGGAGTCACATTGTGACGTGGTCGCTCACCAGGGCGTCGCGTGAGGCCGTGCACAGGTCCAGCACCTCTGGCGGCAGGTCTGCCGGGGGGTCGGGCGGAGGGTAGCACCAGCGCAGCGAGTCCTCCAGCTGCTGGATGTACTGCACACACGCCCACAGCACAGGCACCACGCGCCGAGGAGATCAGGCCGCAAGGCCAAAGAGGATGGTGCACTCCCTTCCCACCCGACAGCGCGCTCACGTCCTTGACCACGTCCGTCATGGTGGTGTCCTGCGAGGTGGCCTTGAGCATCTTCTTGGTGCTGTTGACCTTGTTGGTGAAGCGCCCCAGCATGTCGAGGATGTGGGTGCGCTGGCCGCCCGCTTGCGCAAAGTTGAGCGACGTCTGCGGCAGCGCGTGGTGTGTTTGGCGTGGAGGGGGAGGGGGGGTCGCGTGAGCCACACGCTGCCAGCTTGCCACTTCCCCAATCACATGCTGCTGCTGCACTCTGAGAGCACTCTGCTGACCTTGAGGTCTCGCACGACGGCCGAGTGCAGCAGCATGACTGAGCCCAGCGCCGTGTTGACCGTGGCAGCCTGGGTGGGCTGCGGGGAGGCACGCGCACGCAGCCCAGGCTGGTGTCAGGTCAAGGCGCTCCTCCCCGGCGCCCTCTCCTGGGCGTTCCAAGGCGCACCTGCAGCACTCCCTTGCCCTGGCGGTCCTTCATGCGCCACCACCGTGTGGCCAGCACGCGCGCGATGAGCGACATGTCCAGGCCCCCGCTCTGCGGCATGGCGCGCGGTCGCGTGGTCAAGGGCAAGCGGCGCGTGCGCGTCCTTTTCCGCGGGCTGCGGCGGCCCTGGGGGCTCCTCCTCCTCCTCGCACCTCTTGCAGTGTGGAGATGAGGGCGCTGTCGCCATCCAGGGGCAGCTTGTCGTACTGCTCCTGGTAGTACTCGATGGCGTTGCGGTACAGCGGGTGATCCTTGAGGGACAGGGTGGCGTCCGTCATCATGCGCCGCGTACCCCCGTCGGTGCGCTGCCGCAGCTCGCCATACTCGTTGTACAGCTCCTCGCGCGTCCACCCGTACTGAGCCCTGAGCTCCACACACACGCCCCAGCAAGCAAGCGGCGCTCCAGCCTCACTTTAGGTGGCAGTGCCAGGCGCCTGTCCCGCCCCACCAAGCGCGCACGTGCTCGCACCTGAAGGCCCGCCAGTGCACCCAGTGCCATGGGTTCTCGGCGCTGATCCACCCGACGGCCAGGCACATCTTGCGCCACTCCCGGAACGCGCGCTGCGCGTTGGGGCAGGCGCAGGGACATCACGAGCGCCGAGCTCGCTCGGGGTGGCTCACCCCCTCTCCCCGCACCAGTGGCGCTGCACTGATGAGCGCGCTTGCCTGAATCTTGACGATGGCCTCATGCTGCTGTCCAAAGTGCTGAAGCAGAAAAGCGTGCGCAGGCTCTTCTTCATCGGCCTCGGGCGCTCCAGGGAAGCGGTAGGAGCGCCGCATGGTGCCAGCAGCGAATGGCTCAGCAGCTTGGTGCCTCGACACTGCTCCTGGCGCGCTCGCTCGCGCGCGGTGCTCCCGCCATTTGGACTTTGACTCGATGCACAGGCAACAGCGAGCGAGTCGCGCGGTGGATGCGCAGTGCACGCGACTCCCACTTCGCCAATGACGATGGTGCTGTGTGCTTCTCGTGTGCTTCGAGCTCTCTCTTCTCTCTCTCCCTCCGTCGTACAAGTTCGCCAGGAGAAGCACAAACCGGCCAGCAGAGCCGGCACAACAGAAAGGGACTGCAGCACTAGCTTCCTACGGGCTCGAGCACCGGGGATCCTCTGTGCGTGATGCTGCCCGCCAGCGCCCCCGCTCCCGCTGCCCCTCCAGTTCCTGCTGCTGCCGCGCCGCCGCCGGTGCCTTGCCCTGGGGCGTTGAAGCCCAGGCCGGGGCCGAACATGACGTATCTGCGCATCAGCAGGCGCAGCGTGGCGAGCACTACGTGGGTGGCCAGGGCAGCGACAAGCACGCGGTGGCCCCAGTGGACATCTGGATGCGCACCGCTTCATGAGCATGAGGTAGTTGAACTGGTCGTCCGCAGGCAGCCCCACGGCCTCAGGCGCCAGGAGCTGCGCCTTGAGGTCGGTGCGCCGCGCCCGCTCGGCACCCACGATGCCTGCGTGCGTGCGTGCGTGCGTGCGTGCGTGGTGGGGCTACGTCATTGCCCCGGCACCACCCTCAAGACCCTGCCACGCCGCAGAGCACGCACGCAGGTGGCCTCGCACCAATGTCGCTCATGTCGCCCGCCTGCATCTTGCCCGCCACCATGTTGGCCGCCAGCTTGTCGGGGTTGACGCCGTGCAGCATCGCCGCGCTGCGCATGCCACACACACCGCCCACGCACTCTGCACCGTGAGTTTCCCGCGCCCATTGATCAGGGCCCCTGCTCTCCCCCAACGCACTGTGGGCGCACCTGCGGAACACGTTGCCAATCTGCCTGCGCTTCTCGTGGTGCGCGTCGGTCTCTGTGAGCGGCTGCGTGTTGCCCTTGAGCTTGCTCTGGATGATGAGGTCGCGCTGCTCGGGGTCCTTCATCATGGACCGCGCCACCACGGGGCTCATGACGTACTGGGTGACAAGGGGCGAGTGCGTGACGGACGCCACGGTGACGCCCAGCGTTTGCGGCTTCTCAAACAGCGAGGCCAGCATGCGGGCGTTGAGCGCGCGGTTGTGCGTCTCGTTCTTGAGCGCGTACAGCTCCTTGACTGACAAGGTGTCCACCGACCTGCCGGGTGTGCATGGGAGGACACACGTGCGCGCACACATGAGCAGCAAGAAGCGCCGCAACACGCCCCACGTTTGCTGGCCGCGTGCGCTCACTGACGCAAGCCTCACCGCGGCGGCTGGTGCTTGCGCGTGTACATGTTGAAGTGCTTGGAGCGGAAGAGCTGCCCCAGCTCCTTCTCGATCTCTGGCCGCTTCTTGAGCCGCTCGAACGCGTCGTCCATGATGCAGATGAGCGACTCGTACAGCGCCTCAAAGAACTTCCTGCAAGTGATGTGTAGGTGGGATAACCCGCGCCAGCCAGACCCCATCCCTTCAGCCCTGTGCTCGTGTCATGCCTCCGTTGCTGCAAGCACACGCGACTGCGGCCGGACCTGTCTTGCTGCGGCTTCTCGTAGCTGGAGAACTTGAGGATGAGCATGCTGTAGATGGGTGAGATCTCCAGCCGCAGCGCGTTCACCTCTGCCTCCAGCTCGCGGATGCGCTGGGCCACCACGTACGGGTTGTACCTGCACGTTTGGTAGGCAAGCCGCACTGTTGCTGTGAGTCGTGCGTTCCTGCCCCTGGAGAGCGTCCCAGCGGCCTGCGTGGAGCCCGCCACCCACCCGTCCAGGTGCTGCTTGCGTGACTTGTCCATGGCGGCCACCACCCACTCGTGCTGGAACATGGCCGTGAAGTAGAGCAGGCACGTCTGCGGGCGGCGGGCGGGCGCAGCGCAGCGTGCGTGGGCTGTTCGTGGGCGGGCGCCGCCGCGGAACCACCACTGGCCGCTGCAACAGCTGCTCTGACACACGCCCAACCTGCAGCAGCCTGTCGAAGAGCTGGCTGTTGTAAAACTTCCTGAAGAGCGCGGGTGCCGCCTCGTCCAGCAGCTTGAGCACCTTGGCCTTGGTGGCCCCCAGGTTGAAGCTGCACGTGCGTGTACAGGGCAAGAAGGTGTGGCAGCAGTGAGCTTCTCGTGCCAGGGCAGCTCCTCTGCGCGCTGCATCTGCATCAGGGGGCGGCACGCACTCAAAGTCTGCGCTGGGCGCCGCAATGCCCTTCTTGGCGGCCATGGCGTTGGCCGTCATGCTCTTGCTGCGGCCCGTGGGCGTGGAGGCGACGAGGTCCGCCATCTCTGCTCCGCGCCTCGGCACCGGTACGGCCGCAGGATCCCCAGGGACCGCGCGAGGCGTGGCACGACGAACAGCAAGGTAGACAAAGCGCGCTACGCCTGCATGCGTGTTGTCGGTGCGCACAACAGGGCGCGTAAGTGATGATGAACGCGATGGCCCTCGAGCGGGGCCTACATGGGTGCAGCACGCCGGAGAGCACGTCAAGCAGCGAGCAGCACTCGATGCAGCTC
>VFQP010002589.1_pt1 | contig 19873 bp, 22 predicted proteins | sample 3512351 | NCBI WGS metagenome assembly VFQP01 (sample SAMN10412372, study PRJNA504923) | tailings metagenome | isolation source: Relicate 1 Philex TSF1 revegetated site | place: Philippines: Tuba, Benguet | collected 2017-08-29
GTCCGGTGCGTGCCGGGCGAAGCAGCGCGACAGGCCGGTCATGGTGCCCGAGCTGCCGCAGCCGAAGACGATCGCGTCGAGCCCGCCCGCCTCGGCCATCTGGCGCAGGATTTCCGGGCCGGTGCCGTGTTCGTGCGCGGCCGGATTGTCCGGATTGCCGAACTGGTTGATGAAGTACGCACCGGGCGTCTCGCGCGCGATGCGCTCGGCGAGGTCCTGGTAATAGTCGGGATGGCCCTTGGCGACATCGGAGCGGGTCAGCACGACCTCGGCGCCCATCGCCTTGAGATTGAAGATCTTCTCCCGGCTCATTTTGTCCGGCACTACGAGGATCAGCTTGTAGCCCTTCTGCTGGGCGACCAGCGCCAGACCGATACCGGTGTTGCCGGCGGTCCCTTCCACCAGCGTGGCGCCCGGCTGGATGTCACCCCGGGCTTCCGCCGCCTCGATCATGCTCAGGCCGATGCGGTCCTTGATCGAGCCACCGGGGTTCTGGCTCTCGAGCTTGAAGTACAGCTCGCAGACGCCGGCATCCAGCCCGCGGGCCTTGACGATGGGCGTATCGGCGATGAGATCGAGAACGGACGAGGCGATCGGCATGGTGGATCCGGGTCCTGCAAGACAAACAGGCCGGGATTATCGCATCGACGGGCCGGGCGCAGGGCCGGGCCGATGAAGACACCCGCGGGCGGTGACGATCGACGAGGATGACCGCCACCGCCCGCGACTGTAGGAACTAGTGCTGCAACGCGTCGTACATCGAGGTCAGGCGGTCCTTCGCGTGAAGCTTTTCGCGCTTCATCTGCGACAGCGTGGTTTCGTCGACTGCCAGCACGCCGAGTTCGGCGTTGAGGACTTTCTTGTCCAGTTCCTTGTGCCGGTAGTAGAGCTGCCGGAACTCGACGTTCTCCTTCATGAGCTCTTCGAGTTCTGTCTGCGATTGCGCTTCGAACATGGAATCCTCCTGACGGACATGCAAACGCCCCGGCCGGTGACGGCAGGGGCGTTGCGGGGACGACAGCCAGGACCGCGCAGCGGAGGACCCGATCAGGCGGCCGCGGCGGCGTGGGACGCGGACTTCGGGCACCTGGTGGGGGATCGTCTCGGTCATCGGCCTGGCTCATTGACCGGGTGGCGGACTGGAAACGATGCCACCCGGGAAATCGACCCTACTCCCCCGGTTTCGAGCCGGCAAGAGGCCCGGCGACAGCGGGTGATCAAGGCCGGCACGAACCGGGATTCGGCGGCGCTGACGCCCCATGAGAACCGCGCAACCATGCGGCTTGCCGCATCGGGACGACGCAAGCCATTGATTCCATTTCGATTCAGCAGCTGACGCCGCGGCGCGTCGACGTTCAGTCTTCGAGGCTGCGCAGCAGCTCGGCTTCCCGGCGCCTGAGTTCGGCCTCGCGCTGGCGGGCGGCCCGCAGCTTGGCCGCCTCGCCGCTGGCGACGCCCTGCAGCACGGTTTCGGCCTGCTGACGCGCGGCGCCCTCTTCCTCGGCCGCGAGGCGCAGGCGCGCCGCCTCCTCGGCCTGGATCTGCGCCTGGATGCGCAGGCGCTCGGCCTCCTGACGCGCACGCACCGCGTCCTGCCGGCTGGCCTCGACCAGCAGCTGGCTGCGCTGACGCTCGAGTTCGGCGAGTTCACGCCGGCTGCGCTCGGTACGGGCCGCGATCTCGGCCGTCTCGACCCGCCACTGCGCGATCTGCAGCGCCGAGGCACGCTGGTTGCTGCGCGCGGCGGCCAGCGACGCCAGCGCCTGACGCGCCTGCAGACGTTCGTACGCGGCGGCGCCCGCGGTCGACGGGTCGGCGTCGATGGCCTGCAGCCGCTGCTGCAGCGCGGCCGCATCGGCCGCCGGCTCGGACTGGGCGTGGGCTGCCGGAACGATCAGCAATGTGGCGAGCAGCAATGACAGGCGCATGGTCAGTCCTCCGCCTGCAGACGCTGCCGCAGGGTGGTGATTTCGGCACGGCGGGCGGCGAGCTCGGATTCGGTCGCGGCCTGCAGCGAACGGGCGTGGGCGAGGTCGGCCAGGGCACTGGCCGACAGCGCGAGCGTGCGCGCCTCGGCGTCGCGGCCGCTGCCCATGGCGGCCTGCGCCTGCTCGAGCGCGCGGCGGGCCTGCACGATGTCGGTGGGCGCGTACTGGTCGGCGTCCGCATCGCCGGCGCGTGCGACCGAGAGTCGCGCGGCGGCCAGCTCCTCGGTGGGCGGCGGCGCGCTCGCGCATGCGCTCAAAGTGAGCACTGCGACCAGTGTTGCGGCCTGCAGCAGCCGTCGGATGTGTGCGAAGCTTGCGTTCATCGAGGGGATGTGTCCCGGAGCGGATCCGGGTCATTGTCGTCAGCCACACCGGGCCGCGCAACGTGATCCGGGCGATCTTGGGGATTCGTACATGGATATCGGCTACTTCCTGAAGCTGATGACGGAAAAGAACGCGTCGGACATGTTCCTGAGCACCGGGGCGCCGGTGTACATCAAGGTCGAGGGGCGCCTGTATCCCTTGGGCAGCACCGGCCTGCCGCCGGGCATGGTCAAGAAGATCGCCTACTCGCTGATGGACGAGAACCAGATCCAGCAGTTCGAGCGCGACATGGAAATGAACATGGCGTACTCGCTCCAGGACGCCGGCCGCTTCCGCATCAACGTGTTCCGCCAGCGCGGCGAGACCGGCATGGTGGTGCGCGCGATCCGCAGCAGCATTCCCAGCATCGAGGAGCTGCAGCTGCCGCAGGTGCTCAAGGACATCATCATGGCCCCGCGCGGGCTGGTGCTGATCGTCGGCTCCACCGGCTCGGGCAAGTCGACCACGCTGGCTTCGATGATCGATCACCGCAACGCCAGCACGTCGGGCCACATCCTCACCATCGAGGACCCCATCGAATACCTGCATCGGCACAAGAAGTCACTGGTCAACCAGCGTGAGGTCGGCCTGGACACGCAGACCTTCCACAACGCGCTCAAGAACGCGATGCGCGAGGCGCCCGACGTCATCCTGATCGGCGAAATCCTCGACGCGACCACGATGGAAGCGGCGATCGCGTTCGCCGAGACGGGGCACATCTGCCTGGCGACGCTGCACTCCAACAATGCCGACCAGACCATCGAGCGCATTCTCAACTTCTTCCCCGAAGCCGCGCACAAGAACGTGTTGATGAACCTCGCATTGAACCTGCGTGCGGTGGTGTCGCAGCGTCTGGTCCAGGGCATGGACGGCCGCCGCCTGCCGGCGACCGAGGTGCTGCTCAACACGCCGATGATCCGCGACCTGCTGCGCCGCGGACAGGTGCACGAGATCAAGCAGGCGATGGAGGAATCGCTGGAAGACGGGATGGAATCCTTCGACCAGTGCCTGTTCCGCCTGTACAAGGAAGGGCGCATCGAGCGCGAGACCGCGCTGCGCGCGGCCGATTCCCGCGATGGGCTGGACCTCAAGTTCCGGTTGTCCGAAGGCGGTCTCGGCGCACACGACCCGTACGCCGACGTGTTCGCCGCCGGCAGTCACAGCTGATCGCATGCGGGCGGCCCGCGATGCGCGCTCAGGCCGCGTCGGGCTGCCGTTCCGGCCGCGCGGCGTCGAAGGCGGGCAGCGCGAGGCACGCGGCCTCGATCGCGCGGATCCGGGGATAGGCGTCGAGGCCGATCCCGAACCGCCGCGCGTTGTAGAGCTGCGGCACGAGCGCGCAGTCGGCGATCGTCGGCGCAGGGCCGATGCAGAAGTCACCGGTCCGCGGCGCGCGCGTCAGCAACGCTTCGAACGCCGCCAGGCCCTCGGTGATCCAGCGTTCGAGCCACTGGTGCCGCTGCGCCTGGTCCAGCGACCAGGTGTGCTCGAGGAACTGCAGCACGCGCAGGTTGCCGAGCGGGTGGATGTCGCAGGCGACCAGCTGGGCCAGCGCGCGCGCGCGGTGCCGGGCCGTCGCATCGCCCGGCAGCAGTGACGGCTCGGGCCACACCTCGTCGACATACTCGATGATCGCCACCGACTCGGTTAGCACGGCTGCGCCGTGCTGCAGCGTCGGCACCAGGCGCTGCGGATTGCGCGCCGCGAACGCCGGTGTGCGCTGCTGGCCGCCGTCCTGGAGCAGATGCACCGGCACGCTCTCGAACGCCAGACCCTTGAGATGCAGCGCGATGCGCACCCGGTACGCCGCGCTGGACCGCCAGTAGGTATGCAGCACCAGCGCGTCCGACACCGGGCTTACTCCGGCCGCGCCTGGCGCTCGATCACCTGCTCGATCGCGCCGAAGATGCTGCGTCCCTCGGCATCGAACATCTCGATGCGCACGGTATCGCCGAAGGCCATGAACGGTGTCTTCGGCGCGCCGTGCTCCAGCGCCTCGACCGTGCGGCGCTCGGCGAAACACGAGGCCCCCTTGGCGGTGTCCTCGTTGGCGATGGTGCCGGAGCCGACGATCGTGCCTGCGGTCAACGGACGCGTCTTCGCCGCGTGCGCGACGAGCTGGGCGAAATCGAACTGCATGTCGACACCCGCCTCCGGCGCGCCGAACCAGTCCCCGTTGACGTGCGTCAGCAGCGGCAGATGCAGCTTGTTGTCCCGCCACGCATCGCCGAGCTCGTCGGGGGTGACGAACACCGGGCTCAGCGCGGAACGCGGCTTGGACTGCAGGAAGCCGAAGCCCTTGGCGAGCTCGCCGGGAATCAGATTGCGCAGGGACACATCGTTGACCAGACCGACGAGCTGGATGTGCCCGGCGGCCTGCTCCGGCGTCACCGCCATGGGCACGTCGTCGGTGATCACCACGATCTCGGCCTCGAGGTCGATGCCGTAGTCCTCGCTGACCACCTTGACGGTATCGCGCGGCCCGAGAAACCCGGCGCTGGTGGCCTGGTACATCAGCGGATCGGTGTAGAAGCTCTCGGGCACCTCGGCGCCGCGCGCGCGGCGCACGCGGGCGACGTGCGGCAGATACGCGCTGCCGTCGACGAACTCGTAGGCGCGCGGCAGCGGCGCTGCCAGCTTGGTGACGTCGAGATCGAACACGCCGTCGGCATCGCCGGCGTCGAGCGATTCGGCGAGGGCATTGAGGCGCGGCGCGGCGTTCGACCAGTCGTCGAGCGCCTGCTGCAGCGTCGAGGCGATGCCGGTCGCGCGCACCGCGCGCGTCAGATCGCGCGAGACGACGATCAGGCTGCCGTCGCGACCGCCTTCTTTCAGGGAACCCAGCTTCATCGGCAACTCCGTTGGCGTCTGCTATTTCGTTGCGATTGTAACCAACGCGCCGGATGCAAGCATCCGCGCGCCGCGCGCCTCAGTCCTCGCCCTGGAACGCGCCGCTGCGATACGTCAGCACCAGGGTGTCGCGATGCCCCGCCGCCGCCTCGGGCTGAATCGGCGTGGATTCGTGGATCACCCGCGCATCGTCGAGCAGCAGTGCCGACCAGGGCTCGGTCAGGGTGAAGCGCTGGCCACGGGGGCCGTCGGCTTCGAACACCCGGGTCTCGCCGCCCTTGATGCCGTGACGGCCGACCAGCAACACGGCGACGAAATCCACGCCGTCGCGATGCGCGCCTTCGGGCGTCGGACGCCCGATTCCGTCGGTGGTGTCGATACGGAACTGGTGCGCTTCGATATGCCAGGGCATGCGGGCATGCACCTGCGCGAACCGGGCGCCGAGGCCGGTCAACAAGCGCGCCCACGCCGGCGCCGCGACGACCTCGGGCACGACAGGTTCGAACCAGCGATGCATGCCGCCGTGCAGGGCGTTGTAATCCTCGGACTGCCAGTGCGCGCGATGGGGCGCGGCGCGCAGCGCATCCGACTCCTGCACGAAGCAGGCGTGACGCCGTCGGCGGTAGCGGCCCCCGTCCTTCAGATACCCGTCTTCGGGCAGGTCGTCCCAGCTCGGACGCAGGGCATCGAGCGCATCGATCGCGACGTCACAGACGGCCGCGACGTCGTGGGCAGCGAGCACGGCGTACCCGTTGGCACGCAGATCGGGGACCAGCGTCGAAGCGGAGGAGTACGGTGGGGAGTAGGCGTTCATCGACGCATTCTAGAGCGCGCCGCGCGCGCTGACTGCGGCGTCCGGCGCACCGTCAACGAGCGGCAATCCCGGGACACGAAAAAGCCCGCCTGGCGGCGGGCTTCTCGATGTAGATGGCAGCCCCGGAAGGATTCGAACCTCCGAATGCCTGAGTCAGAGTCAGGTGCCTTACCGCTTGGCGACGGGGCTATGGTGCATATTCTAACGCCGAAACCGCGAGTCTCCGCAAGCGTCGGCGCCAGCGATGCCATGCGCGACGCATGGCATCGGGACGCGCGATTAGCGCTTCGAGAACTGCGTGGCGCGACGTGCCTTGTGCAGGCCGACCTTCTTGCGCTCGACTTCGCGGGCGTCACGGGTCATGAAGCCCGCCTTGCGCAGCTCGGTCTTGAGGGTTTCGTCGTACTCGACCAGCGCGCGGGCGATGCCCAGGCGGATCGCACCGGCCTGGCCGGTGGTGCCACCGCCGCTGGCGGTGACGACGACGTCGAAGGTCTCGGTGTTCTGGGTGAGCTCGAGCGGCTGGCGCACGATCATGCGCGCGGTCTCGCGGCCGAAGAACTCGTCCAGCGGACGGTCGTTGACGGTGATCTTGCCGCTGCCCTTGCGCAGGAACACGCGGGCGACGGAGGACTTGCGACGGCCGGTGCCGTAATTCTGGGTGATTGCCATGACTTAGAGTTCCAGGGGCTGCGGCTGCTGGGCGGCGTGCGGGTGCTCGGCACCCTTGTAGACCTTGAGCTTGCGGTACATGGCGCGGCCGAGCGTGTTCTTCGGCAGCATGCCCTTGACGGCGATCTCGATCACGCGCTCCGGGTGGCGCTCCAGCGCCTGGCCCAGGCTCTCGGTCTTGAGGTTGCCGATGTAGCCCGTGAAACGGTGATAGAGCTTGTCGGTCAGCTTCTTGCCGGTCACGGCGATCTTTTCGGCGTTGACCACGATGATGTAGTCGCCGGTATCGACGTGCGGGGTGTAGACGGGCTTGTGCTTGCCGCGCAGACGGTGGGCGATTTCCGCGCTCAGGCGGCCCAGGGTCTTGCCGGTAGCGTCGACGAGGTACCAGTCACGCTGGACGGTCTCGTTCTTGGCAACAAAGGTCTTCATGGAAATACTCGATGGGTGACTGGTCGGGCTGATTGCGCCGTTGCCGGCGGAACTTCGCCTCGCGTTGTAGAGCGTGCAGCACAGAAGCGGAATGATAGCCCGCCGGCGCGGCACCGCGCAAGCCAGGGCGCGGAGGCGCCGGCCGTGCTGGCACGTGCACGTCCCAGCACCGAGAATGATCCGCCACGCGGCACCCGCCCCGAACCGCAGGATTCCGAGCCGATGGCCCTACTCCGCTCCCGCAACAGCCCCCTCGACCAGTTGCTGATCGAGACCCAGCGTGCGCTCGACACCGTGTTCGGCAACCCGCCCGCCGCGCGCCCCAATCCCGCCGCCGACACCCCGGACGTGATCCTGGACGATGCCGAGCGCCGCCACGCCGCCGGCCTGATGCGCATCAACCACGTCGGCGAGGTCTGCGCCCAGGGCCTGTATTTCGGCCAGGCCGCGGTCGCGCGCGAGGACACCACCCGCGCCCACCTGCTCGAGGCCGCGCAGGAGGAAACCGATCATCTGGCCTGGTGCGCCGAGCGTCTGCAGGAGCTCGACAGCCGGCCCAGCATGTTCAACCCGCTGTGGTACGGCGGCAGCTACGCGCTCGGCGTACTGGCCGGCCTGCGCGGCGACGGCTGGAACCTCGGCTTCGTGGTCGAGACCGAACGCCAGGTCGAGGCGCATCTGGACGAACACCTCGACACCCTGCCGCCCGCCGACCAGCGCAGCCGCGACATCCTGCGGCAGATGAAGGAAGACGAGGCGCGCCACGCCGACCATGCCGAGCAGGCCGGCGCACGCGTGCTGCCGTGGCCGATCCCGTCGCTGATGGCGGCCGCGTCGAACGTGATGAAGACGGTCGCGTACAGGGTGTAGGTGGGCGGTGGCGATTGGTGATCGGTAATCCGTGATTCGACGAAGCCGTGCCTCCCCGCCCAGAACAGTGACGCCGCCAAACGAGAACGGCCCCGCATCGCGCGGGGCCGTTCTCGTTGCATGACCCGCCATTGCGAATCACCAATCACCAATCACGAATCACCAATGACGGTGCCCCGGTCAATCGACGAGATTGCGGCCGTGATACAGCTCTTCGATCTCGCGCTTGAGCCGGGCCTCGATCTTCATGCGCTCCTTGAACGACAGGTTGCGCGCCTTTTCCTCGAACAGGTACTGATCGAGGTCGAACTCCTTGAGATGCATCTTCGTGTGGAAGATGTTCTCCTGGTAGACGTTGACGTCGAGCGCGTCGTAGCGCGACTTGATGTTCTTGGCCAGGTAGTCCTGGATCGAATTGATCTTGTGGTCGATGTAGTGCTTCTTGCCCTTCACGTCGCGGGTGAAGCCGCGCACGCGGTAGTCCATCGTGACGATGTCCGACTCGAGGCTCTCGATCAGGTAGTTCAGCGCCTTCAGCGGCGAGATCACGCCGCAGGTCGCCACGTCGATGTCGGCGCGGAACGTCGCGATGCCGTTGTCCGGGTGGGTTTCCGGATAGGTGTGCACCGTGATGTGCGACTTGTCGAGGTGCGCGACCACCGCGTCGGAGATCACGCCCTTGGCCTGGGCCTTGTCGATCACCGGCTCCTCGGAAATGAGGATGGTCACCGACGCGCCCTGCGGCTCGTAGTCCTGACGCGCGACGTTGAGGATGTTGGCACCGATGATCTCGGCCACGTCCGTGAGGATCTGCGTCAGCCGGTCGGCGTTGTAGACCTCGTCGATGTAGGCGATGTAACGCTGGCGCTCGTCTTCGGATGCCGCGTAGCAGACATCGTAGATGTTGAACGACAGGGCCTTGGTCAGGTTGTTGAAACCCTGGAGCTTCAGGCGCGGGAGCGGTTTGACCACAGCGGTCGACCCTCGGGGGTTGGGCAAACCGGGATTATGCGGCAAAGCGGCCGTCGCCCGCGACCTTGCCGCCGTCACGGTTTGCCCCCGCGGCGCGGACGGCCTACTCTTCGGCATTCCCTGTTCCGATGGCCCCATGATCCAGACGCCCGTGGCCCTGATCAGCTCTCCACGATCGCCGCACCCGATGGCTCCATCGGCTGCCGCCATCGAACGCTTCCTCGCACACTGCCATCGCCGCCGCTACCCGCCGCGCAGCGAGGTCTTTCGCCCCGGCGATCCGGCCGGCACGCTGTATTTCGTGGTCAGCGGCTCGGTCAGCATCATCACCGAGGAAGACGACGGTCGCGAACTGATCCTCGGCTATTTCGGGCCGGGCGAGATGGTGGGCGAGATGGGGCTGTTCATCGAGTCCGACGTGCGCGAGGTGATCCTGCGCACGCGCACCCAGTGCGAGCTGGCCGAGATCAGCTACGAACGGCTGTACCAGCTGTTCGAAGGCACGCTGGCCAACGACGCGACCTCGATCATGTACGCGATCGGCGCGCAGCTCTCGCGGCGCCTGCTCGACACCAGCCGCAAGGCCGGACGCCTGGCCTTCCTCGACGTGACCGACCGCATCATCCGCACGCTGCACGACCTCACCCGTGAGCCCGAGGCGATGAGCCACCCGCAGGGTACCCAGCTGCGGATCTCGCGCCAGGAGCTCGCGCGTCTCGTCGGTTGCTCGCGCGAGATGGCCGGGCGGGTACTGAAGAAACTGCAGGCCGACGGCAAGCTGACCGCGCGCGGCAAGACCGTCGTGCTGTTCGGCACGCGCTGAACCCGGCGCGGACATGAAGCCCGGCCACTTCGCACCGCGTGGGGATCTTCCGGACGCGGATCTGCGCAGCGCGTCGGTCATCGATGCCGACGACGTGGCCGCCCTGCTGTCGGAGCTGGGCTATCCCTGCAGCGTGGCGGATGCGCGCGAGCGCATCCGCGCCATCACCGCGAACGACCGCCAGGCGCTGGTGCTCGCACGCAGCGGCGGCCGCGTCTGCGGCCTGATCGCCCTGGACTTCATGTATTACCTGCCGCTGGGTACGACCACCTGCCGCATCACCGCCCTGGTGGTGACGAGCGCGGCCCAGGGCCACGGCCTGGGCCGTCAGCTGCTCAAGGAAGCCGAGCGCCGTGCGCGGTTCGGCGGCGCTGCGCGGCTGGAGCTGTCGAGCGGCTCGCAGCGGGCCGACGCCCATGCGTTCTACAAGGCCTGCGGGTTCTCGGACGGCACGCTGCGCTTCATCAAGCGTCTCGGCGACGCCTGAGCCTGGCGCGGGACGCGCGGCGTCCCTGCCGGTCGTTCCGACACCCCGGCGCCGGTCCTGCCGCCCGATCATCACGTGCCCGCGGCGCGCCGACGGATAGCGCTACGCTTCACCCGCATTCCCCAGGCGCATTGCGATGGATCTCGGCGACCAATTCCTGTTCTTCGTGATGGTCGGTCTGGCCGCGCAGCTGATCGACGGCGCGCTCGGCATGGCCTTTGGCCTGGTCTCGTCATCGGTGCTGCTGAGCATGGGCGTGCCGCCGGCGGCGGTCAGCGCCAGCGTGCACACCGCCGAAGTGTTCACCACCGGCGCCTCGGGGGTGTCACATCTGGTGATGCGCAACGTGGACCGCCGCCTGTTCCTGCGCCTGGCGGTCCCCGGCGTGGTCGGCGGCGTCATCGGGGCCTATGTGCTGACGCGCCTGCCGGGCGACGTGGTCCGCCCCTTCATCTACGCCTATCTGCTGGTGCTCTCGGCGCTGATCCTGCTGCGGGCGGCCGGCCGCCTCGTGCCCAGGCGCGAGGTCCAGCGCGTGCCGGTGCTGGGCTTCTTCGCCGGCCTGCTCGATGCCACCGGCGGTGGCGGCTGGGGGCCGGTGGCCACGTCGACGCTGCTGGCCCGCGGCGGCGCGGCACGCACCACCATCGGTACCGTCAATGCGGCCGAATTCCTGGTCACGCTGGCGATCTCGGTGACGTTCTTCCTGACCATGGGCCTGCAGCACCTGGAGGTGATCCTCGGGCTGCTGGTCGGCGGCATGATCGCCGCCCCGCTCGCCGCGCTGTTCGTGCGCCACGTGCGCGAGCGCTGGGTGCTCCTCGCCGTCGGCCTGCTGGTGATGGCGATCAGCCTCTACCAGATCGGCCGCTCACTGCTGCTCGGCTGAGCCCGTCGCGGGCGCGCCTCCGCGGTCGGCACAGCCCCAGTTGAGGATCGGCGTACCGGCCGGGAGGATCCGCCGGAACATCGCGATGCTGCCGTGTTTGGGGTTCACCACCACCGGCGCCTTGGCCGCCTTGAGCAGGGGCACGTCGGCCGAGGAATCGGAGTAGGCGATGTCGATGTCGCCGTAGCCCTGCTCGCGCAGCATGCGCATCTTCTCTTCGGCGTGGCAGTGCCGCTTCGCGCCGACGCCGCCGAACTTCGGACCGACCAGGGTGCCGATGACCGGCACCGCTTCGTGCGCGACGAAGGCCAGGATTGCGCGCGCCAGCTCCGGGGGCGCGCCGGTGGCGATGACGACACGGTCGCCGGCCTCGCGATGCGCGTGCAGCACCTCCAGCGCCACCGGCAGCAGGCGCGGCCGGATCGCGTCGGCATGCAGCGCCACGTAGCGGTCGATCAGGGCATCCAGCGAGCCGCGGCTGTGCAGCCCGATCGTCCCGATCCAGACATAGGCCGAGATGCCGCGGCGGCGCGTGGGCAGAAACGCGATCATCGGCCCGCACACCGGGGTGACCAGCACGGCCAGGGCCCGGCGCCACCAGCTGCGCTTGATCAGCCAGGCGAACAGATGGGTGCCCGAGTCGCCGTCGTAGAGCGTGTGGTCGAAATCGAACACCACGGTCTTCGCCTCGACCCCGGGCGCGTTGCGCAGCAGGCTGGCCACCACCGGCGCGCCGTCGTCGGCAGCCGGCGCCGGCACTGCATCGGGTACCGGCGCGGTGGCCGCGGCAATGGCGATCGACGACAGATCGGGCGACACGGCACCGGACGCGGATGCGGGCGTGGCCACGGCCTCGGACGCACCGGGCACGGCGAACAGCCGACGCAGCGCCGCGCCGGGATCGGGCTCGCGCATGAAGGCCTCGCCCACGAGGAACGCCTCCACGCCCGCGCTGCGCATGCGCGCGACATCGTCGGCGCTGTGGATGCCGCTCTCGGTCACCAGGCGGCGGTCGCGCGGCACTGCGGACTGCAGGGCCAGCGTGGTGTCGAGCGAGACCTCGAAGGAGCGCAGGCTGCGATTGTTGATGCCGAGCAGCGGCGCAGGCACCTGCAACGCGCGCTCGAGCTCGTCGATGTCGTGCACCTCGACCAGCACATCCATGTTCAGCCGCATCGCCTGCTCGGCGAGTTCGACCAGCTGGCGGTCGTCGAGTGCAGCGACGATCAGCAGAATGCAGTCCGCCCCCAGCGCGCGCGCCTCGACCACCTGCCACGGATCGATGGTGAAGTCCTTGCGCAGCACCGGCAGCGCGCACGCGGCGCGCGCCTGCTGCAGATACGCGTCCGCGCCCTGGAAGAAATCGATGTCGGTCAGCACCGACAGACAGGCCGCGCCGCCGGCCTCGTAGCTGCGCGCGATGTCGGCGGGCCGGAAGTCCGCGCGGATCACGCCCTTGGACGGACTGGCCTTCTTGACCTCGGCGATCACCGCCGCGTCGCCGGCCGCGATCTTCGCCTCGATCGCGCGCGCGAACCCGCGCACCGGAGGCGCATCGGCGGCGCGGGCGACGAGGTCGGCGAATGGCAGCGCCGCGCGCCGGGCGGCGACTTCTTCGTGTTTGCGCGCCAGGATGCGCTGCAGGACGTCGTTCAAGATCGGCACCATGGGCCGGCAGCCGGTGCCGGTCGAAAAAGGCCGCTCACGATACCGCAGCCGGCCGGCGGCCGGCGCGCCGGATCACGCCATCGCCGGCTCGGACTCGCTGTGTTGCGCGTCCGCATCCCAGCTGTAGGACCGCTCCACCCGAGCGATCTGCAGCATGTAGCCCGTGTACCAGGCGCGCCGCCCGGTCTCACGCACCACGCCGTGCTCGTCCTGCGCACGCCAGGCGCGGATCGCGTCCTCGTCGACCCAGTAGCTCAGGGTGATGCCCGCGCCGTCCTCGCCGCGCGCCGACTGCATGCCGAGAAAGCCCGGCTGCAGGCGCGCGAGTTCGAACATGCGCTCGCTGGCGTGCTGGTAACCCGCATCGTCGTGCGCATTGCGGACGGACCGGAAGATGGCCACGTAGTAGGGCGGACGAGGCAGAACCGGGAACGGCATACAGCGTGGCGGCATGGCAGCGACAACGCGCCACGATGCCCGCCGCGCTGCAGCATTTCCACTGTGCATCTACCGAACTGCGACCGCGTTCGCGCTCTGGTACAGCCTCAGCCGGCGGTGGTCGCCTGGACGAAGGCCTCGAGGCGCGCCCGCGCCGCGCCACTGGCGATCACCTCGCGCGCGCGCCGCACGCCGTCGTGGATGGACGCCGACACGCCGGCCACGTACAGCGCCGCGCCGGCATTGAGGCAGACGATGTCCTGGGCCAGGCCGGGCGTGCCGTCGAGGGCCTCGAGCAGGAGCCGGCGCGACTGCGCGGCGTCCTCGACACGGAGGTTGCGGCTGGCCGCCATCGCGATGCCGTAGTCCTCGGGATGGATCTCGTACTCGCGCACGTCCCCATCGCGCAGCTCGCCGACCAGGGTTCCGGCGCCGAGCGAGATCTCGTCCATGCCGTCGCGCCCCCATACCACGAGCGCACGCTGCGCGCCGAGCTCGCGCAGCACGCGGACCTGGATGCCGACGAGGTCGGGGTGGAACACGCCCATCAGGATGTTCGGCGCGCCGGCGGGATTGGTCAGCGGCCCGAGGATGTTGAAGATCGTGCGCACGCCCATCTCGCGGCGCACCGGCGCGACCGCCTGCATCGCCGGATGATGCACCGGTGCGAACATGAAGCCGATGCCGGTCGCCGTGATGCAGCGCGCGACGGCGTCCGGCTGCAGGTCGATGCGCGCGCCGAGCGCTTCGAGCACGTCCGCGCTGCCGGATTTGGACGACACGCTGCGGTTGCCGTGCTTGGCCACCTTGGCCCCGGCCGCGGCCACGACGAACATGCTCGCCGTCGAAATATTGAAGGTGTGTGCACCGTCCCCCCCGGTGCCGACGATGTCGACCAGATGCGTGCGGTCCGCATCGGCGACCGGCACCGGCAGCGCGAACTCGCGCATCACCTGGGCCGCGCCGGCGATCTCGTCGACGGTTTCCTTCTTGACCCGCAGGCCGGACAGGATGGCGGCGGTCATCAGCGGCGAGACGTCGCCACGCATGATCTGGCGCATCAGCTCGACCATCTCGTCGCGGAAGATCTCGCGATGTTCGATGGTGCGTTGCAGGGCTTCGTGCGGGGTGATGGGCATGGGGGTTCGTGATTCGTGATTCGTGATTCGTGAAAAGCGTGGCGCCTTCCTGCCGCTCACGCTGCCGGAGGGCTCAGCTGTCCAGAAAGTTCTTCAGCAGCGCATGGCCGTGCTCGGTCAGGATCGACTCGGGATGGAACTGCACGCCTTCGACCGGATGGCTGCGATGCCGCAGACCCATGATCTCCTCGATGGAGCCGTCCTCGTTCTCGGTCCACGCGGTCACTTCGAGGCAGTCCGGGAGCGACGCGCGTTCGACCACCAGCGAGTGGTAGCGCGTCGCCTCGTACCCGTCCGGCAGGCCGGCGAACACGCCGCGGCCCGCGTGGCGGATCGCCGAGGTCTTGCCGTGCATGATCCGCTGCGCGCGGATCACCTTGCCGCCGTAGGCCTGGCCGATGCCCTGGTGCCCGAGGCAGACGCCGAGGATCGGCGTCGTCGCGCCGAGGCGTTCGATGACGTCGAGCGACACGCCGGCCTCGTTCGGCGTGCACGGCCCCGGCGAAATCACGATGCGCTCGGGGGCGAGCTTCTCGATCTGCTCGACCGTCAGCGCGTCGTTGCGCTCCACCCGCACCTCGGCGCCCAGCGCCTGCAGGTACTGCACGAGGTTCCAGGTGAAGCTGTCGTAGTTGTCGAGCATCAACAGCATGGGTCAATCCGCGAGCAGAAAAAAGGGATGAGGGGCAGAGAACGAGCGCATCGCTACGGGTTTGCATCGTCGCAGCGCCTGAGCCCAGGCGCTGCAGGCAATGCCGGCGCTCGACGCAGATCGATGACCCCGAACATCCGTTCACCGACGCCCGCGTCCCGCACGGCGCGGAGTGTCTGCGCAAGGTAATCGGGATCGGCTGTCACATTGCACACGCCGAACCGGGCCATGTCGTCCACGCTCAGGGTGTAGTGATCGAACGGCAACGCGAAGTAGTCGGTCAAACAGTTCACGCGGTCATCAATGCCGCGGCCGGCGAAAAAATGCGCGTGCGCGGCTTTCAGTTCCCGGAGGCTCTGCTCGATGACCGCCTGTTTCGACACCAGCAGGTCCGCGATATCGGCCTGAGCGACCTCGGCGCCGTCATCACGTGTGGCGTTGATCTCGCCTGTTCCTTGTCGGTGAGCGTCGATCAGCGCACCCGCACTCGTCGGAAGATTCGATGGGCAACTGTTGTGCCAGACCACCTTGCTGCCCGGTCGGATCGTCTTGCGCAGCGCCGGCACGAATACGTAATTGGCACAGGCCGAGTTGCAGCCGCGACCCGTCGCCACAACATGCAGTCCCCGCTCATGCACCAGTGTGCCGATGCGCATGGCCGGGCGCCCCTCGCCACCGCCTGATTCCACAATGAAAGTATCCGGGCGGGTGCCCTGCGCCTCGAGAACCGCCTCGAGCGCCTGGTAGCCTGCTTCATTCATCGCGCCGACGTAATGGATGGACGTGCCGGAGACGGTGACCGAGGGCGTCCGGCTGTTCGGCCCAATGCCATCATCGGCATGAGCGCACGCCATGGAGGCCGCCAGCACGACGCCGCTCCAGCACCGGACCGCGATGACGGACGCACCAGTCAATCCCGCAGTCCGCATGGCTAGAGCCCCTTCGCCGCCTGCGCGACCGCACGGAACAGCGCGCGGCCCTTGTTCATGGTTTCGGCCCATTCCATCTCGGGGTCCGAGTCGTGGACGATGCCGGCGCCGGCCTGCACGTAGAGGCGGCCGTCCTGGATGACCGCGGTGCGGATGGCGATCGCGGTGTCGGCGTCGCCGTGCCAGCCGATGTAGCCGACCGCGCCCGAATACACGTTGCGCTTGACCGGCTCGAGGCTGCGGATGATCTCCAGCGCGCGCACCTTCGGCGCGCCGCTGACGGTGCCGGCTGGAAACGTCGCGCGCAGCACGTCGGCGTAGCTCAGGCCGTTCTTCAGCCGGCCGGTGACCTCGCTGACGATGTGCATGACGTGGCTGTAGCGTTCGATGACGAAACGCTCGCCGACCTCGACCGTGCCCGCGGCCGAGACATGGCCGACATCGTTGCGACCGAGGTCGATCAGCATCAGGTGCTCGGCGCGTTCCTTGGGATCGGCGAGCAGCTCGGCTTCCAGCGCCATGTCCTCGGCCGGCGTTCCGCCGCGCGGGCGGGTGCCGGCGATCGGACGCACGGTGACTTCGCCCTCCTTGAGCCGCACCAGGATTTCCGGCGAGGAGCCGACCACCTGGGTACCGCCGACATCGAGGAAATACATGTAGGGCGACGGATTCAAGGCACGCAGTGCGCGGTAGACGTCGACGGGGCGCGCATTGAACGGCACCGACATGCGCTGCGACAGCACGACCTGGAAGGCGTCGCCGGCGGCGATGTATTCCTTCGTCTTCGCGACCGCGTCGAGGAACCCCTCGCGGGTGAACCCCGAGACGAAATCCGATTCGTCGAGCGCCGCGGGCTGCAGCGTTTCCGGGTAGCCGGCGCCGCCCTGGCGCAGGCGGTGGGTCAGGGCGTCGAGCCTGCGGTTCGCGCGCACCCAGGCCTGCGGCTCGCGGGTGTCGGCGTGGACCACGAGATACAGCCGACCCTTGAGGTTGTCGAACACCGCGACTTCGGTGCTGAGCATCAGCAGGATGTCGGGCGTGCCGAGTTCGTCGCGCACGTCGTCGCGGACGCCCCGGCGCAGGCGCGGCTCGATGTACTCGATACACTCGAAGCCGAACCAGCCGACCAGGCCGCCGGTGAAGTCCGGCAGGCCGTCGATCCGCGGCACCGAATGCGCAGCGCGCAGACGCTCGACTTCGGCGAACGGATCGTCCACCTCGCGCGTCTCGATGACTTCGCCATGCTCGCGCACGCTCAGCGTGTGGCCGTGGAACGCATACACGCGCTCGGCCGGCAGGCCGATGATCGAATACCGGCCGAAGCGTTCACCGCCTTCGACTGATTCGAACAGATAGGTGTGCGGGCCGTCCGCGAGCTTGAGGTAGACCGAGAGCGGCGTATCGAGGTCGCTCAGGACCTCGCGGACCACGGGAACGTGGGTGTGGCCGTCAGCGGCGTAGTGCTGGAACTCGGTCGGCGTGATCACGCGGCATTTCCTGGTCGGGCGGACGAACGGGGGCAACGGAGGCGGTACGCCACCATCGCCAGCCGGCGTCGTGCAAACGGAAATGCGGAAGGGCGGTCGCGTGCATGGCGGCTACTGTAGCGGCTCGACCGGCCGCGCGCGATAGAAACTACAGAACACCCTGCCCCGCCGCGTTACGCAGCAGCGGGCAGTCCGGCGGCAGATGCATGCGCAGCCGGCCCGGAACACACTCGATCTCGAAGCGTTGCGCCACCACCGGCTCGCCGTCGAGATTGAGCGTCATCGGCGCGGCCGCATCGACCGTCACGGCCGGCAGGCGCGTGCGCACGGCCACCTGGTCGAGCGCGGCCACCTTGCCCTCGGTCAGCGCCGTCCGCAGCGTGGAGACGAGTTCGCCCTCCAGCTCGCGCACCACGGTGATGTCGAGCAGGCCATCGTCGATCAGCGCATCCGGACACAGCGCCTGCCCGCCGCCGGCCTGGCGGCCGTTGCCCACGCCCAGGGCGATGAAATCGCCGTTCCAGTCGAATCCGGCGCCGTGGATGCGGGCCCGGATCGGCTCGATCCGGCCGATCCGCGACAGGCCGGTGATGAAATACGCCAGCCCACCGAGCACCTTCTTCAGGCCTTCGTGGGTCTCGACCGTGACCTGGGTGCCGAAGCCGCCGGAGCCGAGATTGGCGCACCAGTGCACCGCACCGTCGGCGTGCACCCGGATCAGATCGATCGGCCGCGGCCGTTGGGCTGCGACCAGTTCGAGCGCGGCGAGCGGCTCGTCGGGGAGGCCGGCGGCGGTGGCGAAATCGTTGGCCGTGCCCAGCGGCAGGACGCCCAGCGACGGCAGCGCATGCGCATCACCATCGTGCGCGGCGAGCGCGGCGGCCACTTCCTTCAAGGTGCCGTCGCCGCCTCCGGCGATCACCGTGTCCACACCGTCCGCCACCGCGACGCCGACGTGACGTGCGGCGTCGCCGGCTTCCCAGGTCACCCGCACGTCCACCGTCAGGCCGCGTTCGCGCAGTGCGTGGACGGCCTCGCGCACGGCATCGTCACCGGCGGATTTGCCGTTGAGGATCAGGCGCCAGTGGGACAGGGACATGGAGGGGGTCGCGTGCGGGGACGGCGCGCAGCGTAGCCGACACCCGGAGCGTCGCCGTTAACCGGTCGTCACGTTCCGGTCGGCCCGGTGTCATCGGGATGTCACCGGAGACACGGAGGATTGAAGGCCATATCAGGGACGACGGGCGGAGGCGGGATCAGCCTCCAATTTTTCCGGAAGGCCGCGTCGCAGGACGCGGTCTTTTTTTCACCGGACCCGGACCGGGCGCCAGGGCCTTCAGGCAAGCGCGCGGTCGGCGACGATGACGCCATCGGCGTCCGCGGCCAGCCAGTCGCCCGGCCGCAGCGTCACGCCGCCGAATCTCACCGGTACGTCGCGCATGCCCTGCCCGCGCTTCTCGGTCTTCAGCGGCACGGTGCCCAGCGCCTTGACGCCGAGATCCATGCCACCGATCGCCTCGCTGTCACGGATCGCGCCGTAGACGAGCACGCCGGCCCAGCCATTGGTCACCGCCAGGGCCGCCAGCTGGTCGCCGAGCATCGCCCGCCGTGTCGCGCCACCGCCGTCGACCACCAGCACCCGGCCCTGCCCGGGCTCGGCGACGGCCTCGCGCACCCGCGAGTTGTCCTCCAGCGCGAGCACCGTGCTGATCGTGCCCGCGAACGCGCGGCGGCCGCCGTAGTCGCGCAGCGGCAGATCGAGCACGCGCACCGCGTCGGGATGGGCGTCGCAGAGATCGCAGGTGGCGGTGGCCATGCGGCTCAACGCGCGCCGGTGGCCGCGGCGATCGCCGCGCGCATCGATTCGACCACCGCGCGGTAGTCGGGCTTGCCGAAGATGGCCGAGCCGGCGACGAAGGTGTCGGCGCCCGCGGCCGCGATCGCACCGATGTTGTCGGGCTTCACGCCGCCGTCGATCTCCAGGCGGATCGGCTTGCCGCACGCGTCGATGCGCTCGCGCACCCGACGCAGCTTGTCGAGCGTGGACGGAATGAAGGCCTGCCCGCCGAAGCCGGGGTTCACCGACATCAGCAGCACCATGTCGAGTTCCTCGAGCACGTAGTCGAGCACCTCGACCGGGGTCGCCGGATTGAGCACCAGGCCCGCCTGGCAGCCCTCGGCCTTGATCAGCTGGATCGTGCGGTGCACGTGGCGGCTGGCCTCGGGATGGAACGTGATCAGCGAGGCGCCGGCCTTGGCGAAGTCGGGCACCAGGCGATCGACCGGCTCCACCATCAGATGCACGTCGATCGGTGCGGTCACGCCATGCGCGCGCAGCGCCTCGCAGACCAGCGGCCCGATGGTCAGATTGGGCACGTAATGGATGTCCATCACGTCGAA
>VFQP010002590.1_pt1 | contig 19872 bp, 20 predicted proteins | sample 3512351 | NCBI WGS metagenome assembly VFQP01 (sample SAMN10412372, study PRJNA504923) | tailings metagenome | isolation source: Relicate 1 Philex TSF1 revegetated site | place: Philippines: Tuba, Benguet | collected 2017-08-29
TGCTCCAGTAATCCTGAGATTTGATATATTCGTCAATTAGCTTGTCTGTGCTGCCAAAATACTCATAAATAAGTTTTTTGTCAAAACCTGCAACAGCAGCAATTTTACTGACCATCAATCCTGAATAACCTTTTGTTTTCAGAATTTTACCAACTGCATTCAGCAGTTTCTGCTTTGTTTTTTCTTTGTCCCTGATAGGACCTTGTACAACTTTTCTAGGCATCGTTTTCAATTTGGGTTCTAAATTAACTATTTTTTTTAACATAACAAACGTACATCTCAAATATGAGAATTGATTTTGTTTATCACTTATATACGAATTCTTTATAAAAATGGTTTTAACATAATATTAGAAGGAAATTCTGTCTGAAATAATTCACAACAGCCGACGAGAAAAATATTTAATCCGATAAAAAATATATTTTTGTTCTTCTAAAAATTTATTTTAATTTTGTTGATTATAAGGAAATGGTGTCTTCCTTGCCCAACCGCTTTATGAAGCTGATGGCGCCTGATTAATTGAATGTTTAACATTTAATCAGGAATTATATGACTAAAAATAACAAGACACTTTTCAGAATTCTAAAAATCCGTTTTCATATTTTTTTCAGAAAATATCCCTCGTCGATTTTTATATTAAAATGGCTGTTTATAAGTCTTGTAACAGGTATTTTGATCGGCAGCGCTTCCGCATTCTTCTTAAAATCATTAGAATGGGTAACAGATTTTCGTGAAAACAATCAATGGATTATCTTCCTTTTACCTTTAGGTGGTTTTCTAGTAGGCTTACTGTATCATTATTACGGAAAAGATGTTGAAAAGGGAAATAATCTGCTGATTGATAATATTCATCATTCTGGCAAAACTATTCCTTTTAAAATGGCTCCATTCGTGTATCTAGGAACCATAATAACTCATCTTTTCGGAGGTTCAGCGGGTCGTGAAGGGACTGCTCTTCAAATGGCAGCGGCTATTGCTGATCAGTTTTCAAAACCTTTCAGATTGACAAAAGATGAAAGAAAAATTTTGATTATAGCTTCCATCTCAGCAGGATTTGGCTCGGTATTCGGAACACCATTGGCTGGAGCAATTTTCGGACTTGAAGTTTTCCTCATCGGAAGAATAAGATATAATTCTCTGTTTCCTGCCATTGCAGCATCGGTGATTGCAGATCTGGTAACGAAGTTCTGGAAAGCTCATCATACTCATTACCACATTGATTTTGTTCCGGAAATAAATTTTCTCAATATTCTTTATGCAGTTTTAGCAGGTATTTTTTTTGGCATCTGCGCTGCTATTTTCAGTAAAAGCCTTCACAAGACAAGCCTGTTTTTTAAATCTAAGATACCTTACGCACCATTAAGACCGCTTGTCGGAGGAATTATTGTAGCTTCCGCTGTTTTTCTGGCAGACACAACAAAATATATCGGATTAGGAATCCCAACCATTCTACAATCTTTTGATCAACAGCTTCAAGCGTATGATTTTGCTGTTAAAATGATCTTCACCATTATTACTTTAGCCGCAGGATTTAAAGGTGGCGAGGTTACTCCTCTATTTTTCATCGGTGCTGCTCTGGGAAATGCTTTAGCTTTTGTGATTCCTTTACCTTTAGCACTTTTAGCAGGAATAGGATTTGTAGCGGTGTTTTCCGGAGCAACCAATACACCGATTGCGTGTACAATCATGGCTATAGAATTGTTTGGAATTGAATGCGGAGTGTATGCTGCTATTGCCTGTACTGTATCCTATCTTTTTTCAGGGAAAAACAGCATTTACCAAAGTCAGATAATCGGCGAACCCAAAAACAGCAGATTTACCATTGATATCGGGAAAAAATTAAATGAATTATAATTGTATTCATAAGAATAAAGCTGCATTATGGTAAACACAGCTTTTATTTCTTTATTAATTATAGGCTTGAAGTCAGGATCAAAAATTCATTTTCTAAAATATTCAGCTGATCCATTATTTTTTCACGATCTTTTAAAAAGAATGATGTTTTCCTAAAAAGCATTTTATAATAGGCGGTTCCTTCCAGGATATTTGATTTGAATGTCTTCCATTTCTTTTTTTGTGAGACAGTAGGTTCCGGAAATTCAGCGATTTCTTTTTCCAGATGTCTGATATACATTTTGAGCTCATTGATGAAAACGTTCGGACGGTTTTTATCTGAAATTACATTTCCGTTTCCATAAATATGCTGTACCATTTCAGAAAGCCTAACCTCTCTGTCAAAATAAGCCAAATTAGGTCCCGGACAAATAACTACACCCTGCTTTTCCCCTTTTATTTCTATATCATTATCTATATAAGCAGAATTCACAAGCCCTACACAAAGACAGGCTTTTTCTGTAATTTCTGTTTTTTTGCTTAAAAACTGTTGGTTGCTTAGAGATTCTTTCTGAGATTCAAGTTCGCTGATTTTGATATCCTGATATTTTTTTGAAGCAGTACAAATTCCTTGCGGAGAATATTCTTTGCTTAAAGCAAGTAATTTTTTAGGGCAAGAACTGCCAAACTTATTTTTAGCTTCTTTCTGTCTTTTTATCAATTCGTTTGAAGTACCTTTTACTGTATTAAACGGAACTCCTAAAGGAGAAATATTGCTGAGATAATAATCTTCTTCTTTAGATTTTGCCAAAAGATTTCTGGTCTCCTGATCTACACAGGTTGCTTCAGGTACAAGTAAAAAAGGAGAACCCCATCCTACACTGCTAATTTCATAATTATCCAATAAAAACTGATGTTCTTCAGCTGTTCCTACACCGCCTTGTACAGTTACCTGTAAATCAAGCGGTTCGGAAGGTTTGTATCTGCCTTTCTGTTCTAAAGATTTTATCATCAGAGAATGAGAAGAAGAAACCAATTCCATTTTCTTGGTTTTAAATTCTTCCAGAATTGGTCCCAAAAGCAAACCATCCGTGGCAAAAGCGTGACCTCCGCAATTGAGACCGGACTCTATTCTGTATTCTGAAACCCATAATCCTTTTTTTGCCAGAAAATTACCCTGAATCATTGCTGAGCGGAAATCACTTACTTTAAGAATAATTTTCTTTTTTATGAAATTATTTGAGTCAGGATAAAAATCATCAAACTCTTCAATATAACTGTACAGTCTTGGATTCATCCCTGCTGAAAGAACAAGAGATGATGACAGCCTGCTTTTTGCAAATCCCCGCAGCGAAGCATGAGCATCATTAAAAATTACAGGAAGTTGTTCGTTATTTTTATAGTTGTCTTTATCAACTTTCGTCATAATATTCACATCAATATTTCCGGGAGAAAAATTTTCTTCAAGGAAATTTTTAATATGTGAACTCAGAAAATCTCCCTGATTCAGAAATTCTGTCAATCCTTTTTTTAATTCTGAATATTGTGGAATTAAAGACATGAACTGCTGTAAAGACTCCCTGCTTTTAGAAACTTCATCTTTCAATGTTTCAAATTTTCTGCTGATTATCTCATCCATCAGATTCAGGTAATCCGTTATTCTTCTGGCTCGGTAATCTTCTGTTTTGGCTGATATTTCCTGATAAGACAAATTAAACTTTCTGTTGTAGAAATTTTTCATTTTCTCAACAATTTCATCATCAATGATTGAAACAACAGAAGAAATCCCGTATTGGGCAACGCGGATAGGACTGTCTATAGTATAAGCCAATCCCATAACAGGAATATGAAAAGTGTGTAATGGTTTTTTGATCATTATTAAAAATTAATATTGAGCTTCATAATATATGAAACTGTTTTGATCTGAAAAACCTATAACTCTCAGCAAAACTACAACCTTTACATAAATTATGCAATAAATAAAATGTGAAAAAAATAATAGTATATTAATATACTTTAAATATAAATTTTAGTATATTTGTATACATTTATACTACAAATGAGTTACGATTTGACTAAAGATATTATCCTTTTGCTGGAAGAGTTCGATTCCGAAAACAGAAATCATCACTATACTCATGATATTGACGGTTTTAAGAACTGGATTTTTGATAATCATCAGAAAGAAACAGCTCATTCACCTGCAGAATGGGTAGGAAAGGAAAATGGGAGAAGTCCAGAAAGCGTGATAAGCACTTTGCTTGTACATCTCAACAGATATGCTAAAACGTATTCAAAGTCTGCTATCGCTGATTCAGATTTTTCCACACAGGAAGAATTTATTTATCTCATTAATCTCAGATCATTCGGGGAAATGTCTAAAACAGAACTGATCAGGAGAAATATCCACGAAAAACCAGTTGGGATCCTTACGATCAACAGACTTATCAAACAGCAATGGGTAGAGCAGAAAAATTCTCCGGATGACAGACGTTCCAAATTAATCAGTATTACTCCAAAAGGTATTGCTGCATTGGAAAAACAAATGGATAAAATCCGCAAGGCTACAAAAATTGTGAGCGGAAATCTTACTGAAGCTGAAAAATTGGAACTTATAAAGCTTCTAAATAAGCTTGATCATTTTCATAATGAAATTTTTGGCAGAAATATTGACACAAAAAATCTATTAGATACCATATTCTCAGAATATTCATTCAATAATAATTAATATGATTAAAAAAACAGCAATTATCGGTTCAGGATTTTCAGGACTTTCAGCGGCAGCTTATGCAGCCAAAAACGGTCATGAAGTTCATGTTTTCGAGAAAAACAGCAGTCTCGGAGGGCGAGCGAGACAATTTTCTACCGACAATGGCTACATTTTTGATATGGGACCAAGCTGGTACTGGATGCCCGATATTATCGAAAACTTCTTCAAAGATTTTGACAGAAAAACTTCAGACTACTACGAGCTGGTGTCTTTGGATCCGCAGTTCGAAATGGTTTTTGAGGATGGAAACATGTCACTGCCTCAATCTTACCCGGAAATGAGAAATCTTTTTGAAAATACTGAACAAGGTGCAGGTAAAAAACTTGACGAGTTTATGAATGATGCACAGTACAAGTATGAAGTAGGCATGAAAGATTTCGTGACAAAACCATGTCACTCGTGGATGGAATTTGTATCTCCTAAAATTGCCAAAAGTGCTTTGAAACTTGATCTGCTTTCTAATTTTCACCGTTTTGTAAGAAAGTATTTTAAGCATCCTAAATTGATCATGCTCATGGAATTTCCGGTAATTTTCCTGGGTGCTGCTCCTAAAGATATCCCTGCACTTTACAGCCTGATGAACTATGGAGGCTATAAACTCGGAACATGGTATCCGATGGGCGGATTTTATAAAGTAATAGAAGCAATGTCTGAAGTATGCATTGAACAAGGCGTGCATATTCATCTCAATTCAAACGTAGAAAAAATCAATGTAAGCAATTCTAAAGTCCAGTCTGTAACGGTCAATGGAAAAGAAATCAGCTTTGATACGGTAATTGCATCATCAGATTATCATCATACAGAGGAAAATCTCATTCCGAAAGAATATAAAAATTACACCGAAAGTTATTGGAAAAATAAAACATTTGCACCTTCCTGCCTTATATATTATCTGGGTTTTAAAGAAAAAATACCAAACCTTAAGCATCATACATTGTTTTTTGAAAATGATCTGGATCTTCATACAACAGAAATTTACACTGATAAAAAATGGCCTACAAAACCTCTTTTTTATGCGTGCAGTCCTTCTAAGACAGATAAAAGTGTAGCCCCTGAAAACGGTGAGAATGTTTTCCTTTTGATGCCGATTGCAACAGGAATTAACGACAGCGAGGAAATAAGAGAAAGATACTTTAAAGAAATGATCGAAAGACTTGAAAAACATACGAAAACATCAGGTCTTCTTGAGAAAATTGATTATAAAAAGAGCTATTCCATTAAAAATTTTGTGGAAGATTACAATGCATATGAAGGAAATGCCTACGGTTTGGCGAATACACTGAATCAAACCGCAGTATTAAAACCTTCATTAAGAAACAAAAAAATAAAAAATCTCTTTTACACAGGTCAGCTTACTGTTCCGGGACCGGGTGTGCCGCCATCCATCATTTCAGGAAAAATTGCCGCAACAGAAGCTTCCAAATAAAATTATATAATTATGAAAAAACTTTTCGACGAACTTTCTTACAAGATCAGCAAGCAGACCACCAAACAGTACAGTACAAGTTTTTCACTTGGAATTTTAGCCCTGTCTCCGCAAATCAGAAATTCCATTTATGCTATCTACGGTTACGTAAGGCTGGCTGATGAAATTGTTGACAGCTTTCACGGGTACGACCGTGCAACGCTCCTCGCCAGATTCCGTGAGCAGACCAATCAGGCTCTGGAAGAAAAAATTTCTCTCAATCCTATTTTACAATGCTTTCAGGAGACTATTCACCGGTATGATATAGACAGGCAGCTGATCAACCAATTCCTGAAAAGTATGGAAATGGATCTTGAGAAAATTGATTATGATTCGGATCTTTACAAGGAATATATTCTGGGATCTGCTGAAGTTGTAGGATTAATGTGTCTTCATATTTTCGTGAATGGTGACAAAGAACTGTTTGCGATGCTCAAACCTTCTGCCATGAAGCTTGGTTCTGCTTTTCAAAAAGTCAATTTTCTGCGGGATATGAAAGATGATTATCAGGTTTTGGGAAGATGCTATTTCCCGAATGTTGATATTTCTTATTTTGATAACATCGTAAAAGCTCAGATTGAGCAGGAGATTTATACTGAATTCAAAGAAGCTCTGGAAGGAATCAAAAAACTTCCGCCTTCTTCCAGATTCGGAGTTTACCTTGCGTATCGCTATTATATTTCATTATTCAGAAAAATTAAAAGAACTTCTGCCCAAAAAATTATCAACCAAAGAATAAGAATCTCCAACGGACGAAAGTTTTCTTTGATGATGAGCAGCTACGTACAGTATAAAATGTCTTTGTTTTAGATAAATAAACGAGGTAAGAAAACAATCAGCCACGCTGAGTCACATGTTAGGTTGGATATCACTTAAAATAATAACAAATCTACCTATGAAAAAAATTATATCTGCAGCTGTTTTTTCTGTAACTACTTTTGCTTCTGCCCAAAATCTTGATCTGATCAGAAAGAATTATCAGAAAGCGGTAGAAGACAAACAAGTTTGTAAAGAAATGATCTTTCAGTTTGAGAAAAAAAATAATACCGGAATTGAACTTGCGTATTTCGGAGCATTTCAGGCAGTATGGGCAAAACATACCAATAACCCTTTTGAAAAACTTAATACTTTCAATAAAGCTAAAAAAAACATAGAAAAAGCCGTACAACAGGAACCTGATCAGCTGGAAACCATTTTCATCAGATATTCGGTTCAGAAAGAAAGTCCTGCATTTCTGGGATATAAAAATAACCTTAAGGATGATAAAAATCTGCTTTCGAGGAATATAGATAATATAAGCAATCCTTTTCTGAAATACATGATCATCCAAATTTTAAAAAGTTAAAAATGATTCATCAACTCTACCGCGAACAGCAACTTAACTGTACAATAGATGAAGCATGGCGTTTTTTTTCGTCTGCTAACAACCTTTCTAAAATCACTCCGAAAGAGATGAACTTTATTGTACGCACCAAACTTTCTGATGACAATATCTACAAAGGAATGATCATTGATTATTTTGTATCGCCAATGATGAATATCAAAATGTCTTGGCAGACTGAAATCACCGAAGTAGATTTCCAGAAGAGTTTTACAGATTTTCAGAAAAAAGGTCCTTACAAACTATGGAATCACCGTCATGATTTTATTGAGAATGAAAATGGCGTTTTGATGAAAGATACTGTAGATTATGAATTACCTTTGGGCTTTTTAGGAGAAATTGCTCACAGTCTTTTTGTGAAAAAGAAACTTGAGCATATCTTTGATTACCGCACCAAAGTACTGGAGGAAATGTTTAACCAAAAACAGAATAATAAAGCATGAATTTTCTGATTGTTATTACCACTTTTTTTGTCATGGAAGGAATTACGTGGCTGGTTCATAAATATGTGATGCACGGTTTTCTATGGTCACTTCACCGCGATCATCACGATCACAGCAACGAAGGAAAAATGGAAAGAAATGATTATTTTTTCGTGATTTTTGCAGTTCCAACCATTGCAATGATGTATTACGGAACAATTAATGATTTCAATGCCTTTTTCTATATTGCAATAGGAATTACCCTTTACGGAATGGCTTATTTTTTTGTACATGACATTTTTATCCATCAGCGCTTTAAGATTCTTAAAAATACAAAAAATCCTTATCTTCTTGCGATAAGAAGAGGACATAAGCAGCACCACAAGCATACCGGAAAAGAACATGGAGAATGCTTCGGATTTCTGTGGGTGCCGGTAAAATATTTTAAAATGTTTTTTAATAAAAGTAAAGCTTAAATGTGGCAGTACACCTACTTAGCAATTAATTTTTTTACCATTATTATCTGTTTCATTTTTTCTTTTCATCCGAAAATAAAATTTAACAGACATTTTAAGGCATTTTTATTGGCGTCAGTTCTTGTTGCTTCGGTTTTCATAGCGTGGGATGTCTGGTTTACTGCCAACGGAGTCTGGTGGTTTAATGACCGGTATCTCATTGGAGCAAGACTTTTCGGGTTGCCGTTGGAAGAGCTGCTGTTTTTTATCTGTATTCCTTTTTCGTGTGTATTTACCTATCATTGTTTAGATAAATTTTTTAAACTGGACTGGAATGTGAATGTGGAAAAGATATTTGTCATTGTTTCAGCAGTTGCATGTTTTATTATTGCTTATTTATTCAAAGACCGGATTTATACACTCGTTACTTTTACCACAACAGGAACAAGCTTATTGATTCTTTATTTTGTTTTGAAAGCGAGATGGATCGGTAAAGCATCTTTCGTTTATCTTATTCTCATGCCCGGTTTTTTTGCAGTCAACGGAATACTTACCGGAACCGGGCTGGAGTCTCCTATCGTAAATTATAATCCTGATGATTTTATAGGATTCAGAATGTTAACCATTCCTGTTGAAGATACAGTTTACGGATATGAAATGATTTTATGGAATTTATTCTTCTTTTACAAATTTAAAAAAAATGAACAGGATTAATATATTTTGGTTCAGAAGAGATCTTCGTCTTAATGACAATACAGGATTAAACGAAGCATTAAACGCCGACCGGAAAGTAGTTCCGGTTTTTATTTTTGATACAGAAATTTTGGATAAGCTGACCAATAAAGAGGATAAAAGGCTTGATTATATTCACCGGTCTCTGGATCTGATAAATAAACAACTGAAAGAACATCACAGTACTTTAAAAATTTACCACGGAAAACCTTTGGAAATTTTCAAAAAAATCATCAGTAAATTTGATGTCGAAACCGTTTTCTGCAACCGTGATTACGAACCTTATGCCAAAAAAAGGGATCATGAAGTTTCAGAATATTTAAAGGAAAATAATATTGATTTCAAAGATTATAAAGATCAGGTCATTTTTGAGAAAGATGAGGTAGTAAAAGATGATGGTCTACCCTATACGGTTTATACTCCGTACTCAAAAAAATGGAAAATCCTTTTGAAAAAAACTGAACTCCAAATGTCTTCTGCTAATTTTGAAAACTTAAGAACTCAGACATTTGAAGAAATACCTGATCTGGAAGATATTGGATTTAAAAAAACAGATTACAGATTCGTACAACCTCTATTAGATAAGAAAAAAATAGAATCTTACGACAAAAACAGAGATTTTCCTGCATTAGATGATACAACGAGACTGGGAATTGCACTTCGCTTCGGAACAATTTCGGTGAGAGAATGTGTAAATTTTGCTGCAAAGTACAATGAAATATGGCTGAATGAGCTAATCTGGAGAGAATTTTTCATGCAGATTCTTTATCATTTTCCTAAAGTCATTAAAAAATGCTTTAAGCAAAAATATGAAAATATTGAATGGAGAAATAATGAAAACGAATTTAAACTCTGGTGCGAAGGCAAAACAGGATATCCTATCGTAGACGCGGGAATGAGACAGCTCAATGAAACGGGCTTTATGCATAACCGTGTCCGGATGATTACCGCAAGCTTTCTTACCAAGCATCTTCTTATCGATTGGCGATGGGGTGAAGCATATTTTGCAGAAAAACTTTTAGACTACGAGCTTTCTTCCAACAACGGAAACTGGCAGTGGGCAGCAGGCTGCGGATGCGATGCAGCTCCATATTTCAGAATTTTTAATCCTTACGAACAAACAAAGAAATTTGATAAGGATCAAAAATACATTAAAACCTGGCTGTCGGAAAAAGATATAGATATGCCTCCTATCGTTGAACATAAAGCAGCAAGAGAACGTGCCCTGAAAATATATAAAAAGGCTGTTTCCGATTAACATTTAGGAAAATTTTCGCTTAATTTCCAACTCATTAGAAAAATATTAAAAAAAATGTGACTTTGAATGCATAAATTCTGATGTCGGGCATAGTATTTGTAAATACTGTTGAAGTATGAATATTAACGCCACACACCAAAATATTATGAAAGTTACAGATTTAAAAATTAAAAATCTGGTTGAATACAATAACGAGATTTTTACTATTGCAGAAATTTTTCAGAATAATAATGATTATTTTGTTAGAATTGAGAATGAAAATCACACGGTTTCACTTCCTGCTGAGCAGATTAATCCAATCAGGATTACAGAAGACTGGCTGGAGAAATTCGGTTTTTCAAAAACTTATGCATCTAATCATCAAATTCGTTATGAAAGACCTGAACCATTCATTAAATATGATATTGATCTGAGCTCGAAGAAAATCGTAGAGGGACTGAAGATTTACGGCAATAACATCAGATGTAAATATATTCATGAGTTTCAGAATATATTCTCATGCCTTTTTGGGAAAGATACCAACCATATTTTCAAGAACTCTTATCACAAAGCAGCGGTTTAGAACCTGCTGAATTTAAAGACCAATCAAATTATATATATTTTAACTTTCTCCGGCAGTTTTTTGTCGGGGATTTTTTTATTATTTGACTATCCGTCATGGATCCATAATGCTTAGTCTTCACGCAAAGATTGTTAAGGTCTTTTATATACCAACTGTTGTTAAATGCGCAAATGCGTTTGACTTTATCTAATCTTCGATTTTAATCAGCAAAGAACTCAAGTTTTTCAATTATGAGAAATTACGGACGATAGAATTTGAAGACAGTAGATCAATTATTATTTATCAATAATTTCAGAGTATATTAATTATGCCAATCTTTTCTTATTGCTTGCTTTTACCCAATTTTTATGGTTACAATGCAGACATTTACCTGCTTCACCTACATTTTTTTCTTCCGTAAAACCGCAGAATGTACAGGAATAATAACCTGATTGCTCTATATAAGTAACCGGGTTTTTCAGAGAATCCAGCATAATAGGAAGACCATATTTTACATTTTCATCTGTCTGAAAAAATATGCTTATTTCTCCCGACACTTCTTCTATTGCAAACTCAATCTGTCCCAAATGTGATACGCTCCTCAATCTTAGTTCAGCAAAAAATTCATCACTTCCCAGATTTTCCTTTCTAAAATTTTCTATAGTAAAAACTCCGTTTTCTATGAGGTAAATAGGTTTCCCCTCCAAAAGATTTTCAAATTTTTTAGAACTTCCGATCAGTTTTGTTATAGCAGAATACAGAAAAATAATAACCATAAAAACCACTACTGACGAAATAATCCCCACTTCTTTATAAAACATAGGGTCTCCCGCTGCAGAGCCTAAGCCAATGATTACCACGAGCTCAAATATAGAAAGCTGCTTTACACCTCTTTTCCCCAATAACCTCAGACCTATAATAATGGTAAGGAACATGATTACTGTTCGTAAAATAATTTCAGGCAAAAAAGACCAGTCTTCACTTCCAAAAAGCAAAGATTTCCATTCGATATTCAAGATAGTGGATAATATCACGATTCAATTTTAGAATAATGTTCCAAAAAATACGCCATACCTCATCAATTTTCAGCTTAAGCTTTGAACAATAATTAAGGCAATATCTGCAAACTTAAAGTGCAGAAAAATTGAAATCATAATTAAATCTTTTAAATAGCGCAAAAAAAAGCAGAAATGAAAATAATTGATCCATTTCTGCTTTAATAAACTAATAGGAAGATTAATGATGCCTGTTACCTTTATGATGATAAGAGACATTATTCGGGGCATCCTGTAGCTGATGAATACTCTGATTATGGAGATTAGAATCAACACGCTGCTCTGATTGGTAAGGATTTCCCGGTGTTTTAGGATTTATTTTTTTTCCGTTTCTGTAGAGCTCACCGTTGGATGTGCGGTAAGTTTGGTTTGCTTTGTAACGGTTTCCGTCTGGAGCAGTAAATTGCTCAGACCTGTTTTTTAATTTTCTCTGCAGAAATACTAAAATTCCCGTTGCTGCTACACCTAATGCGATTTTTACTGAATTTTTCATATATAAATTTTTGTTGTTGGTTATATTAACAGATGATCTCTTTGGTATGCTCCAATCAGAATTTCATACTCAATGTACTTAAACAAATCTACTGCCATAGAATGAAAAACCGACATAATTATAAAAAAACTGTCCGATAAATCAGACAGTTCTAAAACTTGAGTTAAAAACATAGATATGACAAATGTGGATCAGTAATAATCTATATATTCAAAGCTAAAACTTTCTCCACGCAACTATTTATGACTGAAATCATGATATTACAATTTTTCATCTTTATTTTTATCCCTGAATAAAAGGTAACAAGATAAAAGACTTACGTTTACCAATACAGCAAATGCATTTGATAATATGATCGGTAACTCATTCTGTGATATTCCATACCAAACCCATAGAGAAAGCCCTGTAATTAAAATTACAAGCATCAGCCATGAAAGGTCTTCCACATTTCTGGTCTTAATTACCTTTATAAGTTGAGGCATAGATGCAATCGACGTAAGACCACCTGCAATCAAACCTAAAATATCTACATTCATACGGTGCAATTATCCGTTAACAATGATTCCGCCATTAGGATGCAGAACCTGACCTGTAATCTGTACAGAGGCATTTGTTGCCAGAAACAGATAGGTTGGCGCAATTTCTTCAGTCGTTGCGTTCCTTTCAAAAGGCGGCTTGCTTTCATCCGTTTCTTCCTCGCCAAAAGTTTTTTTGGTTAAAGGCGTAGCCACAGGTCCCGGAGCAACAGCGTTAACTCTGATATTTTTATCTTTAGATTGCAGAGCGAGCGAGCGGGTGAAAGAAACAATAGCACCTTTTGTTGCAGAATAGTCTAATAATTCTTCATGTCCCTGATACGCAACCGCCGAGGTTGTATTAATTACACAGCCTCCATCCTTCAGGTAAGGAAAAACCGCTTTTGTAAGAAGAATCATTCCTATGATATTGGTATCGAAGGTCTTTCTTACATTCTCCTCCTCTAGTTTTGATATATCATCACACGGAAACTGTGTCCCTGCATTATTAATGAGAATGTCTATCCCTCCAAATTTATCAGAGACATCCTTCGATACTTTTTCGCAAAAATCATTATCGTTAATATCTCCTTTTATAATTGTGCATTGTCTGCCCAACGAAAGTATCTTATTTTTAGTTTCTTCTGCATCATCATCGCCGCTGTAGTAAATTATAGCAATATTAGCTCCTTCCTGTGCAAAAAGTAATGCAGTAGCCTTTCCTATTCCGCTGTTTGCACCAGTAATTAATGCTGTTTTTCCATAAAGCTGTAACTTATTCATATTTTAATTGATTTGGTTTATTTCAAAATATGAATAAGCAAAACTTGTGCTTAAAACCTTAGATGAAAGAAAATGTGGTATCTTTTATTCATTGTTCAAAAGCATTTCAGTAAAAGCTTTCCAAGGGATTTTTTGAAAACCGAATCTTGCACCCAACACAGTTAACCAATTTTTGATTGCGGATAAAAAGTCGGTGTTTATATTTGCTTTTTCATTCCGTCCGTAAACTGCTGCTTTTGCATAATTGTTTCCTTTGGAGACTATAAAAGTTGAAGTGGAACCTGAAGAATAAAAATGCATAATATTTCCTCCAAACTGATTTCCCGGTAATGTTGATGGTCTCATCTGCATCATCAAAGAATTAGGATTGCTCTGATCTATCATATCAATCCGTACCCAGATATAGTCTCTTTTTTGCGGATTGGGCTTATCATATAATAGAATTTTCACATAATCTCCTATTTGCGGATCCCTTTCCACCGCAGTACCCTCCTGATCGCACAAGGTAAATTTCACCGGAATACCGGATGTATGATTTGACCAATTATTAATATCAAAAAGTCTATTTTTAGCTATATTAAAGTTTTTTTCTAAATCTTCAGCATTTGGGTATGTAACCTTAGTTTCGGTATCATGGCAACTTCCTTTAATCTGATTGGGAACGCCGGGAACTTTTTTGTGTTTCATTAAAAAATTTGTGTCTTAAAATTATTTACAAAATCCACTATATACTATATCACTTATAAAAGATAAAAAAGAATGCTCAAGATTATTTTTCACGAGAAATTATTTCTTTTATAAGCCTGTAACACCTATCATAAATCTTGCCAAACTTATATCACAACGTAATTTTATCACTTTTATTTGATTTTAAACCTTCTCATTGACAGTGACAAGAAAAAAATATCATATTTATTGATCAAAATATTGCAAGTCACAAAAAAAGATAGTATTTTTGACTCGAAAATTTTTTTTTCATCATTTGTGTTTTTATTAAACCCTGCCAACACTGGCGGGGTTTAATTTTTATATATTCAGATACGATAAATTGCAGCCTGATATCAGGAAAAAATTATTATTATTAAAAAAGGCACAAAATATGCTAACAAAATAATAAATCAACCTTAAAAAAATATTATTATGAAAAGTGTATTATGGCTTGTTGCAGTGATCTGCATTGTTGTGTGGCTATTGGGAATGCTGGATATCATTCCGGGAATCAGTACAAATTATTTGATTCATGTATTATTAGTTATTGCAGTTATTGTAGTTCTTTACAATATTATATCAGGAAGAAGACCTCTGGACTGATTATCTTATTTTAAAATTAAAAGCCGGATATCTGGCAAAGTGGTCGGAAGGTTTTCTTCCGGCTTTTTTTATGACAAAATAGAAATAATTATATTGCCGCTAAATTGTTCGTCCTATTTTAAATTCGTAAAACCTTTTGACATTATAATATTTAAAAAGATTTTATTATCATTCATTGCGGATATTCAAAAAGAATTCATCTCTTATCTGAATAAAAAAAAGAGAGTCTGAGACTCTCTTTTAAATTATAAATATAACAGCTTACTGCACTTCTAGAAATTTGTGTAAACTGCCTGATTTGGATAGACATTCAGTCCCTCCATTTTGTTTTTTGCGGTATTGTAGATGATTTCTACTGTAAAATGAGACAACTCATACAAAACATATTTCAGGGAATGTGACACCCTTTCGTTCATCATTCTACCTTCAGTTATAGCAATATCCCATTGAGTTTGATTAGGAAGGTTTTTAAAATCGTAAAAAGAAATATTCATAGCTGTTAATTTTTGTTAATTAATATTATTAGCTATACAATTTCTTTACCAAATTGTTACGAAATACCAATCAATAAAAAATTTAACAATAACATTAATGAAGGATAATCATTTTTAATATAAAAATCACGAATTATGAATTTTGGTTTTTTCAGAAGTTTTTAGATTTTAAATAATTGTAAGTTTCTATTTGTGAACGGCATTCTTTATTATCATCCTCTATATACTCATTTCTCAGTTTTTTATCCAAAATTCTTGCTTTTACGTTATCTTTAAGCTGGATATCCAGAATATCTTTCAACTCTTTTTTTAAATTCTTGTCTGTGATTTTTGCTGCAGCCTCAATTCTGTAATCAAGGTTTCTTGTCATCCAGTCTGCAGAAGAAATGTAGATATCTTCTGCTCCTTTATTATAAAAATACATCACCCGTGCATGCTCCAGATATTCATCTACAATGCTGATCGCTTTTATTTTTTCTTTAAAATCTTTTTGATTGACTGCGCAGTATATACCCCTTACAATCATCCTGATCACTACTCCCGCCTTTGCAGCTTCGTAAAGTTTAGTGATTAATGCACGATCACTTACTGAATTGGCTTTTACAATCATTTCAGCTTTTCTGCCTGCTTTGGCTTCTTCAATTTCTTTATCAATATGATGCTCTATTTTTTCACGCATAAATTCCGGGCATACCAACAGACTTTTACATGTTTTTAGAACAGGCAGGTAATCTTCTTTTGGCTTCTTCAGAACATTGAAAACTTTATTAATATCAGCCATAATTCCTCTGTCTGAGGTCATCAGCAAATGATCTCCATAAATTCTTGCCGTTTTTTCATTAAAATTTCCTGTGCTTACAAACCCGTACTGAAGCGTTTTATTATTAGCTCTCTTCTTTATAACGCAGAGTTTGGCATGCACTTTTTTATTTGGAATTCCGATCAAAACATTAATTCCTTCCGGCTCAAACATTTCTTTCCATTTCAGATTAGATTCTTCATCAAATCTTGCCTGAAGCTCAAGCATTACTGTTACTTCTTTCCCGTTTCTAGCAGCATAAATCAATGCGTTGCTTATCTTAGAATTATCTGCCAAACGATACGCTGTAATCTGAATAGATTTTACATCGGGATCCATCGCAGCTTCACGAAGCAGATCAATCACCGGAGTATAGGTATGGTATGGAAAAGTGAGAAGAACATCTTTTTTCAGAATAACATCAGTAATCCTTTCGCCATGCTCGAAATCCTGATGTGTGAATGAAGTTCTTTCAATAGGTTTTTCGTATTTTTCAAATACATCAGGAAAATCCATAAAATGTTTAAAATTATGAATTTTCCCTCCTGGTATAATACTGTCTTTTTTACTCAGATTCAGTTTTCTGATCAGCAATTCCAGCAAAGCTTTATCCATATCTTTATCAAATACAAATCTTGTAGGCTTTCCTTTCCTTCTGTTTTTAAGACCTTTTTCTATTTTTTCGGCAAAATTTGTTCTGATATCATTATCCAGATCCATTTCTGCATCTTTGGTTACCTTAAAGGCATTCGCAGCAAATTCATCATACCCAAAATACGAGAAAATATGTGGGAGATTGAAGGTAATCACATCTTCTAAAAGCATGACATTTTTCTCATCGGGATTTTCTGTTGGCAATAAAACAAATCTCCCTACAAAACGGGATGGAATTTCTATGATGGCATAATTACTTTGATAATTCCAGTCTTTTTTTCTCATGGCAACACCCAAGTAAAGACTTTTATCTCTCATATACGGCATAGGAGTGTTTTCATGCATGAGAATAGGAATTACATTAGATTCTACCACTTCATCAAAATACTTTCTTACAAATTCTTTTTGTTTTGCTGAAAGATTTTTTGAGGTTTTGATGAATATATGATGTTCAGCCATTTCTGCCTGAATTTTTTTCCAGGTTTTATCAAACTGCTGTTGCTGAGTAATGACAATGTCGTTTATTTTTTGCAGAATTTTTGAAGGCGGCTGATAAAATGATTCCGAAATTATTTTTTCTTTAAAATCCATTGCACGCTTGAGCCCGGCAACCCTCACCCGGAAAAACTCATCAAGATTATTAGAAAAAATACCCAAAAAACGGATTCTAAGATGTAGAGGTACATTTTCATCCATTGCCTCCTGTAAAACTCTTTCATTAAAAGCAAGCCACGTGATATCTCTCGGATTAAAGTGTAATGACATAAGTATAAAATATAAACCTCAAAAATATGGAATATATATATAACAGAATATTACTTCTTGTTAATATAAATTATTTCACATTTAGTTTGAATTAAGTAAGACGAGGATACCACATCAATAAAAATATCAAAATATAGTTATAGAAATATGAAATATTTTATAAATTTGTTGACTGAAAATTAAAATAATATGGTTAAAAGTTTAATCTCCTTAGCACTATTGTTTACCGCCATGCTAAGTTATGGGCAAACAACAGAATTTCTTTTAGGTAAAAATAAATCTGATTATAAAAAAAATCCTAAAACAGGTCTGATAAGATGTATTACTGATGAATATTCCCACTTTTTACAACAAAGTGGAAAAATGGAAAGTATAGAACAATTTGAAAACTGGCTTGCTCCAAAAGTTGAAGAAATAAAGAAACTTCAGGAAATGAATACTTCTAAAAAAGTGGTGGTAACAATTCCTGTTGTAGTACATATTATTCATTCTGGACAAGCAATTTCAAATAATGAAAGAAATATTACAGATGAAAGAGTTTTGTCACAAATTACAGTACTAAATCAGGATTTTAGACGTATGTTAGGAACTCCTGGGTATAATAATAATCCTGTAGGTGCAGACATTGAGGTACAATTTTGCCTTGCCAAAGTTAATCCTACCGGCGGTGTAACTAATGGTATCAATCGTGTAAATCTTGGTGCAACCATTTGGAATGAAACTAATGTTGAAAACACTTTAAAACCTCAAACAATATGGGATCCTACAAGATATTTTAATATTTGGGTGTGTCAGTTTGGCGGTGATCTTACGAACGTTTTAGGATACGCACAATTTCCCGAATCTTCTGGTTTAGCGGGGCTTTTTGGACCATACAATGCAGCTACTGACGGTGTTATTATAGATTGGAGAGCTTTTGGCTCAAGTGACTATGTTGGTGGTAATTATTTTCAGGATATTGACAAAGGAAGAACAACAACTCATGAAATTGGCCATGCATTTGGTTTAAGACATATTTGGGGAGATAATGGAAGCTGTACCGTAAACGCAACAGATAGCTTTAAAGACTACTGCCTTGATACACCAGCCCAAAACACAGAGCATTATGACTGTTTTACAATATATGATACATGTCCATCTAATCCTGGTAATGATATGACAGAAAATTACATGGATTATTCTAACGATAGCTGCATGAACACTTTTACGCAGAACCAAAAAAGCAGAATCCTAGCCGTATTACAAAATTCTCCAAGAAGATCTACTCTTAGCACTTCAACAGTATGTAATAGTGCTCTTTCTGTAAACGAAGTGGGTACATTGAAAAACGAAATAAATATCTATCCAAATCCGGTGAAAGATTACCTGAATATCTACACTCAAAAAGGAATTAAAATTAGCCGATATTCTGTTTACAATGCTTTAGGACAAGAAGTTTTGAAAAAAGAAGTACAATCAGAAGCAGATCTTAGAATAAGCAAAGAAAAATTAGGTACAGGTTTTTTTATAATAACAATTTATACCGAAACAGGCTTTAAAAATTTCAAATTTGTTATAGAATAAGACTTTTCTGTGTTAAGATGAAATACTAAGCTATTCAATGCTACCTTGGTCGGATTTTTCCGACCATTTTATTTTTTTGACAATCTTAATCTTACCTATAATATTAACAACAGAGCCGTTTGTAAATTTATTCTACGAAAAAAACGCTATAAACATTGATGTTTACAGCGTTTTAGCTTATTTTGGTTTCCCAACTGGCGGAGAGTGAGGGATTCGAACCCCCGGACCTGTTACAGTCAACAGTTTTCAAGACTGCCGCAATCGACCACTCTGCCAACTCTCCTTAATTATAACGATCTCTCGTTTTCAGTGTTGCAAATATAAAGTGTTTTTAGATATATCCAAAATATTTAGTATTGAAATTTTACAAGAATTGAATAATGGTTTATAAATCAGTTTAATAATTTACCGGAAAAACAAGTTAATTGCACATAGAACCTCGAATCATCAAAGAAGTTTAAAATCATATTATTAAAAAAACTGCCCATTTCTGGACAGTTTCTTTTAATTTATTCAGTTCATTTAATTTTCTTTAATGAATTTTTTCTGAGCAGTACCTTTTACGTCATCAATGTCTATTACA
>VFQP010002591.1_pt1 | contig 19866 bp, 36 predicted proteins | sample 3512351 | NCBI WGS metagenome assembly VFQP01 (sample SAMN10412372, study PRJNA504923) | tailings metagenome | isolation source: Relicate 1 Philex TSF1 revegetated site | place: Philippines: Tuba, Benguet | collected 2017-08-29
GGGGGTAGGTGTGAAGGGGGTGTAAATGTGATGATGAGCGGTCTGTATGCAAGGCTATGGTCGACACACAAAGAGCACTGGTACAGCACATTACTGTTGTTTCCTTAAACACATGCACAGCAATACAACACACCCACTCCATACCACACACAATCACACCATCACACACAATACATACCGAAGCAGACAAGTCACAGCAATATCACACACACACACAATCACACCCCATCACACACAATACATACCGAAGCAGACAAGTCACAGCGGCCCAGCAGTATGGATCCACCAGTGGCTATAGTGAGCAGCATCATGGTGCTGCCTGCCAATGTACCCACACCCACAGCCACCTAGGTGATATTATGTGTGTGTGTGTGTGTGTGTGTGTGTGTGTGTATGTGTATGTGTATGTGTGAGTGTGTGTGTGTGCATAGGTGCATATTGTGTGTGTACATAGGTGCATATTTTGTGTCTGTACATAGTTGCATATTGTGTGTACATATCGGTCCAATTTGCATGTATATTGTACAGGCACTCCAACTGCACAACAAAGCAGCCTTCCTGTCACATGCACCCAGTCCCCCCCTACCTGCTCTTGTGCTTCCTCTCTCGATCCCATGCCAGAGAAGATGACAATGAGGGTATCTGGAAGCGCACCCAGCACTGGCAACAGCAACCCTGTGACACAAGGAGGAAATACATAGGATGGTGTGCATATGGTGTGCATTCGTTCAGCCCCACACCACATTGCCCACATCCCGCACCACCCTACCGCCAATGACGCCTGGGTCTAGGATCTCTAGCAGCAGCTCAGAGCCATCACTGAGCTGGTTGGCACCGATGAGCAAGAGGTAGCCATACATAAACATGAGCGACAACGAGCCCCCCAATGAGTCCGAACTGTGCAGATGGTGGGTTGCACAAACAAGTGGTTTGTTTGCCCATGTGCATGTATGCACGGCATGTGCAGCAAGCATGGTACAAAGCACACTATACTCTGTGTTGTAGTGACCCTCAAGGTCAGGGCATCGAAAGCATCAAAACATACAACAATCATGTCGACATCACACACCATACCATGGTAGGAATCCATAAGATTCCTCGCACTGTTCCACCATTTGATGACAGCCTACCACTTCCGGGAAAAACAGACTTTGATGAAGAAGATTGCACAACAGATCAGGCGTGGTAACACGTGCAACAGCAAGGCTGATGCAACAATATGTCAACAATTTTGCCAAGCAGATGCGGCAACTGTCCCTTGAGTAACTGTAAAACAACCAAAACAACAGCCCCCTTGCCCACCACACACTCCTAAACAAAACCAACATCTATTGCATCTATTGTCACCCATTTCCACATCGTGCAGCTAAATCGCACATACTCCTCGCACAACGCAAGGAGCGCAGCAACTAGGACACAAGCCGCCTTTCGATTCATCACACCATGTCGACTGAACTCGCCCCAAAGACGAAAAGCAGCAAGCGCAAGGCCTCGGCCACGGATGAGGTGGTCACTAAGAAGCCTAAAAAGGAGAAAAAGCTGAAAAAGACGAGCAAGGGGGATGCGGATGCTGTCCCAGCCACCAAGCGCAAGTCCAAGACGTCTGCAGCAGATCAAGTCGCACCAGCAACGCCACCTACAACCACCAAAAAAGCCAAACAAACCGTCAGTGAGGACAGTTCGGTCACCCTCGAGCAGGTGGCGGCTGACAAACAACCCGCCGACCTCGACAACTTTCGTCTGTCCCAACCCGTCAAGGCACTGTTGCGCAAAAAGGGCATTGAGACGCTGTTTGCCATCCAGCAAGCAACACTGGACCACTGCTTGGACGGCAATGACCTCGTCGGACGTGCTCGAACAGGCTGTGGCAAGACCCTTGCGTTTGTGTTGCCCATCATCGAGAGCCTTGGTGCTGCTGAGGGGGGGAGCGCAACACGTCGGGCATATGGCCGTGCACCCTCTGTCATTGTGCTTGCACCCACCCGCGAGCTCGCAAAACAGGTGTGGGAATGTGACGCTCATACACACACGTGTGGGTCAACACCCATGTTTGATAACACACCCATGTTCAACAACACCCATGTTTGATAACAACACACATGTTTAACAACACATATGTTCAACAACACACACATATTCAACATTACCAGGTGTGTGCTGACTTTGAATACCTAGCACCTGCTTTTGGCCTGAGTGTGCTGTGTGTGTATGGTGGAGCCCCCTGGGGTGGTCAAGAAGGGGCCCTGCGTCGTGGGGTTGACATTGTTGTGGGGACACCTGGACGAGTGAAGGACTTTATGGAACGTGGCACTCTGAAGCTGGGTCAAGTCAAGTACGTCGTGTGTGTTTTTGCGGGGAGGGGGGGTTGGAGTGGGTCAAGTATGTCATGCTATTTAGCATCTTTGTTTTCTGTCCAATACCCTTTTGTGAGCTCCCTTTTGTAGTGGAGACCTTGTCCACATACACACCTCATCGTGTACGCATATCCCTGCTCACACACATGCCCCCGCACATACCCTCCCTCTCTCACACACACACACACACACACTCGCAGGTGGCGTGTGTTGGACGAGTGCGATGAGATGCTGAACATGGGTTTTGTGGATGATGTAGAGAAAATCCTCACAGCCGTGGAGGACAAGAAGGGCATACAGACGCTGTTGTTCTCAGCAACACTTCCCCCTTGGGTGAAGCAAATCACCAAGCGCTTTCTCAAGCCGTCGCACAAAATTGTTGATTTGATTGGTGATGATAAAATAAAGGTGTGGTGGGTGGGTGGGTGGTGGGGGTTGTGTGAGTGTAGGGTGTTGTATGCTTGTGGTTTGTAATGGGATTGTAATGGGGGGTTGAGTTTTGTGTGCAGGCGGGCAAACACAACACATGTATGCACATATTATGTTGGTAGGTTTGCAGCATGCAAGCAAGCACTGATAGTAGACACAAATACCACACGAAAACCACAAGGACACAAAAAGCAGTGGGAAAAGCACACATACATAAACATAATACATGCATGCAATAAAGAACACATGTGTAACATATATTCACACACATGTACCCCAGCAAACACACACATATACCCCAACGAACACACACAACATCACACACCAACACACACACCCTCCACACAGGCATCCACAAGTGTGCGACACCTCCTCCTCCCCTGTCACTGGTCTCAACGAAACACCCTCCTGGCAGACCTCCTACGCAGCTATGGGTGTTCTGGGCGCACCATTGTGTTTACTGAGACAAAGAATGATGCAAATGAATTGGCGACATCATTGGCAACTGTGGCTGAGGCAAGACCCCTGCATGGGGATATCCCACAGTCACAGCGTGAGGTGTGTGTAGGTGGGGGGGGGGTATATAGATTATGTTTGTGTAGAGAGTGGGTGGGTGTGTAAAGAGTGGGCGTGTAAAGAATAGGTGTGTATACCAGCATGCAATTCTTGCTTTGTGTCATCACCATCATACAACCCCTTGTATCTTTTCCCTACGCACTCTTTCTGGGAACAACCTTTCCCCACACAATCCTCCCCACCCACCCCCTCCAAAAGGTAACCCTTGATGGTTTCCGTCGTAATCGCTTCAGGGTACTAGTAGCCACTGACGTGGCTGCCCGTGGCCTCGACATCACTGGTGTAGAGCTTGTGGTACAGGTCGAACCCCCCAATGAAGCCGAGACCTACATCCACCGCTCTGGTCGAACGGGACGCGCCAATACAAGCGGCGTGTCGATTACGATGGTGGCCAAGAAGAAAGAGTATATGATTCCCATTATTGAACGCAAGGGGGGGTTTAAATTTGAACGTATTGGCCCTCCTCAGCCGCAGGATATTGCACGTGTGGCTGGGGAACGCGCTGTGCAAGCAGTCAAGGTGTGTTTTTGTGCTGGTGGTGGTGGTGATACTCGTTGTTCTTGGCAGCAGTGCTTTTTTATTGTTCAACAGGTGTACACAACAGGGGTGTACATGTGCTACATGACAACCATACATGCATACCATACACCCCCGACACACAAAACAGGATGTTGACCAAAACGTGGTCCCCCACTTCCGTACAGCTGCCCAGCAGCTTCTTGCCCATGCGGATGGTGACGCTGAGCTGGCGCTTGCACTCACAATCGCGCATGCAACAGGTCATGCAAGTATCAAGCCTCGATCCTTATTAAGCAGCATGGAAGACTGGGTGACGCTGCAGTACACCACTAAGTGGGAGGTTGCAAAACCGGGATATGTCTACCACTGGTTGAAGAAGAAACTCCCGGAAGAGGACGTGGAGTTGATCAAGCGAGTGCAGATTACAGCAGATGGCAAGGGGGCGGTGTTTGATGTGCCTGCAGACAAGGCACAGGGGTTTTTGGATGTGTGCAAGGAGGGGGATGGCAATGCACAGTTGAGTTTGCCGAGCCAGCTGCCTGCACTCAAGGAGCGTGAGGGTGAGGGTGGCAATGCCATGGGTAGTGGTGGTGGAAATGGATGGGGAAATCGTGGTGGGCACGGTGGGTTTGGAGGTGGGTTTGGTGGGAGGGGTGGGCAGGGTGGCCGTGGTGGTGGGTTTGGTGGGAGGGGGGGGGGGGGGGGGGGGGGGGGTTGGGGGGGGGGGTGGCAGCGTCGTTGAAGGTTGCACTGCTATTGATTTGGTGACGTGTGCACGTTTGATTGGCACTGTTGTTGTTTTGAATTTGTGTTTATGTGTGGACATATATTATGGCAATGTGCCCCCCCCCGCTCGTGTTTGAACGAAAATTCAGCAGCTCTGATTTGTTTCCAAGTTATTTTGCCGCGCGGTTTAAGATTTCACACAAGTTATTGCATCTTGTTACCTGCGTATTCAACATAGCCACGTGCGTCCATAGCCAAACGATGCCCATTCGCACCACAGCATAGTCAACAACAAGTGTCAGTGCGCGTCTTCACATAGCAGCGCATCATACATATGCCAGCTGGTGTTTCATACCAAAAGCACATAAATCCACAGACGAAAGCAACCATCGCATACCATCTTGCAAGATACAATTGGTCGCCCTGCTGCGCCCCTGCCTGCTCACCACCACCCTATTGCCGTGTTCATACGCAAATGCAACAACGCCATGTACAGTAAACCCACGCTTCCCATGTGTGGGCGCCCATCATCATCCCAAACACGCCCCGCCCTAATCCTCCTCCTTGTCCTCCTCCCTGCAGCCACCATAGCACGCCCCATCCAGCAGCCCGACCTCCCCCCTGGATTTGATTGGCAGGCGTATAAGCACAACTACCCAGACCTGTCCGTCGCAGGGACCTTGACAGAGGAGGAAATCGTGCAGCATTGGCACACCATTGGTGCCCCAGAGGGACGAGTCTATCGCCCCGTCCACAAGCTTGTGCGCTACACTGCATGCACTGGACTATTCAACCAGTACTACAGCCACATTTCTGCCCTCGCGCTGGCGGCAGTGTTGCATGCAGATATCTACTTTCCACCAGCAGCCACACGCAGCAGCTACAGTGATCGCACCAGCTTGCACCCTGAGCAAAATGAAGCACGTTGGCAACCTGTGCCAGCAGAAACACTGTGGGATGTGCGCATGTTGAAACGCTACTGGCGGCAACGGGGCATCAATGTGTTTTTGGTATGGTGTATGTTATGAAACGCAGGGGGGAGGGGGTGGTTTGTGTATATATGTGTGTTTCTCTCTTTGCACTCTTTTCGTGTTCATACATACATTTTCATACACACACCCAACACCCACCCATACACACACCCAACCCCAGCCCACCCAATTGGAGCCGTTTCCCAACATTGCATCTGGTGCCAATGCCTTTCTGTCAGCCCCCCTCCACAATGTACCAGCGGATGCATATACACGCATGGAGGGCACCTACATTCGTCCCATACCTCTGCAGGAGCTTGCTGCTGCAGCAACAGGGGTGATCATGGACCACGCAAAGCACTTGTATGCACAGGATCCATCCCGGGGGAACGTGACCGTGGTGCTGGACTTGCCATGCACATTTTTTGCAATTCAAACACCGAGGTGTGGAGTGAGTGTTTATATTGTGTTATATACTGTGTGTATACTGTGTTATGTACTGTGTTGTGTACTGTGTTATATATTGTATGTGTACTGTGTTACATATTGTATGTGTACTGTGTTACATACAGTCTTAGCATGCATGTTTTGATGGACCACCCACTGCTGTGACCCTCCCCCCCACAATCACCCTCATATACGGCATTAGCTTCATTTGTTCTTGCGATTTGTTGCATGTACCACAGACAGTGCGTTTCCACTGGTTCCACTACACACAACACAGTGCATTTCCACTGGTACAACAAGTAGCACATAGCCTAGAGTTTGCACCACTCATCACTGCCCTCGCCCGCCGAGTGATTGATGGGGTGTCCAACAGCGGCGAGGTACCATACAATTCTGTGCACCTGCGAGTGGAACGGGATGCCGAGGCATGGGCGACCATTATGGGGGGGCAGGATGTGGTATGGCAGGGGTACCAGCAGGCCATGGGGACGGCTGGGTTTAATGGGACTACTAGGTTGTATGTGGCATCGGCGTTGCTGACGTATGGAGCCAGTAATGGTAAGTGGGGTGGGTGATGGAGGGTTGTGGGTGGGTAGGTGGGTGGGTGGGTCTGTCCATCTGCGCATGTGCCGTTGTATAGCAAGTTGCACAGTTATATAGGCAGGTTTATTGGTTCACAATACATCACACAATTAACTCAACACCTACATCCACACTCCATCATAACATAATACATCACAAAACTCACAACACCATCATCCACAATACAGAACTGACGCAACTGACGCAGCAAATGGAACAGGGGGGGTTTGCCAATGGGGTGCACTTTAAGGAAAAGTACCTCCCACGCAAAGAACTAGCAGGTAGGTCATATGAGGAGAGTAGGGTACTGTGTACTGACATACATCACCCCAACATGATGATACTGTCTAAGAACACACACCACCCTAATATGATGATGCTGTATACCGACACATCCCCATACACAGGGCTCCACTCTGAGCAAGTTGCGCTGCTGGATTTCATCGTGTGCGCATCTGGGGAGCGCTTTGTGGGCTTTGGTGCGTCCACATTTTCGTTTTTTATGCGGGAATACAGGTTAATGCACGGCAAGCCACGCAGTACATCGGTGTTGGTGGATGCGTCTGCCATCCTCACCGACCCGTTGTTTTATAGCGCTGGTTTGATCGTGCCGTTTCCTTGATAAACGAATGATTGATGATGATGATGATTGGGCGTCATATGGGTGGTGGGCAAAGCATTCAAGGTGGCCTATGCGACCGGGCACCTGCTTTCTCAAGGGGAGATCAACCATTATCTTGTAAAACTTCCATCTCAACCTCCCCAAACAATTGCTCAACATTGCAAACAAACATACCTGGCGTGCACATGTCAAAACACATAGCAGATTGTGGGGATTGCGTTGATTCACTGCCGGTTCGGAGCCCCAAAAAGACACTTTCAAGTGACACTCGTGCTGCGTCACATTGCATGATATTGATGGGGAGCAGAGTGCAGAACATGCAAGGCGTTGGCACGTTGGTTCGATGCTGATTGATCAAATCCCGGCAAGAGCTTGATCTGGCGTGTATAAACCCTGGAATAAGCACTGTACATCCAATGTATCCATAAAATAGTTGTGATCAAACACCCAGTCCACGACGATGGGCACCCATGCAGCCCAACCCCCCAAGACAGAAGGCGATGTGGCCCAGAACATACCATTCATGCTCGATACCTCACAACTATCCACAATGGAGGGTATGATATTGGTTGGAGGGACGTGCTGGTGGTGTGGGTGGGTCCCGGGTAGTTTTTTGGTGTGCCTCACACAACCAACTGTGGTCAACATGGTAGTCGTACCCCTCTTGAACAGAATCACAAGAGCCCACACAAGCGCCCACACAAGAGCCCACACAAGAGCCCACACAAGAGCCCACACAAGAGGAGCCCAGTCAACCGAGCACTGTACCTGTCATGTGTGGAACAATAACGGGAACATTGTCTTTGGAAACAGGACGCATTGAATACAACGGTGAGGGTGTTGGGTTGGGTTGTTGTTGTGTTTTGTTGTTGTTGTGGTGGTGTTTTCTTATTGTTTTGACAAGGCATCTCTGTCATCACTGCACATTGCCAACAACACCAACATCCGCCACATGCTGCTTGCAACACACAAACCATATCCATGTGACATACCCATCCAAAAACACCATACCAATCCCCCCCAGCCCCTGCCCCCCCCCCAAAATATCAACACACCACTCAACAAACCACTCAACACACCACTTCTACAGGTACAACAGTCACCCCAGTTGACTTTGAGCGCCATGGTGGAAAAGCCACAGCAAAAAAATGGAAGGCCAGCATCCGCGTGGTACACCCAGACGGGACCACCGCCCCCCCCCTTGGTGAGTGGTTGCAGCAACACAATTTGGATATACGAGGTGGTCAGGTGTACAAGCTGAGTGAACGCCCCCCCCTTCCCCTGCTGGAGGTGCCTGTGTCTGTGGGTGGACGTGTGGGTGGTGGTGGGAGTGGGGTTGGAGGGGGTAGGACACGAGAGCCGCTGTTGTCATATATGAAGGTCCCGCCCATGCACCAGTATGTAGTGTGTTGGACATTGTTGGACATTTCTGGGACATGTGGTGTGTTGAACATTTGTGTGTTGTGATATGCAGTGTGGGTTTTGTGATAACCACATCATCTACAACACACACAACTACACAATCAACAACACACAACTACAAGATTAACAACACAACACACACATTATCAACACAACATACACAGTTTTCATGCAGGGGCCCTTGCAGGGGACCCCACTGTTGGGACCCTCCCAAGACACATGCCACCCCGGCCTTTGGAGTATGCAAGCAACATGACTGTTAATTTACACACTACACAGCAAGAACAATTGATGCAAATTTCACATGGTAGGCATGGTGGCTAGGTCCAGTGTTGTGTGTTAATATAATAATAGTAATGATATGGTATAATAATAATAATAATATACGTCTCTCTATCCTCCATATGTATCTTCCACCAACCCCCACCACTCACACACATGTATTGGGTTCATGACAACCCCACCCAACAACCACTCCAACCACTCCCCACCCTCCACACACAGCAAGTGCACCAGACCCTCTGCGTGGCATGCTGCCCTTCACCCCAGGTGTCCCCCACACCAGGGTATCCTACCCCACAGGCCGACAACCCCGCCAATGGCCCACCAGGGACGAAAAGTCCGCCTGGCAACAGGCAGTACACACCGCCGTTGTCCATGCACCACATGCAGCACATGTGGCACCACCGTTGTCGTCCTTTGGTGGTGCTGGTGATGTAGTGGCTGGTGTTGTAGTGGGTGAAAATGGTGCTGGTATGGGTGCACAGTCGGGGGGGGGGCAACGCAGGGGCCCTGAGGGTGTGGGGGGGCATGCTGGGGAAGTGTCATGTGGGGAGATGTGGCAACACCTAGGTCTTGATGGACCAGTGGTATATCCAGGTACATTTGGTGTTAGTATTCTGAAAATGCTATTCAATAAGTAGTACTGTTTTCTTTCCATGCCATGTATTTGAGTTGTTGCCTCACCCTACTCCACCTCATGTCACTCACCTCAGCCCACCTCCCCCCCCCCAACACACACCAGATAACATCACCCCCATTGATCTCCATCGACTGTCTGCGGCTGTCACTGCCCGGGGTGGCTTCTCTGCAGTGGAGCGTGGGGGCCTGTGGGAGGTGGTGTGCAGGGAGGACCTGGGTGTGGACCCTGTAGCCTACCCTGGAGCGGCACGCCTGGCACGAATCACCTATGTACACTTGTTGCTCAGCCTGGAAGCGCAAGGGGTGGTGGGGAAACGAGAGGTGACTGGGGGAGGAGGGGGGTCGGTGGATGAGGGGGACGCATCGGTGGATGCATTTGATGATGACGCATTCTTGCCAGAGTAACCAAGGGCCTCAACGAATGCCTGTTTTTTCACCCTTTTAATCACTATTTTTTCATTTTCTCGTTTGTCGACTGCGGCAATGTAATTCTACTTGTATGAATTCTCCTTCGAACTGCAGCAATGTACTTTTTACCATTGTCTTTCACAAAATCGTCGTCGTCATCTTCCATATGGATGCATACACACACACACATTTGTGGGCAGCTCCACACTCCAGGTACACACAGGGACGCACCCAAATGCGGGCTACAAAACGCGCACAACACACACTCACACACGTAACAAACACACACATTTTTTCACACACATTTCACACACACACACACACAACGGAGCCATCTCTTGCAAAACCGTAGAAATGAAATGCCCTATATGCATACGCTCGGCATCAATAGCTCTTGTTCGCAGTTATGTCTCTTCAAGGATGGGTGATGATGATGATGATGACGCACAAAAGTGCACCCCATACGATTGCCCCCCTATCTGACCACACTGACCATACCACACAGTACCAAGTGGTCAACACATGCCACACAGTACCAAGTGGTCAACACATACCACACAGTACCAAGTGGTCAACATGAAAAGGGACAAGATGGGCATGAGAGAGGGGCATAAAAGGTGCATAAAAGGTGCATAAAAGAGCTGCAACATTGTACCAAGCCCACAGTGCAGCCCCTGCATTGTAACAACAGCCATGTGTGCTGTGTGCTGTGCTGGGTATACACAGAGGTACACACACACAGGTGTACACACAGGTATACACACACACATGCACAGGTACACACACTGGTACACAATGCAGGGATGGTATAGTATACACAAAGCCCCATGGGCTCCATTAGATGATTCATGTGTATGGGCGTATCTGACTTGGATACGCCCCATATACACAGACACACCACAACATGGCCAACACCACACAACAACATACGGATAGGGTGGACAGCACGTGCAGGGGCTTACTGCAGCATACAAAGGGGTACACAGCATACACGGTGTACCTTCACCCCCCCCCCTGCACAGTGTACATTTCCCCTGACAACATGCTTCCAAAAAACAACAAGGCAAGGCACAGCACACACACAGTCCCACATTGAACAAAAAAGACCAACGCCCACATCAACACACATACTCACGCACACACACATACTCTCACACCCACCCTCTCACACACACAGAACCTCACATTGAGTTGTTTCTCACAACACACAGCAATAGAGACCATGATGGTTGCTCTCGACCACCCGGCGTATGTGTGGTGTATGCAGCGTGATGTATGCAGGTATGCAATGGCACGTGCATAGAACTCACATGACATGTTATTGCCACGTGTATACAGGTATGTACACCACTGCGCTCCCTTTTTCTTCAACGAGGTGCTGCTGGTTTTGCTCTCGTGTGAAAAACACACAATACACTTCCAGATGCATACATTATACTTCCATACCACCAGCAGTGTGCCCCCCCCCCGCTGCGAGGGGCCCCGGTTCCGCTCGATGGTGAGTGGAGTCACTCGTGTGTTCACTATCCTGCCCCTGATGATGGTGGTGGTGGTTGGCTGGACTCCCCGTGCTGTGCTTATCGATACGCAGGGAGGAGAGCTCCTCTTGTAGTTTCTTGGTCATTGCTTCTTGCACATGCTGCATATCTTGCAGTATCTGTCGGAATGATATGGTGGTGGTGGTGGTGGTGGTGTGGTATGTTCAAACAAGTACCTCCCAAATACCTCCCCCCAAAAAAACAAAACAACCTACCTGCACTGTGTTTTGCAATTGCGCATTGGTATCCTCCAGCTGTTGACAATGCAGCTGCAACGAATCAGCCTGCTGCCTTAACGCATCACGCTGTGCAGTCATCTCCACCAGCTGTGCTTTCAGCACCTCAATTTCACTCTTTTGCTTGAGTTTTGACTTGGCTGCACTGATGCGATTGGCTACTATACGACGTGCCTTTTTCGGGTCGACGTTGGGATCAAGTCGGGGATCGTTGGCAGGCTGCCGCCCACCTTTCCCCTTGCGTCGGGGGGTGAGCCCCATTTGGGCATGCCACACCGCCGTGGGGGGCCCCACGCCCGCAGGGACGATGGAGGGGGCCGCCATGACCGCTTGGGCGGTGAGAAAGCTGTTGGACCCGTTCATGGGGGGAGCCGGGGGGGCGTTGATGGGGGTGGGGGGGATGGCAAAGCCGGCCGTGGTGGAGATGGAGGATGTGGCGGTGGCAGAGGTGAGCAGGCAGCCTGATGAGAGGGATCGTGGCATGCCATTGGGTGGTGGGGGGACCAGGGGGAGGGTAGAGCCCAGGGGTCCCGAGGTTGGTGGGACCAGTGGGAGGGTGGGGCTAGGTGACTTGGGGAGGCCATTGGCGGCGAGCATGACGTTGGGCATGGAGATGGCACGAGACATGCCACCCATGCGACCACCCAGTGCGGCTTTGCGTCGGGCGCCACCGAGTGCTGGGACGCTGTCTTGATCTGACGCTGCATCGACAACTGTGCCGTCATTACTGTGTTGGTTGGGGTGGAGGATATGTGTGTGGACAGGATATACGTGCACCAAACGATGATCATCGTCATCAACATACCGCAATGGTGCATCCATCCATTCGCGTAGTGGGTCGTTGTCCACTGCATCTCTCAACCAAGAATTGAGGTCTGCTTCCCCAAAGAGCTCACCCTGGGGATCAAACAGGTCACAATCAAGTGTACCACCTGCTTGTTGGGGGGGCATCATGCCTTGACTACTCGAAGGTACCATTCCCAGCTGCATAGGCGCACTTGTGTCTGTGTTGTGATGTGCTGTGTTGTGATGTGATGTGCTCTGTACACCTGTACACCTCCACTTACCCTCCACTTACCAAGCAACTTGGTTGCATCGGGATGGGGGAGCATCATCCCCCCTGTTGGCATCATCTGTGTTGTGCCAGCGCCCTGCGTTGATGACAACGACATGGTGACACGATACATCCATCAATACTCAACACCCAACACCCACCACACAACACACAATTTGCATGTGCACAAAAACCCCACCTCCTAGCGTCCCCATGCCAACCCATACCTCGATCATGGGCATCATACTGCTTGGATGGTGCATCATGTCCATCATGGGTACACAATCGGCTCGAAGAACAATACCTGTGGTGCCGAGAACGATCTTCTGCATCTACGGTTGCCGAGCAAGTGTGTATGCGGTGATACGCCTGTCCCAAGACTCCCCAAGACCCCTAATGAAGTGCTAATGGTACGCATGCACCCACCACCGTCAGAAACCACGTGCAAACAACGTCTTACTTTTGACCCCTGGGGGATTTGCTTCAGTGAAGGTGCAGACAAAGCCTTTTGCGTGCCCACAGCACCTCTGTAGGCTTGCAGGAGCTGCTTGGTGTCACTGCAGTAGTCGGTTGAGCAGCAAGCGTCACTAGGTGCCTGCCAGCCCGCGCTCCCTCACCCAGTGGCTGAAATGGCAGCACTAGCAAAGGGCACTCTTGTTGGTTGGGCGGTTGGTAGATTGTTGGTTGAGTTGAAAAAAGTCCTTGTACGTCTGGGAAAGAGCATATGATTAGAGCACGAGAAAATATACACATATCTCGTGCCTGTACATCTTAAGCTTCATGACATCTTAAGCTTCATGTGCACAACATGGACAAACCATGGCGCGTTTTCACTGCGCAGATCCCTGCAGCGGTAAATGGGCCAAACCTAAGCCCATTGTGCTTTGCTTGATTCTCATGCTAAGAGTGATGTACAATCAACCTCAAACTCGTCCCTATTTGCCCTATGATTCCCACGCGTTTACACACAGCTGATGGTTTGATTAGTGCTGCGTGGGATGAAGCACTACAACCAACAGGTGTTGATGATGACAGCTCAACAACAGCATGGTCAACAGCACTTGGTCGATCATTATCAACAGCAGCAGCAGTAGAAACATTAATCAAGCCCTCATTAGATCCCATCTACAAAGCACCATCATTTGATTCCATCTATTCAACACCATCATGCATACAAGATACCACACAACCCACTACACATCAACAACCCGAGGTGAACACTGTACCCACACAACCACAACAACAACCACAACAACAGCAAGTGTTGCAGGTAGCTACAACAGCGTCCCCTGGGGTAGCGCAACAGGGCCCCACTCGTGACCTGGGGACCCCTGGAACCGAAACCAACGTGGAATTCATGTCTGGCTATGGTGTTTGTGTGTGGGTAAAGGCATGATGGTGCACAGTTTGTGTGTGCGAGTTGTGCATATGCGGTACATTGTGGCTGCCATGGGGTATCCCCACATGGGTGTGGGGGGTATGCCGTGCTATGGGGGCAATGGAGGAAGTAGTGGGGGTAGGGGGGGGTGCAGTTGAGGATGGAGGGAGAGGAAATGGAGGGTGGGGAGACAACACCATTGTGTGGAGGGGCGTGAGAGGTGGGGGGTGTATAACATTGGATGTGATGGTACATTGGTTGTGTATTAGCTGTGATGGTGTATTGGATGTGATGGAGTGTTTTCTGTGGCGTACATTATTATGTTTGCGTATTATGATGTGCACGCAATTGCGCTGATATAACATGACGTTTACATAAAAACATCATAAAACGTCATAACTTGCCAAAGAATGGGTTTGTGAGGGCATTGTTCAATTCCCCACCAGCAACATTGAGGAGCTCCACATCCACCTTGTCTTCAGGCATCACCAGGTGTTCCCCTTCTGCGTCCTTCTGTGGGCGGTGATTGGGGAGGAGGCTGAGGAGGGGGGTTGATTGGGGAAGGATTGGGGAAGTCACAGATGCGTATTGATGGGGTCCAGGTGATAGCATGTCCCTGCTCTCGACATACACAGAAACTAAAAAATGCATGTTGCTGAAGTGACACCACCCATACACTTTGACACCACCCATACACTTTGACACCACCACCTACATACACACACCTGAAACCCAACAGCCTCTAGAAACTGAATCGACCCATCCAAGGAAAGCACTTTTTCCAATATAACAGGGTTGCTCAGGCGCACACTTCGAAATTTGGCTTCCCCTGGCGCCCGGGCAACATTGCCCACCATTTTGAGCAGTGTCTGAAAGCAGGTGGTCACCCTCGCGTCTTCTCCTGGGTGCTGTTTCTTGAGTTCTACTAGCATTGCACGCAGCTTTTCTGCCGCTGTGTGTGGTGGGGGGCGGGGGGGGTGAAAATCGTACTCTGGTGCACATATTGTACCGCAGCTTGTATCTGTACGCCATGTCTACACGTCATGTCTGTCTATACAGCAGACACGCAAACTACCCACCAATACCACCCACCCACAACCCTCAATACCTACCACTCACTGGTTTCACTGGCAACTTTTTCGCGGCCTCTGCTGCTGCCTTTTCTGCTGCCTTTTTGCGCTCTGCTTCTTTTTCCTCCTCTGTCAATTCTTCTGGAAGACCCAGCTTGCGGCGGCGTGCACGTCGATCCTCCTCTGAGTGTGGGTGGAATATTTTGGGCGGAATGTTGTGTGTGGAGCATTGTGGTTGCAATGAGCAAGCATGTACACTGCTTGCTTGTGCGCATTGGTGTAGTGCATTTGAGTGCAGTTCGAGTTGTGCATTATTGTGCACTCGAATTTAATATTTGTGTGTATTTGTGTAACAGATCAGCATACACAAAGTGTCCACCTGCATCTACGGCCCCTACACCCCCCCCCCCCCCCCCCCACACACACAACCACACACACACCGAGCTTGAGTCGGATTTTCTCACGTGCCCGTGCCTCCTCCTCCTTTTCCCTCTTGCGTTCCTCCACCAGACGTTTGAATTTCAATTCCTCCTCCAGCTTGGCAGCAGCAGCCAATTCCTTACCAGCACGAATACGTTCTTTTTCCCTCAGGCGCTCTAGCTCTTTTTCTTCAGCCTGTGCATAACATTGAATGTATATATAGTATACTGAATGTATATATATCTAATACATTGAATGTATATATATATATATGGAAGTACATAAAAGCATACATACATATTCTACGGTACCCAGACAATGTGCGTGTGCAATTACACCACGTATTACTATGTGTACATGCATTATGCACCACCACAGCAAGGTCTTCACAGCATCCCCTACATACAGCACATCCTACATGCACCATCCCCTAAACCCCACCTACCTCTCGTTTTGCTTTGGCAGCAGCAAGTAGTTCAGCAGCCTTTGCTTTGGCCTCCTCAGGTGTGAGCCGCCTTGCCTTGCTCTGTGAGTATGTGTATATGTGCAATGTACAATGCAATGCATACAGGTGGGGAATGTATACGGTTGTGCGATGTATACAGGGACACCATGAGTGGATGACAAGGACACAGTATGTGGATGACAAGGACAGATAAGCATCATGTGTTGAGCACACAACACCCTCTCCCCACACACGACATACCTTGGGCACCAGCAGTGGGGTATCCAGTGTAGCATCCTCCCCCTGATCCACCACCCAGTTGACTGCAGATTCCACCCCAGCGCTGCCTGTCGCATGCAGCGCACGAACAGCCCTGTTGTGTGAAAAGCCCATGTTGATGAGTTCTTCTAGCAGCTGCTCATCCACTTGTGGCTCCACCTGTTTGTTGTATGGGGGGGGGGGGTATTATATTATTATACAATAAATATATTTGAGTGGTTGGGGGGGAGGGCTGTTGCAGGATGTGTGTATATGTGCAAGGGGATGTGGATGTGTGTATGGGGATGTGTGTTGTGACTGCTTGCAGCATACATGAATGTACCACCATCAATGTATCACCATCAATGTACCACCATCAATGTACCACTTACACACTGCAACACACCACCAACAACACACACCTACACTATACATACCTGTTCCTCTTGTGAGTCAGCATCCCCCCCCCCTTCCTTGGTGTCCTTAATACCCAGCACCTCCTTGAGTGCACTTGCTTCCTCCTTGATTTCCTGCTGGGCCTCCTTCATCTCCACCTCTGTGTTGAGTGCCTGCGCATCTGCTGTCTGTGTGTGCAGAGGTGTGTGGTGTGCATGGTGGTGTGGATAGTGCATGGTGGTGTGGATAGTGCATGGTGGTGTGGTGTGCATGGGTGTGTGGGTAGTGCATCTGCCCTCTGTGTTCAGTGGTGGTGTGGGTAGTGCATGGTGGTGTGGGCACATATTGCACACAATTGCTTCCTTTTCCACCAGTGTGCCACACCAGTGTGTGAAATGGTGTGTCCTGTGTGCATGCATGTGTACACATGCACGTGTACACAGCAGCAGCATACCTTGTCTACAAAGGTGGTATGCCCTGTTCGCTTGCTGTGCAGATCCTTTTCTGTGTCACTCCTGCATGTCTTGCCACACTCGGTACACACCATGTTGAGCACCTAGTGTTGGGTCACCATATGCCTGTGTGTCTCCATATGCCTGTGTGCCTCCATGCAACCACATAGACCCCCCACACACCCAAGAGCACATACCGCCTCGGTGCTCTCCTCAAACTGCGTGTGACCTGTCACCTCATTATGCTCCTGGGCCTCCTTGACGCTTTTCAGTTGTTGATTGCATTGTTTGCATACGAGTGAGAGTGCTGTGGCCATCGTGCACCCTGTGTGTATAACGTTGATCATGTGTTGATGGCATCGCATGTGCGGTGTGTGTGCATACGATGAGCTGCGTACCTGGTGCATCCAAGTGTTGTCTTGTTATTGTCTTACAATTGCTTTTTGATATTGTACACATGCATCTGAAAATCACTTGGAAAATCAACAAGAGAATACTGTTTCCATCACCACACGGTATTCATATCAATGCGTATTGTATCTTAATACACTCGCCATACAATTGCAGAATGATTGCCCTGATTGTAGGCGGCGTCATCGTCTTGGCTGCCTTGATCTGGGTTGCATTCAACCAGATCGCAGCCTGGAGCATACCTTCCATATCTGTGCCAGTTGATGACGGTATTGCTTGCTTTGTGTGTGTAATCTCGGGGACCAATCTGGGTCGAGGTGGTGCCACTTGATGGTGGCTGATGTGCATCATCGACCCATCGCTCCCCCAACACAGATGTCACAGAAGACACCATCAAGCGCCCAATCTACAAGCCTGGCACCACTCGCATCCCCAAAAACAGCATACCGTGCTATGACCCTGCCACGATGCAGTTTCTGGGCACCGTCCCTGCCATGAGCGCCAAACAGGTGTGTGGCTGTGTATAGTTGTGTGTTGGGTTGTGTGGCTGCATTTTTGTGTATCCACCAGACGCATGTACATTTGCCTTTTGCCCATTTGCATACATACAGGTTACGGATGTGGTGGATAGAGCACGTGAGGCAGCCAAGGTATGTGTGTTCCCAGTGATAACAACGTTGACATGTTTTTTTTCATGTTTCATTCCATACAACACCAGTAGAATATCATGACATCATACACAGTGCATCATTCCATACACCAGTACATCATGGTATCTCATTACAACAAATACAATGCACTGATCCCGTCTATCTTGCTCCCACACACAGGTGTGGCGCACGAGCAGCTTTGCACAGCGGCGCAAGTTGCTCAAGATCCTTTTAAAGTTTATCATAGAGCACCAGGAAGATATTTGTCGTGTATCTGCTCGTGATTCTGGTACGCCCTTGTGAGTGTATGTGGGTGTGTCTGTATGTGGGTGTACCTTTGTGTTTGTATGTGGGTGCTGGTGTCGTATGTGGGTGTTGGTGGGAGCACCACCACCACCAACGTGCCCCCCCCCACACCACAGGGAAACCAATGGTGGATGCAGCATTCGGAGAGATTATTGTGACTTGTGAGAAAATATGTTGGCTGTGTAGAGAGGGGGAGAAGTGGCTCAAGCCTGAACGAAGATCTGCTGGTATCATGGTAGGGGTTTGTTGTTGTTTATTTTGTGTGTGGTGTGTGTAGTGTGTGTGTGACGATCTGAAGGTATCATGGTAAGGTTTGGTTGTTGTTGTTTCTTGTGTGTATGTGGATCATGTACATACATGCACATTTGTATTGCTTCATGATGTTCAATGTACCTAACACCCATGTACCTATACACACACATACTACACACACACCCTATACACACACACACACACACACACACACACACTGCACACACACACACACACACACAGATGCCATACAAGCTTGCTCGTGTGGAGTATCACCCAGTGGGTGTGGTTGGTGCAATTGTTCCCTTCAACTACCCCTTTCACAATGTATTCAACCCCCTTACTGCTGCTGTGTTTGCTGGCAATTCCATTGTCATCAAGGTTGGTGTTGTTGTTTTTTGTATATATAAGTGTGTGTGTGTGTGTGTGTGTTTGTGTGTGTGTGTGTGTGTGTGTGCACACCATATGTAGGGTATGTGCATGCGTTATGCACCGGCCTTTCCTGTCCCTCCCCCCACCCCCCACCCCTCTCCACCCTCCCCCTCCACATACACCTACACCTCCACCTCCACCTCCCTCTCCCCTCACCCCTCCCTCTCACCCCTCACCAGGTATCAGAACATGCATCCTGGTCTACCAAGTTCTACGGGGCCATCATCAACCAAGCGTTGGAAGCTGCCGGCGCGCCTTCCGACCTGGTGCAGATAGTGACTGGGTATGCTGAGGCTGGGCATGCTCTGGTGACCTCTGGGTTGGGGAAGCTTATCTTTGTGGGGTCCACTGGTGTAGGTACGTGTGGGTGGTGGGGTATGTGTGGGTGGGTGGGGTTGTGTGGGGGGCTACTACTCGTATGTGAGGGGGAGCGCGCAGGGGAGGGATGGGAGATGAGGACACACACACACACACATACACACACATGCACACACACATACGCACATACATACACACATACATACGCACACACCTATACACACACACACACACACACACACACACACACACACACACACACACACACACACA
>VFQP010002592.1_pt1 | contig 19865 bp, 15 predicted proteins | sample 3512351 | NCBI WGS metagenome assembly VFQP01 (sample SAMN10412372, study PRJNA504923) | tailings metagenome | isolation source: Relicate 1 Philex TSF1 revegetated site | place: Philippines: Tuba, Benguet | collected 2017-08-29
GCTGAAGGGGTCACTCGCGAGTCGGGAGTGGGGCCATGAGGCGCAGGCAAATCAAACGGGTGTGGAGGGAAAGCGTGTCATCAACGAAGCAGAGCCGGGGTGAGCGTGCACGTTGCGTGTGTGTGTGCTGGGGTCAATCAAAAGAGCACAAAGAGAGGATGACGAGCAGTCACGGCGTTCAGGCCGCACGGAAGGAAAGGGCGCGCCAAAAGCCCCGGCCGCCTCTCTTCGCCAGCGCAGCAGAGGACAGGCGGGGCGTCCCAGCACAACGCGGGTGCGGCGCCAAACGGCCGCCGAGGCGCCGCAGCAGCACCAGCCACCCCAACGAGACGGCGGCGCAGCGCAAGAGCAAGCGAGCGGGGCGGGCAGCAGCGCCCTTGCATCCCCTGCGGCGCCCCAAGTCCTGCCACACCGGTCCGTCTTCACCAAAGCGCGCCCCACGGCGCCAACCCCACGCAGCCCAATCCTGGCATTTTGTTCCCTCGCGGCGTCACAGAGAGCCTCCCAGCCACCCAGACAGGTGGGCGCGCGCAACCTCATGCATGCTTCCCTCCCGCCAGGACACCTGCGCCCCAGAGCCGGGCGCCCCGGCAAGTGCGGAAGCGTTGGTTCTCCGCGCAGGCATGCGGGGGCATGGCGGTGGGACAACTTTGGCGGGAGGTCGTGAGGTTGCAGATCCGGGCCCGATCGGAAGAGCGGGCGGCAGCACGCTCAGCGTGCGCGTCGCGGCCCCCCCCCCGCCCCCGGCGGCGCGCTCCCAGTGAGAGCGATGCACCCGTGGAGGAGGAGGAGGGCGGGCAGGCGCGTGAGGGGACCACCAGGAAGCAGAGCGTGAGTGGCGATGCACGCGTCGCGGAGCGGCGCCGCCGCAAACCCGTTTCTTGAGAGGGATGCTCCAGGGTCGAGCGCCAAGCGGCTCTGGGGGACCGGTCGCGGGGGAGTGCACAAGAAGTGAGGGCTCCTCGCCCCGCCAGTCAAACACACAAGAGGTGAAGAGGGAAAGCCAGCCCGCCGCGTTCGCCCCACCACCACCGTCGCGCGGAATGCGGGGCGCACCCTGTCTCAGCCGAAAACCAGCTGGGAGACGGACGCCAGGCACCGACCGCCCTGCGCCGAGAGCCATACCGCCACCGAGGAGCACCGCCCGGCCGCGCGCGCGGTGGTCACACGCCGAGCGCAACGCAACGACGCGAGACGACCACGCCTGCCACCGCACGCGACATCTCTGCGAGGAGCCAAGGCCAACCTGCTGGCAAGCCACAGCGAGGAAGGATCGGAGACCCCCCGCCACCTGCGCCGCAAGCCGGCGCCAACGACGCGCCTCGCCCCGGTGGTCACAGGCACCCCCCGAATCGCACGCGCCCCACCAGAGCCACCAGCGGCTTCCCTAAGCCCGGCGCCGGATACATGCCGGGCCGCGTCAAGGTGTGTGAGGCGAGAGCCTGCGTTGCGCCGCAAGCCTCAGCACCTGAACGAGGTCACTAAAGGGCAGGGGGAGAGGGTGGGGAGGGAGGCAAACTGCTTTCACGGCGGCGCCAGAGAGGAGGGCAGCGCGGCACGCGCCCGCCCCGCCAGCGACCGCATGTATGCACCGAGGCCGCGCCCCGCCCTTGCTTCAGACGAGGATGGATGCGTGGGTGCAGTGGGATCGCGGGGGAGTGGGGTCGGGTCGGGTGCGCCCTCTGCCGCCTGCCCCGCTTGGAAGCAGGGCTGCCCAGAGGGCGCGCCGGCCGCCCGCCCGTCCGCCCGCCCGCCCGCCCGCCCGCCCGCCGACGAACGCCCTGTGCCCGTTTCAAACAGGGGGGAGGGAGCAGCGAGTGGTTCCTGTGCGCGCCGCTGCCGCCGGCCCCCCCTCTGCGTGGTGGTGCTGCCGTGACCGTGAATCTTCCGCCAAATCATGAGACCGCATACAGTGCATGGCGAGGGCCCAGCGCCGTCCTGCCCACCCAGCAAGCAACTCAAAGAGGGCGAGGCAGAGGGGAGGGGGCCGAGCGGCCCACGCCTGTGCCAGGGCGCCATATGCCACCACCACCGTGCGCGCGCTTAGTAAACGTGTTGGGTGAAGCGTTCTTCACCACCGTGCGCCTGCAGTGGGCGGTGGGTTGAGCGGGGCCAAGTGCGCCACCATCCTGCAGGGACGGAGGGGAGCAGAGGGAGCGCGCCGCCGCCAGATGCCGAAGGAGTTCCTCCTGATCATCGCTGCTGCAGCCCGCGCAGTAGAGGGTAGTAGCTGTTCCTCGACTCGCTCACTCGGGAAACGCGGACGGGCGCGGGTTCCATGCACAAACATCAACAGGCAGGCGCCGCCGCCTCTCTCGCTTCATTGTCGCCGCCAGGGCCACAGACTACGCGACTGGCGAGCGGGACGCGGGCCCGGGCGGCCGCACAAGCTGCAGGCGAGGCCGCGGAGCTCCCGGGGGGCATCGGCAGCACACGTGACGAGACGTCGGGATCACTCCTTGCCGCTGGTGAAGGCGCGCTTCACCGCGCCTTTGAAGCTCGCCTTCCAGCCCTTGAGCACGCGCGACAGCGATCCCGACGGCTGCCGCCCGCCGCCGTCGCCGCCGTCTCCGCCCTCGGCGCCCGCCGCCCCGCGCGACGCGCCCGCGCCGCCGCCGCCGCCGCCGCCGCCGCCGCCGCCGCCGCCGCCCCCCACGCCGGCCGCCGCCGCCTCGCTCTCCATGGACGCAGCGCGCACCCCCACCACACCACCGCCGGCCAGCGCCGCCGCGCCCGGCGCGCCCCCCCCAAACACACCAGGGCTTCCCGTCGTCGCACTCGGGCCGCGCCCCACCGCCGACGTCACCGGCGCCGACGTCAGGCTCGTCGCCATGGACAGCGAAGACGCCGGGCCGGCCGCCGCAGCCCCGCCGACCGTGCTCGACCGCGCGCCGCCCGTCAGCGCCGCAGGCGCCCGCATCGACGGCGTGCTCAGCTCGGTGACCGTGCCCGCCTCCAGGCCCGAGGCGCTGCTCAGCGCACCGCCGCCCGGGTGCGACGACGAGCCCAGCGCGTCGCGGCCACCCGCGCCGCCCGTGCCGCTGGGGAAGCTCATCGGCGCCGCCGAGGGCGTGCCGTCGTAGCCGCTGCCGGTGCTGACGGGCGCCGAGCCCGGCGGAGGCAGCCGCGCGCGCAGCTCGCGCTTGCGCTGCTCCGCCAGCAGGCCCGGCGCTACGGCCGCCGCCGCGCCCAGAGTCACGCTGCCGCCGGACGTGCTGCGTTGGAGCGCCGGGAAGGTGGGCTCGGCGGCGGCGGCGAGGGCGGCGGCGTCTGGCGCGTCGCCGCTGCTGCCGCCGCCGCCGAGGGCGGGCGCTGTGGATGCGCCGGCCTCACGAGGGCTGCCGCCGAGCGGCTTCAAGCCGCCGAACCAGCTGCCGGGCGAGACGGAGGAGACGGTGGTGACGACGGCGACGGCCGGTGCGGCGGCGCCCGGCGGCGGCGGCTGCGCCGGCTGGCCGGTGCTGCTGCCGCCGCTGTCGCTGCGGCGCGCCGCCGAGGGCAGCGGCGCCGAGCGCTGCTGCGACGCCACGGGCACCTGCCGGCCGCCAACGCCATGGCCGCCGCCGCCGCCGCCGCCCGCCGTGGTGACGGTGGCGTGGCTGCGGCCTGACGACCACGTGCCGGCGAACACGAGCGAGCGGGCGAGCCGAGAGGAGGACGCGGTGCCGCCGGCGCCCACGCTGCGCCCGCTGCCGCTGCTGCTGCTCTGCTGCTGCGGCGCCGCCGCGCCGCCGCCCGCCGCCGCCACCAGCGCCGCCATGCGGCGCCGCGCGTCGGCGTCCGGCGCGCGCCCGCCGCCGCCGCCGCCGCCACCGACCGCGGCGCCGGCGGCGCCGCTGTCCGAGCTGGTACTCCCGCGCACGCGCGTCAGCAGCGGCGCCAGCGTCAGCTGCGGCGACGCCGGCGGCAAGCCCAGGCTGCTGCGGAGGCCGGCCACGTTGAGGTAGGGTTGCCCGCCCTCCTCCGCCTGCTCCAGGCTCCGGAAAGAGCTCACCGTACCCGTCCCGCCCTCGTCGCCGGCGCCGCCCGGGTGAAGCGACGAGCCGCCGCCGCCGTTGCCGCCGCCGTTGCCGCCAACGCCTGCAGCGGTGCGGCCGCTGCCTAGCCCGCCCGAGGGCACGGCGCTGCCAAAGGGCAGCGTGGCGAGCGTGAGCGAGAAGCGGCGCGAGGAGCGGGAGGAGCGGCGGCTGCCGCTGCTGCGCAGCGAGCGGTGGCTGTGGTGGTGCGCCGGCGGGGACAGCAGCGGGGCCTGCGCAGACAGGCAGGTTAGCAAGACACACGAGTCGTTCGTGCTGACTTGAAAGAAAGCAACACCCGCGATCCGCGACACATCAAGCCCCCCAAACCAGGCCTCACCTGCAGTTGGTGCCGGAAGGAGATGCGCGACCCCACCGAGGACGACGGCGTGCTGGACGTGTGGGGCCCCGCCGTGTGCGTGGTGGTGGTCGTGGTGGTGGTGGTGGTCGTCGTGGCCGTGCCCACCGCGCTGCCCGCCGCCGCGTGCGCCCCGCCGGCGCCGACGCCGCTGCCCGCGCCGCCGCCAATCCCCGGCGGCCCCACGCTCAGCGCCAGCTGCTGCGACGAGCGCCGGCCGCCCAGGGCGATGCCGATGGGCGCCGCAGCCGCCGAGGACGACCCGGGAGGGCCCGACATGTCGGCGAGCGACCCCGGCGGCGCCGTCGACGTGGCGGCGCTGCTGGAGAGGCCGCCGCCCGACAGTACGCTGCCGAGCGGGCTCAGCGACGCCGCCGCCAGAGCCGACGGAGGCACCGCCTGCAGCGCCCGCACAGCGCCGCTGGACTGCCGCTGCGGCGGGGGCGGCGCCGCCGCCGCCGCCTCTCCCGCCGCAGGCGTCGCCGTCGCTTCCATCAGCGCTGGCAGCGTGCCGCGAGCGGTGCCGGAGCTGGCGGCGGCAAAGGGGTCGGCGAAGCCGGGATCGGCGGCGCCGTGCGGCAGCGTGGCCGCGCGCGGCACGGCCAGCAGGGGTAGCGGGCCGCGTTGCGGGTGCAGCTGCTGCGCGGGCGGCGGTGGCGTCGGCGCGGCGCGCCCGCCGGCCGCAATTTGCGCGGCGAGCGCCTGCAGGCCGCTGCCGCCCGCCGCCCGCCGTGGCGCGAACGCCGCCGGCGCGGATGTCCGGGAGAAGCCGCGGGCCCAGGGCGCGCGCGGCGGCGAGTCCGGGACGTCCGGCGAGCTGCCCTCGTGCGGCGCGGTGCTCGTCGTGGCGCCGGCCTCCTGCTCCTCCCCGCCGCTGCCCGACAGCACAGCTGCGCCCGGCTCCTCCTCCCGCGATTCGCCCCGCCGCAGCCGCGCAGGTGACGGCGGCGCCAAATGCGGCCTGGGGCCCACTGGGGCCAGCGCCGGCAGCCGCGGCGAGGAGAGAAGCTGCCCGGAAGGTATGCCGCTTCCTGCCGCCTGCGCGCTGGGCACGGCGCTGCCGAACGAGACAACAAACGCCACCTGGCTGCCACTGCTGCCCGTCGTGGCGCTCGTGGTGGTGGTGCTGCCGCTGTGCTGCGGCCGCCTGGCCTGGAGCGCCCGCTGCTGCTGCTGCTGCTGCGCCGGCAGCGGCTGAGGCTGCTGCGGCTCACAGCGGTGCAGCTGCAGAGGCGCCGAGGGCTCGTTGCTGGCGCGTGTAGGGAGGGCGCCGGGTGCGGCGAGCGCCGATACGGCGCGGAGCGGCTGCGCCCGCCCGCCAGGCGAGGAGGAGGACGACGCCGCGCCGGCCGGTGTGGCGTGCGGCGCCGACGTGCGTCGGAATGCCGCCGGCTGCGGCTGCGCTGCGCCGGCGTGCGGGGCCGGCGTGGCGTGCGGCTGGCGGGCGGGCGACGGCTCGCCCTCTGCGTCCAGCGCCGGCGAGGACGTGCGGCCGGCGGGGAAGGTGGTGGACGATAGACGGCTCGCCGCCGAGGAACCGCCTGCGCGCCGCGCCACCGTGGCACGTTTTCCACGCTCTTGCTATGATTCGCACGCATACGCGTAGTGCAATGTGTCGCGTTGCCAGAAAAAAGCCTCCAGGCACTTTGGGCGGCTCCGCCGCGCGAGCGCTCACCTGCCAGCAGCGGCAGCGGCCCGGCGGCGGAGTACGCCTCGCCACCCTGAGAGTGCAGCGACCCCAGCTGCAGCAAAGTTCCCAGCGCCGCGCCATGCTGCTGCTGCTGCTGCTGCTGCTGGGCGAAGGCAGAGGGCGGGTAGCCCTGCTGATGCAGCATGTACTGCAGGTACTGCGCGCCGCCGGCGTCCACTGGCATCGGCTGCTGCTGCAGCGCCCACATCGCCGGCGGCGGCGGCGCGTGTTGCGGGTCGCTGCCCGCTGCCGCCATGCGCGCCACGGCTGACGAAAACGCCGAGCCGGCGGCGGCGGCGGCCGCCGCCGCCAGCGTGCCGCCGCCGCTGGGCGAGGGGCCCGACGGCGGGCCGCTGCGGACGGCGCTGGCGTGGAGGTGCGCGTGCTGCGGCTGCTGCTGCAGCGCGCCCTGCGGCTGCGGGCTGTGCGAGTGGTAGGAGTGCTGGGGCACGCCGGCACGCGCAGCGGGCGCGGCGGCGAAGGGCGCCGGCGGGAGCGCTGCGCCGGGTGCCGCGGTGAAGCTGGTGGCGCGCCCCGACGGCGTGGCCGAGGGCGTCATGCGGGCGAGCGCGCTGCTGCCGCTGCCGGCGGGCGAGCCAGAGCCTGCTAGCACCTCGCTCGCCTGTCGAGCAGCAGCCCGCACCACACGAGACACACACACTTGAGTGACTCACAGACTGACTTCTGCAGCGAGAGGAGCTGTTTTGTGGACGCGCCCGCAGGGAAAGAAGATGCAAAACGGCTCCCCAGGTCGCGCTCACCTGGCGCTGCATGCGGAGGCGCTGCTGCAGCGCCCGCAGCGACGCCCGGTCGGCCTCCTCCTCGCGGGCGCGCTCGGCGGCGCTGCGGCGGTGCGGCAGCACCCACAGCTGCCCGGGGCTGCTGCCGCTGCCTGCCGTGAGCGCCACGGCGGCGGCCGCCGCCGCCGCCGCCGCCGCCACGCTGGCCTGCGAGGAGGACGAGGCGCCGCCCGGCTGCTGCTGATGCTGCAGCGGCGTCGACGGCCGGTTGCCCGTGCCGCTGCTGCCGCTCTCGCCTGCAAGGCACACACACGTTCCAGCTCTCTCCTCCCTACACACTCGCAGCGCAGGAACCTGGGGCTGAGACCCTCAGGCTCTTGGCGCGATGACGCACACTGCCCAGCGGGGAACACGTTTAAGGCTCCCAAAATTGGCGGTGCACAGCTTCAGCTCCGCTGCGGCGAGCGCATGCCGCGAATCCCACTCACCGACGAAGATGAGGTCCCCAAAGGCGCAGGGCGCCGCCACCTCGACGGCGCGCAGGCTGGTGCTGCTGTGCGACGTGCTGCCAGAGGGCTGCTGCTGCCGGTACGCCCAGCCGTACGCCACGGCCGACGGGACGTCCTGCGCCGCCACGCGACACGGCGCACCACCCGGCCACAAGGCATCAGCGGCGCACCCCCCCTCAGGCACGGCAGCATCTCCAACCCACCCAACGAGCGCGGTTGCAGAGAGAGATAGAGGAAGAGGGTACCGCGCAGCCCCTGTGCGCACCTGCAACGCCGTGGCGTGAAGCGGCGACGCGCCCGGCTGGCTGCTGGACCCCACCCGCTCAGGGCCGCTGCCCGGCCCCACGGAGAACGGCTGCAGCGGCGGAGTGCTGGCGCCGACGGCGCCCGGCGACGGCGACGACTGCGGCAGCGCCGACGCATGCCGACTGAGCCTTCCGGGAGGCGCCTGTTGCTGCTGTGCCGGCGACTGGCCCAGCACCGCTGCAGCCGGCACGGTGTACGCCGGCACCACCATCATGACGGCGGGCGCCAGCAGCGCGGCGACGGCGCCGCCGGCGAAGGCGTTGGCGGGCGGGGCGCCGAGCGGGGTGGCCGGGCCCGGCGTGCGGCGCTGCGGTGGCGTCGGCAGCGCGTGGTGGTGGTGGTGGTGGTGCTGCTGCTGCTGCGCAGAGGGCTGTGAGGCGGGCCCGGGGGGCGGGAGGAGGAGTGGCGGAGGCTCGGGCAGGGAGGCGCGCTGAAAGGGCGGCGTGGGGTTGCCTGCGGCCGGCCCGGGTCCGCGGGGACAGGTCGGGCGTGGGCGCAGGAACAACATGTGAGTTGCTCCGTGCTCCTTGTGTTTGGAGGCCCAGGCTTTCGCGTGCAAGGGGAACATCGCCCGCACCTGGAGGGGCCGTCACGGCCTGCGGTGCGGCAGGCTCAGGTCCCAGGCTGCCGGCCCGTGCGCCCTCTGCTGGCCTCGAGGCCAGCCCTTGGCCTGCCACGGCGGCGGGTGGGAGTGGCTCAATCTCTGGCGTGCTGCTGTAGGCGGCTGCAGGTGCCGCAGCGCCGCGCGCCTGCACCTGCACATGGGTCGCACGCACCACCTCCGTCGCTTGCTGCCGGTGGTTTCGAATGCACCAGACGTCCACATGCTGCGACGCAGCGCCCACGAAACGGCTAGTGCCGGCACGCACCTGTGGCGCGGTGCTCCCCTGGCGAAGGTCCAAGTATCCCGTCCCGTCGCCTGCACCGCCCGCCTCCTCCACCGCCGGCGAGCGCCGCAGCTGCTGCTGCAGCTCCAACTGCGCCCCCGCCACCGCCGGGTGCGCCGTAGCGCCCTGCAGCTGCTGCTGCTGCTGCACGTGCTGTGGCGCCGCCGAAGCGCCGCCCACCCACCCAGCGCCGGTGCCGCCGGCGCGCCCTTCCACCCGCGGCGACAGCGGCGGCGTCGGCGGCGACTGCGCGGACGCCGCCGCCGGGAACGCGGACGCCGGCAGCAGCACCGCCGCCAGCGCCTGCGTGGTGGTGTCCACGCTCCACCGCTCCGTGTCGTGCATCGCCGCCGCCGCCGCCGCCGCCGCCGTCGACGCGCCCGCCGAGCTCAGCAGCAGCGACGCGACGGGCGGCTCATGCGCCTGCCCCGCCAGCAGGAAGGGCGGCGAGGAGGCGGCGGCGCCGCCGCCGCCGCTGCGCGCGGCTTGCTGCGTTTGCTGTGGCGCCGGCTGCGGGTGCGGGTGCTCCTCCTCCTCCACCTCCTCGTGCGCGGCGAGCTGGCTGGTCCGCCGCGAGAGCGGCGGCGACCCGCCAGGGAAGGGCCCGGGCGCGCCGCTGGGCGGCGCGCGCGCGGCGGCTGGCTGGACGCCGCTGGCGTGCTGGTAGGCGCTGAGGAGCGCCTCCTGCTGCTGCTGGTGGTGGCGGGCCTGCGCGCCGGCGTGGGGCTGTGGCACGGACGGCAGGGTGGAGGCGGCGGCGGCGGCTGTGCCGGTGGCGGCCGTGGCGGCCACGTGGCGCCGTTCGTGGTAGGTGGTGGCGCGTCGGGCCACGGGCGGGTGGAGCTGGACCACCTGTCCACGGGGGCGGGGCACAGCGACGAGACACGGGCAGACTGAGCGAATGCAATGGACGGCGCGGCACAAAGGACAGAGGCTGGGCGACATGCGTGCGCACGCACCTGGCTGCGGTCCGCGCGCTCTGACACCACAGCCCGTAGCTCGCCGCGGCCCCGCCCTCCCGCCGCCGCCGCCGTCGCCGTCGTCGCCACGTCCGACGCGGCGTCGCTGGGCTGCATCCGCAGCGACGCCGGCGGCGACAGATTGAGTGCCGCCGCCGCCGCCGGCCCGCCGCTGACCTCGCGGCCCGACGCCTGCTGCTGCAGCGGCGGCGGTGCCGCGCCGTGCTGCGACGGCGGCCGCGGCAGCGGCGGCATGCCGCCCGCCAGCCAGCCCTGCTGCGGCGGCGGCTCGCCTCCGCCGCCAAACGCGCCCGGCGGCGCCGCCTCCGCCGCCACCCCCACCAGCTGCTGCGCGTGCTGCTGCAGCGGCGGCGGCGGCACCTGCCCGCTCTGCACCGTCTCCAGCACCGCCGGCGCGTCCACGCTCCACCGCGTCGACACGCCGCCAGCCACCGACGTCCGCCGCAGCACCGGCGGCGCCGCGCTGGACCCCGACAGGCTGGCGCTGCCCGCCGTTACGACGCCAACACCGCCCGCGCCCGACGCCGTGCTGCTGTAGACGCCCGACATGGCGCCCGACATCATCATGTAGCTGCTGTAGCTGCCGGCCAGCGAGGGCGGCGCGCCAGTGGTGGTGGCCGGAGTCGGCGCGTTGATGCTACGGCCCGAGCTGCTCGCCGGGTGCCAGAGCACCGAGCTGGGGCCCTCGCTGGGCGTGGGCCGCGTGGTGGTGGCTGTGGAGGTGGGCGTGGGGCGCGTCGAGGTGGGCGTGGTGCGCTCGGTGGCGGCCGTGAGGCTTGAGGTGGGCGCGCCGCCGGCGCCGTAGGCCGTGTGGTGCGTGCCAGGGCCGGTGCTGCTGCTGGCATGGCCGGGCTGCAGGTCATCGCCCACTTGCACCTGCGCCGCAGACGTCGCGTGCGAATGCCAGCATGTGCTTATGCGCTTGAGCAGCCCTTCCGCGTGCCATCAGACGTGGATGCGGACAGTCGTGGGCCCCAACGCAAGAGGTCACGGCGCAGCGGAACCGCAGGCAAGTGCTGGAGGCGGTAAGGAGAGCAGCGGGAAGCAAACAGAAGCGCTGGAGCGCTGGCCTTGCCGAAGGCACACCTGCAGGAAGCGGAAGAGATTGCGCCCGTGCCTGGCGTGCTGCTGCTGCAGGTGCTGGTGCGGCACGGGCGGCGCCGCCGCCGCCACGTCCCGCGGCGAAAGCGCGCCAGCGCCGCCCTGCTGCGCCTGCGGCGGCACCGACGCCGGCGCCAGGCCCCGCGCCATCGTCACGGACGCAAACGGCGTGTGCGACGGCGCCGCCGCCGGCGACAGCGAGATGCCGCTCGCGGCGCCCGCGCCCGGCGCCGCCGGCGCGTTGGTCGACGGCGTGGGCGGCGCGTCACCGCCGCCGCCGCCGCCGCCGCCGCCGCCGCCGCCCGCCATCCCCATCGGCGCCAGCGTGACGGGGCCGACGTACGTGCTCGGCCCCGTGCTTGGCACCGTGCTGCCGCCGGTGGGCGGCCCCACGTGGTGACCGTGCGGATTCAGCGTCCCCACTGCCGCCGCCGCCGCCGCGCCGGGCGAAAGCGGCGCGCCGCCGGGCGAGGTGGCGGCGGCGGCAGGCTCCTGCGCCTGCACCAAGGAGCCCACCGTGGGCACCTGGTTGGGCGAGGTGATGGATCCCTGGGGCTGCGCAAAGGACCCCATTGTGGGCGCCGGGCCGCCTTGACTAGAGAAGGAGGGCTCCAGCACGGCGGGGAACATGGACACCATGGCGAAGAGGCCCGGCGGCGCCCCGGCGGCCGCTCCGCTGGGCGATGAGAGCGAGCCGGCGGCCGCGCCAGCGGTGGGCGTGGGCGCCGCCGCCGCGGGCGCCGGCGGGCCGTCGTCGACCACCTCCCAGGGCGCGGGCCCGTGCAGTGCCTGCTCCAGGCCCTCGTCGAGGGCTTGCGTCGTGGCGGCGGTGGAGGCGGGCTGCAGCGCGCTGCTCCCCGACAGCGCCGCGCCCGACGAGGAGAGCAGCACGGCGGCGGGCCCGCCGCCGGCACGCAGCGGCGGGTGCCCGGCAGGCGGCGGCGCGTCGCCCAGCGGCGCGCGCGCCGCCGTGGCGGTGCCAGGCGGGCTCAGCGCCCGCTCCTCCGCCAGCGCCGTCAAGCTAGGCCGCGTCGCCAAGACAGACCACGCGCTGGGCGTCCTCTGCTGCTGCTGCTGCTGCTGCTGCTGCTGCTGCTGCTGCTGCTGCTGCTGCTGCAACAGCGAGAGCTGGCCGCCGCCCACACTGCCGCTGCCTCCGGTGGAGACGCGCTGGAGATGCTGTAGGTGCAGCGGCACGATGGGCTCCAGCCCGACGGCCGGGTGCAGCGGCGCCTGCGCCTGCGCCTGCTGCTGCTGCTGCATCAAAGCCGAGTGAAGGTTGGGTTCGGCGCCGGGCGGCGCCGACAGCACGGCCGGCAGGCCCTGCGCCACGGGCTGCAGCACGGCGGCCAGGCTGGTGTTGGCGAAGGCCGAGCCGGGCATGGAGCTGGGCCCGGCGGGCGCCATGTGGACGGAGCTGGGCGGCAGCCCCGGGTGGCCTGCAAACGGCGGGCGTGCGCGCAAAGCACGGGTTGCGAGGCAGGGCAAAGCGCAGAGGGCGGTGGAGGCGGCGTGCGAGCAAGGGCAGCGCGCGGGAGCGAGCCGAGGCGCTCCCTCACCTGGCAGCGACGTGGGGTGGTACGGCGCGCCGCCCGCTACGCCCTCCTGGCCCAGCGCAAAGTGCTGCTGGTGTTGCTGCTGCACAGCCGACAGCAGCGGCGCCGTGCCGCTGCCCTCGTTGCTGGCGCTGGTCCCGCCGCCGCCGCCGCCGCCGCCCAGCAGCGGCGGCGGCGACGTTGACGCGCCACCGCCCGCCAGCCCCGCCGCCCCGCCGCCGCCACCGGTGCTGTTGTTGGCGCTGGACTGCCCCGGCACCAGGCCTGTCGGCGACGGCAAGTCGCCGCCGCCGCCCGACGCCGTGCCCGGCACCGCGCCGCCGCCGCTGAGGCCAGACATGCTCGGGCCGCCCGGCGGCGGCGGCGCGCTGTCCGAGGCCAGCAGACGGCGGATCAAGTCCTGCCGCCCCTGGCTCCAGTTGCCGCGCATCGTCGCCAGGCGCAGGAAGTTCTCCGTGGTGGCGGTGGAAGCCGGGCGGCTGCCTCCCTCCCTCACGCCGCCGCTGCCGCCGCCGCCGCCCGCAGTGATGCTGGCGCCAGATGGAGCGACGGACGGCCACACGCCGCCGGCGCTGCCGCCGCTGCCCGCCGCACCGGCCGCCGCCGCCGCCGCCGCCGCCGCCGCCGCCGCGCCGCCCCGGCGCCCCGTCGTGTTCCACCGGGCCATCGTGATGGCGGACGACGACGCGCCCTGCGACGCGCCGCCGCCGCCGCTGCCGCCGCCACCGCCAAACGGCGACAGCGACGCCGCCGAAGCGCTGCCCAAAAAGCCGGGGCCTGCTGCCGCCGACGCGCCGCCGACGCCAGGCGCGGCCGAGGCGGCGCCGCCGTAGTGCTGGCCCGGCGGCAGCGAGAGGCCCGTGCCCGGCGGCTCCTCGGACGTCACCATGAGCGAGCCCTGGTGCAGGGTGGAGGAGGACGACGACGTCATCGAGTAGTGGCGCAGCGCCTGCAGCTGGTGGCGGTCCAGCATGACGGAGGCGCTGAGCCCTCGCCCGCCGCCCACCACCATGTGCGCCGCGCTGGTCGCCGACGCAGCCCGCAGCCCCCGCGGGCCGCCGCCGCCCCCAGCGCTCGTCACGCTCGACACGCGCCCCGCCAGGCCCGCCGCCGCAGCCGCCGCCGCGCCTCCGCCAAAGCTGCTGCCGCCGGCCGTCGCCGCCGCAGACGAGTGCTCGCGCGCCAGCGGCCCGCCGCCGCCGCCGTGCGACGCCGAGCCGCCGCCGCCGCGGCCCAGGCCCGCCGCGGCAAACGGCGTCGGCGTGCCGGACCGTACTCCACCACCCGCGCGCCCCTCCTCCATCTCCTCCTCCTCCTCCTCCTCGTCGCCAGCGTCGCCGTCATCGTCCTCCTCCTCTGCGCCCTCATAGCCGTCATGGCTGTGCCCCGATAGGTCATACGAGTCGCGGGCTGGGTCGGGCTGCGAGTGCGTGGTGACGCGGCTGAAGCGGGAGTGCGGAAGCTGCCGCGGGTGGCCATGGTGCGTGCCGAGCGCCGCCGCCGCCGCCCTGCCGCTGCTGCCGCCGCCGGCGCTGCCGCCGCCGCTCAGCGCCTCTGCGTACGCGTCCACGTCGTCGTGCGTGCCGCCAGCGCTGCCGCTGCCGCCGCTGCCCTGCGTGGCGCCGCCCAGCTGCAGCGCGTGCGCCGTGGTCTGCCAGGGCGGGTGCGAGGGCAGCTGCTGCTGCGCATGCGGGAGCTCCTCCTGGCCCGCCGCCACGCCGCCCGTGGCCGCCGCCGCCTGCATCAGCATGGCGTCTAGCATACCCAGGTGGCGCCGCAGCGCGCGGCTGCCGCCCACGTGGCGGCGGAAGCCGCCTGCCGCCTGCTGCTGCTGTTGCTGCTGCTGCTGCAGGTCCTGCATCAGCTGCTGCTGCTGCAGCGGCGGGGGCGTGGCCAGGTGGGGCTGCGGCGGGTGCACCATGAACGCGCTGACCGTGCGCCTGACCGCCGCCACCTCTGCGTCGTCGTCGTGGCGGGCGGCGCGCCGCCGCGGGTCGTGCTGCTGCTGCTGCTGCTGCTGCTGCTGCTGCTGCTGCTGCTGCTCCGCCGCCGGCGGCGGCGGCTGCAGCGTGGACGGCGGCAGTCCCAGCCGGATAGATCCGCCGTCGTCGTCGCTGTCATTGTCTTCGTGAGTGTCATGGGCCAGCAGCGGGCCCTGGAGGAGATGCTGCAGCTGGTGCGGCGCGGTTGCGGGGCCACCAGCTGGGCTGCTGCGGTCCTGAGGACTGGCGGCGGGCGCGCCCAGCAGTCCCGCCGCGAGTTGCTGTTGCTGCTGCTCCGGCCATGGCTGTTGCGATGGCTGCGGACCCGGTTGTGAATCGTCGTGACGGGCGCCCCGCAACGGCTGGCCGCCGTCGCTGTCCTGCTGCATGGTCTGCCGGCGGGGGGCGGCAATCACCAGCCCCGGCGCCTGGCCAGGCAGGAGGCCTCTGCTGCGGCTTCTGCGTGACTTGACATCATCTCACGATGCTCGGCGCTGCTGCTCGGCTGGCTGCACGCCAGCCGGGGCGCCCGCGGCTCCATCCCAGCGAGGGGGGCCGTGCAGCCGGGTCCCTGCGCGCGCCAATTGGGGATGCACCATGGGGTCGGCCTGCACTCCCTCCCGCACGCTCTGACGGACCAAGCCGGCCTGCGTGCGCCCCGCCGCTCACGCTTCTGGTCGAGTGCTCCGTGCACACAGCACCCCAGGGTCTGCTCGGACCCGGTGGGGAGCCGCAACTGCACGGCCGGCGTGGGGCGAGCAGCTGCGGCCCTCAGGTGCGGTTGCGGCCTGGTCTCGCTGCCCGTCGCCGCGAATCGGCGTTGCTGCGGTCCTCTTCCGGCCGCTGTGCTGTTGTCTGCCGAGGGGCGCACACCGCGTGATGGATTGCCTGTGCGGAGCCCGAGTGCGCCTGCAGTGTCCAGGAGACGATTGTGCCCGCGTGCAGATGGGTATCGCGAAAAGTCCAGTGCAGAGGGAGGGCTCCGGTCCAGCGTCAACGGCTTCCAAGCCCACCTTCCCCACGTTCAGGAGGCAAACTGCCGCCGGGGCGGGGCGACGGAGGGAACCTACAGCGCCCCAGCAGGGAGGAGCAGGAGAGGGTCGCAGATAGGGTGCCTCCAACGCGTGCGTCCAGTCCCTGGTCTGCACGAGGCCATCCGCGCGTGGCCGCAGGCACCAGCCAACCGCAGCACGCACACCCACAGACGGCCCCACCGGCACGTTGCGCAATCATCCTGCTCGTGTGGTGTGGTGGCAGGTCCACCACCACCACCTCCCTCGGCAGGAAGGGTGTGACGGCGCGGAGTTGGGTGCGCACACCGACACCGCCTCAACAAGAGGCCTCAGCAGCACGACGCGGGCTTAGAGGAGGGCAGTGCAGTGCGGTGCGATGCCGCGTCGCGTCTGGTCCCATCCTGCTCCGCCCGGCGCTCTATCCTGACGTACTGGACACCCAGACGTTCGCTCGCTGCTCAGCGGTTGCGCGCATACCGCCACCACCGACCCGCGGACGCGAGAGGGTCCGCCCCGAGAGCGTCCAGCGCTGTTTAGAAGGGCCACAGCACGGGGAGGGGCCGCTGCCAGCACCCTCAGCGTGCTGCTGCCATGGGCAAAAGGTCCACGAGCCGCGTGCCGCACATGGTGTGGCCCTGCAGAGCCCGCGACGCTTCCGCGATGGTCACCTCCTGTGGGCAAGAGAGCCGGCAGCGTCCACTTCTGCAGCGTGCTGTCATCGACGACGCACGCAGCGCAAGGGTGCAAGGTCGTCCTGGGCCCCCAATAACCCCCCCCCCCCCACACACACACACACCTGCACGGTGAAGTGAGGCAGCTGCTGAGCCGGCGCCTGCGCCAGGCGCTCCAGGAACCGGCCCCGCAAATCGGCGTTCCGTTCGTCCCTCGGTCCCCATCCGCCGCCCTCTCTCCCACCGCCGTGTCCTTGCTGCGCGTCATCGTCGTCAAACCGCCCATGGCACGCCTCGTAGACCTCGCCGAGAGGTATGAGGAAGGTGCCGTGCGCGCGGCCCTGGCGCAGGCACACATCCAGGAGCAAGGCAGACGCGCACGCATACGTGCCGTGTGCGCCCGCTCTCCCGAGTCCCGTGTCGCGAGCGCTTGTGTGCTTGTCCGGTGCGGCTGAACACACTCCTCCTCTTGCGCGCACCTGGCGATACGTGGGCGCCTTTTTGGGGTGGGCCAGCTGCGCCATGCGGCTGGGCTGGTAGCGCCACAGCAGCGACGTGTGGTGCAGCCAGCGCTTGCCCGTGATGGCCTGGGCGTTGCCGCCAAACTTGTGCTGCCCAAACACGTAGTCTGCGCGGCAGGGCGGGCGGAAGCGAGCCGCTCCATCAGAGGCAGCGTGCGCACGCGCCGCGCCTCCAGGGCCGTAGCTTGCCTCTTCGAGGTAGCACTGGTGAGGGGGCTGGTGAGGGAGAGGACAGGCGCACCGTTCTCGCGCAGCGAAAAGCCCTGGCCCTGGACGTGAAGCCCCTCAAACACGTGCGCGTAGAAGCGCTCGGTCCAGCGCATGATGGGCTGCGGGTAGCACTGCACGTCCGGCAGCGACTCGCCCTGCACATGTGCGCGCGGCAGGCGTTGAGCGGCCAGTGTCCAGCGAGCCCAGGCGGATGGTGCGGTGCATTGGGCTCAAGAGGCCGCCCTCCTGCACCTGGAAGATGAGCGTGGCGAAGACGGTGTCGTGGTCCACGATGACCGTGCCGCCGCCGGTGAAGCGGCGGATCACCTGGGTGCGCGCCTCGAGCGCCGCCGGGATGTGGATGAGCTCCTCCGCCTTGCTGCGGACGCGCGCATCGCAGCGGCGGCGTTCACGCTGTTGAGCATGGCGCGGAGCGCGGCGCCATCGTCCACGCGCGGCACCGAGCGCACCCCGAGATGCCCATGACGATGGCTGGCTCGAACGCGCCGTCGTTCACGAGCATCCAGTTGTCCTTGGTGTTGCGCAGCAGCGCCTCCTCCAGCAGCAGCTGGTGGTAAATCGGCAGGCGGCTCACGCGCAGCAGCTTGAGCAACGGCTGCGCCATTCCAGGCTGAGCTCTCTGAGTTGCTGCTCCTGCTCCTGCTCCTGCTCCTGCTCCTGCTCCTGCTGCTCCTGCTGCCTCTTCCGACCGCATGCCTGCGCCCTCACCTTTTTCCGCGGCGCCGCCAACTGCTCAGCCCAAGCATCACCATCTTGAGCACGCATCAGCAGTGCGTGGTGCTGGAGCTGGGCATCTTTCCCTCCTGCTTCAGGCAAGAGAGGAGGACCGAGTCGGGATGGCGTTGTTGCGCGTTCCCTCCGCGAAAGCGCCCAGCAGCACCGGCGGCAGGAGCTGCGGGTCGAGCTGCGGCAGCGCCATGGCTCAGTGGCAGCAGTGGCAGCCGGGCTCGGCGGAGCCATCGCCTTTGCGCTTCATCCTGCTCAAGGCGCTCGTGGAAGTGCAGATGCTGCGCAAGCAGCTCAAGCAGGTGCGTGCTCAGCGCGACGTCGACCTCAGCTCACATTCCGTGGGCACGCGCTCATCGCTCATCGCTCTCGTGGCGCGAGGCCTTTGGTGGGCGGGTGCTGTTGCGATGGCGTGCAGGCCGCACAGGAGAGCGTGGAGGCCAGCGGCGCGGAGGAGCAGGCTCACGCGGTGGTCAGCTCGGCCGTGCGCCTGGCGCAGGCGCCGCAAGGAGAAAGGCGGGCCGCTGCTGCACAGGACGACGGCGAGCACAAGGAGGTGGCGGTCAACGTCTTCGCCAACCTGCTGTTCCAGGAGGACAGCGACGCCGCAGCTGGCGCCGCTGCTGCGCCAGACGGCGCTGGCAACGACGCGTGGGGCACGTGGTGAGAGCGCGCGCGGGGCGGTTGCTGTGGGGCCACGTGCACGCCGCGTAACCGCTTGCTGCGGTGGGCACCAACCTGCGGCCCCGCGCACTTGTACGCTGCTGCAGGGTCGCCGCCAGGTCCGGGCTCACCCCACCACCTCAGGGCGTCAACTCCGCTGCCGCTGGCCGCGCTTCCTCCTCACCTTACCAGCCTCAGCCGCAACCCGCAGACGCGCCGCCAAAGGCCGCTGCCCCCTCCTCCACCCCGCTGCGCAAGGCGCTGCAGCGGGTCAGCACGGGGCACGCCGGCGAGGACCTCCTGCCGCACCGCCCCTCCGCCGGCGGCACCGCTTGGGAGTGCACTGAGCACCACGGGCCAGCGGCGGACGCTGGCGCCGCCACCATCACGGCCCGGCGAGGCGCATGCCGAGGCCTGGAGCTGCCGCAGCACGTTGAGCTGGAGCTGGACCCTCAGAGGGCGCTGCGCGCGTCCTCCTCCTCTGGCCTGGGCGCCCTGAGCACCACGCTCCGGCTGCACACCACCACGTCCTCACAGGTGGGCCGCGCGTGGTCTCTGACTTGCAGTGGGCCTCCCATAAAGCCCCCGGGAGGCCGGTACCGCTCAGCCCCAGCTGTCCCAACGAGCACAAACACAGGCAGCGCCCCGACTGGTGCCTCACACACGAGAACCACCGTGTGTGGGTCATCATCGTGCCCGTGCGCAGGGCTTTGCTCCTGGAGAGCTGGCCAAGGCGCTTCTCGAGTCGCAGCTCCGGAGCCTGGGCGGCGGCGCGCCCGCCCCCGCGCTGCTGCACGGCAACTCGCTCTTCCAGGAGGAGTTGTGCGAGGAGGGCAGCGCCGCGGCGGGGGGCAGCGGGGCCAGCACGCCGTGCAGCGGCTACGCGGACGCAGGGGAGGAGGAGAACGTGTCGCCGCTGCCGGCGGCGTGGGCCGGCGTGCGCACCGCCCGCAGCCTGGAGCCCAGCCTGCTAGTGCAGCGGTACGGCTCTGGCGGCGGCGGCGGCGCGCACGTCGTGGGGCACCACCGTGGCGGGCCCGTGTCGCCCACGCAGGTGCCGGCGGCGGCCGAGGAGAAGCTGCAGCGGGGGCGGGAGGGCGGGAGTGGCGCGGCGCAGCTGGCGGCGGCGCCGCTGCTGCCGGCGCTGTCGGAGGCGGGCGGGAGCCAGGCGGCGCTGCTGGCCGACCTGTCCAACATCCCGTCGGGCACGGTGGCCGCGAGCCTCAAGGCCCTGGCCTCGGGGCGCCACCGGGGGCAGCCCGCCACGCGCCAGCCGCTCGGCCGTGTGAACTTTTGAGCCCGGCGTCCTGGCCGCGACTGCAAGCGTCATGCAGAGCCCGGGTCCTGCTCTGCTCCCCAAGCTTCTGGAGCTGCTCTTTCGCGAAATCGTGGCCCGCTCTCGTCCATGCTGCGCCCCGTCGTGTGCGATCGCGACACTTTTGCGCCACAACAACTTGGAGGCTCGTCGCATGTCGACGTCGTGCAAGGGATTGTTGGGCAAGTACGTCGAGTGCCTTCGCGGCACCGACTGCATGAAGGTGTGCGCCACGCCGCACAAGGAGACGAGCGATGAGCGGCAGAAGCCGGAGCAGCAGCGCGGGAGCACGCAGAGCAGCGCTTTGTCCTGATGGCCTTGCAGGTGGAGCACAAGGACTGGCGGGAGTGCATGGCCAGCCACCCGCCCGAGTGCGAGACCTACCGCTACGCCCTGTTCCACTGCCGGAGAGGGCAGATGGACGCACGGACACGCATCCAGGGCAACAAGGTGCGACTTCCGCGGCGCTGCCACCTTTGGAGGGATCTCCAGATGATGCGCTCACGCAAGGTGTGCGCCTGCTGCGCTGCTGCTCTCTCGCGTGCAGGGGTATTGACGCTGCGTTGGGGGCCAACACCATTTCGTTCTCCTTGCACTGAG
>VFQP010002593.1_pt1 | contig 19862 bp, 21 predicted proteins | sample 3512351 | NCBI WGS metagenome assembly VFQP01 (sample SAMN10412372, study PRJNA504923) | tailings metagenome | isolation source: Relicate 1 Philex TSF1 revegetated site | place: Philippines: Tuba, Benguet | collected 2017-08-29
CGCTGCAGCGCGGGCGTGGCGAAGCAGTTGTCCACGCACAGCAGCGCACCGGCGTTGTGGGCCAGATCGGCCAGCGCGGCGATGTCGCAAACCTCGGTCAGCGGGTTGGTGGGCGTTTCGGCGAACAGCAGACGCGTGTTCGGCTTGAGCGCCGCCTTCCACGCGGCCACATCGGTCTGCGGCACGAAGCTCGATTCGACGCCGAACTTCGCGAGGTCGCTGCCGATGAGCTTGATGGTCGAGCCGAACATGGACTGCGAACACACCACGTGGTCGCCGGCCTTGAGCAGGCCCAGGCACATGAGCAGGATGGCCGACATGCCCGAGGCCGTGGCCATGCAGGCCTCGGCGCCTTCGAGCGCGGCCAGGCGCTGCTCGAAGCTCGCGGTGGTGGGGTTGCCGTAGCGCCCGTAGGTGAAGCCCTCTTCGTCGCCGGCGAAGCGCAGCGCGGCCGACTCGGCCGAGGGCTGCACGTAGCCGCTCGTGAGGTACAGGGCTTCGGAGTTCTCGCCATAGGGCGAGCGCTCCACGGCCTCGCGCACCGCGAGCGTGTCGCGGTGCAGGGTTTTTCTCAGCGCCTCGTCCACCGCTCAGGCCTCCTGCGCGTTGGGCAGGGCCAGGCGCGAGGTGTCCTCCTGGCCCTCTTCGCTCTGCGGGCGGCCCGCGTTGAGCCGCTCGATGTCCTGCGGCGTGATGTCGCCCGTGACGTAGACGCCGTCGAAGCACGAGGCGTCGAAGCCGTCGAGCCTGGTGTTGAGCGAGCCCACGGCCTGCTTCATGCCGTCCACGTCCTGGTAGATCAGCGCGTCGCAGCCGATGATCTCGCGCACCTGCTCCACCGTGCGGTCGTGCGCCACGAGCTCGCCCGCGGTGGGCATGTCGATGCCGTAGACGTTGGGGTAGCGCACCGGCGGCGCGGCGCTGGCCAGGTAGACCTTGCGCGCGCCGGCGTCGCGCGCCATCTGCACGATCTCGCGGCTGGTGGTGCCGCGCACGATGGAGTCGTCGACCAGCAGCACGTTGCGGCCCTTGAACTCGCTCGCGATCACGTTGAGCTTCTGGCGCACGCTCTTCTTGCGCACGGCCTGGCCCGGCATGATGAAGGTGCGGCCCACGTAGCGGTTCTTCACGAAGCCCTCGCGGTAGGGCAGGCCCAGGAGGCGCGCGAGCTCCATGGCGCTCGGGCGCGACGATTCGGGAATCGGGATGACCACGTCGATCTCGTTGGGCGGCACGGTGGAGATCACGCGCTTGGCCAGCGAGGCGCCGAGGTTCAGGCGCGCCTGGTACACCGACACGCCGTTGATGGTGGAGTCGGGCCGCGCGAGGTACACGTACTCGAAGATGCAGGGCTTGAGCACCGCGTGGTCCGCGCACTGCGCGGCGTGCACTTCACCGGCGAGGTCGACGAACACCGCCTCACCGGGCGCGATGTCGCGCTCGAAGTGGTAGCCCGTGCCTTCGAGCGTGACCGACTCGCTGGCCACCATCACGCTGCCGTCGGCGCGGCCGATGCACAGCGGGCGGATGCCGAACGGGTCGCGGAAGGCGAGCAGGCCGTGGCCCGCGATCAGCGCCACCACGGCGTAGGAGCCCTTGACCCGCGCGTGCACGCCGCGCACCGCGGCGAACACGTCGGCCGGCTTGAGCGGCTCACCGCGCGTGGACTTCTCGAGCTCGTGCGCGAGCACGTTGAGCAGCACCTCGGAGTCGCTCTCGGTGTTGATGTGGCGGTGGTCGGTCTGGAACAGCTCCTGCTTGAGCGCGTGCGCGTTCGTGAGGTTGCCGTTGTGCACCAGCACCAGGCCGAAGGGCGCGTTCACGTAGAAGGGCTGCGCCTCTTCTTCGCTGTAGGCGTTGCCGGCCGTGGGGTAGCGGGCCTGGCCCAGGCCGCAGTTGCCGGGCAGCGCGCGCATGTTACGGGTGCGGAACACGTCGCGCACCATGCCCTTGGCCTTGTGCATGAAGAACTTGCGGCCCTGCTGGGTGACGATGCCGGCGGCGTCCTGGCCGCGGTGCTGCAGCAGCAGCAAGGCGTCGTAGATCAGCTGGTTGACGGGCGTCTGGGCAACGACGCCGACGATTCCACACATGATGGCTTCCTTGGGTTGGGGCCGGTTACGGGATGTGGCGCGCGAGCGCGCCGGGCAACAGCGGCTTGACGCTGTGCAGGGTGCTGCCGAGCAGGCCGGCGGTGGGCGAGTCGCGCCACCAGGGCGCGTTCTGCATCTGGGTGATGGTGACCACAAGCGCGATGGCCAGCAGGATGACCGCGCCGCGCACCAGCCCGAAGGCGCCGCCGAGCACGCGGTCGACCGGGCGCAGGCCCACGCTGGCCACGAGCTTCTGCACGCCCCAGGCCACGAGACCGCCGACGAAGGCGATGGCGATGAACACGAGCGCGAAACCGATCGCGAGCTGCAGCGGCGGGGCCAGGCCGTCGATGGGCAGCCAGGGCACGACCTCGTCGGCCCAGGCCTGCGCGAGCAGGAAGGCCGCGACCCAGCCGAGCACCGAGAGCACCTCGAACATCAGGCCGCGCCACAGGCCGAGCAGCACCGACAGCGCCAGCAGCGTGAGCAGCACCCAGTCGGTCAGCAGCATGCGGCCTCCGGCGGTCTCAGAGCGTGAGCACGGCGGCGCTCAGGCCCAGGGCCTTGACGCGCGCGGCCGCCTTCTCGGCCTCGGCCCGGTTGTCGAACGGGCCCACGCGCACGCGGATGCGCCGGCCTTCGGCGGTCTCGGCGACGTGGGTGTAGGTCTTGAGGCCGGCGCGCTCGAGCTTCTGTCGCGCTTCGCGCGCGCGGGCCTCGTCGGCGAAGGCGCCGACCTGCACCACCACGCGCTCGGCCGCGGCCGGGGCCGCCGCGGGCTTGGGGGCCGGCGCGGGACTGGGCGCGGGACTGGGCGCGGGCGCTGGCGCGGGCCGCGGGGCGGGAGCCGGTGGCGGCGGTGGGGGCGCGACCGGAGCGGGCGCGGGCGCGGGGGCAGGCGATGGCGACGGGGCAGGTGCCGGCGTGGGCGCAGGTGCAGGCACGGGCGCTGCCGCCACCGGTGCGGGCGCGGCGGGTGGCGGCGTGTCGCGCCCGGGGATCTCGATCGGGATGTCGACCGCGATCGGGCGCGGCTGGGTGTCGAACAGCAGGGGGAAGCCGATCACGCCGGCCGCCACCAGCACGCTGGCACCGATCAGGCGGTGGCGCGCGCGGCGGCGCACGGCCTCGATGGTGGGCGGGGGGGAGGACGGGGGGTTGCCCTGGGAGCCGGAGCGGGAACTGGACATGGGTCGCGGGGCCTGGTGGGCGTACTGCGGCGGGCTCAGGTGCCCAGCTCAGGCACCCAGGTGTTTGGCCGACCGTTTCGGCAGACCGTCCTGCAGCACGCCACCCACGGTGTGGAACGAGCCAAAGACCGCGATTCTATCAGCGGGGGCCGAGGCCTCCAGGGCCGCGGCCAGGGCCTGCGAGGGGCTGGCGAAGGTCCCGGCGAGGGCACGGTCGCCGGCCGGCAGGGCCTGGATGCGCGGCGCCAGATCCGCGGCCTTGATGGCGCGCGGCAGCGGCAGATCGCACAGGTACCAGCGGTCCACCAGCGGCGCGACGCGCGCGAGCATGGCGTCCAGGTCCTTGTCGGCCATGGCGCCGAACACCGCGTGCGTGCAGGGGTAGAAACCCATGGCGTCGAGGTTCTCGGTGAGCGCGGCCACCGAGTGCGGGTTGTGCGCCACGTCGAGCACCAGCGTGGGCGTGCCCGGCAGGATCTGGAAGCGCCCCGGCAGCTCCACCAGCGCCAGGCCGGCGCGCACCGCCTGGGCCGTCACGGGCAGGCGCGCGCGCAGGGCCTCGATGGCGCCCAGCACGCCCGCGGCGTTGACGAGCTGGTTGGCGCCGCGCAGCGCCGGGTAGGCCAGGCCGCTGTAGCGCCGGCCGCCGCGCGAGGGGTGCGTGGCCCAGCCCCACTGCTGCTTGTCGCCCGCGAAATGGAAATCGACGCCCACGCGCCACAGGTCGGCGTCGATCTCGCGCGCGTGGTCGATCAGGCTGGCCGGCGGCATCGGATCGCTCACCACCACCGGGCGGCCGGTGCGCATGATGCCGGCCTTCTCGCGGCCGATGCTCTCGCGGTCGGGCCCGAGGATGGCGGTGTGGTCGAGGTCGATGCTGGTGATGACGGCGCAGTCGGCGTCGATGATGTTCACCGCGTCGAGCCGGCCGCCCAGGCCGACTTCGAGGATGGCGACATCGACGCCGGCGCGCGCGATGGTGCGCAGGATGGCCAGCGTGGTGAACTCGAAATAGCTCAGGCTCACCTCGGGCTCGCCGCCCTGGCCCTTGCGCGCCACCTCCACCTCGGCCATCGCGGGCACGAGTTCGGCGGCGGCCACGGGCTGGCCGTCGATGCGGCAGCGCTCCTCGAAATGCACCAGGTGCGGCGAGGTGTACACGCCGGTGCGGTAGCCCGACTGGCCGTAGATGCTTTCGAGCATGGCGCAGGTGCTGCCTTTGCCGTTCGTGCCGGCCACGGTGATGACGGCGGCGTCGAGCTTGAGCGCCATGCGGCGCGCCACGGCCTGCACGCGCTCCAGGCCCATGTCGATGGCCACGGGGTGCAGGCGTTCGGCGTGGGCCAGCCAGTCGGCCAGCGAGGTCGGGTGTTCGGGCACGGGGATATCCAGCATGGCCGCGATTGTCCCATCCGGGCCTTGCCCGTCCGGACGTCGCGGACAATGCGGCCCATGATCACGCTGCACGGCATCCCCAACTGCGACACGGTGAAGAAGGCCCGCGCCTGGCTCGACGCGAACGGCCGCCCTTACCAGTTCCACGACTTCAAGAAGCTCGGCGTGCCCGAGGCCGGGCTCGCCGCCTGGATCGCGGCGCACGGCTGGGAAACGGTCCTCAACCGCAAGGGCACGGCCTGGCGCGCGCTCGACGAGGCCACCCGCGCGGGCGTGACCGACGCCGCCAGCGCGGCCGCGCTCATGCGCGCCCATCCCAGCCTCGTCAAGCGCCCGGTGGTCGCCTGGAGCGACGGCCGCACCACCGTGGGCTTCGACGCGGCGGACTGGGCGCAGCGCCGCTGAGGCCGCGCCCTGGCGGGCCCACGGGGCCCGCCGCCTAAAATCGCGGGCTTTCCGCCCCCCGCCCTCGCGGCGCCCATCCCCGTTCCACCATGAGCACCACCCAGATCAGCGGCGTGACCGTCGCCACCCAGGCCAACGTCTACTTCGACGGCAAGTGCGTGAGCCACAGCCTCACGCTCGCCGACGGCACGAAAAAGTCGGTGGGCGTGATCCTGCCCGCCACGCTGACCTTCAACACCGGCGCGCCCGAGATCATGGAATGCGTGGCCGGCGGCTGCGAGTACCTGCTGAGCGGCGCGAGCGAGTGGGTCAAGAGCGGCCCGGGCGACACCTTCAAGGTGCCCGGCAACAGCAGCTTCCAGATCCGCGTCGCCGAGTCCTACCACTACATCTGCCACTTCGGCTGATCCCGGAGCCCACCGCCATGGCCACCATCCTGCAAAACCTGCCCACGCAACAGAAGGTCGGCATCGCCTTCTCGGGCGGCCTCGACACCAGCGCCGCCCTGCTGTGGATGAAGAAGAAGGGCGCCCTGCCCTACGCCTACACCGCCAACCTCGGCCAACCCGACGAGGACGACTACGACGCCATCCCGCGCAAGGCCATGGCCTACGGCGCCGAGAAGGCGCGCCTGATCGACTGCCGCCTGCAGCTCGCGCACGAGGGCATCGCCGCGCTGCAGTGCGGCGCCTTCCACATCAGCACCGCGGGCATCACCTACTTCAACACCACGCCGCTGGGCCGCGCCGTCACCGGCACCATGCTGGTGGCCGCCATGAAGGAAGACGACGTCCACATCTGGGGCGACGGCTCGACCTTCAAGGGCAACGACATCGAGCGCTTCTACCGCTACGGCCTGCTCACCAACCCCGGCCTGAAGATCTACAAGCCCTGGCTCGACCAGACCTTCATCGACGAACTCGGCGGCCGCAAGGAGATGAGCGAGTTCCTCATCGCCAACGGCTTCGACTACAAGATGTCGGTGGAGAAGGCCTACAGCACCGACAGCAACATGCTCGGCGCCACGCACGAGGCCAAGGACCTGGAGCACCTGAACTCGGGCATCCGCATCGTCAACCCCATCATGGGCGTGCCGTTCTGGCGCGAGGACTGCGTGGTCAAGGCCGAAGAGGTCACGGTGCGCTTCGAAGAAGGCCAGCCGGTGGCGCTCAACGGCCAGACCTTCGCGAGCCCGGTCGATCTCATCATGAAGGCCAATGAGATCGGCGGCCGCCACGGCCTGGGCATGAGCGACCAGATCGAGAACCGCATCATCGAGGCCAAGAGCCGCGGCATCTACGAGGCCCCGGGCCTGGCGCTGCTGCACATCGCCTACGAGCGCCTGGTCACCGGCATCCACAACGAAGACACCATCGAGCAGTACCGCATCAACGGCCTCAAGCTCGGCCGCCTGCTGTACCAGGGCCGCTGGTTCGACCCGCAGGCCATCATGCTGCGCGAATCGGCCCAGCGCTGGGTGGCGCGCGCCATCACCGGCGAGGTGACGGTCGAGCTGCGCCGCGGCAACGACTACTCCATCCTCAACACCGAGAGCCCCAACCTCACCTACGCGCCCGAGCGGCTGTCGATGGAGAAGGTGGAGGACGCGCCCTTCACGCCGCTGGACCGCATCGGCCAGCTCACCATGCGCAACCTCGACATCACCGACACGCGCGGCAAGCTGGGTGTGTACGCGCGCGCCGGCCTGCTGTCGGCCGAGGGTTCGGTGCTGCCGCAACTGGGCCACGAGCGCAAGGCCGACTGAGCCTCGCCACCCCGCGCGCGGCCCCGCGCCGCGCGCCCCCGACGGGCCGGGCGCCATGGCGCACCGGCCCGTCGTGTTTTCAGCGCGGCTGCAGCAGCCGCTCGATCGCCGCGCCGAGCGCCAGCAGCTCGCGGTCGCGGCCGCGCCGGCCCACCACCATCAGGCCCACGGGGCGCGGCACGGGCAGCGGCAGCGACAGCGCCGGCAGATCGAAGAAGTTGAACACCGAGGGGTTGCGCAGCAGCAGCAGGTTGGTGCGCGTGAAGGCGGCTTCGTCCTGCAGCGCGTCGATGCGCGGCGCGAGCAGCGGCACCGTGGGCAGCACCAGCGCGTCGAGATCGGCCAGGCGGTGGTCCAGCGTGGCCTGCAAGGCCAGCCGCGCCTGCTGGATGCCCACGTAGGTCGCGGCGTCCAACGCCTGCCCCTTGCGGATGCGGCCCAGCACCAGCGGGTCGTAGGCCTCGGCGCGGGTCTCGGTCCAGTCGCGGTGGATGCACGCGGCCTCGGCCGCGACCAGGGTGCCGCGCTCCTGCAGGCGAAAGGGCGCGCCCATCCAGTCGTCCAGGGCCTCGTCGGTCACGCGCGCACCGGCGGCCGACAGCGCCGACAGGGCCTGCTCCACGGCGGTGAGCACCGCGTCGTCGGCCTGCGTGAACAGCAGGCCGCGCGGCACGCCCAGGCGCAGGCCGCGCACCTGGCGCACGGGCAGGTCTGCGGGCGCTTCGCCCGCGAGCACGCTGTCGGCCCGCGCGGCATCGGCCACGCTGCGCGCCAGCGGGCCCACGGTGTCGAGCGTGAACGAGAGCGGGAAGGCGCCCTCGCGCGGCACGCGCGCCTGCGTGGGCTTGAAGCCCACCAGGCCATTGAGCGCCGCCGGGATGCGCACCGAGCCACCGGTGTCCGAGCCGATCGCGATCTCGGCCAGTTGCCGGCCCACCGACACGCCCGCGCCCGACGACGAACCACCCGGGATGCAGGCCGGGTCGCGCGCATTGCCCGGCGTGCCCCAGTGCGGGTTCAGGCCCACACCGGAGAAGGCGAACTCGGTCATGTTGGTGTGGCCCACGAGCACCGCGCCCGCGGCGCGCAGGCGCTGCACCACGGGCGCGTCGCGCGTGGCGGGCGGCGCGCCGCGCAGCAGCGCCGAACCCGCGGTGGTGGTCTCGCCGGCGACGTCGAACAGGTCCTTCACCGACACCAGGCGCCCGTCGAGCGGGCCCAGGGGCTGGCCGGCCCGCGCGCGCGCATCGGCCGCGGCGGCCGCGGCGCGCGCACTGGCGGTGAACACGCGGTTGTAGACGTGGCGCACCCCTTCGCCGCCCGCGTCGAGCGCGGCCAGCACGGCCTCGAGCCGTTCGAGCGCGCCGCTCACGGCAGCAGCACGGTGCAGCCGGTGGTGGCGCGCGCCTCCAGGCTTTCGTGCGCCTGCTTCACCTCGGTGAGCGCAAAGCGCTGGTCGATGCGGATCTTCACCTGGCCGCTCACCACCACGTCGAAGAGCTCGTCGGCCATCTGCTGCGTGCGCTCGCGGTTGCTGATGTGGGTGAACAGGGTCTGGCGCGTCACGTAGATCGAGCCCTTGGCGGCGAGGATGCCGGGCGCGAAGGCCGGGGCCGGGCCCGAGGCGTTGCCAAAGCTCACCATGAGGCCGAAGGGGCGCAGGCAGTCGAGCGACTTGTCCCAGGTGTCCTTGCCCACCGAGTCGTAGACCACCTTCACGCCCTGGCCGCCGGTGATGTCCTTGACGCGCGCGAGGAAGTCTTCGCTGCGGTAGTTGATGGCGTGCGAGGCGCCGTGCTCGAGCGCGAGCTTGCATTTGTCGTCGGAGCCGGCGGTGGCGATCAGCCGCAGGCCCAGGGCCTTGGCCCACTGGCAGGCGATCAGGCCCACGCCGCCCGCGGCCGCGTGGAACAGCACGAAGTCGCCGGGCGCCAGCCCTTCCACCGGGCGGCTGCGCTTGAGCAGGTACTGCGCGGTCAGGCCCTTGAGCATCATGGCCGCGCCGGTCTCGAAGTCGATCGCGTCGGGCAGCCGGCAGACGTTCATCGCGGGCATCACGCGCACATCGCAGTAGCTGCCGGGCGGGTTGGCGGCGTAGGCCGCGCGGTCGCCGGCCTTGAGGTGGGTCACGCCCTCGCCCACCGCCTCGATCACGCCCGCGCCTTCCATGCCCAGCGCGAGCGGCATGGTGGCCGGGTACAGCCCGGTGCGCTGGTAGACGTCGATGTAGTTCAGGCCGATCGCGTGGTGGCGGATGCGGACCTGGCCGGGGCCGGGTTCACCGACCTCGACGGTGTCGATCACGAGTTGTTCGGGGCCGCCGTGGGCGTGGATGCGGACGGCGCGGCTGCTGGTGCTCATGGGGTCTCCTCGGGTTGTGCGCAAACGAAGCGGGGGCGATGCTGCCACGAAACCGCCCGACCCTGCCCCGGTCGGGTCTTGGGGTGCTTGCTACAGTGCCGGCCCATGCCTGCCGCCCCCACCGCCCGCCTCAGTGGCCCCACCCTCGCGCTCCTGCTGCTGCCGCCCCTGCTGTGGGCGGGCAACGCCATCGTGGGCCGGCTCATGGGCGGTGTGGTGCCGCCGATCACGCTGAACTTCCTGCGCTGGGTGCTGGCCTTCGTGCTGCTGCTGCCGCTCGCGGGCTGGGTGCTGCGCCCGGGCAGTCCGCTGTGGCCGCACTGGCGCCGCTTCGCGCTGCTGGGGCTGCTGGGCGTGGGCAGCTACAACGCGCTGCAGTACCTGGCGCTCACCACCTCCACCCCCATGAACGTGACCCTGGTGGCCGCGAGCATGCCGGTGTGGATGCTGCTGCTGGGCCGGCTGCTCTACGGCGTGCCGGTGTCGCGCCGCGCGGCGCTGGGCACGGCGCTGTCGCTCGCGGGCGTGGCCACGGTGCTCTCGCGCGGCGACCTGAACCAGTTGCTCGCGGTGCAGTTCGTGCCGGGCGACGGCTGGATCGTGCTGGCCTCCATCCTCTGGGCCTGGTACAGCTGGCTGCTCGCGCGGCCGCGCCCGGGCAGCGAGCCCGCCGAGATCCGCGCCGACTGGGCCGCCTTCCTGCTCGCGCAGGTGGTGATGGGCCTGGTGTGGTCGGGCCTGTTCGCGAGCGCCGAATGGCTGTCGCTGCCGCCGCGGGCCGAGGGCGAACACGCCATCCAGTGGGGCTGGCCGCTGGCGGCCGCGCTGGTCTACGTGGCCGTGGGCCCCTCGCTCGTGGCCTACCGCTGCTGGGGCGCGGCGGTGGCGCGCGTGGGGCCGGCCACGGCCTCGTTCTTCAACAACCTCACGCCGCTGTTCGCGGCGCTGATGTCGGCCACGCTGCTCGGCGAACCGCCGCGCGCCTACCACGCGCTCAGCTTCGTGCTGATCGTGGGCGGCATCCTGGTGTCGTCGCGGCGCTGAGCGCCGGCCGGGCTGGTCAAGACGCCCGCCAGACCCCACCATGGCGCGCCGGAGGTGACCCGCATGCCCAGCCTTGTTCGAACCGCGCAGGCGCGCGCCGCCACGGGGCGCCGCGCGCTGATCGTGTGCAGCCTGCTGGCGCTGAGCGCTGGCGCGGCGCATGCCGCACCCGACGAAGAAGCCCTGGGCCGCGCGCGCGGCTACCCGCGCGGCACACCGCAGGAAGCCACGGCCGAGCGGCACAAGGTGGGCAGTTTCAGCGCGCTCGACGAGATCATGCCCAGCCGCCCCGTGGCGCGCGAGGGACCGGTGTGGCCGCTCGCGGCCGGCGAACCGCCGCCCGAGATCCGCTACAGCTTCGAGGGCCAGACCTTCACGCTCGAAGACTACCTGCAGCGCCGCCGCGTCACCAGCCTGCTGATCGTGAAGGACGGCGCCCTGCGCCTGGAGCGCTACCAGTACGAACGCACGCCGCAACAGCGCTTCATCAGCTTCTCGATGGCCAAGAGCATCACCTCGCTGCTGGTGGGCATGGCGCTCGAGCGCGGCCTCATCCGCTCGCTCGACGACACGGCGCAAACCTACGCGCCCGAACTGCAGGGCAGCGCCTACGGTGCGGCCACGCTGCGCCACCTGCTGCTCATGGGCTCGGGCGTGCGCTGGACCGAGGACTACGGCGGCCGCGACGACGTGGCCGACCTTTGGGGCGCGCTGTTTCGCGTGCACCGCGGCGGCGACCCGACGGCCGTGCTCACCGCCCGCCGGCCGCAGGATGCGCCACCCGGCAGCCGCTTCAAGTACAGCTCGGGCGAGACCCAGGTGCTGTGCCACGTGCTGCACGGCGCCACCCGGCGCTCCGTGGCCGAGATCACGCAGGAGTGGTTGTGGAAGCCGCTGGGCGCCGAGGCCGATGCGAGCTGGCTCGTGGGATGGCAGGGCATCGAGTACTGCGCGGGTGGCTTCAACGCGACGGCGCGCGACTACGCGCGACTGGGCATGCTGCTCGCCAACGAGGGCGCGCGCGCGGGCCAGGCGGTCGTGCCGCGCGACTACCTGCGGCAGGCCACCGACAACGCGCTCGTGCCCGCGGGCTTCCGGGTCAATGAAGCGGGGCCGGGCTTCGGCTACGGCTACCAGTTCTGGCTGGGCGGTGGCCGCGTGCGCTCGTACGCGCTGATCGGCGTGTACGGTCAGAGCATCACCGTCGTGCCCTCGCATGGGCTGGTCATCGTGCACACCGCGGTCTGGCCGCTGTCGTCCGACGAGGCATCGCGCCGCGAGCGCAGCGCCTTCCTCAATGGCGTGCTGCAGGCCTTCGGCGCGCGCTGAGCGGGCTCAGAACGTGCCCGGGTAGGCGCCGCCGTCGGCCAGGATGTTCTGGCCGGTGATGTAGGCCGCGTGCCGGCTGCACAGGAAGGCGCAGACCGCACCGAACTCGTCGGCGTTGCCGAAGCGCTTGGCCGGCACGTTCTGGCGCCGGCCATCGGCCACGGCCTCGTAGGTCTGGCCCTGCTTCTGCGCCAGGCCGCCGAGCGTGGTGCGCAGCCGCTCGGTCTCGAAGGCGCCGGGCAGCAGGTTGTTGATGGTGACGCCGCGCGCGGCGATCTCGCTGCGCGCCAGGCCGGCCACGAAACCCGTGAGGCCGGTGCGCGCGCCGTTGGACAGGCCCAGCACCTGCAGCGGGGCCTTCACCGCGCCCGAGGTGATGTTGACGATGCGGCCGAAGCCGCGTTCGGCCATGCCGTCGACCGTGGCCTTGATGAGCTCGATCGGCGTGAGCATGTTGGCGTCGAGCGCGGCGATCCAGGTGTCGCGGCTCCACTGGCGGAAGTCGCCGGGCGGCGGGCCGCCCGCGTTGGTGACCACGATGTCGAAGGCCTTGCCCGGCCCGCCGGCCGCGCCGAACACCGCCTCGCGCCCCGCGGGGGTGGTGATGTCGGCGGCCACCGGCAGCACCTGCACGCCGGGCTGCGCCGCGCGGATCGCCTGCGCCGCGGCCTGCAGCGCCTCGGCGCCGCGCGCCACCATCACCACGTTCACGCCTTCGGCCGCGAGCGCCTGCGCGCAGCCCAGGCCGAGGCCCTTGCTCGCGCCGCCCACCAGCGCCCATTTGCCCTTGATGCCCAGGTCCATGTGATCAATCTCCAGTCTTGTTGGTCGGTTTGGGCGCGCCGAAGCGCGTCACCAGGTACACGCCGCTGAGCACCAGCACCGTGCCCGCGATGATCCAGCCGTTGAAGGGTTCGCCCAGGATGAACACGCCCATGAGGATGGTGGACATCGGGCCGATCATCCCGGTCTGCGCCGTCAGCCCCGAGCCGATGCGCTCGATCGCCATCATCACCAGCAGCACCGGCACGAAGGTGCACAGCGTGGCGTTGAGCAGCGACAGGCCGATCACCTCGGGCGCCACCAGCGCGGCCGACATCGGCCGCAGCAGCGCGAACTGCGCCAGGCACAGCACGCAGGCCACGCTGGTGGCCAGGCCCACCAGGCGCGCCGAGCCCAGGCGCTTCACGAGCTCGCCGCTGTAGACGAGGTAGACCGCGTAGCTCACCGCGCTCGCGAACACCAGGGCCGCGCCGAGCGCGGCGTTGGGGCCCTGCACGCCGGCCTCGTGGCCGAACACCAGCAGCACGCCCGCGTAGCTCACGGCCATGGCGATGGCCTGCAGGCGCGAGATGCGCCGGCCATACAGCAGCCAGCCCAGCACCAGCACGAGCGTGGGGTTGAGGTAGAGGATGAGGCGCTCGAGGCTCGCGGTGATGTATTCGAGGCCCCAGAAATCGAGAAAGCTCGCGAGGTAGTAGCCCGTGACGCCGAGGCCGATCACGCCGAGCCAGTCGCGCCGCGTGAGCGGCGCCGGCCGCTGGCCGTTGCGCGGCCGGCTGGCCCACCAGACCAGCGCCAGGAACAGCGGCAGCGCGAACAGCATGCGGTACATGATGAGCGTGACCGCGTCCACGCCATAGCGGTACGCGAGCTTCACGATGATGGCCTTGCCGCTGAACGCGATCGAGCCGAGCGAGGCCATCAGCAGGCCGGTGGCGAGGTGGGGGTGGGGCTGGGCAGCGGACATGAAGCGCCGCATTATCGGCGCGGCCCGCGACGCCCCGCGCCGCGGGGCCTTTGGCTCACTGCAGTGGCGGCGTGGCCGCCAGCACCTCGTCGAGCGTGGTCAGGCCTTCGGCGATGCGCGCCGCGCCCGCCAGGCGCAGCGGCCGCATGCCATCGGCCACGCCTTGCGCGCGCAGGGCTTCCATCTTCGGCTCGCGGCTCACCTTGTCCTTGAAGGCCTCGGTGACGCTGAGCAGTTCGTACAGGCCCATGCGGCCGCGGTAGCCGGTCATGCGGCAGTCGACACAGCCCACCGGCTGGTAAGGCCGGTAGCCGCCCGAGATCTGCCAGGGCTTGACCACGTCGGCGAGCTGCTCGCGGCTGCTCGCCACCGCGTCCTTGTCGAGCGGTTGCTTGCAGGCCGGGCACAGCGTGCGCACCAGGCGCTGCGCGAGCACGCCCAGCACGGTGGCGCTGATCAGGTAGGGCGGAATGCCCAGCTCCATCAGGCGCATCACGGCCGAGGGCGCGTCGTTGGTGTGCAGGGTGGAGAACACGAGGTGGCCCGTGAGCGCGGCCTGCACGGCCATCTCGGCGGTCGCGAGGTCGCGGATCTCGCCCACCATGATGATGTCCGGGTCCTGCCGCATGAGCGCGCGCAGGCCTTGCGCGAAATCGAGGTCGAGCTGCGGCTGCACCTGGGTCTGGTTGAAGGCCGGCTCGATCATTTCGATCGGGTCTTCGACCGTGCTCACGTTGACCTCTTCGGTGGCCAGGCGCTTGAGCGTGGCGTAGAGCGTGGTGGTCTTGCCCGAGCCCGTGGGGCCGGTGACCAGCACGATGCCGTGCGGGCGCCGCGTAAGCGCTTCCCAGCGCTGCGCGTCGTGCGCGCCGAAGCCCAGCGCGGCCAGGTCTTTCACCGTGGACTCGGGGTCGAAGATGCGCATGACCAGCTTCTCGCCGAAGGCCGTGGGCAGCGTGGACAGGCGCATCTCCACCTCGTCGCCGCGCGCGCCGCCCACACCGGGCTTGAGCGTCTTGATGCGACCGTCCTGCGGGCGCCGCCGCTCCACCACGTCCATGCGGCCCAGCAGCTTGATGCGCGCCGTCATGGCGTTCATCACGCCCAGCGGCAGCTGGTACACCGGGTGCAGCACGCCGTCGATGCGGAAGCGGATCACGCCCTGGTCGCGGCGCGGCTCGAGGTGGATGTCGCTCGCGCGCTGGTCGAAGGCGTACTGCCAGAGCCAGTCGACCACCTGCACCACGCCCTGGTCGTTGGCGTCGAGCTGCTTGTTGCCCTTGCCCAGCTCCACCAGCTGCTCGAAGCTGTTGATGCCCGCCGAGCCGCCCGCCTTGTGCGCCGCGCGCACCGACTTCGCAAGCGCGAAGAACTCGCCCGTGTAGCGCGCGATCTCGGCCGGGCTTGCGAGCACCAGGCGCACGTTCTTGCGCGTCTGGCGCTCGACCTCGCCCACCCAGTCGCGCACGAAGGGCTCGCCCGTGGCCACCACCACCTCCACCGGGCTCACCTGCACCGGCAGCACGCGGTGGCGCTCGGCATAGGCCGCGCTCATCACGTCGGCCACCTTGCCCACGTCGACCTTGAGCGGGTCGATGCGGCAGTAGTCGAGCCCGCTGCGCTGCGCCAGCCATTGCGTGAGCGCCTCGGCGTCGAGCACGTGGCCGTCGCTGGCGCGCGCGATGCCGACCACCGCGAGCCGCTGCAGCGGGTGCTGGGTGCTGTGCGCGGTGGCGATGCGCGCTTCGGTGCGCTGCGCCTCGGCTTCGCTGATCACGCCGTCCTCGCGCAGCCAGCGCAGCAGGTGGCGCCAGTCGAGCGGGCCTTGGTGGACGGTGGCTTCGGCGGCGGCTTTTTTCATGGCGGTGTCAGCGGACCACGGGTTGGAACAGGCGCAGCCACTTCACCGCGGGCAGGCCCCAGCGCTGCTGCACTTCCTCGGCGCGCGCCAGCAGTTCCATGCGCGAGGGCCGGCTCGCCTGGCGCTGGGCCAGCACCACGGTGTTGCCTTCGCGCGTGGGCCGGAAGGCCCAGACCGCGTCGGCGCCGAAGGCCTCGCTCAGGCTTTGCAGCGAGCGCTCGTAGCTGGCGTCGCGCCCGAACAGGTTGACCGTGAGGCAGCCTTCGTCGGTGAGGGTGTTGCGGCAGTCGGCGTAGAAGTCGGCCGAGTCGAGCACGGGCGCGGCGGCCTCGTGGTCGTACAGGTCGACCTGCAGCGCGTCGTAACGGCCCTGGTGTTCGGGGGCGCGGATCGCCTCGCCCGCGTCGGCCAGCAGCACGCGCAGGCGCGCGCTGTCGGGCGGCAGCTTGAACCAGCGCCGGCACACCGCCACCACCTGCGGGTTGATCTCGATCGCGGTGGTGTCCATGCGCAGGCGCTTGAAGCAGAACTTGGTGAGCGCGGCCGAACCCAGGCCAAGCTGCAGCGCGCGGCGCTTGCCCACGCTGTCGGGCTCGACGAACAGCAGCCAGGCCATCATGCGCTGCACGTACTCGAGCTCGATGTCGAACGGCGCGTCGAGCAGCATCGAGCCCTGGACCCATTCGGTGCCGAGGTGCAGGAAGCGCACCTCGCCGTCTTCGGAGATGCTGACGTCGGGCAGGGAGGCGGGGGTTTTCATGAGGCGGGGGAATCAGTGCAGCGGAGCGGCGTGCGCGACGCGGAAGCGGCGGGCCAGATCGGCCAGGCGTTTGTCCAGGGTCCACAGCACCGCCCCGGGCGTGATGAGTGTCGACGCCAGCAGGTTCAAGTCGACGAGCCCACAGCCAAGGCCATACAGCTCTTCGCGCTCGATGAAGGCCATGACCTCGCCCATGCTGGCTTCGTTGCAAGCCTGCAGCATGGCCAGGTTGCTCAGGGTCTGGCCGCGGGGCGCGGGTGGGGTGCCGCAGGCGATCTCGGCAATGACCATGGGGTGCGTGAGCACCAGGTCGAGCCGCACGAGTTCGACCAGGGCGGTGTTGCCCTGGCGGAAGTGGTCGATCCACACCGACGTATCGACAAGCACCCTCATTTCGAGGCGGGCTCGGTGCGGCGTCGGGGCACGTCGGGCATGTCGGGCATCGAGCCACCCAGGGCGACCAGGCGTTTGGCCGCTTGCACGCGAACATAGGTCTTGACGGCTTCCCGGATGATGTCGGCCTTGTCCATGCCAGGGTCCGCCACCTCCAGGGCCTTTTCGTAGAGCGCGTCGTCGATGGTGACGGTGGTTCGCATGGAACTCTCCTGCATCAAAACTGATGCAATTCTGCATCCAAGCCGGCATCACCACAAACGGCGAGTGCGCCTCATGCCACGCCGTGCGCCAACAACACCCCGCGCCAGGCCTCGAGCTTGCGCTCGAACGACCAGCCCGCATTGGCCGGGCTGGTGGAGGGCAGGCGGTGCACCGGCAGGCCGAGCGCGCGCGTGTGGCGCGCGTGGCGATAACTTTCGCCGCCGTTGTGGGCGATGGCCTCGAGCCGCGGGCAGGCCGCGCGCAAGGCCGCGAGGTCGTTGAGCGTGGCGCCGCGGATGTCGGCGTCGAGGCTGCCTTCGCGCTCGCAGCTCGCGTACACGTCCCACACGCCCAGGCCGTGCGCGTGCAGCGCGGCCACGCGCTCGGCGTAGGCGGCCTGCGCCAGCGGCAGGCCCCAGACTGCGCCGAGGATCTTCCAGAACGCGTTCTGCGGGTGGCCGTAGTACTGCTGCGCGCGCAGCGAGGCCACACCGGGAAAACTGCCCAGCACCAGCAGGCGCGTGCCGGCATCGGCAATCGGGGGCAGGCCGGTGAGGCGCGTCATGCGGCGTCGGCCTGCAGGTTCAGCCGCGGCAGCACGCGCCGTGCGTTGGCGCTGGTGGCCTGCGCCACCGCGTCCACCGGCAGGCCGCGCAACCCGGCCAGCACCGCGCCAATGCGCGGCAGCTCGCGCGGGTGGTTGATGCCCTGCGGCCGGCCCGCGGCGCGCTCGGCCGCGGTCACGTAGAGCCACTGGGGCGGGATGTCGGGCGCGTCGGTCTCGAGCACCAGCGATTCGAGCGGCAGCTCGCGCGCCAGACGGCGCAGCTGCTGCGCGGGCTCGAAGCTCATGGCACCGCCGAAGCCCAGCGCAAAGCCCATCGCGGTGAAGGCCTGCGCCTGCTGCAGGCTGCCATTGAAGGCATGGGCGATGCCGCCGGCCACGGGCCGCTCGCGCAGGCCCTTGAGCAGCGCGTCGGCGCTGCGCCGCACGTGCAGGATCACGGGCAGGCCGTGCCGGCGCGCCAGCCGCAGCTGCGCGCGGTAGAAGCGGGTCTGGCGTTCGCGCATGGCCGGCTCGATCAGCGCGGGCACGAAGAAATCGAGTCCGATCTCGCCCACGGCCACCAGGCGCGGGTCGTCGCGGTGCGCGGTGAGCGCGGCGTCGAGCGCGTCGAGGTCCTCGTCGAGCGCGCGCGGCACGCACAGCGGGTGGATGCCGAGCGCGTAGCGGTCACCGCGCCGGTGCGCGAGCGCGCGCACCGCGCCCCAGTTGGCGCGCTCCACCGCAGGGATCACGCAGCACGACACGCCGAGCGCGCGCGCCTCGGCGTGCCAGGCGTCGGCGGGCAGCGCATCGAACTCGGGCGCGTCCAGGTGGCAATGGGTGTCGATCCACATCGGCGGTCTTGGGTCGGGCGCCGATTGTCGCCGCTGCGCTTCGCGCGCACCGCCGCGGGGGCGTGCTCAGGTGGTGTAGTCGCCGCTGGCTTCGGGCTGGAACAGCAGCGCCGCGATCGTGGCCGCGCGCGGCTGGCCGTCGGGGCCGCTCCAGCGCGCCACCTCGCCCACGCGCAGGCCCAGCAGGGCCAGGCCCACGGGCGAGAGCACCGAGATGAAGCCGGTGCCGGGCTCGGCGTCGGCGGGGTAGCAGAGCGTGAGGCGGCGCGGCTCGGCGTTGCCGCCCTCGCCTTCCTGCACCAGCACCTGCGAGTACATGGTGACCACGTCGGGCGCGACCTCGCGCGAGGGCACCACGCTCGCCAGGTCGAGCAGGTCGCCCACGCGCAGGGCTTCGCCCTGGCGGCGCAGGCGCTCCAGGCGCACGTGGTCGAGTTCGGTGAGCGTGCGCTCGGCAAAAGAAATGGGGGTCATCGACGGCTCCTTCGAAAGGCCCTGGACACACCGCGGCGGGTGTGTGTGCGGGCCGGGCAGCGCCGGGCACTGGCTTGGGGGCCCGGCGATCGAAGGTGGCGCGAAGAAGGGGGAGGGGGGTGGATCGCCGGGCTCAGGAATGTGCGTCAGACAGCACCGCACGCGCCCACGCGAGGGGGCGGTACCGGCACAGGGACGACAGTCGGCGGGGCGAAACCATGCGCTCGATGGTACCTCAGGCCAGTTTTCCGGCCGTCAGGCGCAGCACGCGGTCGCAGCGCGCCGCCAGGTTTTCGTCGTGCGTCACGAGCACGAAGGCCGTGCCCTGGTCGCGCGCCAGGTCCATCATGAGCCCGAACACGCCGTCGGCGGTGCCGCGGTCGAGGTTGCCCGTGGGCTCGTCGGCCAGCACGCAGGCCGGCTGCGTGACCAGAGCGCGGGCGATGGCCACGCGCTGGCGCTCGCCGCCCGAGAGCTCGGACGGGCGGTGCGCGATGCGCTCGCCCAGGCCCACGCGCGCGAGCATCTGCGTGGCGCGCTCGGCCGCTTCGGCGCGCGGCAGGCGGCGGATCCACAGCGGCATGGCCACGTTGTCGCGCGCGCTGAACTCGGGCAGCAGGTGGTGGAACTGGTAGACGAAGCCCAGGTGCCGGTTGCGCAAGGCCCCCTGCTCGGCCGTCGAGAGCTGCGACAGCGCCTGGCCCTTGAGCGTGACGCTGCCGCTGCTGGGCGCGTCGAGACCACCGAGCAGGTGCAGCAGCGTGCTCTTGCCCGAGCCCGAAGCCCCCACGATGGCGAGCGTCTCGCCGGCATGCACGTCGAGGTCCACGCCGTGCAGCACGGTGAGGTCGATGCGGCCTTCGTGGAAGCGCTTGGTGAGGCCGCGGGCCTGCAGGACGGTGGAGGACGTCATAGGGGTTTCGCCGCCGGGCCGCCCCAAGGCGAAACGCACCCCCACGGGGGGCAGCGACCCGCGCAGCGGCGGAGCGTGGGGGCCTTATTCATAGCGGAGGGCCTCGGCGGGGTTGACGCGGCTGGCGCGCCAGCTCGGGTACAGCGTGGCCAGGAAGGCCAGCACCAGCGAGATCACCGCCACGGGCACGATGTCGCCGCGCTGCGGGTCGCTGGGCATGCGGCTGATGAGGTAGATGTCCTGCGGCAGGAAGCTCGCGCCCAGCAGGCGTTCGAGCGCGGGCACCAGGGTGTCGATGTTGAAGGCCACGCCCAGGCCCAGCAGCAGGCCCACGCCGGTGCCGATCACGCCCACGGCCGCGCCCTGCACCACGAAGATGCCCATGATGCTCGACGGGCTCGCGCCCAGCGTGCGCAGGATCGCGATGTCGGCGCGTTTGTCGGTCACCGTCATGACCAGCGTGGACACCAGGTTGAACGCGGCCACCGCCACGATCAGCGTGAGGATGATGAACATCATGCGTT
>VFQP010002594.1_pt1 | contig 19855 bp, 23 predicted proteins | sample 3512351 | NCBI WGS metagenome assembly VFQP01 (sample SAMN10412372, study PRJNA504923) | tailings metagenome | isolation source: Relicate 1 Philex TSF1 revegetated site | place: Philippines: Tuba, Benguet | collected 2017-08-29
GCCGAGCATGGCTGGCTCCTGCTGAGGGGGCGCGCTCGGCGCTGGCGCCGACGCCGGCGCCGCCGCTGGCTGCTGCTGATGCTGCTGCTGCTGCTGCTGGTGCTGCGGAGGGAGGGGCAGCTGCTCTGCCTCCTTGAGCGCCTGGCGGCTGGACGTGTCGGGCTCCTCCTGCACCAGGTCCAGCACCTAAACAACCAAGCAGGCAAAGCGCGTACACAGCGCGAATGAAGCGCCTCGCTAAACGTCCCCCTCGCGCTGTTCGCACCAACACCACCAGGTGGAGAGGAGCACCTGTGCCCTGCCCTGCCCAACCAGGTCCCGGCTCCTCCTCCTCACCTTGCCCAGCAGGTCGGCGGGGGTGCTGCCCACGTAGCGCCCCACCTCCTCCACGCGCGCCGCCCGCCCGCCCTCGGCCGCCACGCCGGTGGCGCGGAAAAAGATAAAGGTGGGCGCCTGCACCACCTTGAGGGACTGGATCAGGCCCTGCACCTGCGCACCACAAAGGGGGGGGGGGGGAAACAACCGCACAGCGTGATAGTGAGCTGCGCGCCACCGCCGGACGCGCCCGACACGAATGCAACCAAGGCACGCACACCACGGCGCGCCTGATGGAAGCTGGTGCACAGGGCCGCGCGCACTGCACACTGCAAACCTCACCTCTGCAGGGTCCTGCTGGGCCTCCCCCAGCAGCAGGCGGGCGAAGCGCACGCGCGGCGGCAACGCCGCCGCCGCTCCCGCTCCCGCTCCCGCGACCGCCGCCGCCGCGGCGTGGCCGCTGTGCGCGCCCCCGGCGGCAAAGCTCTGCGCCAGCCCCACCACCGTGGGGTAGGCGCGGATGCTCTTGCCGCTCTCGCTGGTGGCCACAAACAGCACCTGCACCAGGGACCCAGGTAGGCGGAGAGCGTGTTCGTTCGTCGCTGCTGCTTCGCTGTGCTCCCACTGTCACCAGCACAGAGCCATGAACACGCAGGCTGATGCTGGGGGGGGGGGTCTGGCGCGGGGTGCGGGACACACAGAGAAGGGTTGCGGCTGCACGGGGCGCCTCACCCTGATTTCCGACGGCAGGTCCGCCGCGCCCCCTGCGGCTGGCGACGCCGCCTCTTGAGGAGGGAAGGAGCTGGAGGTGGTGAAGTCCGCGACCTGCTGCGCGGAGGACAGCTGCTGCACGTGCTGCGACGCCTCTGTGCCCCGCGCGCCAAGGCCCGTGTAGAACAGGATGCCTGCGCCAGGTGCACGCGACGACGCAACCAGGAATTCTTCTTCGTGAGAAGAATGCGATGAGGAGACGCCAAGGTTCGGTTCGCTGGGTGTGGTTGGGTGGCGGTCTTGCGTGCACGCACCTTCGCCCAGGGCGCGCTCCAGGCCTGGGTTGCCCTGGTGCTCCCACAGCATCTCGCCGCCGCGCCAGAACTGCAGCGTCGGCAGCGCGGACAGCTGCAGCCACTGCACCAGCTCGCGCTTGGCCGGGCCCTGCTCCGGCACCTGCACGTGGTGCCGTGGTGCGGCCACGATGATGAGCAGAGGGTCGGGTGGTGGGCGGCAGCACGCCCGTCGCGACGCCAGAGAAGCTCACGCACCTTGAGCTGCATGAACTGCACGTCGCCGAGTCCCTGGCACTGCAGGGATGCGCGCCGCACCGCCGCTTCCAGGCGCAGGGAGGCGTCCCGCTGCGCCTTTTGCCGGGCCTTGACTTCGCGGCGCCAGTGCAGCTCCACCTCCTCTGACTGGCCCAGCTGGCGGTACGATGCGTCTTGCACCTGCCCAGCGCGCCGCGTGCACGCGCAGAGTGCGTGTCTGGTGGCCGCGCCCAGGCGGCGGGCGGCATGCGGCTGGCATCGCGCGCCCGGCGCCAGCCCCTCCGTGGGCAATCCTGCTGCGCCTCACCTCCAGCACTATCAACGGCGCGGCAGTGCCGGTGCTTCCTGGCGCGCTGCTGCTGTGCGTTGCTGCTGTGGCCCCCGGCTGGATGAGTGCGGCCTGCACCGCTGCGGCATTTGGGTGGAGGCTGGCCACCGCGTGGGAGCGCGCCACGACGACCTGCACTGGCGCTGCCACTGCGGCGGGCACGTCCTCGACTGGCTGCGTCTCAGTCTCGACATCGAGCGTGTGTGGTAGACTCTGCTCCTGCAGCTCGGCCACCGCGACGAAGCAGCGCGGCGCAGGAGCGGGGCGAGGCGCCGGCGGCACGCATCGCCGCCGCTGCTGCGCCGCAGCGTGTGCGCGCCGAGCGCGCATCGCCATCCCACAGGACTTTCTGCGACGCGCCGGCTGCCACAGGGTTGACTTTTCCACATGGTCAAAGGTGGCGAGCAGCACCCAGGGCGCCAACTTGTGGGCATTACAAAGGCCTCTTCAAGCTAGCAGAGCACTAGTCCAAAAGGTCCCCACGGCGCCCAGTCAACCATCGTCCGTCGTCCGCGGCGCCCCAAAATCAAAAAGATCGCGCCACCGCCTGCGCGTCACCTGCTGCACCACCTGCCCTCCAACAACCACAGAACAACAGCAACCAACACTTCCCTGTCACGCTTGCTCTTTCCCCGTCACGCGCAAATCCCGTGGGGCACCTGTAGGTTCCTGCCTAAGTAGGCCCCGCAAAGAAAAGGCCCGTCGCTCCAGAGCGAGCAAGGAGAACGCACATCCCGCCCAAGAGTACGCACGCGTGCAACACACCTGCTCACGCTCCTCCTGCCATCATAGTGTACACGAATCGAGCGATCGCTACCGCCGCCCGGCGTCCGCAACGCCACCACCCACGCCAGCTACACACACACACCAGGGCCCCACTCGGCCCACCACCAACGCCTGATCAAGAAGAAAAAAGGCCGCACGCGCGCCCCCTCCGCCCGGCCCCCAATCGGGCGAGCGCCGATTGCGGCGGCGGCGTCACCAGCGCGACGAGGACGAGGAGGAGGCCGAGCGCCGCGCGCCGGCGCCCGCCCTGGCCCTGGCGCCCCCGCTGCCGCCCCGCCTGGCGCCGCCCTGCTGCCCCGGCGGCGGCGGCGGCGGCCGGATGCCCGCGTCCGCCTGCACCTTGAGGATCTGGCCAATCAGGTCGCCCCGCGAGGAGCCCACGTGGCGGCCCACCTGCGCCACAATCAAGGGCAGCGCGACGCACAAAAGCAAAGGTCAGGGCGGAGGTCCCCTTCGAAAGGACCCCTTGCCTTCTTGCCCTCTGCTCGCCTGTCCCACTTCAGCATGGCCAGGCCAGCTTCGCGGCCCCCCCTGGCAACGACGAAGCGGTGGTCAGGCCCTCTCACCCAGCCCCTCCCGACGCCCCACTCGCGCAGCAGATGCTGCCTCACCTCGCGGGCCCCCCTGTAGAAGATAAAGGTGGGCACCTCGAGCACCCGCAGCTGGGCCATGACGCGGTCGGGGTCGTCCAGCTCGTCCGCCAGCAGCCGCTGCACACGCGAGGAGGGGGGCAGCACGCGCCCGCCCACGCATGCACACGCACGCATGAGGAGGGGCTCGCACAGGGGCGAGGAGACGCGAGAGGGGAGAGAAAAGGCGCCGTTCGGAAAGCATGCACGCACGTGTTGTGCCATCCCGGCCACTGCCTCCTCCCCCCCACCAGACGCACTGCGAAGGCGGCCTGGCGCATCCCCCACCATCGTGGCTCGTGTTGCGCGCTACAGCGCCCTCACTTCATTGCGTGCGTGCCATCCCTTGTTCGCAGCAGCCAGCCGGACGCACCGCAAAGGCGGCTTGGCCGACGAAGTTCTTGGCCAGCGCCAGCACGGCGGGGTAGACGCGCACGCACGGCGTGCACAGGCTGGTGCTCACGTTCACCACCTGCAGGCGACCAGCACACCACGCGCGCGCGCGCACGCATCGCACGAGGCTGCGTCTGCCTCCGAGTGCCCAGCGGCGCCCGCGCGAAAGCGAGGGCCATCTAATCAGGGAGGGAGGGGGAGGGCGGAAAGGAGGGAGGGGTCCACGTCGCCTGACCACAAGCAGGTCAGGAAAGGAGAGCAAAGGGAGGGAGGTGGGCGCCTCACCGAGAGCAAGTCGGCGGGCTGCTTGCGCAGCCACGCGTCGAGCTGCTCAGGGCTGGTGAGCTCCGTCACAAACTCGCTGGCCTTGACGCCGCCGCCCGCAGAGTCGCCGTAGTACAGCACGCCTGCAGCACACACACACACACACACACACACACACACCACTGTGTGAGAGCAGGTGGACAGCCCGCCGTGCGCGTTGCTGGCACGCCGCTACGCGCTTTACGTGGCACGGCGTCTGGAGGAAGCCCCCTGAGCCCACCAGTCGCTCCTCACCCTCTCCAATCTCGTCCTCCAGCCGGTCGTACCCCTCCTGGTGCCACAGCAGCTCGCCCTGCCTGAAGAAGCACACGGCAGGCAGCACCTGCGCACACACACACACACACACACGCACGCATCGCAGCCGACCCGAACCCACTTCAACGCAGCGGCCTCCCAGCCAACCCCAAACGACAGCTCACACACACACACACACGCACGCATCGCAGCCGACCCGAACCCACTTCAACGCAGCGGCCTCCCAGCCAACCCCAAACGACAGCTCACACACACACACACACGCACGCATCGCAGCCGACCCGAACCCACTTCAACGCAGCGGCCTCCCAGCCAACCCCAAACGACAGCTCGGCGAAGCGTCCGCAAAAGCTGCACGCCCCTCTGGCCGTGCACGGCGCGACGCACGAGGTACCGAGGTGGACGCAGGCATCAACGGCCTCCCCTCACCTGCAATGTGGCATTCAAGTCGCCCCGCTTTGCGCACTCCCTCACCCCCCGCCCCCCCCCCCCCGCGCTCACCTGCACGCCGAGCTCCTCCTTGATCACGTCCCCCTCGGCGCCGTCCGGCACCTGCAGGAAAAAGCAGAGAGGCACGGCGCCCGTGTTGCCCCTCGCGCCAGCGCCAGCGAGGCCGCGCCAGCACCAGTGCAGCCCTTTCGTCTACACAAGCAACCCCCCCCCCCCAGACTGCACGCGCGCATCGTGCGCCTCTCACTCGCCTGCATGGCCAGGAAGGTGACGTCGGGGCACTCGCGCGCCGTGCGCTGCATGCGGCTCTTGACGCGCTGGCACGCCTCCTGCTTCTTGCGCTCGGCGCTCTCCTGGTCGTACCTCCAGTGCAGCTCGGGCTCCTCGTCGAAGCCCGCCTCGCAGACGCCCTCGCCTTGCAGCTGCGGGCGCCAAGGACAAAACGAAACGCGCGCGCACGGCGGGGGCGGGTGACACCCTCCCCGGGGCCGGCGACGAAACCCCACCACCGCGCAGACATCTGTTGAGGAGGCAGCGTTGCCCACCTCGAGCACCACGAGCTTGCTGCCGACCCTGGCGAGCTCCTGCTTCAGCTCGTGCATGCTGTCCACCGTCACGACGCGGTCCTCCACCTGCAGGGCGGGGGTCGGTGCCAGCGATCAGGTAGGCAGGCGCTGCCGCTGAGCTTGGAATGCCAATGCGCGCTGCCAACGCGCAGGTTTCCCCGCGTGTGCGCCCAGGCCGCAGAGATCCAGGCGAGGTTTCGTGCTGGCTGCTTGAAGGGAGGGGAGCGCCCCACCTGCGCGCTCTCCCTGGCGAGCTTCTCCTGCCGGTTCTCGCCAGCGGCAGCGGCCGCGTGGCACGCCACAGGCCGGCGCACCGATATCGTCGGATGATCGCCCCGCCCTGCGGGCGCGCGACCAAGACGAAAAAGTGCCCTCTGTCAGCGGCCGCGCACGCGCAGGGCCGCAGGCACGAGCACTGAATGCTGCGCCAACGTGTGATTGGAGCCGCTACGCAGTGCGCGCGCTCGCCTGCGTCCGCGCTCGTCGGGGGGGGCAGGTTCTTCTTGTTCGGGGCCACCTCGAGCGCGCCAGCGATCGCGAGCCTGGCACTGCAGTGCGCCACTGACGCCACTGAGCAACACTGCCGCTGCAACTTGGCGTGCGCCTGCATCTGCATCCTGCTGCTGGGCTGCTGGGGCGACAGGTGGAGCAGCACAGGAGAGGGAGCACAGGAGAGCTGCTGCTGTGGTGATGCAGCTGTTGGTGAGCGGGCCCTCTGCACCTCCTCTCTCTGCGCACGACCTCCACTGGGCGTGCGCTGACGTCGTCCCACCCCGCGCAAACCCCAGCGCACCGTGGCGCGCAGAAGCTCGCACACGACGCCATTCGCTTCCAGCATGCAGCGCGTGGGTGAGCGCGTGGACAAGCGCGCCCAGGATGCGCAGGCCAAGCTGCTGCACGTGTTCGCCGCCGAGGCGGCCAAGGAGCGGGAGGCGCGCCGGGACGAGCAGCGCGTCGCCACCAACAAGCTCATCGCGGAACGCAACATGCGCGATGCGTGGCGCGAACTGCTCAAGCCCAAGACGCTCAACGTGGGTCGCGCCGCACCCGTACATGCGGCGCATCGTCGTGGTACATGCGAGAGCGGCGGCGCGCACCCTACGCGTTGCGGTGCTCATCACGCACGATGGTTGCGCGCAGGTGCAGCAGCTGCTGGACCGCGGCGGCGAGCGGGAGGACCAGGGTGACACGGCCGGCGCGCTGCAGCTCTACTCCCAGGCCCTCAGCCTCGAGCCCGAGCACCACGAGCTGAGGGCGCACATCGGCTGGGTCACGCGGCGGCTCAACGCCGAGGCGGCGCTGGCCCGCCAGGCGCAGCGGGAGGCGCAGCACGCGGCGCACCACATGGTGAGGTGCCCTGCGCTGCGCTCTTTCGGCGGCGAACAGGAATGGACGGGGACGGGGACAGGTCAGCAGGAGCCCTGTGCTGTGGGCCTGGCAGGCACAGCAACATGCATGCTGGCGCGCATGCCCCAAACGGCGAAGTGCGCGGCGGCGGGTCTCCTGGACAGCGGCGGGGCCACACCCAGCGTCGCCGTGACAGCCGGCGGCTCGCCCCGCGTGACCTTGCAGCGGCACACGGCGTGCGCGGCACCTGCTGTGGGCTGCCTGCGGCTTGCAGGAGAGCCAGGTCGACAGCCTCACGCTGCCCATGGCGTCCGTCACCTCCCAGCCGCTGCAGGACAACCGGGCGCGCAAGCCAATCGGTGAGCCCACCCCGCCCATGCGCCCACTAAGCGCCCTGAGCCACGTGCTCACAGGGGAGAACCAGCACCGCCACAGCGCATCCGGGAGGGTCGGGCCAACGAGCGTGCCCACGCGCTTGCATGTGTTTGGACAGCTTCGGCGGGGCCAAAGCCCAGCTACCGGGCGTGCCAGATGCGTCAGTGATGCGTGTGCGCCGCTGCCACCACCACCACCACCGGCCGTGCGCAGGGTACGTGGCGCAGCCCTCCAGTGCTGAGTACGCCGACCAGCTGAGGAGGCAAATGGCGGAAAAGGCGGCGGAGAAGGCGGCGGCGCGCAAGCGGGAGGCGGCGCTCGACCAAAAGGTGCGGCGTGATGGAGCACAGGGTGGAACGGCGCAGGCGCCCTGGGGCACTGGGACGGGTGGGCGGGAGGACCAGGCCCTGGATCCCTGCGGCTGTCCGCAGCGCCCGGCGCACGTCGCTTGCTGCAAGCGCCAGCAGCGTCTGGCGCCTGCAACGCACACGACAGCTGAGCGGCAGGGTGCGTGGCGCATGTGTTGCCCGTGCTGCAGATCGTGGACGATGCGGCGGCGCTGCACGCGGCGGCGGCCTTCCACGGCGGCGTGGCCGACGGCAACGGCAAGCTGCAGCGGCAGCGGGACCTGCAGGCGCAGGTGGAAGCCAAGCAGCTGGAGCGGTACCGCCGCTGGGAGCTGGTGAGGAGGGAGGGGGGTCCTGAGTGGCACAGCGCAAGGGGAGGGACCTGCAGGCGCAGGTGGAGGCCAAGCAGCTGGAGCGGTACCGCCGCTGGGAGCTGGTGAGGAGGGAGGGGGGTCCTGAGTGGCACATCACACAAGGGGGGCCCTGAGCGGCACAGCGAAAGGGGCCGGGTCCTGTTTGGCACAGCGAAGGGGGCGGTCTGACTTGCAGTGTGCAAGTCAGAGAATAGCCGTTCAAACCCGGTGCTGCGCCACACGGCCGCTGCTGCGACGCAGCGCCGTGCAAGTCAGTGCAGGAACACGTCGTGGGGAATGCGGCCTGCTTCTTGCTGCGTGCAGGAGCAGCAGCAATACCCCACGCAGGCGCCCATCAGCCCGCTGCTGGGCATGGGCGAGCGGGACCAGCGCCAGGCGGCACGCCAGGAGCAGCAGTGGACCGCCGCCGCGCACAGGCAGCACTACCATCAGGGTGCGCCGCCGCCGCCGGCCCACGCTCGCGGCGCCGGCGGCGCCGCGGGCCCTTCCGGCGCGGGGGCGTGGACGGGCGGCGCGCCTGCGCACGGCGGCTACACCTCTCCTGCCAGCGGTGGCTGGGCGGGGGCACCCGGCCCTGCTGGCGGCTACAGCCCTCCAGGCAGCGCGAGCCCGCAAGTGGCTGCCTGGGCAGGTGGCGGCGGCCACGGCGGCTACAGCGCTGCCGGGGCGGGCCTCAGCCCACAAGCGGCTGCCTGGGCGGGCGGCGGCTATGGTGGCTACGATGCCGGCGGGTGGTCCGGCGGCGCTGCCGACGGCAATGCCTACGACGGTGCAGGTGGCGGTTGGAGCCCGCGCGGCGGAGGCGCCCCCGTCCCCGTGTACGACTCGGCGGGCCGCGGCCGGCCCTCCTCGGCCAGGCCCGGCCAGCTGCCCGGCGGAGGCGGCGCAGCGCGCGGGCGGCCGTCGAGTGCGGGCCCTGGCGGCCGCCCTTCCAGTGCGAACGCGGGTAGGGGAGGTGGCGGCGGCGGCGGCGGCGCGGGGCGGGTGACGGCGCCGTTTGCGCAGCCGGGCGTGCAGAACCCAAAGGTGCCGATCAGCGCGGCGGCGGTGCGGGAGCGGCAGGAGGCGTGGGTGGCCAAGCGGGCCAAGCCCAAGGACGAGGGGCGCGTGCTGCCCAAGCAGCCCATGCGGCGGTGACGAGGATGGGGTGGGGTGGGGTGATTCTCGTGCTGCCAGCGAGTGGCTGCTGCTGCTAGAGGGCGCGTGCGTGCTGCGGGTACGTCGTGCGTAGCGTTGTGACGAGGGGCCGACGGGGCGCTCCCTGCAAGCGGCGTCCCGTGCCGCCCAATCAGAGTCTGCCACTTGCAAGACAGTGACAGCAGGGCCATACGGCGCACGCAGACTCACGCGAGGACGGCTGCCATGCACACCAAACACAAGGGTCGGGCGTGCGGTCGCTTCAACTCACGAGCGCCCAGCTCAACGCACACGCTCTCACGCCTTGTGCGCTCCCCAGAGCAGCAGCAAACACCCCCCCCAAGCACCTACCCTGGTCTTCCTTCTCACACGACGGCGCAGCGGCGCAAACCGTCCGCGCCCGGGCACGCAGTGAACGCCCGGCCTGAGGGCAGGCTGGGCGTGGGCGCGCACACTGCAGTGCACTCTTTCCATCTTTCTCTCTTTTCCTCTCTTCCCCCCTCGCTCTTGACTCTCAAGTCCCTTGCATCAGGTGAAGAAGAACTGCTTGACGTCTGCCTGCCCGAACGCGGCGCCGCAGCCGGGGCACTTGCGGTTGCGCGACTCTAGGTTGCGCCGGATGCACTTGTCGCAAAACACGTGGCAGCACTTGGTGATGATGACGTTCTTCTGCCGCTCGTGGCACACGTTGCAGTTGAGCAGCTTGCGCATCGCCTCCACCTGCGCGGCACCAGAACGGCGGCGGTGCGACGCACACGCGGGGGCGCTAGGGCTCAGGCTAGGGTCGCCGGCACCAGGCCGCGCACGCATACCCGTCACGAGAGCGGGCGAGACCGCGCGAGTGGAGGAGACAGCAGCAGCTCGAAAGCAGCAGCAACCGAACGGCCGAATCCTTCGCGGCGCTCGACATGCGACATGGCGACACGCCCCCGCGCGCATGGGGCCTGCGCCTCCCCTCGCCACCACGGCGCACCTCCTCTGCCAGCTCCTCCTTGCCCGCGCCGCCCGACGGGCCGCCGCCGGCGCTGGCGGCGGCGTTGGCCGCCTTGCGCAGCTTGGACACCTTGGCGCTCAACGCCTGCACGGAGGCACGCGCCCTTGGCAAGCGCGCTCGCCTGCTTGCTGCGGGACGTGCCCTGCCCCCCCAGTCGCTTGGCGATGGTGCCGCTGAACAGCGCCGCTTCACGCCCCTGACCACCAAAACAGAGGTTTGCGGCGCGTCACGTCCCCTCCGCCGCAACGCAGCTCGCGTGCGGAAAGCTCCCTGACCCTGTTGCTACGGCAGGCGTGCCGAGGCAGCAAGGCAGGGGCGCCGCCAGCAAGGGCGGCAAAGCAGCGGGCGCCACGCGCCTTGCTCTCCTCCTCGAGAGTAGGAGCCCAGGAAGGCAAGCAAGGGCAACAGAGCCAAGAGCAGGGAGGAGGCAAAGCGCAAGTCGCCAGCACCGCACCTTGTTCTCCTCCTCGAGCCGCTGCCGCTTGTTGCGCTCGCGCGTCGTGCGCTCGGCCTCCTCCGACACCTCCACCTTGGCCGCCGCCAGCGCCCGCTGGCCGCCCTCCACCTGCGACGCGCCACACGAGCACGCACACATGCAGACGCCGAGCACGACGAGTGTGTTGGATTCTGCGTCCACATGGACACCTCGGCGGGGCCGGAGTCCAGCTACCGGGCGTATCAGATGTCTCGCAGCACAAAGGCAAGCGAGCCATGTGTGCGTCCGACAGGCATGGAGGGGGGGCCCACCCTCCACCTGCACGTGCCACGAGCAAGGGGAGGCAAGCGAGCCATGTGTGCGACCGACAGGCATGGAGGGGGGGCCCACCCTCCACCTGCACGTGCCACGAGCAAGGGGGCAGCGTGCGCAGCGCGCACACGCGACGACTGCCAGGCGGACCCCGACATGTCTCAGCCCGGAACGCGAACGCAGAGCCCGAGCACGCGTCAGCTGTCCACCAGGCCAGGACGCAGCAGCCACGTCTCCCCTTCTGCCCGCAGCGCCAGCCCTAGGGTTAGGTGCCCCGGGCCCGCACCTGCGCCGCCAGCTGCGCCGCGTGCTCGTCGCGCCGCCGCGCCTCCGCCTCGAGGTGCCCCGCCCGCAGCTGCGCCTGGCGGAGCTGCTCCCGCACCTGCGCGCCACGCAACAACCACGTCCATGCTCACACAACGCGCCGGCCCTTGCGTGCTGTGGCGGTGACGGCGACGGCGGCGGCAACTCTTGGGCGAAAACTCGCCCAGACGCAGGGACAGCAAGCCCCAGCGCCCTCACCCTCCTCCCTGTAATTTGGCCGGGTTCCCGTGCGGCATTTTCGCCGTTCACGACCCCGGCTGCGCGTGCGGCCCTAGGCACGCGACAACCACGGCACGGGCCTGCCCCTCCGCCTCACCTGGGCCAGGTCCCCGTTGACGCGCGCCACCTCCCGGTCCGCCGCCTCGCGCTGAGCAACAGCACCCGCCACCTCTCGCCCCGCGCGCTCCACCTCGTGGCGGGCGTGCTCCAGCGCCTCCTCCAGCCGCGACACGCTCGCGTGCAGCTGCGGGCGAAGCACAGGACCACGACATGTGAGGCTCAGGGCTTAGGGCATGGGTAAGGGGGCTGCGAAGCGCACGCTCATGCTACCGCCACTCGGCACCAACAAGGGCAAACGCGATGGGGCCCAAAACACATGCGTGGACGTTGCTTCTGCCCACACAAACCACCCACCTCTCCTCCTCCCTCCTCATCCTCCCCCTCACCTTGAGCTTGTCCGCCGCCAGCACGCCGGCCGCCTCCTCCTTGCTCGCCAGCAGCCCCAGCAGCCGCTGGTTCTGCCCCTGGGACTCCTCGTACGCCGTCGACGTGACCTGACAAGGGGTCAGGGGACAGCACAGTGGCACGGCACAGTGGAGTGGAGCTCAGGGCACAGCTCTGTGGAGCCAGCACTTGTGAGGCCTGGAGTAGGGCCTTGCAAGCGTCAGGGCCGCGCGATGCTGCCGGCGTGCAAACACATAAGTGGTGGGTGTGGTCAGGTGCTGGAGAGGGGAGGTGACGACACCCAACCGCTAGCAGCCGCGGCAGCAACTGGAAAAAGACTTTGTGACTGAGCTGCTTGCTCCCCAGCCTCACCTCAATCTCGCGCAAAGAGAGCTCGCCCTCCTCCCTCACCCGCCGTCGTCCCCCGTTCCCCACCCTCCTGGAGTTTCCCCCGCATCCCTCCCACCGTCTCACCTCAATCTCGCGCATAAAGAGCTCGCCCTCCTGCCGAACCGCCGCCAGCTGCGACGTCAGCTCCGCCACCAGCGCCTTGGCCCCCGCCAGCTCAGAGCGCGCCGCCACGCACTCGGCCTCCAGCGCCGCCGCCCGGTCCAGCGCCGCCCTCTCCGCCGCCTGCAGTCGCCGCAGCATGCACTCCTAGGGCTTCAGGGTTGAGGGCTTGGGGAGTTCAACATGCCCCCCAAGGCCTGGCGGGAGCAGCAGCAGCTTCCGCACGAGCCCTGCGCTGCTGATCGCTGCGCTGAAACGCAGTCGCCGTCGTGTGCGCTTGGTCGGTCGTTGCCTGGCCGCTCGTCACCATCAAGGGCTGGCAGGAGGGGAGGGAGGAGGGAGGAGGGGAGAGGGGCGCTGAGGGAAGGAAAGGTTTTGGGGCGCACCTGCAGCGCCGCGACGCCGCCGCGCGCCGCCGCCGCCTCCAGCTGCGCCTCGAGGGCCTTGCCGCGCATGGTGAGCGTCGCGACGAGGGCTTTGGCCGCCGCCAGGTCGTGCTGCACCTGCGCCTCCGGCGCGTCGACGTCGCACGCGCTGAGCACGTCCACAAACACCTGCGGTGCGCGCATGCATGTGTGAGGGCTTGCGTTAGGGCCTGACGCCCACCAGGTCACCTCTCACGGGACTCCCGCGTCGTTCTCTGCGGTTGCAGACACACTTTGCGTTCCACAGCGCTTGCCCGGCGACGCGACCCGAACCCTAGCCCTAACCCTGGGGCGACGGGCGCACCTGCAGGTCGCACACGCGCTCCTGCAGCGCCTCCTCCTTCTTGCGCGCCTCCTGCAGAGCGGCGGAAACCGCCAGCGCATCCACCAAACGTCGGTTGGCAATCGGTTGCGCACGCGTAGGACCCGCCCCTAGCCGCGGCGCCGCGGCGAGCGAATGACAGGTACAGGGCTGCGCTGCGACGCGCGCACAAAGCCCCAAGCCCTCATGGCGGGTACCTGCATGGCGGCGACGAGGTCGGCGCACTGCCGCTTGGAGAGCTCGCACTCTGCCTGCGCCGCCGCCGCCTGCGCCCGCGCCGCCACCACCTCTTGCGTGGCCTGCTCCACCCGCGCCACGTGCTCCTGCGCCCACGGCCGCACGCACATGCGACGCGCACGCACACATAGACCCATGCTCGTTGATTTGCAGGGGACCATGTGCGCTGGACACAGCGCAGGCGCACTGCCAGTGGACCAGCGTCCGCACGCTTCCACCCCTCTTTTCCCCGCACACACGGGGGAGAATCGTCCTCCATGAGGCCTGTGCGACCGCACCACCTCCAGCCCCCCAACCGGAACCCAACCGCCGCCTCACCTGCGCGTGCTTGAGCTGCTGCTCCTTGACGCCCAGCTGCGACTGCACCACCGCCACCACCTTGCGCAGCTCCGCCGCCGCCTGGCTGCCCTCGTAGCGCAGCCGCTCCTGCTGCAGGACCGCCTCGGCGTCGGCGCGCGCCGCGTCGGCCTCGGACTTGAGCTGCGCCAGGGACTGCAGCTGGGAGGTCAGCTCGCCCAGTCGCGCGCCCGCGTGCGCCTCACGCTGCGGTTGTGACGCAACGGACGGCAAGGCAGAGCGCGTGAGAGGGCGGGTGGGAGGTCAGCTCGCCCAGGCCTGCGGCCGCACTGCGGGCGCTGCACTTGCCGACGCGATCCGGGCGCGCACGCCACGCGACGCGGGCACAGCGCCCGAAACAACAATGCAGCCGAGCCCTCGGGCGCCTGAGCCCTCACCATGGCGACGAGGTTGCGGTCCGCGGCCCTCGCCTCGGCCAGCTCCTTCTCGTGGATGGCCGCGTCCAGCTCCTTGCCCCGCTGCACCAGCTGCTCCTGTAGCGCCGCCACCTCACCGACCTGCGCCCCAAGAGTGCAGGTTGGGCACACGCAAAGGGTGTGCCGCTTTGCTCCCACCCCGCGCAAGCCGTGAGGCGGCGGCCCTCTGCGCCCTCGGGCGCCGCTCCGGTGCGTTCCGTTGCTGCCGCGGCGACGCACACGCGCCGGCGCTGCCCGCCAAGCGAACGGCGGCGGCGGCGGTGCGATGTAGGCGTTGCCAAAACAGGCCGCAGGTGGGGGTCGGTGGCCGCACCTGTGCCTGGAAGAGGCGCGTGTGTGGCACCCAGGTGCTCTCCTCCCCCAGCCGCGCCTGCGCCTCTGCCAGCTCCCTGCGAGGAAGAGGGGGCGGGGGGTGTTGAGGAGGGGCGAGGGAAGCAACGGGTGGTCGGCGCGGCATGCGCGGCGCAGGGGCCGGTGCGAAGAGCATGCTTTGACAAACGGCGTGGCTGCCCGCCGACCTGGCGCCGCGCACAAGGAGCCTCTGCTGGCCTGGAAACCGCCCTGAGGCTGGCCGCTCGTGACCATGGTCCCTGCCCCCGGAACCGCCCCGCCGCACCTGGTGACCTTGAGCTTGGCGTCGCGCTCAAGTGGGCCACCTTTCCTTCCTCTTTGACCCCCACCCTCCAGTTCCCGCCGCACCGGGTGACCTTGAGCTTGGCGTCACACCAGACTCCCTCGGCCCCTCCTGAAAGCTGGCCCAACCGCCCCGCCGCACCTGGTGAATTGAGCCTGGCGTCCCGCTCAGCGTCCACCTCCGCCACCCGCTTGGCCAGCACCCTCCCCTGCCTGTCCCCTGACCCCCAGAACCGCCCCGCCGCACCGGGGGCTCTGGAGCTTGGCGTCCCGCTCGGCGTCCAGCTCCGCCACCCGCTTGGCCAGCACGTTGTGCAGCTCCTCCAGCTCCTCCGCCGCGCCCGCCGCCTCGGACGCGCCAGCCCCCGGCAGCAGCACCCCGCTCACCGACCTCGCCACCCCAACCCCACCTCCGCCCCCACCGCCGCCGCCGCCGCCGCCCTCCGCGCCGTCCGCCGCCGCCGCGCTGCCGCCGTCGTGCGCCGCCGCCGCCGGCTGCTGTTGCTGCTGTTGCTGCTGCTGCATCTGGAGCGCGACGAGCTTGCGCTTGGCGTTGCTGAGCGCCTGCTGCGTGTCGGCGGCGTCCTCCTCGAGAGCGCGCACGCGGTCCTGGCTCTCCACCAAGCGACCCGACACCTGCGCCGCCGCCGCATGCGTCAGGGCTTTGGTGGCCGCGAGTTGCGCTCGCAGGCGTGCTGCGCCACGCCGGCCTTTCGCCCCCCATCCCAGACAGGAGCGCAGGCCAGGCAAGAGGTACGCATGCAGGCGCCCTCCCCGCGGCTGCCCGGCGTTCGACTGCGAGCTCTCACCTGGGAGAGCTGCTCGGTCAGCGTGCGGTGGCGGGCCGTCGCCGCGTCCAGAAGCGCCTGCAACCGCACCGCCGCCGCCGCCGCCGCCGCCCCGCCTTGCTGCTGCTGGCCGTCGCTGCCGCCTGCACCGCCACCCGGCGCTGCCGCCGACGCAACCTCCTCCTGCTGCTGCTGCTGCTGCGGTGGCGCAGGTGCAGAGGAGTCGTCGCCGTCCACCGCCATGGGGCCGCTGCCTGGCGCGCCGCCGTACTCCGCAGGTGCCGCCGCCGCCGCCGTTGGCTCCTGCTGCTCCGGCTTCACCGAGACTGACTCGGGTGCCGCCGCCGCCGCCGTCACCTCCATCGCGGCAGGCTCGTGCTTTGGCGCCGCTGCCGCTGCTGTTGGCGGCGGTGGGGTGGAGGTCGTGGTGGCGGCGGCGAGCGCTTGCGCTTGCAGGCGCCGCATGGCCTCCAGCACGCGCGCCAGCGCGCGCTTGCTGCCGGCGCAGCGCTTGCGCAGCTTCTCCTCGACTTCCGTGCACTCGTCCAGCACCTCCTCCACGCCGCCCACCACCTCTGACAGCGCCGCCTCGCCGGGCGCCTCATCCTCCTCCTCGTCGCCGTCCCGCTTGCCGCCCGGCTGCTGAGCCAGCGCCAGCGCGGGGGCCAGCAGCTGCGCAAGGTACGGGTCCTTGGCCGCAAGCAACGCCAGGTTAGGGTTTTGCGGAGGCCCGGGCGCCGCATGTGCGACGGTGGAGGTGGCGGCGGCGGGCGGCTTGGTAGTGGTGGTCCCGCTCTTGTCCAGGTCCACCAGGGCGGTGTCGCAGAGGTGCTGCACGTCCTGGTCGAGCTGGTGCCAGAGGCGGTCGACGCAGAGCAGCGTCTGGGCGTAGTTGCGCTCCTTCTCCTCCTGCGCCTCGAGGCGCTGCTCCAGCTCGCGCGTCTCGCGGCGCTTCTCCTCGAGCTGCACCGCGAGCTTCTGGTTCTGCAGCTGCAGCACGCTGAGCTTGTCCATGATGGGGGAGGGGCGGCGCGGTGCGCGGTGCGCGGGCGCAGGCGGGAGCGGCGGGAAGGAGGCCTGCCTGGAGGAGGGAGATCCTAGGCCGCCACCGGGTGATCAGGATGGCGCGGCGAGGAAGGCTGGCCTGTGCCGCGCTTGTCGCCCGTCCAAACGCGGGCCGGCTGGCGCCGGCGGCGGTGCCGCGCACGGCCTTCCCTCCTGGACAAGCACCTGGTGGGCTCACGCGCGTCTCAAGGCCAAGGACGGATCATCCTGCTGCTTGCTGCTGCTCGTGCTGCTCATGCGCCCATCAGACCGTGGGCGAGCGCCAGATGCGCAAGGCGCCCAGAGGGAGCGGCGAATTGCGAGCGCTGCTGCGATTGAAGGCGCGACGAGCTCGCGCTGACCGCCTCGCGTTGGCTGCACACAGTCATCAAAGGGTTTGCGCGTCCATGCGGCGCGATGGACGCACAGGAGCAGGAGGTGCGCGATCGTCCGCTCGTCGTGATCTGGCAGGGAAGCTCGCCGCCGCGCACGGTGCGCGTTGCTGACATATGGCGTCCTCCGAGCAGCCGCCGCGCCATGACGCGCCTGGAGCGCAGAGCGAGCAGCAGCAGCACTGGGACCCGATGCGCGCCCTGCAGCACCACCTGGGCCACCTCGCCTCTGCGGTGCAGTCAGGGCCCCTGGATCAGCTGGCCCGGCTCGCTGGCGCGCACCTCCAGCGCGGCGTGCAGCACCTCTTGACGGGCGGCGCACCCCACCAACACCAGCTGCAGCAGCACCGTGACACCGGCAGCAGCAGCACCGCCAGCAGCAGCAACACGCACTTCGTGTGGTCCGGCCAGCAGCGCGCCATCCAGCTGCTGCCCAAGCCCCAGTGGGCGCCCGTGCTCGCGGTGCGTCCTCCTGCACGGATGATCAGCCCTGCTTTGCGTGCCAAACATCACAGCCAGCGCTCACTCACGCTGCCCTGGAGCTCTCTCGTCACGCAACGATGCTCACGGCGCGACCGCAGTCCATCGGCGTGCCGGCTGGAGGCCACCAGCCGCGCCCGCCGGCGGCAAACGACGCGCCGCCGCACGCCGCCGACGAGTCCGGCACCATCTTCCTCAACGGCCACCTGGGCGACGCCACGTCAGCAACCTCCTCAGGCGTGCCCTCGGTGGTGGCCATGCGGGCGGCGGGCGGGCGCGGCGAGGCGGGCGGGAGAGGCGGCGGGGCGGGCGCCCAGCCCTTGTTCGAGGTCTGCATGGCCAAGGACGAGGTCAAGGCGCGCCTGGCGCCCATCCCCGTCTTCACCGTGGCCAACCCCAAGAACGAGTTTGTGCTGGTGGCGGGCGAGGTGCGCTGCCGTCGTGTTGGTGGGTTGCGTCTGGGGCAGGGTGTGAAGCCACAGGCCAGGCCGGAGGAGAGGGGCGCATGCTTGAGTGCTGATGGCGGGTGAGGGGTTGCGCCTGTTGGCGTTGCTTTGGGGGGCGGGGCAGGGCACGTGTCAGGCGGCCAGACGGGCGTGGTCCCACCCACGCCCGCACATCCATGCGTGCGCACAAGACATCTGATACGCCCGGCTGGAGCTGGGATCCGGCCCCGCCGATGCGTCCACACAGATGCAATCCCCCCCCCCACACACACCGGCGCGCAGAACAACTCGCAGCTGGGCTTTTTCTTCTTCCGGCGCGAGGACGCCGAGGCCATCGTGGAGAAGATCCGCGAGGAGAACCCCCGCCTGGCGCGCGACTCCAAGATCCTGCGCGTCACCATGGACAACGTGTACGAGGTGCGCCGCCCTAACTTAGGGCTCAGGGGATGGGGCCCGCATACGCGCCCGGCGTGGATGCAGGCCTGCAAAGGCAGTCCACCTGACCGCTTCGTTGCTGACCTTGCCTCAGTCCCCTCAGACCCTCCCTTTGGCGCACGCCAGGACGTGCGGCTGAGGGACCGCCGCATGCTGCCCTTGAAGACGCCGTGCTCCTTCCTCATCACTGACTTTGCCTTCGCAGGTGTTCACCACGCCGCGCGACCAGACGGGCCTACAGGGCATCCACTTCCGCTTCATGCCCGACATGCGGCAGGTGCGCGCGGAAGCAGGCGGGGGCAGGGAGGGGGCAGGTGGGCGGGGCGAGGCTGACGCGAGGCAGGTGCGCGCGGAAGCAGGGGGCCCTGCCCCACTGCCGCCTGCGTGGCGCTGCCCGATCGCCACCCCTGTGACCCTGCCCCAATGCCACGCACCAGCCTTGCCGCCGCAACCGCCACCCACGCGGCCCTCTGCCTCACGGGCACCTGCGTGGCCCTCTGCACCACCGCCACCTGCCTAGCGCTGCCCTCACTGCTCCGCTGCCGCTGCTGTCCTGCTGCTGGGCAGGTGGTGCACGCGCTTCAGCTGTACAAGGAGGCGGGCCTGCCCACGCGCTTCTTCACCGGCGTGCCCGTCTTCCAGGCCGAGGGGCTCACCGTCACCACGCAGGAAATGGTGAGGCCGCGCGACAACAACCCCCCTGAGCACCACCAGAGTCACTGCTGTCCGCAGCGACACACACACTACGTGCTGCCGTCCTCAGCGTTTCGCGTTCGTGCCTCTGTCTGCGCGCTGCCCGCCCGCAGCAATACGTGCCGCTGTTCCTGAGCAAGGAGGACCTGGACGTGGCGGTGCAGAGCGCCTACAAGCAGCGCAACGCCGCGCAGATCCAGGTGCGCGCCCGCCTCCTCACCCTCAGGGACCAGACGAGCCGCCACCTCGCCCTCGTTCCCGTCGCGGGGAAGCGAGCCGCAGCTCCCTGGCAGGGCACCCTGAGGCTCAGGGCGCTGGTGCGGAGGCCGCTGAGACGTGCTGGTGCGGTCTCCTCATCCTGCAAGCGAGTCTGCTCTGCGCCGCTGCGGACGTCCTGAACGAAGGTGTACAAGGACAAGGCCACCAAGTACGAGGAGGAGTTCAACCAGGTGCGTGCATGTTGAGCTTTCCATCTGGTGGAGCACCTCTGGCAAGCAGATGAACTCCGCGCTGCCTCGGCCCGCCGCCCGCTGCCCTGCCTACCTCGCGTCTGCGGGTCACGCAAGACGCTTGAGCGTGTTCGCTGCGCTGTGGGGCACCGGCCGAAGAGAGCCGCGGCGTCGGCGGCGCACAACGGCAAGTGCTGCGGTGCCGCGAGGCGCGCCTGCGTGCTGCGGCGTGCGTCCTGTCGCAGGTCGCGGTGCAGGCCAACAGCGCGCAGGGCAAGGAGAAGGTGCGTGTGTGCGTGCGCGCGACTCGCACGCCGGGGCAGGGCAGCGAGGAAGACGAGGCGCCAGCCCAGGCCAGACAGCGTGCGCCACCCGCTGCAAACCTGGCGCTGACCTGGCGTTCAATTGACAATTGTTGGTCGCCCAGGTGTCGCTCGAGGCGCGTGCCAAGAAGGCCAAGGCCAAGCTGGACGCGGCCAGGGAGAAGGCAGAGGCGGTGCAGCGCGCGCCCATGCCCAAGGTCGAGGTGCGCCAGTGATCCTTGACTGCACTGCACTCGCATGGCGTGACAGCCACGCGAGCGCCGCGTCCTGCTGCTGAGCGTCGGGGCG
>VFQP010002595.1_pt1 | contig 19852 bp, 41 predicted proteins | sample 3512351 | NCBI WGS metagenome assembly VFQP01 (sample SAMN10412372, study PRJNA504923) | tailings metagenome | isolation source: Relicate 1 Philex TSF1 revegetated site | place: Philippines: Tuba, Benguet | collected 2017-08-29
CACGCCCTTGGTCCCGCCAGCGCCATCCCCAGGGCCCCACACGCCGCCCCCGACCGCCATCACCCCGCCCAACAGCTTCGCCAGGCACACGCCGGACCACACCTTCCCAGCCAGCCCCGCCACCACCGCCAGCGCCTGCCGCCCCGCCACCACCGGCGACCCCGCCGCGCCCGCCGCCAGCTCCCCCCACGCGCACGCCGCCGCCACCGCCTGCGCCGCCTGCTCGGCGCCAAGCCCCGCCGCGCGCCGCAGCGCCGCCGCCACCGCCTCCACGCCCACGCCCACCCCGAGCACCTCCCGGTCCGCCGGCGTGAGCCCTAGCTCCCCGCCAAAGCCCTCGCCATGCGCCGCCGCCGCCCGTGCCAGCTTTGACGCCGATCTTGTGAGCGGCGGCGCTCCCGCTGCCAATGCCTCATGCTGCCCTGCTCCTGCCGCCTCCTCCCCAGCCGCCGCCGCCGCCGCTGCCGCCAGCAGGCCCACCTCCCGCTCCACCGCCGCCGCCACGGCCTCGTGGTGCTCCACAAACAGCTGCAGCAGCGCCGCCACAAAGCCGTTGCCCAGGCACGCCGCCGCCGCCGCCCGCTCCTCCTCCCTCAGCGCGGGCGCGGCGGCGGCGGCGGTGAGGGACGCCGCCCGGGCCTTGCTGCCGCCGCCGGGCGCGGGCGAGGCGGCCACGACGACGCTGCTCATGCGGCGCATGCTGGCCGAGGCGTCCTGCTCCTCCGGCGCCTCCTCCGCCTTTATCGCCGCCGCCACCTGCACGCGGGCACGCGCTCAAGGTCAGAAAGGCGCTTATTCGCTTTCCTGCCTTTCCGTCCTGAAGCGTGAGAAACACGCACGCGGTGGCGCTGCCTCGCGCCCTCCAGATAGAGGAACAGCAACCGCAGCGAACGAGCCTGGAGGGCGTCGTGCCTCACCTGGGCGTGGTAGCGCCGCACCGCCGCCGCCACGGCGGCCGCGTCGTAACCGGCCCCGGCGGCCACCAGCGGCCGCAACAGGTCCTGCAGCTTGCCCAGGGCGATGGCCGCCGGGTGCACCGCCTGCGCCATTCACACCAGCACCAACGCACGAGCAACAGTCGGCTTCCACGCTTGTGCTGCCTGCGACGCTGCTTGGGGCGGAACGGCGCGGGCCACGCATCGCCTCACTGCTCGCCACATGAGCAAAGCAACCATGTGACCACTACGTGGAAGGCGCGTCTCGGCGCACACCTGCGTGTAGGCCTCCTTTAGCCGCGAGGCCTTGTACCCCGGCAGCCCTGCCGCCAGCCTGCCCAGCGCGTCCAGCATAGGCAACGTCGGCACCAGCGCCTCCGGCGGCGGCCGCGCCGCCGCCGCCGCGCCGCCGCCGCTGCCATGCGGCATGGCGGCCGCCGCCGCGCCGCTGGCCACCACGGCGAGCGCAGCAAACAGCTGCGACAGCTGCGCCGGCGCCGCCTCGGGCAGCTGCCCGGCAAGGACGGCGCGGAAGAGCCGGGCCAGCGGGCTCTGCCGCGCGTGCGTGGCGAGCGAGTGGTAGAGCGAGTAGCACTGCTGCGTGATGTCGCGGTGCAGCGCGCCGGGCGGCTGCGCGTCGGGTGGGACGGGGTGCTGCTGCTGCAGCCTGGCGGAGAAGTAGGTGTAGAGGAAGGACTGGAGGTGCTGGGGCGGGTGCAGCAGGCCGTGCACGTGCTTGGCCTGCGGCGGCCAGACAGAGGGGCGGGGGGACCACGCGAGTTAGCTCGCCACCTTCGTTCTGATTCAAAGAAGGGGCTTTATGCACCTGAAGAGGACTGCGAAGCAAAGGCAATGGCTTACCTGCCAGATGCTGAGGCAGAGGGCCTCGGTGGCCTCCAGCGGCAGCGTCAGCACGCCCTCCACCATGGCACCGGCGCGCCGCCGCAGACACCGGGGCACGTGCGGGCCCCGGCCCAGGCCCTCGGCCGACACGGTCGCTGCGCCGCCCGCCACGTCGCCACCGGCAGCTCCTCCCGCACCGCCCTGCTCGGTGATGAAGTCTGCGGGCGTGAGGGCGTTGCGCGCACGCGGGAGCAACACACGTTGCGCCAGGGCAGGGCGACGAGCACGAAAAGCCGCCTCGTCACAATTCGGGTGGGACCAGGGACGGAGGCTCCGCCGCCCACGAGCGCTCCACAGTGCCGGCGACTGCTCCTCTGAAGCGCCAGCCCTAACCCCCGGCGCTCACATGCGGAGGCGTCGGTGGCGATGGCCAACGTCACTTCCTGCGGCGGGGGGTCCTCCACCAAGACGAGTTCCAGCTCGGCGGCGCGTGACGCCGATGCCTCGGCGGTTTCCGTGAGTGCGGCCAGCTTCTCGGCAGCTGCCGCCACCAGGTCCTGCGGCCAGCCATGCAGCACGCGCAGCACGCACAGCTGGAAAGCGTTCACGAGGCGCAGGGTCGCCAAGGGGGAAAGGGTGGCAGACCATCCACAAAACTGCCTGCGAGAAGGAGATCGGAACCCGCACCTGCGTGCGCTTGGTGGGCCCCTCCTCGATGCCGAACTTGCGCAGCGCGCGCCAGGACGGGCGCGGCGTGGAGGAGCCCAGCCGCGTCTGCGCCTCGTGCAGCTGCCCCTCGAGCGACTCCACCCGCCGCTTGGACTCGGCCTGAAGCGCCTGCGCAAAGGCGCGGACCCCGCCGGCACACAACTCTCGTCGGCGTCGATTGAGCGAGGAACGAGAGGGCACACCTAGCTCCTTCGCTGTGGCCGCGAGCGATTGAGTTGAGGGTGGGCAGTCGCGCAAGCGGTGACGTCCAGTCGCGCACCTGGAGCTCCTTGACCTGCTGCTGCAGGCCCGACACGGCCTCGGCGGGCAGGCGCGTGGCGAGCTGCCGCTGCGCCTCGTCGAGCTCGACGTGCGCGCGCCGCACCGCCTCGCTCAGCGCCTGGATCTGAGCCTGCGCCGCGCTCGCGTCCTGCTCCGACTGCACCTGCAGGCGTGCCAGGCGCGGTTCGCGCAACGCTGGTTCGTGCCACGCGCTCGCGCAGACCTTGCGGTGGCTTCCGTCGATCGATTGGGGACAGCAACCAAGGTCGGCCCTCTCCTGAACACTTCAAGGTGAACGTACCTTGAGCTTCTTGTGCTCTCCCTGCTCCTGCTCGAGCTCGTCCCGCAGCCGCAGCCACTCTTTGCGCACGCGCTTGAGCTCCTCGCGGCCCGTGCGCGCCTCGGCGCGCGCCGTCTCCTCGCTGCGCACCAGCCCGTCGAGGCGGTTGCGCAGCTGTGCTGCGTCCAGCTGGGCCGTCTGCGCGCGTGCGCAATGAGTGGCGACGCCGGCGGATGACGCTGAGCGACGGCCAGCGACGCTGACACCCCCGACGCTGCTCACCCAGGCTGGTGCTTGAGGAGGCGGGCGCCTCTGCAGTACTGCACTAGTGCGCAACGCTCACCTGCATGGCGCGCTGGTAGCTGCTCATCTGCTGCTCGATCCGCTCAATCACGGCCTGCAGGCGTGGACGCACGACGGGCATGGTGGTGAGCGGCATGCCCACCTGACCCCATGCTGCACACCACCGCCCCTCGGCGACCTCACAGCAAGCGTCGCCAAAACACGCCGTCCCAAGCCGGCGCACATTTGCTGCTCGTTGCGCTTCTGCGTGAAGCGCTCGCCCTCGCCCCCGCGCCCTCGATGCCAGCATCACCTCCTCCTCCCCCCGCCTCCCTACCCTCCTAACCTGCCCACACGCGCACACCTGCTGTTCGTTGAGCATCTGCGTGAAGCGCTCACGCTCCTCGAGCATCAGCTCCTTCTCCGCCTCCAGCCGCTCAGCCACGGTGAACCACGGCAGCTGGTCGAATGACAGCGTGCCGCGCTCGCTGCTGTACATGGCGCTGTACACCGAACGGACCTGCGCACCGTCACGCGATGGCAGGCACGCACTATCCCTGTCAGACCCAAAGCCGCCCACCCACCCGCTGCTGCTTCAACCTCCGCGCGAAGCGCACCAGCGCCCGGGTACGCATGCCACACGTTGCAGGGCCCAAGGAGTTCACCCAAACACCATCACGCGCAGACTGCTTCGCGGCACGGGTGCCGCAGGGGAGGTGCGCTCACCAGCTCGTCGCGTATGCTGCCCAGCACGCCGCTGAACGGCCCGCAGAGCTCGGCAAACTCGCCCAGCAGCTGCGCACGCAAAAAGCAGCGGCCCGGCCAGCACGATGACACGGTGACCCCGCCGCATGCAGGACGCTGCCCGCCAATAGCATGCAGTGTAGGCTGAAGACTGCTGCGTTGCGCGCAGGCGCAGCCCGCAGCCGCCCGCTGCGACGCTCAGCTCCTCCCACGCGCACACTGGCCCACTGCTTGAGGAGCGGCAAGCGGAGAGCCCGTCCCCGCACCGTCCGCAAGTGTGCTGCTACAACGGCACGCAGACATCAGGGCGCAGCACGCCGGCGCGAACCTGGCAGCACACGGCCGTCTTGAGCTTGTTGGGCCGCTCCTCGCCCGCCGCCGAATACGCCGCCGGGCTGATGCGCGCGCAGCGCTCCAGCGCCTCCTTGAGCTTGACCTCGGCGTGGAGGGCCAGGCTCTTGTACCTGCGGGTGGCGCGATGGACCGTTTCTTCTTTTCGGACACCTCGCCAAACGGTTCCCTGCTCACATTTCCGAGGCGGCGGCGCCCGCCGTGGCCTCCTGCCTCCCTAACTCCCCATCCCTAGCCCTCCAGGCCACCCTCAGGAGGAGGCGCCCTGCTCCTCACCTGTCCGAGGCGGCGACGTCCGACGTGATTTCCCGCCCCTGCGCCTCCCAGTCCTTGATCTCCAGCGCGCCATTGGTGCTGCCGCTGCCGCTGCCATAGCTCAGGTCGCTGGTGAGCGCGCCCGGCGCCGCAGGGTCGCCCCGGGACTGGCCCCTGCTGCGAGCATCGCGGGACGCGCGTCATGCACGGCGCAGGACGACGATGTGCAGGAGGAGACCCACGTGAGCACAACAACGACGAGCCCTGCGTGCTTGTCGAAGCTGGCAAATGTGAGGCCTGCCAGGAGCGCGCTGTGGGCCCCACGGAGCTCTGATGGCGCATCGCGCGGCCCGCCGTGCGTGGGCGCACCTGGAGGAGGAGAGGAAGGGGCTGTACTTGCTGATGCTGCCGTGCTTGTTCTCCACGCCGTTGGCGCCCGTGAGGTGCGGCTGGAGCAGGGGCAGCTGCACCGCGAGTGGCCAAGGGGAGAGAGTTGCGTGCCTGAAGCGAGGGGAGCGGCACAGCGACACGCTTGCGCGAGGCCATCACGACCAGCGGGAGCTCACCTTGAACATGGTGCTGCGCTGCAGCTCACGCCACCCGCTGCTCTGCTGCTCTGCTGTGCCGCGCTTGCGCGCGTGCTGCTCCCCCTGGTGGCGGAAGGCCTCTTTCACACGCGCGTAGATAAAGCCATTCACTCCACCAGGCGATTCATCTTGCCCGGCCCTGCTCGCTCGCACGGTGGTGCTGCATGAGCACACCCGGTGCGGGCATGGCCGTACGTGTCATTCGGCAGCGGGGAGCGGCGCAGGAGCGAGAGAGCCAGACTAGCTGCTGCGAGGCAGTGACGTGCGCGTAGCGATCCACGCCTTGGCGCAGAGATGGCGTGAGGCGAACCGTCGGAGCAGTCGCTGAGCCGAGCAGAAAAGAGACATCATCATGCCCCCCGGCCAGTGGGGCTCCTATGGCCTGGAGCCAGAGGAGGAGGAGCAGCAGCAGGTGTGCCAGCATGCCACAGGTGGCCGCCCCGGGCTCTGGAGCTCCTGTGATGGACCTTGACCCTGGGCGGGCATGCACTCCGTGTTCGCGCCCACGCAGGCCGGCTACACGAGCGAGCTGCACAAGCAGCTCTACCTGCAGCCCAAGCAGGCGATATCGTCGCGCGCGCCCAAGCATGCGCTGCGCGCGCCCAACAGCCCCGGCGCGGTGCGCAGCGCCTCTCCACATCTCAAAGACCGGGCTGCAGCACCGCCCCCAGGGCCCCGCACCAGCGTGCCGGGCCGCAGGGGCAGCCCAGGGCGTCTGCTGACCGGAATGGCCGTGCTTGTGGGTGCCTGGGCGCGTGTGCACGCAGACCGCGAGGTCGCTGCCGCAGCTGGAGCGGGCGTTCGTGGCCAAGAAGGCGCAGCAGCTGGCCTCCACGCTCAAGGAGAACAGCAAGGTGGGGCAGCGAGAGGGTCGTGGGCAGCAGGCCGGACCTGGGCGAATGCGGGGGCGCACAGCGCGATGCGGCGGTCCTGGCGGGGCGGTGCCACCTGATCAGACACAGGCGCCATCAGCGGCAGCCAGGCTGTCGGTGCACCCTGCGCCCTTGGCAGGGATCCTTGCAGAGTTCAGCGGTCAACCGCGCCGCTTCGTGCGGAACACCAGGCGCAGGAAGCAGGAAGCAGTGAAAGCAGGAAGCAGTGAAAGGCCGCCAGCGCCAGCGGCAGCCGGCACGCGCACCGAGCAGCACAGCATGCATGCAGGGCGGCAGCCGACTGCATATGCGACCCCGGCACACGCCAGAGCCCACACCACAGCACCGACTCGGCACCCCTGGCTCAAGCAGGACCGGGCGCGCCCTCACTCGTGAACCCTCACACTGGGATACGCCCTCATGCAGGGCCCGGCGTTCAAGGCGGGCCCCGTGGCCGGCCCCCGCGCCGACGTGCCGCCGCTCGACCACCCCTCCAAGTCCTCCGTCGCGGCGCCGGCGCTGCGCGGAACCGTCAAGCTGTCGGAGCAGGCCACCGGCGGCAAGCGCGGCGGTGCGCATGAGGGCCTTAGGGCTTTAGGGCTTTAGGGCTTTACCGTCGGTGGGCTCGGGCCCCAGCCTCGGCGCAGCAGGTCGCTGAACGCGGCACCGTGCAGTCTTCCGGCGGCTGAACCCCTAACGTGTGCCCTGACGCATGCATGCAGGAGGGTTGCTGGCCGAGTCGTCGGGCGCGTCGCACGTGGGCGGCGTGTCGAGGGAGGCGGCGGTGCAGCGGCTGGGCGCCGCATCTGACCTCGCCTACGTCAAGTGAGTCGCTGTCGCCGCCGTTGCTTGGCATCCACTGACTCGGTGTCACAGCGCTGCAGCCCCAGCATGTCTAGGATCGCCAGGATCACTAGGGCCAGATAGTCTGACTTGTGCCGCCTCTGACCTCACTAACGTCACGTGAGCGGCGCCCACTGACCTCGCGGAAAGCAAAGCGCTTTGGCGCCACCCTGGCGCAGCGGCATGACTTGGGCAGTACGCATGCAGACCTGGCAGTGTGCAACCCTGACGCAACCCTGACGCAACACCCTCACCATGCACACAATGCGCAGGCTGATTTACACGCTGCGCGAGTACCCGTCCACCGAGGACTTTGTGTACCTCCGCCGCATGGACCGCAACCCCTCGGAGTACGATCCCTACGCCCTGGAGGTGGGAATTCCGGCGCGCATGGAGAGAGAGGGCTCACTCGCTTGAGGCTGAAGTGTGCGGTCGGCGCGCATTCGTCCAGCAGCTGCCGCGCAGGAGGCCGAGGCACTGAGCCCTAAGCCCTATCTCCCATGCGCAGGTGGTGCCCTTTGCCACGCTGGACCAGAGCGACTTTTACACCATGACGGTGCGGGGCATCACGCGTTACGTGGGCGGCGCCTCGGTGGACTTTGCCAGTGAGTGCGGAGTGGTCTCTCTCTTCTTCCCTTTCTTGCGCTCGCCGTGCGCACACGCAATCAGGAGCACGTGCGTGAGCACCCACCCACGCATGCAGCCTCCGCCGGGCGGGGTAGACCTGACAGCGGCGCCGGGGGCGCCTGGCTGTCCGCTCGTCACCTGCCCTCGTGCTGCGCCCGCGATGCGCCCACGCTTTGCCCGCACAGCGCTGGACCAGTGGGAGCGCGAGCTGCAGGTCTTTGGCGCGCTCAAGCGCCTCAAGATCTTCCGCCTGTACAAGCTCTGGAAGAGCTTCCGCCTGTGGCGCAAGGCCGTCAGCCGCGCAAAGTTCTCGCACGCCAAGGCCAGCCTGGAGAAGAACCTCTTCATGCTGAGCCCTGTGTTCCAGGGGCCCATGCTCAGGTGCGCGCCTTGCCGTGAGCTCTCTTTGAGTTGCCAGCCTGCTGAGGTCCGTGCATGGAGCATGCTCTGGTGCGGGGCGGCGGCTTTGCGACGCCGTGGCCATGAGCGTGAGACAATGGGCAGCGCCACCATCGCCACTTCTGGATGCCCAGCACTCAGCTTGGAGCTCCAAGCTTCACTCCGGCCCGTGCCAAGCCCTAAGCCCTACGCTTTGCCCCCATGCTCCATGCCGCCCGCAGCGCGCACCAGTTCTGCCACGCGCTGAGCATCATGCGGCTGCACGCCGTCGAGCCGCAGCATGTCTACACCCTCGACGTGAGCCCTCCCTCCGCATGGGCTGAGGGCTTGGGTGCCGAGGGTCAGCACAGCTCCTCAGCTCTCTCTGTCAAGTGAATCAACGGACTTTGCTGTGGCTTTCTTGTTCTCCAATCTTTTTCCACTGCAGGAGTTTGTGGATGCGCAAAAGGAGCACCAGATGCAGGTGACTGGACCGGATGTGTCTGCGGCCACTGCGTTTGTCCTTGTCTGTCGAGGCCCCTGGCTCCCTTCCCTCGATGTTCAGCCGGAGCCAGGGGTCGTCCAGCTATCCCTGGCACGCACGTTGCCGGCCGCCCTCAGCAGCGCTGATGACCAGCCACATGCCACGAAGAAGCAAGAACGCGGTGTTGCCGCGTGGGCCCATGCGTGCCCTTGAGCCCTAACCCCATGTGCCCGCAGGTGGAGGCGGCGCTGGAGGACTTCCACTCGCACATGCTGGACACGCTGACGGTGGCGTGCGAGGCCGACCTGGAGCGCCTGGAGGAGCGCCTGCAGGTGCGGCGCATGGGGCGCTTTAGGGCTTTTAGGGCTTGGCTGGGCTGAGGGCGCCGCCGCCCCTTCGCTACCGTGGCGAGCTCCCTTGCGCCACGACAGTACCACTGCGTCCTGACTGGACCGCAAGGTAGGACAGGCACCGGAACTTGAATCTTGGAACCTTGGCATGGTCGCAGGAGTTCAACAAGAAGCAGGAGCCGGCGGACGCCAAGGCCGCCGAGCAGCAGGCCACGCTGCACCCGGGCCACCAGCAGCACCAGTCGGCGCTGTCCAAGGTGGAGGCCACGCGCGAGCGCGACCAGGTGAGGGTTTAGGGCTCAGCCGCCCCATGCAGCTGACCGCGCACGCCTCGTCGCCCCATGAAGGCGGCTGTCTGTGGCATCAGCGATGCACGGGCTGGGTGGAGCGCTCAGTGTCCTAAGCCCTACGCCCTCGTGTCCATGCGCGCGGCACGCAGGCCGAATCGGACTTTGCCTTCACGGTGGCGGCGGCGCGGCGCAGCGAGCAGCGGCGGCTCATGAGCTTCATCCGCATGAGCGACTACATGGTGAGGGCTCTCGGTTCGGGCTTTCCTGCGTGCGCCGTAGTACGCTGCGCCGTCTGCTTTGGGCACGCATCGTTGGTATGGCCACGTCGCTCTGCAACGTGCCAACTCACCGATGCCACTGCTTGCACGACGCTTGCATGGCGCAGGTGTGCGACGCGCTGCACACGGTCCTGGTGGAGTCGGTCCGCGAGCTGCACGACGCCGTGCGCTACGTGCAGCCCGCCACGCCGCCCCGCGACGCGACGCCGCCGCACGCCGCTGCCGGCGCCGTTGACGACGCCATGCGCGACCGGCCGCCCTCCGTGGGCCCCGGCGAAGGTGAGCCAGCCGCACGCGTGGAGGGCCCAGGAAACTCGGCGGGGCCTGTTCTTTACTCCACCTCCTTCCTTGCTTTCCCTTTCCCTTGCTGTTCAAATCACTCCGTCGTTTGCAGGCTCCCAGGCCGAGGGCGCCCGCGGCAGCGCCGAGCACGGCGCCGCTGCGCCGCCCGCCGCCGGCACGCCGCCGCCCGGCACGCCCATGCCGGGCGCCGCCCCCGCCGCCGCCACCCCGCAGCCTGGGCAGGCCCCCCACGCGACGCCGGCAGCGCCGCACCACGGGCCGGCGTCCGGCGTGCCGCCCGTGCCCGAGACGCCCGGCCACCGGCAGGCCGTCGCCGCGCTGCACAGCCCCGCCACGCGCAAGGTGCGCAAACCCTAAAACCCTAACTCTGCTCTCCATGCAGCATGTGGGGCCGGCGGCGCCCTCGGGACGTGATCTGAGGACACCCCGATGCACGCCCCACATGGCGCGCAGGTGGTGAACCCTAGGGCTTTGTTCGAGGTGGAGCTGCTGCTGGACGACGCGTCGGGCGAGCTCTTCTTCGAGCCGCCGCCCGGCGACTACCAGGCAAGCCGCCGCCGCCGCCGCCGCTGCTTGCTGTCTCTGCCTGCCGCCGCCGCCTGCGCCCCGTTGCCCGCGCGACGCTCGGGCGCAGCGAGCGCCTAGCGCGCTCACCTGTTCAGGGCCGCCTTGGGGGCCCTGGCCCCTCAATGCTCACGCAACCAAGTACCCGCGTGGCCCCGCCGCGTGATCCTGGGCGTGCAGGACCGCATGGCGGAGATCCTCCAGGGCTTTGTGGCGTCGCTGTGCAGCATCAGCCGCCTGTACAGCGACGAGACGCTGCTGGACCTGGTCATGGGCTCCGGCGCCAAGGACGTGGAGGCGGGCACGGACCTGCAGGAGCTGGTGGTGCACGACGACTTTGATGTGCTGGTGAGCCATGGTTAGGGCCTTGTTGTAGGGTTTTGAGGGCATAGGGCCAGGGGCGTAGAGTCGCTGGGCACGGGGCAAATGCCGGGGCTGGTGGGAGGATAGCAGTTTATGGCTTTCCTGGAGGTGCCTCTAGTCTTCCTCGCTGCTGGGCGGTGGCCCGTTCCCGTCGACGCAAGGTGCGCATGCACCGCAAGGCTCGTGCGCGCGTGGGCCGGTGTGGTGCGCAGGTGGACCACGTGACGGGGTCGCTGCAGCACGCCTTTGACCTGGCCACGCAGCACAAGGACGAGTACCTGCAGGTGCGTGTGCTCTACATGCCCTGCATGAGGGCTTTTCAGGCGCGCCCAGGGCGCGTCGTTTTGCCGCCTGCGAGTTCCGCACCGCACGGCTTGGTGCCCGTACCGCCCGATGTACCGCAGTACCGCGACATGGTGCTGGCCGACCACAGCCTCGACGTGCCGGCGCTGGGCCCCGCCTTTAAGGCCAAGGACGAGCCCCAACCGCCGCCGGCAGGGCAGCCCGCCGACGGCGGCAGCGCTGCCGAGGGCGGCGCGGCGCAACCGCCGCCCACCGCCGAGGGCCAACCGGGAGGTGAGGGACGACGCAGCTCTCCCTTTCCCTTTCTCCTCCAAGCCGCCAGCATGAGGAGGGTTAGCCTAAGCCTAACCCCAGCAAATCGCCGACATTGCGCCAGCGGCTACCTGGCCGCCGCGCCCGCACAGCGCGCGGCACGCAGGTCCCAGGGCCCTCGAAGGATGTCTGCTACCAGCGCAGCGCAGCCCCGGCCGGGGCGGGGTTAGTTGGGTCAGGGTTACTGAACGGGCACTGAAACGAGTAGCTGCACCCGGTGCACTCGCTTGCCTCGCTGCTGAGCAGAGGGCGCCGCGGCGGCGCCGCCGGCCGAGCCCGAACCCAGGGTCACGCTCACCACGTTCCGCCAGCTCATGGACATGCTGGCGGCGCAGAAGGCCAGCATGCTGGCCATCGCCGACTTCCAGGTGGGTTAGGGCTTGGGGCTTGGGGGCATGGACGGGAGAGCCGCCGCGCTGAAAGCGAGCAACGCAGGATGCAGTGCTGGCGGAGCTTTTGGGTGGCACTGCAGTCGCCGAGCCTTGCTCTTGCGTAGCTGGGGGGCCGCGTGGTAGATCAGCAATAGGCGCTCCGGAGTTGCTCCGAATACACTCAACGTCGTCATGTAGGTGTAACACCGCGTGCGTGCTGCTTGGCTGCTGCGGCGTGCGCTCTGCAGGACGTGTCCATCATCCGCGTGGCCTGCGACCGTCTCAAGGAGGCGCTGGTGCCGGCGCCCACCACCAGCCTGGCGCAGCTGCACGAGCTGCTGCCCGCGCTGGCCTCGGAGCTGTTCCAGGTGCGGCGCGATGGCGTAGGCGCCATGCTGCGCCCCACGGAGCGCGCACTGCTCGGTCGCCTCCACCTCCTTCCCATCCCTTGGCGGACTTGAGTCTCGCTGCAAAGGAAGGCCCAGACTTGGGCCCAAGCACGATCTCGTGATGCAAGCGTGCTGCGCGTGCTGAGCCGTGCTGAGCCGTGCTGTGCCGTGCCATGGCTCCTTGCGCAGGCCTTCATGGGCGAGGTCCAGTCGGCCAGCACCCGCCTGCACCAGACCAGCGGCTCCGTGGAGGAGTACGTGGAGAAGATCCAGTTCCTGGCCGAGGTCCGCGCCAAGGAGAAGTCGCTCGACGGGCGCTGCAACGAGATCCATGACCTCTACGCGCTCATCGACCAGTGAGTGTACTGCGCCCCTAGGGCTTCAGGGCTTGGGCATGGCAGCGTGGGGCGATGACCACACCGCTCATCGTACACGGACGCCAGAGGCAAGCATGTGCCGCCCAGGATCCAGCTCGGGAGGGCCCCCCGAGCTGAGTCCTAACCGTAAACCCTAACTTATGGCGCAGGTACGAGATCCCGGTGCCGGAGCTGGACCGCGCTGCGTACGTGACGCTGGACTCGACGTACAACGGGCTCAAGAGCATCATGGAGGAGGTGGAGGGCGCCAAGGAGGACAACATCAACAAGTACAACTCGGCGCTCGACGCCGGTGAGTGCGTTAGGGCTTTGGGCATGAGGGCTTTGGCCGTGCGGACCGAGAGCGGCAGGAACTGCACAGGGTGCATGGCTGAGACTGCCTCCGTCAGGAGGTGTGAGGTGGGGTTTGGGAACGCCTGATCCAGCGGGAGTTTGTGTGGCCCGGGCGCCCTGCATGGCGGCGGTTGCCTTGTTCAGGCATCGAGGCGATCAACCAGGAGATCAAGGAGGTGCGCAAGGCGGCGCAGCACGAGATGGTGCTCAGCGAGGAGACGCCCCGCGAGAAGGTGCGAGGAAGCTGCCTGGGAGCCTGGCGAGAAGCCGCTCTCCTCGCGCGTTCCGCGCGCCACCAGAGCATGTGGACGTCAACGCCTGCGCTCCGCCCCCGACCCCTGGGGAAAAAACCTAAACCCCCATGCAGGTGCTGACGTACCTGCTGGGGCTCAAGGGGGAGGTCAACAAGCTCGAGGACGAGGCCACGCGCATCAACAAGTACCAGGCGCTGTTCAAGGTGCGGTTCGGCATGGGGCCCAGGGCCACATTGCTGCGCAGGCGTGCGAGTCCGGAACGTGTTTCTGCAGCGAGAATGAGAGGCTGGTAGCGAAGCGCGGCGTGCGGGCCAGCGCCGTGCCTGACACGACGCTTCGCATGCTGTGCCGGCCCTGAACCGGAGCCGAATGGGAGCGCCTCACTGCCACGCTGCTCATCTCTGTCTTTCACTCTTCCTGCCTTCCCTCTCAACTTGTGCCACTGCAGCTGAACGAGAGCCAGTACGAGGCTCTGGCCCTCACTTCTTTGTGTGCCGTTTCCTCACCTCCGCCGCGACTGTCGCAGCTGAACGAGAGCCAGTGCGAGGCTCTCACTTGCGTCCTACACTTCTCACCCACCCAGTTCTCCCCCCAGTTAACCCTTCCTTACCTTACGTTTCCGTGTCCTTTTCCTTTCCTTGCCTTTGCTATCGCAGCTGAACGAGAGCCAGTGCGAGGCGCTCACCGACACGGCGGACGAGGTGTCGCTCAAGCTGGGCCTGTGGGAGGGCAGCGCGGAGCTAGAGGAGCTCAGCGAGGGCTGGCGGGCGCAGCACTTTGAGGCGCTCGACGTGCCCGCCATGGACGAGACCATCGGCAGGTGCGCGCGCATGCAGTCCTAGGGTTCACCGGGGTGCCCCACACGCTCACCCGGCGCTTGGGCGCTGCAAAGTGGACGCCCGGGCCAGGTGCAGGCACGAGGCGGCGATCATGGCGGCGACGCCCGGCTCCCCCCCCCGACGCACCAGCCTGAACCCTAAGCCCTGCACCTCCATGCGCCACGCCCTCGCCGTTCAGGTTCCACAAGGCGGTGGCCAAGATGGAGCGCGGGCTGGCGCCCAACCGCCTGGTGCCCAAGTTCCGCACGCTCGTCGACGACTACAGGGCGCTGCTGCCCGTCATCCAGGTGCGCGCCCGCCTGGTTAGGGCTTTAGGGCTTTGTGCAGCGGCACATGCGCCCATCATCCACATGCGCACCGCGTCCGCGTCAACGACTCCCCAGGCGCATGCACGCGCGCCGGTGTGCTCGGGACGGTGGTGCTGAGCCCTAGACTGGGGCTTGCGCGTGCCTTGCGGTCCATGCAGGCGCTGCGCAACAAGGCTCTCAAGGAGCGCCACTGGACCAAGATCTTCGAGGCCATCGGGCAGATCCTGGACCGTGGCCCCACCTTCACGCTGCAGGTGCGCCCTCGCCCTCGCCCTGCAAACCCTAACCGGAACCCTGACGGAACCGCCACCGCATCTGCCACCGTCGCGTGGCGTGGTGGCAGGTGCTGCACGCTTGCCTTGAGCAAACGACCGTCACTCGGATTGGGGCGGGTGAAAGCGACGGTGGGGACCGTACACACGCCCACACGCCCTCAATCACCGTCTTGGTTTTCCTCCCGCTGAGGTTCGCGTTGCCGTGTGCGTTCTCGGAATCCGTGCACTTTGCTCCCACAGGCGGTGGTGGACGCCAACGTGGCGCAGTTCAAGGAGCAGCTTGTGCAGATTAGCACCGAGGCCACGCAGGTGCGCTCGCATGGCTCGGGGCGGCTAAAACCTAACCAAGGGCTCAGACCTCGCTTCGATCTAGCGCGAACCCCCTGGCAGCGGTGCACGTGTCGCCGTTGGTGGCGGGCGGAGGAATGGCCCCCGAGCCCTAGACCCTGAGCCCTGAGCCCTGGGCTCCATGTGCCCTTGCAGGAGCTGGCGCTGGAGGAGCTGCTGTCCAAGGTGCAGGCCCGCTGGGGCACCGTCGAGTTCACCGTGGTGCAGTACAAGGAGATGAAGGACGTCTTCATCCTGGGCGGCATCGAAGACATCCAGGCGCGTTTAGGGTTTGGCTAGGGCAGGGGGGGCATGCCGTCAGGGGGGCGCGGGTGCTAAGCTTGGTGCCAGACAGGGTCAGACTGCCCTTTCCGCTCGGCATGCTCTTGCGCGCCATCCCCAAGCTTACCCCGTGCGACATGCTTTTGATATTGAACCATCTCCTTTCCTCTTCTTCGCAGGTGGCGCTTGAGGACAGCCAGGTGACCATGTCCACGATCCTGGCCTCGCGCTTCGTCGGCGGCATCCGCTCAGAGGTGGAGAAGGTGAGCGCTCATGCTTTTTTGCCTCCAAAACGGCTGGCGCTGCCCGCCTCTGCTCCAGAGGTGGAGACGAGATGCACGCCTGAGCACCGCGGCCTATGAAGCCGACCGGCAGCGACGAGTGCGCGCAGACGGCAAGAGGGCCGGCACCTTGCCATCGGCATCCATGCGTCAGGAGCCAGACCCTAACCCAAGCCCTAACCCTGCACCTCCTCCATGCAGGTGGAGCGGCAGCTGCAGCTCTTCAGCGAGACGCTGGACGAGTGGGTCGCCGTGCAGAAGGCCTGGATGTACCTCGAGCCCATCTTCAGGTGCGCGCACGCGCATGGCCGCCTAGGGCTTGGGCTAGGGTTGATGCCACGACGGGCTGCGCTCGTGCTTGGCTCCCACCCGTGAGCCCCAGGCTCGACGGCCCTGAGGCATGCGCCCCGAGCGAGGTTCAATAGCCGCGTGCGCTCTGCCCTCGCCTGCGCCCTCACCCATGCAGCGCGCCGGACATCCAGCGCCAGCTGCCCGTGGAGGCCAAGGCCTTCTTCGCCACCGACAAGCAGCTGAGGGAGATCATGCGCCGCACCAAGGACCGCCCTAACGCCCTGCAGGTGCGGCCCCCCAAAACCCTAACCAAGCCCTAACCCCCACTCGACCTTCACCTTCAGCCCCGCGCAACTCGTTTGTCATCTGGGCAGCAGTGCCCCAGGGGCGCAACGCATGAGGAGCTTGCCCCGCCCTGAGCCCTCTAAACCCTGATGGCCCATGCGCGGCGCAGGCGGGCACCGTGCCGGGCATGCTCGAGGTGTTCCAAAAGGCCAACGAGACGCTGGAGAAGATCCAAAAGGTAACCCTAGCACTACCCTAGCCAGCGCGCCCGACAGCTCTCTTTCCCGCAGCAAACGCATCCTGCTGTCGTGTGGGGAAGCGCTTTGCCCCGTCGCTCTGCCATTGGAGCTCCGCCAACCCTGGCGCTAAGCCCTGACGCTGCATGGACGCATGTGCAGAACCTGGAGGACTACCTCGAGACCAAGCGCATGGGCTTCCCCCGCTTCTACTTCCTCTCCAACGACGAGCTGCTCGAGATCCTGGCGCAGACCAAGAACGTGCAGGTAAGGGCTTTGGGCTGCCTCGGGGTCTGTTCCCCGCGCGCCATGCAGTGGACCGTTTGCGCCGCCGCTGCTGTTTCCGCGCTGCGCATGCTGCGCGCCCCCTCGCTGTGATTTGCGCCGTTTAGGACGAGGGTGTGCGTGCTCTGTGTGCTGGGTGGGCCATTTGCGCGCATGCAGGCGGTGCAGCCGCACATGGGCAAGTGCTTCGACGGCATCCGCCGGCTGGACTTTGGCGACGACCCCAAGAGCATCGACATCTTCGCCATGATCAGCGGTGAGGGCCCTAAGCCCTAAACCCTCACGTGCTGCTGGTCCTGCTCTGCCGTTTGAGCTCGAGGTCATCGAGCCCTAACACCCTCGGCCATGCGCAGGCGAGGGCGAGCGCGTCAGCCTTGGCAAGAACCTCAAGGCGCGCGGCAACGTGGAGAAGTGGCTCTGCGACGTCGAGGCCTCCATGATCAGTGAGTCCCTAAGCCCTCACCCGCCTCTTGGGGCTTTAGGGCTTACCCCCGCGCCTCACCACGGCGCCCCACCCGCTTTCCCGGGCGTCAGCGTCCCCCGCCGGACGGCGCGCTCTGCCCTGAGCCCTAGACCCTAAACCCTGAGTTCACGCCGCCTCCATGCAGGCTCGCTGCGCAAGCTGGCGCGCGCTGGCTACGCCACCTACGCCGAGGAGCCGCGCGAGGAGTGGGTGCTGCACCAGCCCGCTCAGCTCGTCATCGTGGTCAGCCAGATGTACTGGTGCGCCGCGGTGGAGCAGGCGCTCGGCAGCGGCAACGCCGCCGCCATGCCCGACTTCCTCCAGGTGAGGGCTTAGGGCTTAGGGTTTAGGGTGCTTGCCCACAGCCGGCCACGGAAGCCGCAGACGCCGCTGCCCCTGCCGCCGCCCCCGCGCGTGAGGTTAGGACTTTAGGTGCGGGCCCTTCAACCCTGACCATGAATGCGCAGACGAACATCAAGCAGCTGGCGGGGCTGACGCGGCTGGTGCGCGGCGAGCTCAGCCCGCTGGCACGGCGCACGGTGGCTGCGCTCATCACCATTGACGTGCACGCTCGCGACATTGTCAGCGAGCTGCTGGCCAAGGGCGCCAAGGACGTGAACGAGTTCGAGTGGCAGATGCAGCTCAGGTGAGCAAGGGCCGCTCTTCCTCTCCCCGCTTCTCTCCTCGGTTGTGTTTTGGGCTTGCCCTGGGCATGCCTGGGCTTTGCGCGGGGTTGCCCGGACGGCGATTTCGAGTGGCAGATGCAGCTCAGGTGAGGCCACGACTGTCAGCCCTGACCATGCGGACGCACTATGCCCTCATGCAGGTACTACCTGGAGAACGACGACGTGGTGGTGCGGCAGGTCAACGCGCGCTTCGTCTACGCCTACGAGTACCTGGGCGCGCAGCCCCGGCTGGTTGTCACGCCCATGACAGACAGGTGAGGGCTTGGGGCTTAGGGCTTAGCGTCTTGGGTGTCCCTCAGCCACGCCGCAGGCGCCACACATCGCCGTTTGCGGTCGACGCTGAGCGGTGTGGCGTCGCGTCGCGCGGGGGGCGCGGGGGCGGTAACCCTAGACTCAACCCTAACGCGTGCATGCGGGTCTTGCCCTGGTCCAGGTGCTACATGACGCTGACGGGGGCGCTGCACCTCAAGCTGGGTGGCGCGCCTGCGGGCCCCGCCGGCACAGGTGAGGGCACAGCCCGCTGCATGCATCCCAAGCCCTAACCGTCGTCCAGGAGCACCAGCAGCAGCCTGCCGCCGCTCCCCTGCTTTTTTTGTCTCCCTCTGCCCTTCCCTCCAGCCGGCTGTTCGTTGTGGGTGGCAGAGGTGAACGGTTTCCCTGAACGACTCGCCACGCCTGCATCACCACGTTGCCTGTGCATCACCACGTTGCCTGTGCATCACCACGTTGCCTGTGCAGGCAAGACGGAGACGACCAAGGACCTGGGCAAGGCTCTGGGCGTCAACTGCGTCGTCTTCAACTGCGGTGTGCACATCTTCTGCTAGCCCTTGGCAGTGTGCTCCGCAGGGCTGTGGAATGAGGCGCGTTGAGCCGGCTCCAAACCCAACCTGGACTACAAGCTGTTCCTTTCCGCAGGAGAGAACCTGGACTACAAGTTCATGGGCAAGTTCTTCAGCGGCCTGGCGCAGTGCGGCGCCTGGGCCTGCTTCGACGAGTTCAACCGCATCGACATCGAGGTGCGCGCGTGCGTGCCCAACCCTAGGCCCCCTCCTCGGCAACCCTTCTACCTCTCGGCCGCGGGTCCTGCCTTTGCTGTGCCCGACTTGGTCGCGGCGAAACGGGGCGCAAGCTCCGCAGCAGCCGCGCGCATGCAGCGCGGCCCCTGATCAATGCTCGTGCCTCCTGCTTTCTTCACCTCATTTTGCCGTGTCCAGGTGCTGTCGGTGGTGGCCCAGCAGCTGCTCACCATCCAGAACGCGCTCAAGGCGCACTTCACCTCGTTCAACTTTGAGGGGCGGCAGATCAAGCTAGTGCCCACCTGCGGCGTCTTCATCACGATGAACCCGGGCTACGCCGGCCGCACGGAGCTGCCCGACAACCTCAAGGTGAGGCTGTCCCATGGCCACGAGGGTTTGGGCTAGGGTTTGGCCACTGCCTGCATGCCTGCCATCCAGCTTTGGGCCGCACGGAACTGCCCGACAACCTCAAGAGTGAGGCTCTCCCATGGCCTCGGGTTTCCAGCTCGCGTCCTCTGCGCCTGCCGGACCAGCTCTCGGGCGATACCTATGTGCCGGCACCCGAGCGCCAACGCCCTTGCACCTCCCATTTCCCACTGCCGCAGGCGCTGTTCCGGCCCATGGCCATGATGATCCCCGACTACGCGCTGGTGGCCGAGGTCATGCTCTTCAGCGAGGGCTTTGAGGACTCCAAGACCCTGAGCCGCAAGATGGTCAAGCTCTACAAGCTCTCCTCCGAGCAGCTGTCGCAGCAGGCGCGTTTCCTGGTTGCCTCCCTCCCACCCCAATGCCTCAGGAGCGCTCCCTAGCACACTCCTACCACACTCCTAGCACACTTTTGGCTGCTACAAGTCACATGCCCCAGCCGGCGCGAAGAAGAACACGCTGGGAGGGAAGAAGCAGTCTGCGCCCTCATCCGTGCCCTAATCCATGCCCATGCAGGACCACTACGACTTTGGCATGCGCGCCGTCAAGAGCGTGCTCGTCATGGCGGGCGCGCTCAAGCGGGCCAACCCTGACCTGTCAGAGGACGTAGTGCTGATCCGCGCCATGCGCGACTCCAACCTGCCCAAGTTCCTGGTGAGCGCGCTTGCCCTTAGGGCTCTAGGGCTTGGCGGCCCCGTCGCATGCAATGCCGCCCGCCCACACCGCAGCCTGCAATGGTTTTTCACCTGGGAACAGAACCCCAGGCGCTGCACGACGCCAGCTTCTCAACCCTAAGCCCTGAGGCACATGCGCGCGCACATGCAGGTGGACGACGTGGAGCTGTTCCAAAACATCATCAGCGACCTGTTCCCCGGCGTCACGGTGCCTGACCAG
>VFQP010002596.1_pt1 | contig 19842 bp, 23 predicted proteins | sample 3512351 | NCBI WGS metagenome assembly VFQP01 (sample SAMN10412372, study PRJNA504923) | tailings metagenome | isolation source: Relicate 1 Philex TSF1 revegetated site | place: Philippines: Tuba, Benguet | collected 2017-08-29
TTCAGCTGATTCGACGCACGGCGGCGCGAGGCCGCGGCGGGAAGCGCCGGCGCCGCTGTGGTGGCGTGCGGGTGCACGCACCTGAACTTCGAAGTCCATCTCCTCGAGCGGCTCCTCCTCGTCGTCCTCCTCCCCAGCGCCCTCCTCCTCCTCGTCGTCCTGCTCCTCCGCCGCCTCGCGCGCGCCCTCCTCGCCGTCCGTCCCCGACGGCCCCGGCGCCGCGTAGACGCGCCGCGGCTTGCCCCACCGGCCGTTCTTGGTGGGCTCGTTCCTGCCGACCGGGAGGCCCTCCAGCTCCGCCGCGTCCTGCGGGGGGGGGACGGTGGCCAAGGAGCAGGGCGCGGCGGCGGCGAAGTGCGCTCGGCACACAGGGGGTGCGCGGCGCGGGGCGCGGGGCGCAAGGCGGTGGCGAAGGGGCGCTTGCGAGCGGCGGCGGCGAGGGAGGGGCGCAGCAGCAGCGACGCGCTCGGCACAGCGCCGCTGCTGGGCTGCGGCGCACGGCGCGGGGCGCGGGGCGGCGGCGAGGACAGCGCGCTGCGTCGAAGCGTCTTGAGGCGCTGGGTGGGTGGCGGCGCGTCACGCGACGCACCGCTTCGGCCTTCTCTCGCTCCAGCTGCTGCACCTTCATCTCGCCCAGGCGCTTGACCGCCAGCTTGCGGCCTGCGGCGCGCGGGGCGAGGCGAAGCGCGGCAGGACGTACCGTGGGGCCTCAGCCTCGCGGCGTGTCACGTCTACAACGTGTGGACAAGGCTACCCGCGGTGTGACCGCGCGCTCACCCTCCTCTGGCGTGAGGCCCTCGAAGTCGTGGGTGAGGCCCGGCGTCCCGCTCCTGCGAAAAAAGCGCCACGCCACAAAGCGGTGGCGTGCCGGGCACAGCGGTCCTCTGCCTCCCAAGGGCCAAACGTGGCCGCCCTCGGCGGAGGTGATGGCGCGGCGCTTTGCACCAGGACGCGCAAAGATGCAGCTCGCACGCCCTGCCGCCGCGGCTCTTGCTCACCTGTTGCCGATGATGTAGACGGCGGCGGCCACCCGGTCGGCGGCGTCCTGCTCCTCGATGGGGTAGCCCAGCGAGACCTTGTGCAGCCCGTTGCGGTCCTTGACGTACACGTACGCCTGCCACTTGTTCTTGCGGTTGTTCCACGTGACGCCCTGGAAGCGGCTCGACGAGCGCTCCTGCGCCGTGAAGCTGCGGCGGGCGGGCGCAGCGGGCGGGCGGCGGGCGGGGCAGAGCAAGCGGGCGCGTGGCGCATGGCGGCGTCCAGGGGCACGCGACGGGGTGGGGGCCTGCCGCGCGCCGAGACAACGGTGGGGACGCAGCGCATGATGGCGGGGGCAGACGGGCGGGGGGAGCGCGCCGACCGCACCTGAACTGCTTCTGGAGGTCCTCCACCGACAGCGCGTCCAGCTCGGCGGCCAGCTCCGGGGAGATGGGGAAGTTGCACGCCTCGGGGCCAAACAGCTTGTACAGGTACCTGCAAGGCCACGGGAGCAAGGTCAGGCAGGCGATCTCGTGGGGCTGCCACGCGTTGCGTCGAAGCGCGCGCGCCAGGCGCCTGCGGGCCGCAGGCACAGCTCAGGCAGGCGTGGGGCGTCGCAGAGCGTGCGCCCTGAAACCAACTGACTCGGCCTGGTGGGCTGGAGGCGCCCCCATCCATGCCCTGCTGCGCGCGCTGAGCGAGCGCCTGGCGACGGCAGGTCAGCGCGTGTGCGGGGAGAGGCACGGCGCCCCCTCCCTGGCGACTTGGGAGGGCACAAAACACGCACTGGCGGTGCGCACGGCCCAGCCTTCCTCTGCCACGCCTACCGCCTTTCCTTCCTTCCTGCTTTCGTCAGGACCCCTCCCTCCCGCCTGGCCCCCCCGCCCGCGCCCGCCGCGTGCTGCTCACTTGTCCACCTCGCGGGCCGCCTCCTCGTCCGTGTGGTAGTGCGCCGTGCGCACGTCCTTGCCCTGCCGGTGCACCAATCCGAACCATCCGCGGTTCCCCGGCTTGGTGTGCGACTTCCACCGCACGTTGCGGTAGCTGCTCTTCTTGTACGCCAGCGCCTCGTCGCCCACCGGCGGGCCCTTGCCCACGCGCGCGCCCAGCTTGGAGGCCGGCGCCTTCTTCTTCTTGGGAGGCTGCTGCCTGGCGAGGCAGGTGGCGGCACGCACGCATACGCACGCACTCTGGGTCAGCAGCGCGGGGCGGTGGACAGAAGAGGCGGCGGTCTGCGGCGGGCGTGAGCACCATGCGGGTGCGATGCAGGCACGCACCCGCCATCAGACGGAGGCTCGGAAGTGCCGGCAGCATCCTTGTCGTCGGGCAGCCCGTGGTGCCACTGCTGCTGCGCCCCTGCGCCCTCGGCGTGGAAGCCGCCGTCGTCGTCGTCGTCGCCGCCGCCCTGGGGTGGCTGCGGCATGGGCGCTGGCATGAAGAAGCCGCCAGGCGCCTGCAGCGCCTGCGAAATCGCGTGGAGCGAAAGCGCGAGAGCGGCGTTGCGGAGCTTGTTGCTTCTGAGAGGTGGGAGGCGAGCACGACGCTGCGGCCAACCGCCCCGCCGCGGGCGTTCCACAGCCAGGCACGCACCGCTGGGTGCTGCATGAAGATGGCCTGCTGCTGCCCATGGCCGCCCGGCAAGTAGCCGACGATCATGAGAGGGGCGGCGTACGGCATGGCGGCCAGCGGAGGCGCCAGTGCCGGGCCGCCCGCGGCCACAAAGCCGTCATCCACGACGCCGCGCGGCCGCTTCACGGGCTTCTTCGCACCTGTGGCACATCAGCGATAAGGAGGAATCCAGGGGAGAGAGGCTCACGTACACACAGTGCGCAAGCGGCGCCGGAAGACGTGCGGCCGCCGGGCCCCACGGCCTCCCAGCGGTGGCGCAGGCGCTTGCTGGCCACGACAGCATCAACGCTGTGGCGCTTGCGGCGCCGCTGAGGGGCCGGGTGCGCGGACCGAGCGTAAGCTGAGGCGTTGGGAGCTGAGGGATGGCTGGAGCGCACCTTTCGTCATCGGGGCACCGTGCGGCCCTTGCAGCGCTGCGCCAAGTGCTTTTGCAGTTTCTCCAACGCGTCGTGGCCGTCCGTGCGCGCCCGGAGCAAGGTTGATGGGTCGCCGAGTCTGCGGAAGCCTTCTGGCCGCACGGAACGGCGCAGGGACGAGAACAACGGCAGAACGCACCTATCGATACCGCTGTGTGCTCAACGCCGCTGCTCTTCACGCGCACCGCGCTCGTTGGTGGCAGCATGGGAACGCAGGCCCCGATGAGGGCTGGTGGCTCTCTCAAACGCCTGGCGCAGCGCTCAGCCTGATGCCTGGTGGTTCCTTGCAGCCTGAGCCACGCCTTGGCTGGACTCCGTACACGCTTGCAGCACCGGGCACCCAAACGCTCGAACATCGCGTTCTCGCTGGCTACAAAAGCAGGAGAGGCGTCTCCTGCTGCTCACACGTGCCACCGAGGGCAGGCGCTTCCACGCCCACGGGTGCATCCTCAGCCGCCGCCGCCCGCCCCCACCCCCGCGTCGTCGTGCCCCTGCTCCTCCTCCTGCCCCTGCTCCTCCTCCTGCCCCTGCTCCTGCTCCTCGTCCATCTCCTCGACCTCGTCCTCCTCCTCCCGCTCGTCGTCGCCCGAGCCAACGCCGCGGCTGAGCTCCCTGAGCAGCTCCGTCGGCGCGCGCCGCGGCCGGAACGTCCGCTCTCGTGCCGGCTCTGCGCCAGAAGCAACGACACAGGAAGCACGGCGGCAGTCGTGGCAATCCCGGATCCTGACCTTCACCGCACCGCCGCGCCGCGCCACGCCACCTCACCTTGCTGCTCTCCGCGCTTGAGCTTCTGCTGGTGCGCCTGCACGCGGCGCACGCGCCAAGGCACCACACAAACACAGGTAGGGCTCATCATGAGCGAGGTGAGCTGCTTTTGCTCGTTGCACGATGAGCCAACCGGGCTCACCGCAGCCCGCGCACGCTGCGCCTCCAGGTACGCCACCTTGGCCTCGCCCAGCACCTCGACGGCCTGGGCCCGCCCTGCGGCATGCGCACCGCCGCATGCCACCGCAGCGCTCTCAGCCCACACAGGGCCCATGGCGCGGCGGCGCGCGCTTCAGCTCCGCCCCAGCACCACGCCGCTCGCTCCCCGCTTGATGCACAAGTTGCGCATCAAGCGCGGCAGTCGCGCACCTTGCTGCGGTTGGCTCGCCAGGTGGGCCCACTGGTCCGGACAGTTGAACCTCCCCATGCTGCGCACGCCAGCACGCAGCAGGGCAGGAGAGGCCATCAGGGCAGAGTCAGGGCAGAGAGGCCACCGCGCCATGTCCACCCGCGCGGACACGCAAAGCGAGCACGAGCGAGCCAGCCGTGCTCCTCCACTCACAGCATCTTGCGGACGTTGGGGCCCGACGACATGACGTATCTGCTGGCGTCGGCCGCCCGCCCCCCCTCCTGCTCGTTGACGCAGCTCGTCACGTGGATGGTGCCGCCCATGCCGTCGGGCACCTGCAGGCCAGCCACCCAGCGATGCGGCAGGCGCCGCGCCGCCGCACAGCAGGTCTCGCCCCCCCAACACTTGCACGGCGCGTGCGGCGGGGTGGAAGCGTCAGGCGCTGGCGAGAGGCCCGCGCGCACGGCGCGGGCCGCCAAAAGCACATGGCTGCTCCGCCGCGCGGCGCTCACCGTGACGCGGAACTCGGAGCCCGTCTTGCCCCGCTTCTTCACACCCCACAGCGCCCTCTTCTTCTTCCCCCTGCGCGCGCACCGCAGCGCACGCGCGAGCGGCACGCGTCGCGCGGCGCGGCGCGTGGGGCCTGCCCGAGCGCAAAAGGCCCTGCGCACTTTTTCGGGCTCACTTTTCGGGGGCGGTGTCGGTCTCCTCCCCATCGCCAGGCGCCGGCGACGCGTCGCTCGCCTCCTCGCCCTCTGCGCCGTCGCCGCCTGCAGCGTCGGGCCGCTTCCTCTTCCTGCGCGGTGCGGCGCGCCACAGGACGCGATGAGCACCCCGCCGCAGCACGAGGGACCACGGTGAAGTGAACACCCAACTGCCTGCAGACGGCGACGAGCGGCTCATCACAGGGCGGAGGCTCACTTGGTCTTGCTGGTGCCGCCCTGCGGCTGCAAGTCGGCCCCGTCCTCCTCCGGGGCTGAGTCGCCGTCGTCCTCAGAGGCGCGCCGCGGCTTCCTCCTGCGCACCCACACCCCCAGCAAAGAGCAGGGTGAGGGCGGTGGGAGCCCACCAAAGCGCACCACCGCCCTGGCCGCCGTTCTGGCCTGCCCTCGCAGCGTCGCGTGTACAAGGAGGGACTCACTTGCTTCTGCTGCCCGGGTTGTGCCCGCCGCCCGCTGGCGGCGCCTGGCCGCCGCCCGCGCCCTCTGACCCCTCGCCCTGCAGCCGCGTGCCCCGCAGCAGCGCCATGCCCATGGGCGGCCACATGGCATCGGCGCCCTCGGCGTCCTCCGACCCGTCCCGCCCGCCGGCCGTGACCGTCTCGGCGTCAGAGCCCGGCGCGCCGCCGCTCCCGCCGCCCTCGCACTGCACGCACACACGAACGAGCACGGGCGGCGCCAGAGCGCGTTTGCCAGTTAGGGAATCGCATGTGCGCGGGGCTCTGCTGACCGCACACGCATTCCGCTCGTCGTTTGGCGCTGAGGCGAAAGCGTGCGAGCGCTGTGGCCGCTGTGCGTGTGGCATTGCAAGCGGAAGGAAGGCAGCGCGTCCCCGCGCGTACCTCGTCGTCGTCTCGCGGCTCCGCCTCGGCCCGCAGCGACTCCAGCTCCCGCACCTTTGGCAGGCCGATGATGCTCACCGCCAGGGCGCGCCCTGCATGCGCGCGCCAAGCACACGCGCGCAGGGGGCGGGGCAGCCAGCGTTGATCGAGCGTGAACCTGGCGGCACCGGCAAGCTGCAGGAGAGGCCTGTGGGATCGAGCGAGGGCGCGCCGCCGCCGCACCTTGCTCGTCCGTCAGGCCGGCCCACTCGTCCGGCATGTTGAGGTACGTGAACCTGAGCGGGCGCGCGCGCACGCACGCACACGCGGCAAAACTCCGCCACCCACCACAAGTCGTCGCAGCAGACTACGACTGCGGCTGCGACCGCCCCGTGCGCAGAGTGCAGAGTGCGACGCGTCAGCACGCGATCGGACGGTGTTCCAGCGCGCCGACACGCACTTTCCAAAGAGCACGTAGGCGCCGGCGTCGGCCGACCGCGCCGCCTCCTTCTCCTCCACCACCCGGCGAATGTACACGCCCCGGGAGCCTGGCATGGTCAGGCGCGCCTCGAACCGGGCTCGCTTGGCCGACCAGCACACGCCGCGGTAGGCACTCTTGCCCCGGTTGACGCGCTGCTTGGCCGTCCGGGGCGGCCTGTAGAGAGAGAGAGAGAGAGCGGGGCGGCGGGTCGCAAGCAGCGCACTGGAGGGCAGGCAGGCGGGGGGCGTCGCCGCGACCGCAGACGCGCTGCGCCCGCGTGCGGGGTGGGTTTGCGCGAAGGTCTGACGGCGTGCGCACCCGCGTGGCTGCTGCTCCAGCGGCGGCAGGGCCAGGTCGGGCTCCAGCTGTGCCAGGTGCTGCTCGCGTGCCCACTCCTCGTCAACCATGAGCAGGCCCGACGCCGACCGAGGCAGCGCCGCATCAGCGGCCCCTCCCGCTCCGCCCGCCCCGGCCCCTGCTCCGCCTCCTGCTCCTCCAGCCGTGTCGCCGCCGCCGCCGCCGCCGCCGCGTGCCGCGGTGGCCGCATCCGTCCAGTACTGCAGTCGCGCGACGCCGGGAGGAGGTCGAGGGGGCAGACCAGCCGGTGAGCAGAGGCCCGTTCCCCTGCTTGCTCGCGTCAAAGAAAGGTGCCCTTTCCCTCCCCCAAACGGCCTCCTCACGTCGAAGTCGGGCAGGCAGTGCTTGTCCAAGGTGGCCGCCTTGCCCTCGCCCAGCAGCTCCACCGCCACCTGCATCACTGCGGCGGCCGCGGCGAGCGTGTGGGCAAGCGAGGCAGCGGGCAGGCGCGCGCCCGCGTTGGAGCAAGCTGCCACGCACCACCCGCACCACCAGGGACGCGCAGGGCGTTCCTGACGTGATAAACCACGGCTGCTGCCGCAGCTGCTCCCTGGTTGAGCAAGCCAGGATGCCCAGGGGCGTGCAAGCGTGGCGACTAGGGCATGCACCTTGCAGCTTGGTGAGCGAGTGCAGGCGGCCTGGGAAGTTGAGCCTGGCCGTCCTGCGGCGCAGGCGCAGGCGACGGGGCCGCAGGCGTGTGCACCTCGGCATGGTTCACGCCGTGCGGCAAAGCACTGCGGGCCGTCGGCAGCGGCCACCGCCGCCGCCGCCGCCAGCCCGCCCCCGCGCTCATCACGGCTGCAGCGCCACGTCCCTCGTGCGTGCACCGGGGCAGAGCACGCCAGCGCGCGTGCGCACCGGTGGAAGCAGTAGAAGGCCGCCACGTCAAAGGCGTACGCCGCCTCCTCCTCGGTTTCCCAGGCCTTGAGGTTGACCTTCCCGTCGATGGGCGTGCGCAGCTGCGCCACCCACCGCTGGCTGCTGCGGTTCCACGAGACGCCTGCGACGGGCCCCGCGAGGTTTGCACCCAGCCGGCGTCTGAGGCCAGGCAGGAAGAGGCTTGGAGGGGGGATCCTGGGGAGCAGCACGCGGCGCACCTCGAAACTTGCTTGAGCCGCGCACGCCCTTGTCCCTGCGGGCGGCCGATGGGTGGAGGTGGGGGCGGGTGCAGGGGCGTTGCTGTGCGGGGCCGCTGGCGGCGTGGCGAGCGGTTGCGGTCGCGGGCGGGCGCTCACCTGAACTGCTGCTCAATCTGCTCCACCGTCAGGCCGTCCAGCTCGGCGGCCAGCTCCGGGGACACGGGGAAGTTGCACGCCTCGGGGCCCTTGACCTTGTACAGGTACCTGCGGGCGTGTGCGTGCCACCACGCACAAGGAGAACGCGCCACCTCGACGCCGCACGCAGCTGGCACACAACAGCAGCAGGCCCAGCTGCGGCCTCGAGGCGGTGGCAGCTGGCACGCACCTGTCCACGGCGTGGGCGGCCTCCTCCTCAGTGTCGAAGCGGTTCGTCTGCGCACGAACGCGTGTGAGTGTGCGGGAAAGGCGGCGCCCAGCCTTGCGTGAGAAGGCCACCCCGCGCGATTGGATGTGCTGCCTCCTTCCTTTCCCTTTGCCGTACTGAACCCACCGGAGGAGGGGTGTTGCGGGAAGCACGGCACGCCCAGGACCAGCTGGGCCCCCAACCCAAAGACGGCAAACAGCGCTTGCACAAGGCGCCTTCTGCAGAAGGCCGCTCACTTACGTGCAGCGCCCTGCCATTGAACCTGACGGCCCCAGACCAGAGCTTCGTGCCGCTGCGGTCGGACGCCTTGTACTTGTAGACGTGGCTGAATCTGCTGCGCTCCTTCGCGTCTTCCGCCATCGTGCAGAACACGCTGCACACGCTGAACACGCTGCGCGCCGGTGGACACAGGTTTGGTTGAGACTCCAGACGGGGGCTTGCACTTCAGCAACGCGGGCAGCGGCGCGCGAGTCGTTGCAGCGTGCGCTTGCTGCGCCCCTTGTTGGCCGCCGACGCCATCATGCTGGTGGGCATGTACTTTGGGCTCGGCCTGGGCACGCTCTGCGGGCTCTCGGTGAGAAGGAGGAGCTCTCTGCGCCGCGATCGCACGCCCGGCGTCCAACCTCTGGCGCTCGCTGGGCCTGATCGACGACGATTGCCCTCTCGCTGGGTGACCCTGGTCCATCGGCCGGAACATCCCGCCCGGCATCCCACCGCGCCGCGCGCCATGCAGGTCGGGCCCTTTGTGTTCGCCAAATATTTCGCTGCGCCCAAGAAGTATGAGGGGACCATCGGAGAGAAGGCCGACAGCGACCGGCTGGTCGAGGTGCCCGAGACCGGCAGCAAAGTGACCAGCGAGTACAGGGCGCTGCTGCCCTGGTGCGAGCCTTGGGTGCTCAGCCCCGACTACGAGAGGGTGAGCGCGCAACTGCCCTGGCTGCTGGGGGGGCTTCCAGGGGTCGCCAGCGGTGGGCCGGGGCGCGCCAGGCGGCGGTTAGGCCGCGCCCCCTCGCGCTCGCAGCCCCACGCGCGTCCTGCGCCGCGCCGATGCGAGCAGGTGTCGATGATCAACCGCATCCTGGCCGTCATGTGGCCCAACATCACCAAGGCGGTGCTGACCAAGGTGCTCAACGAGGTGGCCAAGCCACAGCTTGAGAAGCAGGTCTTTGCCAAGGTGCGCAGGAGTTCAACTGTTCACTCGTCCGACGATGGGTCTTGCGGACGCAGCAGCAGCGGCGGCGGCAATCCAGGGCTCGCGAGGCGAGGTGGGCGCGGATCCCCCTTGATGATGGTGCGGCCGTGCGCGCAGTTCCCGTTCATCGAGGACATTGTGCTGGGCACGGTGAGCATGCGCGACTCCAACAGCTGGGACGCCTGGATCAAGGACAAGGTGCGACACGGCTCATTTTCACAGCTGCAGCGCCTGGCCGTGCGCACCGACCCTCATGGCGGCAGGGGGCGTGCATCCATCCTGGCGCGTGCAGGCCTTCACGCTGGGCACGGTGCCCCCGCGCCTGGGCGGCATCAAGAACTACGGCACGACGGATGACGAGGTCATGCTAGAGGTGCCGCTCATCTGGGGCTCGGACGTCAAGGTGCGGGCGGGAGGCGGTGGCTAGGGCTCACACAGTGCTTCGAGAGGGATGCGTGATGCCCTAGTAGTCTTCCACAACCACGCCTACCAGCGTCCTCTTTCTTGCGTTCTTGCTTGCTTTTGGGCGGGAGGGCGCACGCCTCGCCTGGCCTGAGGGGCAGTCGCTGTGGGCTCACTCCGAGGGGGCGTTGCATGGACGAGCCAAGCACTGGTGTGTTGGGACGCTCAACAGCACACGCATGTGTGTGCGTGTGGTGTCATCGTCGTGGCTCGCAGCTGGACGTGGGCGTGTTCCTGCGCCTGGGCCCCATCCGCCTCTACGTGCCCGTCGAGGTCTCCAACATCCAGTTCAAGGCGCGGAAGTTCCAAGGAAGCGCTTGATTCCAAGTGCCCGCCTCACGCGCTAGCATTGGCGCAGAAAACCAGCGCGCCGAGTGGGAGTTGCTGAGGATCAACGGCCGAATCACGCCACCGCGGGCGCTCCCATGCGCGCAGATCGAGCCGCGCATCACCATCAAGCCGCTGGTGGAGGAGATCCCCTGCCTGGGCGGCGTCAGCATTACGCTCGTCAAGGTGCGCACCGTGTCACCGCCACAGCCTCCTCCTCCTCCTCCCTCCTCCTCCTCATCAGTGTGCCTTCTCCTTCCACCACCACAAACCGCGCCGGCCGCGCAGCAGGGCGCTGCCCCTGCGCCCCAGGCCGGCCCCCGTCGCCGCAGCGCCAACACAATGCCGTTGACGCGCCTCGCCTCTCGTCGGTGCTGTCGGGCCGCTTTGCTGTTGGTGCTGCAGCCGCCGCATGTGGACTTGAGCCTCAAGCTAATCCAGGGCGTGGACCTCCTGGCCCTGCCCATCATCCAGGACGCCGTCAAGTTTGCCATCACGGTGAGATGGCTCGAGTTGCTCACTCTTGCTGATGCTAATCGTTTCCTGCCGGACCCCCGGGGCGGCGCTGCCCCGCGCTCAAGCCAGCTACCGCCAGCCGGGGGGGGCCTCTTGCTCGCTCTCAGCAGCAAGGGCGGCTGGGAGACGGACGGACACACAGGCGGGTGGCGGCGTGCAAAACTCACTTGGTTGCCGCTCTGCCCTCTGCGCACCACGCCCTCCCCTGCAGCACGTGCTCAACGGCCTGCTCATCTACCCCAACAACATGACGTTCCCCATCATGCCGCACTTCGGCGTGCCGCCGCCGCCCAAGGGCGCGCTCAAGGTGCAGCTGCTGAGGGGCTCGGGGCTCAAGGGCGCCGACGACGTCTACGTCAAGTGAGCGTTGCCGGCTTGCACGACGCTTGCATGACGCTGGCAACAGGAACGGCCGGAACGAGACGTGCCGCGTGTCGCGAGCGCAAACCCCGGGCCCACGCTGCGTCCTCTGGGCGCGCGCGGCGATGGGGGGCCTGGCGGCGAGCGACGCGCCGGTGTGCGTTGCCCGCGCGCAGGCTGGAGGTGCGCCCGGGCCGCGGCGTGGTGAGCCGCACCATCCCCAACAGCACCAAGTCCAACGCGCCCGACATTGAGTGGAACCAGGAGTTCAACCTCGTGGTGCGTGGGGGGGTTTACGGGGGCGGGCGCGGGTGGGGTCGCTGGCGTGGAGTGCAACCAGGAGTTCAACCTCGCGGAACGTTCGGGCTGCATTCAGCCACTTCAGCACCACTGGCGCCAGCTTGGTGCCTGGCGTACAACGGAACCGAACCCGCTGCTTTGGCTGCGTTGGTGCTGCTGGCGCGCTCGCCGGCGGGCCACACACCCTCCCTGGGGCACTCCAGCATGGTCCACCTCGCCTGCCGTCGCCTGGCCTGCCCATCCGCACGTACCTTGCGTCGTCGCACCGAGCCGCCGCCTGCGTCACGGCAGCGAGAGTCCATGCGCACGCGCCTGCCCCGCTCCACCTCCCTTGGCCGCAGGTGGACGACTTGATGGAGCAGCAGCTGGCGCTGGTGGTGTTTGACGACGACCTGGGCTGGAACGATGACCCCGTCTCCATTGGCTTCGTGTCCTTTGGGGAGGTCCGCACTGACCTCGTGGTGAGCCTCCACGTGGCGTCGCGCCCTCGCCAAGTGGGGCCGCCCGCACCCACCTCGTGGCGAACACCACCACTGCACGGCGGCTCACGGGATGCCATGCGTCAGCGCGCCAGGCGGAGACGCGCAGCAGCAGGCCAGGGCAGAACTCCCTCGCCCCGAGCAGCGCTGTCAGTTTGTCTGTTTTGGGGTGGGGAGGCCTCCCCTGTGGCACGCGGGTCACGCACCCGGTGCTCCGCCATGTGGCCACTTGCTCCTCCCGCCCCCGCAGCTCCAGGCCCAGACGCCCGAGGAGGCCTTCATGCCCGCCGACTTCATCAAGGTGAGGCTCCTTTTGCGCTTCCTTCCACACTTGCTTCGGCCAGCGGTGGCAAGCACTCACTCCGCATGATGAGGAAGCAGCGCTGTCCAGCAACTCGGTTGCCGCCGGGGCCTCCCACCTGGCAGCGCCACAGGTCACGTCGAGCCAACGCCACTTGTTGCCTGTGGCGGCGTCTGCGGTCCCTCACGTGCGCGCAGAACCCCATGCAGGAGCAGGCCATGATTGTGCCCCTGCAAAAGCTGGCCAAGAACAGCGCAATCTTCTCCACCCTCAAGACGCTCAACCGCACGCCCTCAGCCATCGGTGCGCACCGCTGCTCAAGGCCTTCCTCTGCGCCGCACGCCGCACGCCGCGGCGGGCCGTGCGCGTCAATGCCCGAGCCGCACCCTTGAGCGTGCTTGCGTGTTGCACGGCGGGGCGGGGCGGTGCACCGCCGCGGCAGCAGCACAGCAAGGGTCAGCAGCCTGCACCCAGACCACAGGCCAGAGCGTGCGTCACCTGGCCGGCCTGCACGTTGCGCCCTCGCAGGCGGCGGGCTCAAGTCTGTCAAGTCGCTCCTCCCCGGCGGTGCCGCCGCCGCCGCCACCGCCTCCGCCGCCCCGCCGTCCGGCGTCCCCGAAGTGCCCACCATGCCCAGGGGGCCGGCCAAGGCCTACGGCAGCATGGCCGCCATGCCCTCGGTGAGGGCACGATGGGCCCGCCTGCTGAGCTGCAAGCTCGCTGGCAGCGTGCTCGCTCTCAAGTTTGCCGGTGTGGTCAAGGTGACCTACTACTGCGCTTCCTACCCTTCTCACGCCTCGTGTGCCTGCAGGAGCCCATGGGCTCTCTGTTTGTCAAGGTGACCTACCTGCCCTTCCTGCAGCCCACGTACGACGACGAGGAGGACGAGCAGGACGCCAAGAAGAAGCCCAAGAAGCCCATGGCGCCGCGCCCCGCCAGCAGGGAGGTCAACCACAACATCCACGACAAGACCAAGGTGACGCGCGCGCACCACTGCCCACACTCGCGCGTCTTGGCCTCCCAGCGGTGGCCGTCTCGCCGCGTGCTCAGCGCACGTTCCCTGGCGGGGCGGCCTGTGTGCGGGTTGCGCTGTGTTGTGGGGTCGTGCCCAGGCACCCAGGTGGCCCTCCCACACAAGGGCGCGCGCCAGGCGACTGCACCCCAACATGTGCTTGGGTCGCTGCCACGCTGCCCGCCGCTGGCTTCCGCAGGGCGTGCTGACCATCAAGCTGATCCGCTGCATCAACCTCATGGGCGAGGACCCCAACGTGTACGTGCGCATGGTGCGCGCCCCCCCCCCCCCCCGCCCTCCCTCGTTTCGCCTCCGTCGCAGCGTGCCGGACAACGCAGCGCACAGCACAGCAGCGCGCCCCCGCACGCGCCAGGGCTGTGCTTCTCTGCCGGCGTCGCCGCTGCTTCCCCACCACCCTCGCCTCGTCAACGCCTTGCCCTGCCCCGAACGCGTGCCCGCGGCTGCCCTGCCTTGCGCAGGACCACAAGAGCTCCACGGTGTTTGCGCAGAACTGCCCGCGCTGGGGCGACAGCTTTGACTTTGTCATGATCAGCGCCGGCTCGACGCTGCACCTGACGGTGTACGACAAGGCCTCCCTGGCCGGCTCCTTCATGTCCACCGTCAACCTGTTCAAGAAGAAGAAGAAGACGGAGCAGGTACTGCGGGTGGTGCGTCCTGGCCCACAGCTCGGGTGGCGAGCGTTCTTGAGCGTGGAGGGCGACGGGGGCGCGTGGCGTGTTGTGGGCGCAGGAGAACGACACGGTGCTGGGCAAGCTGGCGCTGCCCGTGCGCGACGTGGCGCGCAACGGCGTCATCAAGGACGTCTTCACGCTGCAGGTGCGTGGACCTGGCGTGTCGCCCGGGCTTGTGCTGCTCCCGGCGCGGCCGAGTGCCCACCGGTGCACGTGCATGCGTGCCGCCCGCTCGCAGGACACGGAGAAGGGGCAGATGGAGCTGCTGCTCACCTGGAAGACCTGCGAGATCCCTGAGGCGTGACCGTCCTGCCCTGCGTGCCGGCGGGACGCCCGCACGCCTTGCTCTGCTCGATGCTTTTGGAACGTGTTAGGGGGCCGCCCTGCTAACCTTGGAAAGGAAGAACTGCAACTGCAAGAGAGCGCAAGAGAACATCTCACCACCCACTTGGCCCCAGCCATGCGAGCTGCCGCGCTGTGAACGCGCCCGGCGTCGCGGCTCGACGTCAGCGCGACCGCGTGCGGAGCCAACAGCCGCTCCCTCTGCGCGCAGCGGCGCCCCGCCGTGCCGCCGCTTGTCCCTTGCCGGACGTGAGCACGTCTTGGTCACGTCAGGCCGGTGCGGACGGAGCCGGGCGCGGCAGGGCGCACAGCAGCGTCCACGAGGCACCGGTGAGCACGTATGGAGCCTTCAGTGCCCTGGCGCTGCCTGTGGGCCATGGTGATGGTCAGCGCCAGGCAGCGCGCGCCACCAGACGCAGGCAAACTGCGCAGACACGAAGCAGCAGCAACGCGCGCTCCGTGCTCTGGAGCGCTGAAGCGCAGAGCCGCGTCCATCACGCTGCCTGCAGGCACCACAGCGCACGCCGCGCCTCCCAGTAGGACAGGAACGTCCACCGCGGCAGACGACGCAGCGTGCGGCTGCCTGGAGCGCATCCAGCAGGCCCGCGCAAGCACTCCACGTCCGTCTGCGACACGGAGCAAGAGGCGGCGCGCGCCGTGGACAGGTCAGGCGCCTTGCCCCCCCCTGACGCCGCGACGCGCGCACACGTAGCCTCCTGCCCCCGTCCCAGCAGCAGCAACGACGAGCTCTGCATCGCGCTCCTGCCCGCTGGGCGCAGGTAGCCGTGCAAGCTGCGCGGCGCGTGGAACTGCAACTTCACCCATCACGCCCGAGCGCTTGAGCTGCGGCGGAGGCGGGACGACCTCACGAGCAGCATGGTGGAGATTAAACCCGAGCTCCAGGAGCACCAGTGAGTGGCGCCGCGCGCCCGCCCCTCCTGATGCCCACCACACGGCCCTGCGCCGTGGCCGCGGCGCGCCCGCCTCGCCCCCACGCACCGCAACGCCCCTCGCGCCTGGCCCTCCCCCCATCCACCCACGCACGCACGCAGGCACCGGTCGGGGGCGGGCTCGTCAGGCGAGGAGGACGAGGGGCCGCTGGAGCAGCGCGGCAGTGGCGGCGCGGCGCCAGGGGGCCACAAGTTCATTGGCGTGTCGTCCAAGCCCAACAAGAGCGGCAGGTGCGCCCTCGCCGCCGCCGCCCACTCGCTGCCGCCGATGCCGCTGATGATGGTTCCCTGTGCGCTGTCTGGCCAGCGGGGCGGCCTGACGCGGCTACGTCCGCACAGAGGCGGCTTGCAGAGAGCCCCTGCCAGGTGCCCCGCCAGCCAGGGACGGCTGCCGCGCACACCAGGTGCAGAGCTCACCCCGCACACCAGGGCCGCAACGGCCGTGCGCGTCAGCACACGTGTCTGTTTCTGCACGCACGCCGCGGCGGGGCCGGAACCGACGGCGGGGCGTGCGCTGCGTTGCCCCGCCCATCGTCGTCGCCGTCGCACGGCATTCATGGCACGGTGCTGCAGCGTGCCGACCAAGGCGCAGGGAACGGTGCCCAGCTGCGGTCGTCAGTGCAATGCGCTGCGCGTGCCTCCCTGCGCGCCTGCGTGGTGGGGATGCAGGTACTCGGTGATGATGCGCGTGCCGCACGGCGCGGTGGTGCGGCTGGGGACGGACAAGGACGCCGAGCGCATGGCGCGCGTCGCCGACGCCGGCGCCTTCGTTCTGCGCGGCACGTGAGTGCGGGCGGGTGGGGGGGGGGGGGCGGGGAGCCTGCGTGAGGACCGAGGGAGGTCAGGCGCGTGAGAGACGGTGCGCCTCACCTTGCGGTGGCGGCGCCACCCGCGGACCTGCGCAGGGGCGCCCGGCTCAACTTCCCCGAGTCGTACGAGGGCAAGACGGCCGAGCAAGGTGAGCGCGCCGCCGAGGAGGAAACGCGTGGGGCGCTCGTTGCACTCGCCGAGCACTTCGCAGCTGCCCGCTCCCGCCCTGCCCGCACGCCCCTCTGCCTCGCGCCGCCGCCGTTCCACCCGCTCGCCCGCACGCGACGCGACGCGCGGCCCCGTCGCGCCGCGCGTCTGCAGGGCGGGCGCTGGCCGTGGAGCTGCTGGGCGCCTCCAAGGTCACCGAGCTGGAGGCGGCACGCGACGAGGCCGCGCGCGCCAGGGAGGTCGCCGTCAAGAAGGCGGCGGCGGCGGCGATGGCTTTGCCCGGGCAGCGGCGCCAGCGGCGCAGCGGCGGCGGCGACGCCCCCATCTATCCATCACGCAAGCGCCCGCTGCAGGGCCGCAGGGGCCGGGCGGCGGGCGGCGACAGCAGCGAGTCCACCTCGGAGAGTGACGACGACGAGGAGGAGGAGGAGGAGGAGGAGGACGACGAGGAGGAGGAGTCTTGGGACGGAGCGGATGAGGAGAAGCGCGGCGGGCCTCCGCGCAAGCGGGGGCGGCACCAGGCGGGCGGCGCGAGGGCGGCGGCGCGCCGCAAGCCGGCGGCGGGCGACGAGGAGGGCGGGGACGAGGAGGAGCAGGGGGAGATGGAGCTGCTGGAGCTGGGGGGCGACGACGAGGGGGTGAAGCAGGAGGAGGAGGGCGAGCGGCCCGGCAGCGCGGTTGGGCCCGTCAGCGCCCCAGGGGAGCAGCCGCAGCCCGGCGTCGCTGCGGCGGCGGCAGAGGAGGAGCTACACCTGCGGCGCAGCACGAGGTGCGACGCGCTTTGGGGCCCCGTCACGCCCCACGCAAGCTTCCCCATTCGCAGCCAAGCCCGGTCCTGCGGCAACTCGCCGCTTCGCCTGCGTGCACGCGCCACGTCGGGTGCGTTGCGGTGCTTGCCTCCGCAGGGCCAAGCGAGCAGCGCCGGTGCACGGCGCGGGCGGCGTGGGCGAGGACCCCGACGGCGGCGACGGCCCGTTCCTCTTCCTGGGTCTGCGCGGCGCGGGCGAGGAGGAGGAGGAGGACGACGACGACGCGCGGCCGCTGGCCTACGGGCCGGCGGCGGTGGCGGCGGCTGCCTCTGGCGAGGGCCAGGGCGGCTACAAGAGCCAGTACAAGGGCTGCAGCTGGAACCACAGCACGCGGCGGTGGACGGCGTGCCTGCGGCTCCCAGGCGGCAAGTCCAAGTACATCGGCAGCACGGGCGACGAGCGGCAGTGCGCGCACATGTCGGACGCCGCGCAGTTCATCGTCCGCGGCCCGTGAGTGGCGTGGCCGCGGCTCCGTTTGTGTGCCCCCCGGGGGAGCCGTGCCGCGCGCGTTTGTGCCGTCGACGACGTCTGCGTGGGCTCTGTCTCTCTCTCTCTCCGCCTCTTTCGTCTGCGCTGGCCGTGGGCGCACGTCGTCTGGCGTCGTGACTGGCCTCGAGGCGGACGCACGGTGCCGCACACAACCGTGCCTACGCGGTTCTGCTCTCCTGCTCCCGTTCGCGCTGCCCCCTTTGCCGCCCTCAGGGAGTCCCCGATCATGAACTCCCCCTCCCGAGCACGCCCACGCTGCCTAACATCTGTCTCGTTGCCTTTGTTGCCCTTTTCCCGCCCTCAGGGAGTCCCCGCTCATGAACTTCCCCGCCGACTACGCACGCGTCACACCCGCGCAAGGTGCGCCAGCCACCGGCCGGATTCTGCGGCCTTGACGGAGGCGGCGCGTCTTCCGCACGGCGGCCGCTCGCTGTTTAAACACGCCGTGCTTGCCCTTCCTAAGCCCCGCTGCACACCACCGGTCCGCTCCGCGCCACTCGTGCGCGCTGTGCGTTGCGCCCCTGCAGGGCGCGCGCTGGCGGTGGAGGCGCTGGGCGAGGCCAAGGTGGTGCAGCTGGAGCGCGAGATGGCCAAGCAGCAAGCGGTGCGCTCTCCTCGCACCGCGCCGGCTCTGCCGCCACCGAACTGGACCTCGCACCGCGTGCTTCGCAGCTTTCGCAGCGGCCGCATGCTCGTTACCTCCGCGCAACGCTGCATTCGGTAGGCGCAAACTTTGCTTCGCAGGGCCGCAAGGGCAGCACCGCCGCAGCGAGCTCCAAGCCCTCAACGAGCGCCCCACTCAAGCCCGCCACACGTGAGCGCTTTCCCCCGTTGTCGTTTCTTGCCGCCCTCGCGTGTCCGCCACGCTGCTGCCCTGGCTCACCAACCCATCCCTGCGGCCACCCTCGCTCGCGCGCCTCAACCACGCGCGCAGTCACCAGGGAGGCGGCGCTGCAGGCCATCCGCGCGCGGCGCGACGTCAAGTCCGAGCCCGCGCACCTGGACAGCCACCCCCCGCCCGCCAGCGCCGACGCCCAGCCCGTCCTGCTGCTCCCGCTGCCCACGCTGGCCGTGCCCGTGCCGCTCCCTACGCTCCCGCTGGCGCCGACGAGCGCCGAGGGCCCCGGCGCGCTGGCCGGCGGCGGGGGCGGCGGCGGCCGCGGCGGCCGTGCGGCGCGCCAGCGCGAGGCGCCGTCACGGCTCAAGGCCGCCTCGCTGGAGCCCTCGACCGAGCTGGAGTCCGACCTAGAACCCGACAAGAGCAAGGACAAGAACAAGAGGCTGCACAAGACGCCATACAAGACGCCGCGCAAGAAGCCGCCGCCGCCGGTCGAGGAGCGGCCGTGGCTCATGGCGGCGGCCTCGGCCGGCATCATCGCCCCGCCGCTCCCGTCGTCCAGCGAGTGAGCGACGGGGATGGCAGGACGCGTTCTCGTTGGGCTCGCCTGATGGCGTGCGCTTGTTCTGGCGCCTGGCGGCGGCGTCGCTCAGGGCGCCGGCGCGGGTGGATTGCGGCGTCCGCAGGCCGGACGGCGGCAACGGCGGCGGCAACTACGGCGTGCTGGTGGGCGGCCAGACGCTGCTGACGGGCAAGCGGCAGACGAGCATGTTCTTTGGCGTGTCGTGGCACCAGCACCACGGCAGGTGGAACTCGCAGATCGCCGCCGTGGCCGGCATGGCCAAGCGCACCAACGTGTCACTCGGGTACCACATCGACGAGATCCAGGCGGCCAAGATCCGCGACGCCGGCGCCATCGTGCTCCAGGGCTCGTGAGTTGCCGCGGGTTGCGCCGAGCTGGGCGTGTCGGTCCTCTTTCGCGCAGGCGGGCCCGCCGCTGACCTGGCATGGCCTTGCTCTTTCGTGCGGATCGGCGCGCAGGGCGGCCAGGCTCAACTTCCCCGAGGTGTACGAGGGCCTCGACGCCGCGCAAGGTGCGGTGACGTTTTCGAGGGCGCAGGAGCGAAAAGCTCGAGGCGAGGTTGCGGCCCTGCAGAGCATCATGTTTTAGGCGTGGCGTGCGCGGGCTGCTCGTGCAGTGCGCGCGATCGCGGTGGAGACGCTGGGCGAGGCCAAGGTGCGGCGGCTCGAGGAGGTGCGCGCCGAGGCCGAGGCCGGCCAACAAGACGCCGACCCCGCGGTGAGCGACCTGCCTCGCACGCCGCGCGACCCCGCCTCCACGCTCGCACCCGCACGCGACCCCATCCCTTCTCCCCCCACGACCCTCCTCAGGTCCAGCTCGCCAGGTCCATCCAGGCGCTGCAGTCGGGCTCCACCAAGTCCACCCGCGCCAAGTCCGCCAAGTCCACCAAGTCGTCCAAGTCCACCCAGGCCACCAAGTCCAAGGCCACGGCAGCAACCACACCGGCGCAGCGCGGCAGGGCCCCGCACCACGGCAGCAGGGCACGCCAGAGCCACCTGCCGCCGTCGCCGTCGCCGCCGCCGTCCCAGCCGCCGCCGCAGCAGCCGCAGGAGCCCGTGTACTATGTGGTGATGATGGACCCTGCGCACGAGCAGCAGCAGCAGGGCGGGGAGATGCAGCTGGCGGCGGCGGGCAGGCAGCAGCAGTGGGCGCCGCAGGGCCAGGAGGAGGAGGAGTTGGACATGGACATGGAAC
>VFQP010002597.1_pt1 | contig 19838 bp, 19 predicted proteins | sample 3512351 | NCBI WGS metagenome assembly VFQP01 (sample SAMN10412372, study PRJNA504923) | tailings metagenome | isolation source: Relicate 1 Philex TSF1 revegetated site | place: Philippines: Tuba, Benguet | collected 2017-08-29
CCTCTTCCTCGGTCTGCACGATCGCGTCACCGGCCTCGACCTCGCCCAGCAGCACGTCGCAGGTGGACACCGGCACGATGCTCTTGTCGATGCCGCAGCCCATGGTGGCGTTGCCCTGGGAATCGAGGTCGACCAGCAGCACGCGCAGCGGCGTGCGCGCGAGGGCCGCGGCCAGGTTCACGGCCGTCGTCGTCTTTCCGCCGCCGCCCTTCTGGTTGGCGATGGCGATGATTCGGGCCATGGGCTCCGGGGGTCCGAGGAAGGAGGCCGGACGTCGCGACGACGGCCGGACCGGGGATTATGCCCCCTGCGGCGGCGTGCGTCCCACCACCACCAGATGGCGCTCGGCGTCCAGCCCGGGTACCCGCAAGGGGTGGATGTCGTGCACCGCCCAGCCCGGTGGCAGCGCGGCGATCTCGTCGTCGGGGCGCACGCCCTTCATCGCCAGCAGCCGGCCGTCGGCCGCGGGCAGGTGGCCGCCCGCGGCCAGGATGTCGGGCAGGGTGGCGAGCGCACGGGCCGTGATCGCGGCGAAGGCGCCGGGCCGGTCGACGGCCTCGATGCGCGATTCGGCGACCTCGGCATTGGCCAGCCTGAGCGTACGCACCGCCTCGCGCAGGAAACGCGCCTTCTTGCCGTTGGACTCCACCAGCGTGACCTCCAGCGCCGGCAGGGCGATCGCCAGCGGAATGCCCGGCAGGCCGGGGCCGGTGCCGAGGTCGGCCAGGGTCGGCAGGCCGGTGACATGCGGCACCATCGCCAGCGAATCGAGCAGATGGCGGGTGACCATCTCGCGCGGGTCGCGGATCGCGGTGAGGTTGTAGGTGCGGTTCCAGCGCGCCAGCAGGTCGAGGTAGGCGAGCAGCGGGCCGGCCAGCGTGGGCGCCAGGCCCAGCGCGTGCAGGCCTGCGTCGAGTTCGGCGCGGAGCGCGGGATCGTCGGACGGAATCATCCGCCTAGTCTACGGCCGCGCCGCACGGGTTCAGGCGCGCGGGCGCCAGGCGAGGGTGGCGAGGTAGTCGGGGCGGGGCGCGAACGCGTGCAGGGTCCAGTCGGCCGGTGCGCCGAGGGCGGGGTCGCAGGCGGTCAGCGTCCAGCCCTCGCCGCCGGCGCTGAATTCCAGTCGGTCCAGCCCGAACGACAGGCCATGGCCGTGGGCCTTGAGTACCGCTTCCTTGGCACACCACAGCCGTACGAACGCGGCCTCGGCGACGGCAGGCGCCATTCCCGCGAGCGCGGCGGCCTCACCCGGCGCGAAGAACCGCTGGGCCAGCGCCATGGCTTGGGGGCGCGGGCGCAGCCACTCGACATCGACGCCGACGCGCACGCCGTCGCCCAGCGCGACCAGCAGCAGCGCGCCGCTGTGGCTCCAGTTGATGTCGGGGCCGGCGGAACGGCCGTCGATCGTCAGCGCCGGACGGCCGCGCGCATCGCGCGTCAGGTCCAGCGCGGCGTCGGGGCGGTCGAGTTCGAGGGCCAGCCACGGGCGCACCAGCGCCTCGGCGGCCTGGCCGCGGTGATAGTCGCGCCAGGCGCAGCGCACCGGGCCGGTGCGCAGTCTGCTGTCTTCGCTGAACATTGCTCTTGGCATGCCACAGGGCGTCCAGCGTAAGCTAAAACGTCAAATTCGCGCCGGACGGTGCGGGGCAGCTTTCAGGCAGGAGCGGGAACCGGATGTCGGCAGTCGTTTGGGAACAGGGCCTCGCGGCATCGCCGGTGGGCGTGGCGGGGCGTTTGCCGATGGCGCGCGCGGACGCGGAGGCGGCGATCGCGTTCGGCCCGGACGGGACGGTCACACGGGCGATGTTCCTCGCCCACGTGCGCGGCGTGGCCGCACTGCTGCCGGACGCGCCGTTCGCGCTGAACCTCTGCGAGGACCGCTACCGGTTCCTGGTGGCGTTCTGCGCGGTCGCGCTGCGCGGCCAGACCACGCTGCTGCCGCCGGCGCGCACGCGCGGTGCGATCGACGACGTGCGCGCGCGTCATCCGCACAGCTACTGCATCGGCGATCGCGACCACTGCGGTTGTGACGGCATGGGCGACGCCGCCCACGCGCCCACCCCGCCGCATTACGTGCGCCTGCCCGATGTGCTGCCCGCACTCGACGGCGAGGCGGTGATGCTGGATGCCGGGGCGCTGGTGGCCATCGGCTTCACCTCCGGCAGCACCGGCGTGCCCGCCGCCAATCCCAAGACCTGGGGCAGCTTCCATGCGAGCACGCTGCAGAATCTCGCCGCGCTGGCCGACCTGCACGGCGACGCCACGCTGCCGGTGATCGCGACCGTGCCGCCGCAGCACATGTACGGCATGGAGATGTCGGTGCTGCTGCCGATGCTCGGCGATGTGGCCGTGCACGGCGCGCGTCCGTTCTTTCCCGGCGACATCGCCGCCGCGCTGCGTGATGCGCCGCGGCCGCCGCTGCTGGTGACCACACCGGTGCATCTGCGCACGCTGGTCGAATCGGACGTGGCCTTGCCTCCGCTCGCCGCGATCGCCACCGCCACCGCGCCGCTGCCGCAGGCACTGGCCGCCGAGGCCGAACGCCGTTTCGGCTGCGAGGTGCGCGAGCTGTTCGGCTCGACCGAGACCTGCATCGTCGCCCGCCGCCGCACCGCGCTCGATGTCGCCTGGACGCCGTTCGCCGGCGTGCGCCTGCAGCCGGTGCCCGACGGCACCCTGGTCAGCGCGCCGCATCTGCCCGAGCCGCGGATGCTGGCCGATCTGGTGGAACTGGAGGCCGACGGCCGTTTCGTGCTGCGCGGCCGTCAGGCCGACATGATCGAGATCGCCGGCAAGCGCGCATCCCTGGCCGATCTCACCCGGCGCCTGCTGGCGATCGACGGCGTGCGCGACGGCGTGGTCTGCCAGGTCGCCACGCCCGATGCCCAGGGCGTGCGCCGGATCGCCGCGGTAGTGGTCGCCGATGCCGCGCTCGACGACGCCGCGCTGCTCGACGCGCTGCGCGCGTCGGTCGATCCGGTCTTCCTGCCGCGGCGGCTGCGCCGGGTGTCCGCGCTGCCGCGCAACGAGACCGGCAAGCTGCCGCGTGCGGCGCTCGACGCGCTGCTCGCCGATCCGGTGGACCTCCCCGCCTGAACAGGCAACGCCGCGCTCACGCGCGCATCCGGATCATGCGCGGCGCGCGGGTATCGCGCTCAACACCGCAGGGGATTCGAAGATGGAACCGTCATCGCTCTGGCAGTGGCTCGTGTATCTCGTCGTCGGCGGCATCGCCGGCTGGCTGGCCAGCCTGCTGATGCGCACCGCGCACCGGCAGGGGATTCTGCTCAACATCGTCGTCGGCATCGTCGGCGGTTTCATCGGCGGCTGGCTGCTGCCGATGATCGGTCTGAGTGTCGGCGGCGGCTGGTTCGGCTTTCTCGTCACCGCCTTCATCGGGGCGGTGATCCTGCTGGCCATCGTCAACCTGTTCCGGCGCTGACGCCGCGCGCGTCACCCGGGCCCGGCGCGCCGGGCGCCACCGGTGCCCGGGCCCTGCGCTGGCGGCGGAAACCGCGCCGGCTCAGGCGCGCTGCAGGTGCACCCAGGCCGGCGCGTGGTCGCTGGGGCGTTCCCAGGTCCGCGGCTCGCGGTCGATGCCGGACGCCACCGCGCGTTCGCGCAGGGCATCGGACACCAGGGTCAGGTCGATGCGCAGGCCGAGGTCGCGGCGGAAGCCGGCCTGGCGATAGTCCCACCAGCTGAAGATGCCGCCGGCATCGCTGTGCAGGCGGAAGGCGTCGTGCAGGCCGAGGTCGAGCAGGCGCTGCAGCGCCAGACGCTCGGCAGCCGAGGTGAGGATGTGGCCGTCGTTCCAGATGGCCGGGTCGTGCACGTCGCGATCATCCGGCGCGATATTGAAATCGCCCAGCACCACCAGCTCCGGATGCGCGTCGCGCTCGCGTGCGACCCAGGCGGTCACCGCCTCCAGCCAGCGCAGTTTGTAGGCGTATTTCTCGGTGCCCACGTCCTGGCCGTTGACGACGTAGAGGTTGATCACGCGTACGCCGTCGACGGTGGCGGCGATCACCCGCTTCTGCGCGTCCTCGAACCCGGGAATGCCGATCTGCACGTCCTCGAGCGCGCGGTCCTTCGCGAGCAGCGCGACCCCGTTGTAGGTCTTCTGCCCGCCGAACACGCTGCGATAGCCGAGCGCGGCGAGCGCCGAATCGGGGAACTTCGCGTCCTCGAGCTTCGTCTCCTGGATGCCGACGACATCCGGCTGCGCATCGCGCAACCACTGCTGGAGATGCGGCAGGCGCACGTTGAGCGAATTGACGTTCCAGCTGGCGATCTTCATCGGCGCGGTCGGCGTTCCGGTGTGGCCGGCGATTGTACGCGGGCCGCTCACGACCTCGCCGGCGTCGGCATCCTGCGTGCACGGGCGGTGCGCGACGCTGTGCACCCACGCGAACCGAGCGACGTCCGATGCGATTCCCGATGATTCCGATGGCGGCGACCCTGCTGGCACTGGCGATGCCCGCAGCGGCGGCCCAGGCCAGCGAGACCGGCGCGCTGCTGGTCCGCAACGGCCACGTGCTGACGATGGATCCCGAGGTCGGCGATCTGCCGCGTGCCGACGTGCTGGTGCGGGATGGCCGCATCGTCGCGGTCGGGCCGGATCTCGACGCCGGCGATGCGCGCGTGATCGATGCCGAAGGCGCCTACGTGCTGCCCGGGTTCGTCGACACCCATTCGCATCTCTACACGACGACGATGCGCGGCCAGTTCCGCAATGCCGATGGCGAGTACTTCGACACGGCCGAGCGCCTGGCGCCCGCGATGATGCCGGACGACGTGCGCATCGCGATGCACGTCGGTGCGCTCGAACTGCTCGACGGCGGCATCACCACCACGGGCGATTTCTTCGACAACGTGCGCTCGCCGGCACACGGCGAGGCGGGCCTGCAGGCGCTGGACGCGGCCGGCATCCGCGCGGTGCTGTTCTACGGCGGGCCGGACAAGAGCACGCGGCATCCGATCGATGTCGCCCACCTGGCGCAGCTCGCGGCCACGCGCGGCGAGGACGCGCGCGTGCGCCTGGGCCTGGCCTGGCGCCTGCCGCGCGATCGCGATGACGACGCCAACTGGGCCATGCGCATGCACGAGCGCGACGCCGCCCGCGCGCTCGGCCTGCCGGTGCAGGTGCACGTTAGCGTGGAGCCGGGACCGATCTTCGACGCACTGATCGCGCGGAATCTGCTGGCGCCGGAGCTCAGCCTCGTCCACGCCACCGATGCGACGGCGGCGCAGCTGCAGGCACTGGAGAAGGCGGGCGGCGCGCTGTCGCTCACGCCGATCAGCGAGCACCGTGTGGGCTACGGCCCGACCCGCATCGATCATTTCGCCGGCGTACGCCGGCAGGGTCTCGGCATCGACGGCAATGCGCTGGCCGGCCGCGGCGACATGTTCGCGACCATGCGTCTCGCGGCGCTGACCTGGAGCGGTGAGGCGCGCGACGAGACCGTGGTCGATCCGCGCGCGCTGCTGGCGCTGGCGACCCGCCGCGGCGCCGATGCGCTGGGCCTGGGCGATGTCACCGGCACGCTGGTCCCCGGCAAGCGCGCCGACCTGCAGGTGATCGCCGCCGACACGCTGCAGATGGCCGGCTTCGGCGGCGGCGATCCGGCCGCGCTGCTGGTGTATTCGGCATCGCCCGCCGATGTGCGCACGGTCATCGTCGACGGCGTGGTGGTGAAACACGACGGGGCGCTCGTCGAGGCGGACCTGCCGCGGCTGCGCGAGGCGGCACGCCGGTCCGCGCAGGACCTGCTGCAGCGCGCACCGGCGCGCTGAGCGCGCGGCTCAGCGCACCATGCGGTCGATCAGCGAGGCGATGCGCGCATAGGGCGGGCGCAACCAGTCGGTGACCGCGATGCGTGGCTGCCACAGCACCGGCAGCGCCTTGGTCATCGCATCGAAGCCGGCACGCCCGTGATACGCCCCCATGCCGCTGGCGCCGACGCCGCCGAACGGCAGGCGGTTCGCGGCGAAGTGCAGCAGGGTGTCGTTGACGGTGACACCGCCGGCGACGGTCCTGGCCAGGATGGTTTCGACCTGGGGCCTGCTGCCGAAGGGGTACAGCGCGAGCGGCCGGTCGCGCGCGTTGACGAAGGCGATGGCCTCGTCGAGCGTGCGGTAGCCGATCACCGGCAGGATCGGGCCGAAGATCTCCTCGACCATCACCGCGGCGTCGTCGCCCGGATCGACCACCAGCGTCGGCGCAAACGCACGTGCACCGGCGACGTCGAGCAGCGGCAGTACGGTCAGCCCGCGCGCGCGCGCATCGTCGAGCAGGCCGCTCAGGCGCTGGAACTGCGCGTCGCTGACGATGTGGCTGTAGTCGGCGGCGCGGGCGGCCGCGTCGGCGTAGCGGTCGGCGACCTCGAAGCGCAGCGCTTCGAGCAGGGCGTCGCGGCGCGCCGCATCGACGAGGACGTAGTCCGGCGCGATGCAGGTCTGCCCGGCGTTGAACAGCTTGCCGGTGACCAGGCGCGCGGCGGCGCGATCGAGCGGGTGGCCGGGGCAGACGATCGCCGGTGACTTGCCGCCCAGCTCCAAGGTCAGCGGGGTGAGGTTGGGCGCGGCGGCGGCCATGACCTTGCGGCCCACCGCGGTGGAGCCGGTGAACACCAGATGGTCGAACGGCAGGCCGGCGAAGGCCGCGCCGACATCGGCATCGCCCAGCGCCACTGCCACCCGCTCGGGTGGAAACACCTCGGCCAGCAGCGAGGCCAGGAACGCGCTGGTGCGCGGGGTGTGTTCCGAGGGTTTGAGGTAGACGTGGTTGCCGGCCGCGATGGCGGTCGCCAGCGGAATCAGCGCGAGGTTGACCGGGTAGTTCCACGGCGCGATGACGCCGACCACGCCCAGCGGGACGGGACGCAGTTGCGCGCGCGCCGGCCACAGCCTCCAGCCCGGGGCCACGCGCCGCGGTCGCATCCAGCCGCGCAGCTTGCGCCGCAGATGGTCGATCTCGGTGAGCACGGTCATGCCGTCGGCGATCAGCGATTCCTGGCGCGAGCGGTGGCCGAAATCCGCGGCGATTGCGTCGGCCATTTCGTCGAGGCGCCGGCGCAGCGCATCGCGCAGGCGGGCGAGATCGTCGCGGCGTTGTGCGGCGTCGGGGCGACGGGCCTGCCAGGCGGCGCGCAGGCGGTCGAGGGTCGGATGCAGGCTCGCGACCGGTGTCGGGGCGGGACGGGGCGTCATGGCGGCAGTCTAGGGACTGGCCGCGTCGTCGGATCGTCGCGCCCGCAGGGTCGTATGCGGCCCGGCACGTGCGGGGCCGGCGTCCGCAGGTGCGCCGACGCGCCGCGGCGGCCGCGTCGGTCCGCCGGCCGCGGGCACGCGGCGGGGGCGTCGGGGCATACTGGTGCGATGAATGTCAGACCTTATCGGGATACCGCGCCGCAGCTCGGCGCGCGCGTCTACATCGATCCGGCCGCGACCGTCATTGGTGACGTCATGCTCGGCGACGACGTCTCGGTGTGGCCGGCGACGGTGATCCGCGGCGACGTCAACCACGTGCGCATCGGCGCGCGGACCAGCGTGCAGGACGGCAGCGTGATCCACGTCAGCCATGCCGGGCCACACGCGAAGCTCGGCGGGTTCGCCACCCTCGTCGGTGCCGACGTCACCATCGGGCACAAGGCCATTCTCCATGCGTGCACGATCGAGGACGCGGTGCTCGTGGGCATGGGCGCGATCGTGCTCGACGGCGTGGTCGTGCGCCGCCACGCGATGATCGGCGCCGGCGCGGTGGTGCCGCCCGGCCGCGAGGTCGGCGAAGGCGAGCTGTGGGTCGGCAGTCCGGCGCGCTGCGTGCGCCGGCTCACCGATGCGCAGATCGAGGGCCTGCATTACAGCGCCGGGCATTATGTGCGGCTCAAGGACGCCTATCTGGCCGCATCCGGCGGCTGACGACGGCACGGGAATGCAGGGCATGCGGACAGACGGGGGCGGGCGGACGGACGCGGCATCGGGCGCAGCGGGGCACGCGCGCTGATGCTCGACACCGTGCGCGAGGTGCACACGCCCGAGGGCGTGGCCCTGCGGCTGCCGGCGGCCGGGCCGGTGCCGCGCGCCGTGGCCTGGCTGATCGACCTGGCCATCCGCGGTGCGCTGCTGATGGTGGTGTCGATCGTGCTCGGATTGCTCGGCACCTTCGGCGCCGGCCTCTACATGATGGTGCTGTTCCTAATCTTCTGGGGCTATCCGGTCGCCTTCGAGGCGCTCTACGGCGGCCAGACGCCGGGCAAGCGCGCGCTGTCGCTGCGCGTGGTGTCCGCCGACGGCGCGCCGATCGGCTGGATGGCGAGTTTCGTCCGCAACCTGATGCGCACCGTCGACATGCTGCCGCTGGCCTACGGCGCCGGCCTGGTGACCAGCCTGGCCGATCCGTGGAGCCGGCGTCTGGGCGACATGGTCGCCGGCACCCTGGTGATCCACGCGCCGCGCGAGCGACTTGCGCTGCAGACGCTGCCGGTCGCGCCGCTGGCGCCGGCGGTGGCCCTGCAGACGGACGAACAGCGCGCGGTGATCGCATTCGCCGAGCGTGCGCACCGGCTGAGCGAGCCGCGCCAGCGCGAACTCGCCGACATCGTCGCGCCGGTGAGCGGCGCCCACGGCGAGCGCGGGGTCATGCGCCTGCTCGGCATCGCCAACTGGCTGCTGGGGCGTCGCCCGTGAGGCAGGACCGGTTCATCGCCCGCTACGCCGACGAGTGGGCGGCGTTCGAGCGCTGGCTCGATGCACGCGAGGCCAGTCCGCGCCGCGCGCGTGCCAGCCGGCCGGGCTGGGACGGGCTGGCGGACGAGGACGTGCCCTCGCGCTACCGGCGCCTGTGCCAGCAGCTCGCGCTGGCCCGCCGGCGCGGCTACAGCCCGCAGGTGACCGAACGGCTGCAGGCGCTGATGCAGCGCGGCCACAATCTGCTCTACCGCCCGCCGCCGGCGCCGTGGCGCGGCGCCCTGGCGTTCCTGCTCGCGGATTTTCCGCGCCTGGTGCGTGCCCAGCGCGGCTGCCTGTGGGCGTCGCTGATCCTGTTCGCGCTGCCGATGGCGCTGCTGTTCGTGCTGGTGCAGCACTGGCCGGAACTGGCCTACAGCGTGCTGTCGCCGGCGCAGCTGGCCGAAATGGAAGCGATGTACGACCCGGGCAATACCGGGCCGGCGTTCGCGCGCGACGGCCGGACGGACATGCAGATGTTCGGCTACTACATCTGGAACAACGTCAGCATCGGTTTCCGCACCTTCGCCAGCGGCCTGCTCGCCGGCGTCGGCACGATCTTCGTGCTGCTGTTCAACGGCACCTTCTTCGGCGTGATCGCCGGGCACCTGCAGGCGATCGGCCACGGCGGTCCGTTCTGGCGCTTCGTCGTCGGCCATTCGGCGCCCGAGCTCACCGCCATCGTCATCGCCGGTGCCGGCGGCCTGCGCCTGGGCCTGGCCCTGATCGCGCCGGGCCGCCTGCGCCGGGTGGACGCGCTGGTGCAGGCCGGGCGCGACGGCGGCCGGCTGTGCATCGGGATCCTGGCGATGCTGGTGTTCGCCGCGTTCGTCGAGGCGTTCTGGTCGTCGTCGACGTCGATCCCGGATCCGCTGCGCTTCGGCGTCGGCGGCGGCCTGTGGCTGCTGGTGCTGCTGTGGCTGTGGCGCGGCGGACGGGGGCGCGGTCATGCGGGTTGAGACCGTGCAGGTGGCGCTGCGCCCGCGCTCGGCGTGGGAGGCGATGGAACTCGGCAACGCGCTGGTGCGCCGGCACGCCGGCACGATCTGGCGCGCCTGGCTGCTGTGCTCGCTGCCGGTGTTCGCGCTGGTCCATGCCTTGGGCTGGTGGTTCGACCAGATGGGACTGGCCGCGCTGCTGATGTGGTGGTTGCTGCCGGTCTTCGACCGTGTGCCGCTGTACGTGCTGTCGCGCGCGGTGTTCGGCGCGGCGCCCACCCTGGGGCAGACGCTCGCCGCGCAGCGGCGCTGGGGCTGGCGCGCGGTGGCGGGCTACGTCGGCTGGCGCCGGTTCAGCCCGTGGCGGGCGGTGTCGCTGCCGGTCGCCTTGCTGGAAGGCGTCCAAGGGACGGCGCTGACGCAGCGCCGGCGCCTGATGGTCGACGGCGTCGGCGGGCACACGCTGCTGCTGACCGCCATCGGTCACCTGTTCGTGCTGACCCTGATCGGGTCGCAGGTCGCCTTGCTGCTGCTGTTCGTGCCGACGGAACTGCTGTCGGAATCGGCCCGCGCGATGTGGGCCCTGGTCACCGAGCAGCCGCCGCGCTGGGTGCAACTGCTCGGCAATCTCGGGATCTGGCTGGCCCTCGGCCTGATCGCACCGTTCCAGGTGGGCGCCGGATTCGGCCTGTACCTCAACCGGCGCACGCAGCTGGAAGCCTGGGATCTGGAGATCGCCTTCCGTCGCCTGCGTGCGCGCCTGGCGCCGGGTGTCGCGTCGCTGGCCGCGGCCTCGCTCGCGTGCCTGCTGGTGTTCGCGCCGGGCGCGCGTGCCCAGGACGCGACGCCAGGCGCCGAGGCGACGCCGACCCTGCCCGCCGTGTTCGGAGCGCCGGTCGACGACCCGGCCTTCGAACGCGCCGTCGCCGAGGCCTATACCGACCCGCTGCTCGACAGCAGCCGCACCCAGGTGCGCTGGCAGCGCAAGGACCGCGCCGCATCCAAGGCGGCGTCGCGCCAGCTGCCAGCGGGCATCTTCGGTGTCCTGACCCGCATGCTCGCATTCGTCGCCGAGTTCGGACTGTGGATCGTGCTCGGTCTGCTGGTGCTCGCGCTGGTGCTCACCGCACGGCGCTGGTGGCCGTGGATGCGCGGCGTCGCCGTGCGTGCGCCGGGCGAGCACGCGATCACCGTGGGCCCGGCGCCACCGCTTCCGGAACCGCTGCCCGATGCCCTGCTCGAGGCGGTGCGCGCGCTGTGGGCCGCCGGTGAGCGCCGGCGTGCACTCGCATTGCTGTATCGCGCCAGCGTGGCGGTGATGGCGCAGCGCGCCGGGGTCACGCTGGTGCCGGGGGCCACCGAGGCCGAGTGCCTGCGCGCGTCGCGGCGGATGCCCGAGGCCGACGATCGCGGCGCGTTCGCCGAGATGGTGCGGGTGTGGCAGCGCGCCGCCTACGGCCAGCGCCTGCCCGACGATGCCGCGTTCGACGCGCTGCTCGACACCCTGGCACCGCGCTTCGGCTGGGTGCGCTGATGGGCTGGCCGGCGCGTATCGGATTGGCCGTGTTGGCGGCGCTCGTGCTCGGGCTGGGCGTGGCGTGGTTCCTGCACACCCACGAACGTGTGGAGGAGACCACCCCGCTGCCCCCGCGCGGCGAGGCGGCCTACAACCCGCTCTACGCGTTGCGCGAATCGCTGCGCGCGGCAGGGGTGCCGGCGGAGTCGAGGCGGCGGCTCGATGGCGAGCGCGTGCTCGGGCCGCGCGACACGGTGCTGATGATCGGCGATCCGGGCACCGCATCGCCGGGCGAGGTGCAGCGCCTGCTCGACTGGGTGGAGGCGGGCGGCCATCTGCTGGTGCGCACGCCGCCGTGGACGCGGCGCGTGCGCGAGGCGCGAAGCTGGGGCCTGCTCGAACGCCTGGGCGTGCATCCGCTCGGCGCCCCCGGACAGTGCGCGTCCCTGCACATCGAAGGCCAGCCCGCGCATGTCGAATTCTGCCGTGGCCAACGCTTCGAGCTGCCCGGGCGCACACCGGAACTGGTCTGGCGCGCGGCGGTGCCGGCGCCGCGTGCCGGACGCGGGCGCGACGCCGCGAACGACGCCGTCGACCCGCAGATGCAGGCGATCATGGAGCGCCTCGAACAGCAGCGTCGCGCGACCGACCAGAGCCTGGTGTACGCGCGACTGGTGCACGGCGCCGGCCGGGTCGACGTGCTGGCCGACTTCGATTTCCTCGAGAACGCCTCGCTGCGTGAAGTGCCGCACCAGATGCTCGCCCGGCAGATCCTCGCGCCCAACTGGGGCCACGGCACGATGCACCTGGTCTACGCGGCGCGGGTGCCGCCGCTGTGGTGGCTGCTGCTGACGCGTGGCTGGATGGCCTGGGGCCCGCTGCTGCTGGCACTCGCCGCCTGGCTGTGGATGCGCACCCAGCGTTTCGGGCCCCTGCTGCCGTCGCCGGCGCTGGCGCGGCGCGCGCTGCTCGAACACGTCCGCGCCAGCGGCGAGCACCTCGTGCGCTACGGCCGCGCGCCGCTGCTCCACGACGCGGTGCGCGCCGCGTTCTACGACCGGCTGCGCCGACGCGATCCGCTGGCCGCGGCGCTCGAAGGCGAGGCCGGGATCGAAGCCATCGCCGCACGCACCGGCCTGCCGCCGCGCGAGGTGCGCCAGGCGCTGCAAGCCCCGACACCCGATGACGCCGCGGCCTTCCGCCAGCGCGTCGCCCGACTGATCCAGATGAGACGCCGACTATGACGACCTTGCCCGTCCCCCCGACCGCCCCGCTCACCGGCGACGCCCTGGCCGCGCGCGTCGCCGCCGTCCGCGATGAAGTGTCCAAGGCCTTCATCGGCCAGCCCGAGGTGCTCGACCAGATCCTGGTCGCGCTGCTGGCCGGCGGCCACGTGCTGATCGAGGGCGTGCCCGGCCTCGGCAAGACGCTGCTGGTGCGCGCGCTGTCGGCGGTACTCGGCTGCAACTTCGCGCGCGTGCAGTTCACGCCCGACCTGATGCCCAGCGACGTCAGCGGCCACGCGGTGTGGGACACCAAGAGCGAAACCTTCGTGGTCCGCCGCGGCCCGATCTTCACCAACCTGCTGCTGGCCGACGAGATCAACCGCGCGCCGGCCAAGACCCAGTCGGCCCTGCTGGAAGCGATGCAGGAACAGCAGGTCACCGTGGAAGGCCACAGCTTCGAACTGCCGCCGCCGTTCATGACGCTCGCCACGCAGAACCCGGTGGAGCAGGAGGGCACGTACCCGCTGCCCGAAGCGCAGCTCGACCGGTTCCTGCTCAAGGTGCTGATCGACTACCCCGCGCACGCCGACGAGGTGGCGATGGTCACGGCGATCAGCAGCGGCAAGGTCGCGGCCGACTTCGATCTCTCGCAACTGCAGACCGTGCTGCAGCCCGGCGAGATCGTCGCCCTGCAGCAGGGCACCGCCGTGACCGTGGTCGATGCGGCGGTGATCGACTACGCGGTGCGCATCGTCGCGGCGACCCGCAAGTGGCCCGGCATCGCGCTCGGCGCGGGCCCGCGCGGCAGTCTGGCGCTGGTGCGCGCGGCGCGCGCGCAGGCGGTGCTGGCGGGCCGCGACTTCGTCACCCCGGACGACATCCGCGAGATCGCGCGCCCGGCGCTGCGCCACCGGATCGCACTGGCGCCGGAACTGCAGATCGAAGGGCAGGATGCCGATCAGGTGCTGCACGCCCTGCTCGCCAAGGTGGATGCGCCGCGCACGTGACCGCGGTCCTGACCTTCCCGGGAGTGCCGCGGTGAGGCCGACGACGGTCCTGGTCGTGCTGCTGGCCGTCTGGGGCCTCGCGGGCGTCGCCGGTTCGCTGTGGCCGGCGGCGGTGCTGCCCTGGCAGGTGTTCGGCACGACGCTGCTGGTGTTGTCGGTCGGTGACCTGCTGGTGCTGGTGCGGCGCCCGACGCCCGACGTGGTGCGGGTGACGGCGGATGCCTGGCCGATCGGCGTCGCGCGCGACGTCACGCTGCGCGTCGAGGGCCCGCGCCGGCAAGTGCTCGACATCCACGATCTGCACCCGCCCGCCTGGCGCTGCGAAGGCCTGCCGCGCCGTCTGCGCCTGACCGCGGGCACGGTCAGCGAATTCGCCTACCGCCTGCGCCCCACGCAGCGTGGCGAGGCCCGCTTCGACGGCGTGCAGCTGCGCCTGCGCTCGCCGCTCGGCCTGTGGCGGCAGACGCGCCTGGCCGGCGTCGCGCGGCCGGTGCGGGTGTTTCCGAACTTCGCGCCGCTGACCCGGCTCGCGCTGCTGGGCGCGGACCGGGCCTCGCGGCTGGTCGGCGCGCACATCAAGCGCCGGCGCGGCGAGGGCACGGACTTCCACCAGATGCGCGAGTACCGCGTCGGCGACAGCCTGCGCCAGATCGACTGGAAGGCCAGCTCCCGCGCACGCAAGCTGATCTCGCGCGAGTACCAGGACGAGAAGAACCAGCAGCTGGTGGTCGTGCTCGACACCGGCCGGCGCATGCTCGCCCAGGAGGCCGCGTCCACCGATGGCGACCATCTGCTGTCGCATTTCGACCATGCGCTCGACGCGGCGCTGGTCGTGTCCTATCTGGCCCTGCGCCAGGGCGATGCGGTGGGCCTGTTCGCGACCGGTGGCGACGCGCGCTGGATGGCGCCGCAGCGGGGCATGGGCGCGATCGACACCCTGCTGCGCGTGAGCTACGACCTGCAGCCACAGCCCGTCGCCACCGATTACCTGGCCGCGGCCACCGAGCTGTCGCTGCGCCAGCGCCGTCGCGGGCTGCTGATGCTGGTGACCAACCTGCGCGACGAGGACATCGAAGACGTGCTGGCCGCGGTGCGCCTGCTGCAGCGCCGGCACCTGGTGGTCGTGGCGTCGCTGCGCGAACGCGCGCTCGACGTGGTGCTCGACACCGAGGTGCAGGACCACGACGACGCCGTGCGCGCCGGCGCCACCGCACGGTATCTCGCCCAGCGCCACGCGGCGCACGATGCGCTGCGCAACCACGGCGTGGCCGTGCTCGACGTCACCGGCGAGGCCTTGCCGGCCGCGCTGGTCGACCGGTATCTGGCGGTCAAACGCGAAGGCCGCCTCTAGCGGCGGCCCCGGCCACGCGCGCCCGTCGCGCGGCGACCCCGTCGATCAGGCGCCGACGCGTGTCCGCACCCGGGCGAGATCGCGCACCGGCCGCACCTCGATGCTGCCGGTGCTCGCCCACGGGAATTCGCGCGCGATGCGCAGGGCGTCTTCCTCGCTGTCGGCCTCGATCAGGTTGAAGCCCGCCAGCATCTCCTTGGTTTCCGAGAACGGACCGTCGGTGACCTGGGTGCGGCCGCCGCGCGTGCGCAGCGTGCGTGCCGTCGCGGCGGGTTCGAGCTGGCGCGAGTCGAGCAGGGTGCCCGCGGCCTGCAGCGCGTCGGCGTGCTGCAGGCAGCCGCGCATCATCGTGTCGAATTCACCATCGGCGAGTTCGCCCAGCAGTGCATCGTCGGTGTAGATCAGAAGCAGGTACTGCACGGGCGCGGCCTCCGGCTCAGGCGTCGAGATGGAAATAGGGCTCGACGGTGCCGCGCAGCTTGACGGTCAGCGGCTGGCCGCGACGGTCGAGCGCGCGCCCCGCGGCGACCCGGATCCAGCCCTCGCTGACGCAGTATTCCTCGACATCGCGACGCTCGTCGCCGTTGAAGCGGATGCCGATGCCCCGGTTCATGGCGGCCTCGTCGTAGTGCGGGCTGCGCGGATCGTTGGACAGGCGGTCGGGCGGGGTGTCGGACATGGTCTGGAATTCGTCGGGCGGGAACGCGCGCAGGATACCGCCGCCGCGCGCCGGCTTCATCCCGGGGTGCAGGACGCGCCGCGTCGCCGCAGACGGCGCGCGCCGCGCACCGGGCTCACGGCGCCTCGCCGCGCCCCTGGCGACGTGCGTTGGCGATCACGGCACGCACCTGCTCGCGATCGTGATGACGCGAGATCGCCACCGCTCCCAGCGCGACCGCGCGCGCGCGCATGGCCGAGGTGACGTCGTAATGCGCGCCGCTGGCGCGGTCCTGGAACGCGCGACGCGGAATTCCCAGCAATGCGGCGAAGGCGTGCAGTTCGTCCAGGGTGTCGGCCATCAGGTGCGCCCAGCGCTCGCCCCGCCAGGGATGGACCGCATCGTCGACGTAGACGGCCATGTGAACACGTCTGCACATCGGCGTCATCGCCGGTGGCCGATCATAGCCGGCGCACGTCCCGCACGTGCCTGGCGATCGCGCCCGGCGTCCCTCGCCTCCCAATTCCATCGCGCCCCCCAAGCGTGCGACGTCGGTCGCGCGAGGGCTGCGTCGTGTCGCGGGACCGGGAGCGCGACCCCGGCGCTGTCGCCGCCGCCCAGGGGCGCGTGGCCGCGCGGCCTTCGCTGCGACGGACGGACCGCGCAATCAGGACTCACGCAGCAAGGAGATCGAAGTTTGTCGACAACACGCGCATTCAAGGCATGGGCCTGCGCCGGCCTGTTGGGGCTGGCGCCCGTGGCCTGGGCACAGTCGGACACGGACGCCGGGGAGGCGCCCGCGTTCGAGCTCGGTGGCGCCGTCCGCTTCAATTACGGTTGGCTCGACTACGGCCCGAGCAGTGGACCGGAGCTCGAACTGCTGCGCTTGGATGCGCGCGGCACCGCGGGTCCGGCGTTCTTCTCGCTGCAGTACCGCTGGTACGACGGTTTCGACGCCGTGCACCACGCCTATGCCGGCTGGACGCTCGAAGACGGCCGGGACGGACCCGCCTCCGACATCCGTGCCGGCGTCCAGCAGGTGCCGTTCGGGTTGTTGCCCACGGCGTCGCACAGTTTCTGGTTCGGCTCGGGTTACTACCTCGGCATCGAGGACGATTACGACCTCGGCGTGGTGTGGCAGCGCCAGTCCGGCGCGCACCAGTGGCACGCGGGTGCGTTCGCCGGCGACGAGTACGGCACGGGCGCGAATTTCGACCGCTATTCGTTCGACGTGGCGACCACCGAGGATCTGCCGTACCGCGAACGCGAGCGCGGCCTCGTGCGCTACGAGCACAGCAGCGAGGCGAACGGCTGGGAAACGACCTGGGGCGCGTCGGCCTTCGCCGGCCGCATCGAGAACCGCATCGACGGTCGCAAGCACGACCACACCGGCGCCGCGGTGCACGGCCAATGGGTGCGCGGGCCGCTGACACTGCAGGCGCAGTGGGCGCGCTATCGCTACGACACACCGGAGCCGCGCATCGCGATGTCGGCCTTCATGTTCCCGTTCGAGATCGCCGCCGAAGCCGACGTGCCTACGTTCAACGTCGCGTATGCGGTGCCGCGCACCGGCTGGTTCGACAGCATCACCTGCTACAACAACGCCAGCGCGACCTTGCCCACGGGCCGCGATCCGGGCCTGCGTGAGTCGATCCAGAACGTCACCGGCTGCAGTTTCGGCAGGGGGCCGATGCTGACCTACGTCGACTGGATTGCCGGCAAGAACATGTGGTTCGCCGGCGGCCCCGGCATCGGCGTGCGTGATCCGGCCAACGACGGCTGGCATTCGCGGCTCAACATCAACGTCGGCTTCTATTTCTGACCGTCGCCGGTGTCCGTTCCGGCCCGGCGACCGACCTGTTTCACCCCGGCTCCCGTCACGACGGCGCAGCCTGCACGGGCGCTGCCCGTCGCGTTCCACAAGGAAATGGCATGAACGATCCCCTTCCGCGCGCAGGCGCAGCCCCCGAACCACCGGCCGCACCCGAGGCCTGGCACGCGCGCATCCTCGGCCCGGTGTTCTATCCGTCCGCGGTGATCATCCTGTTACTGGTCACGCTGTCGTTCTTCGCGCCCGAGGCAACGGAGACCGCATTCAACTCGGCCAAGGCCTGGGTGGCCGAGGATGCCGGCTGGTTCACGATCCTGGCGGTCGCCGGTTTCCTGGTCTTCATCGTGGGCATGGCGGTCAGTGGCTTCGGCCGGCTCAAGCTCGGCCCCGATCACAGCACGCCCGACTACAGCTACGGTACGTGGTTCGCGATGCTGTTCGCGGCCGGCATGGGCATCGGCCTGATGTTCTTCGGCGTGGCCGAGCCGATCATGCATTTCGCCGATCCGCCGGTGGGCGATGCGCAGACGATCGCGGCGGCGCGCCAGGCGATGCGCATCACCTTCTTCCACTGGGGCATCCACGCCTGGGCGATCTATGCCGTGGTCGCGCTGTCGCTGGCGTATTTCGCCTACCGGCACGGCCTGCCGCTGCGCATCCGCTCGTCGCTGTATCCGTTGATCGGCGATCGCATCCACGGACCGATCGGCCACGCGGTCGACACGTTCGCGGTGCTCGGCACGATCTTCGGCCTGGCGACCTCGCTCGGCCTCGGCGTGATCCAGATCAACTCGGGCCTGAACTATCTGTTCGGTGTGGCCGTGAGCACCAATGTCCAGGTCGCATTGATCGCCGGCATCATCCTGGTGGCCACCGGCTCGGTGTTCACGGGCCTCGATCGGGGCGTGCGCCGGCTGTCCGAGTTCAACATGATCATGTCGGTGGCCCTGCTGGCCTTCGTGCTGGTGATGGGCCCCACCGTGTACCTGCTGCAGGCCTTCGTGCAGAACACCGGCATGTACATCTCGAACGTGTTCGCGATGACGTTCAACCTGTACGCCTACGACCAGCGGGCCAGCTGGCTGGGCGGCTGGACGCTGTTCTACTGGGGCTGGTGGATCGCCTGGTCGCCGTTCGTGGGCATGTTCATCGCGCGCATCTCGCGCGGCCGCACGATCCGCGAGTTCGTCGTCGGCGTGCTGCTGGTGCCGCTGGGCTTCACCTTCCTGTGGATGACGATCTACGGCAACAGTGCGCTGTACCAGGTGATGGTGGAGGGCGCGACGCAACTGGTCACCGCGGTCGAGGCGGACAGTTCGGTGGCGATCTTCCAGTTTCTCGAGGATTACCCGCTGGCGATGCTGACCTCGGCGGTGGCGACCTTGCTGGTGGTGATCTTCTTCATCACCTCCGCCGACTCGGGTGCACTGGTGATCGACATGCTCTCGTCGAAAGGCGAGGAGGAATCCCCGGTCTGGCAGCGGATCTTCTGGGCGCTGCTGGTGGGTGCGATCGCGATCGCGCTGCTGATCGCAGGCGGTTTGAGTGCGTTGCAGGCCGGCACCATCGCCAGCGCCTTGCCGTTCACCCTAGTCATGATCCTGATGTGCTGGGGCATGGTGCGCGCGATGCGCCTGGAACTGGTGAAGCGCAGCAGCATGCGCGAGGCACGGATCGCGCCGGTCGGTCTGGGCGGCGGCGGGGACTGGAAACTGCGCCTGCGCGCGCTTGCGCACAACCCCACCCACAAGGAAGTGCTGACTTTCCTGTCGGGCCAGGTGCAACCGGCCTTCGAGGACGTGGCGACGGAGCTTCGCAAGCAGAATCTCGAGGTGCGGGTCGAGCAGGGCGAGGACGGCCGCGTGTGGCTCGAGGTGGGGCACGGCGAGGAAATGGATTTCTTCTACTCGGTCCGGCCGACGCCCTACGCGCCGCCGACCTTCATGCTCGAGGATCCGCGTCGCCGGCGCCGCGACGACGACACGTTCTATCGGGCCGAGGTGCATCTGCGCGAAGGCGGGCAGGACTACGACGTCATGGGCTGGCGGAGGGACGAGCTGATCCACGACGTGCTCGACCAGTACCAGCGGCATATGCACTTCCTCAGCGTGGTGCGCTGATGGTGCTCGGCGCCCGTGCGGGGGCGGCGGGGCTGTGGTCGGCGTGGTGAACGCACACCTCGCTTGATCCGACCGGAAAAGGCCGCGTGTGCGCACGTGGCCTTTTTTTGTGCATTGATGGGGTGGCGGTGCATCGGCGCTGACTTCGCCGTTGCCGTTGGCTTTGCCTTTGCCTTTGTCTTTGTCTTTGTCTTTGCCGTTCGCTTTGGCTTGAAGCTTTTGACGTTCGAGCCGTAAAGCGAGCCGAGCACCGGAGCCTGGCGTGGCCGAAGAGCAGCCCATGTCTGAGCGAAGCGAGTTTGGGCTGCGGAACCGTAAAGGTCCCAATGTGCCGCGTCAGGCGAGGAGCGCAGGGGACCGATGCGGCTTCATCGCATCGGCGAGTGTCCGGCGATGGCGGTTTTGCTTACTTTTGACAAGACAAAAGTAAGCCGCGCGAACAGCGCGGAAGCTCTGTTCTT
>VFQP010002598.1_pt1 | contig 19835 bp, 30 predicted proteins | sample 3512351 | NCBI WGS metagenome assembly VFQP01 (sample SAMN10412372, study PRJNA504923) | tailings metagenome | isolation source: Relicate 1 Philex TSF1 revegetated site | place: Philippines: Tuba, Benguet | collected 2017-08-29
ACCTTTTGCAGCTCGGTCTTGATGAGCATGACGCTCTGCTGGCACCCCCACTCGTACGACAGCATCACGTGAGGCACCGCCGCCACAGTCGCCGCCGCCTGCTGCAGCTGCTGCGCCGCGCCCCCCGCCGCCGCCTCTGTTGCCGAGGCGGCTGCGGCGTCCCCAGCACTGGCGCCGCCAGAGGAGGCGGCAGCCCCTGCGCCGCTGCCGCTTCCGGGCACCCGCCCGTCGTGCAAGCTGCGCACGTCCTCCTCCAGACCTGCGCTTGTGGGGAGCAAGCAGTTAGAGCGGCGCGCGGCGGTGTTGTCGCCACCTCTGAGCTCTACCCTCCACCCCCGCGTTTCCCTCCGCCCCGCCACCAAACTCACCCAGCGTCCAGAGCGCGCCCTTGGCCGCCTCCTTGGTGCGCGCGTTCTCCGTGGTGAGCAGCGTGGCGCGGATGGCGTCCACCAGCCCGGGCGCGGCCACGATGGCCTGCTTGCCGGCGTCGCTAAAGGCCAGGTTCCACAGCGCGCTCAGCGCGAACCGGTGCGCCGTCTCGTTGCTGTGGTGCCGCCCGCGCAGCACCTTGCTCAGGATCAGGACGCCCCGGTGCGAGGTGATGAGCTCCTGCGCATTGTTTTGTAAGGCGGGCGGCAATGCGCAGGGTGATGATGCGCAGCTGAGCCACACCTGCACCGTACCTCGGGGACAGCCTCCACACCTTGTTGCGGTCGTTGACGCTGAGGCTGGCCAGGCCCTGGCACAGCTTCCACACGGTCCAGAAAGTGCCGTACTTCATGCTGCCCACGCACGCCGCGTCCAGCACCTGAAGAAACAGGTCCGCATGACGTATATCAGAGAGAGAGAGCGTCAGACTCGGCGCGCAGGGGCCCTGCGGCGGCTGCGCGCTGCCCCCACGCAAAAACACAACGCAGAGAAAAGCAGCGCGTGCCTGCAGCATGTCGACCACCAGGTCCTCGCTCAGCTGCAGCTTGGGGTTGCCCTCCTCGTGCCCCACCAAGCACGCCACGCCCACCGCCGCGTTGATGCGCGACGCCGGGTCCTGCAGCGGCCGTTTCGGTGGTGACACCCAGGAGCGTATCTCATGGTCAGCGCAGCACCCACAAACAGCGCCAGCCCCGTCAGAGCCCAATGATCAGCCCGCCTAGCTGCCGCCACCCATCATCACCTTTTCCTTGTGTATCACATCGACCAGCGCGTCCACCGCGCCGGCGTTGATGAGCAGCGCGTGGTTCTTGGGGTTGTGCGACAGGTTGCGCAGCACCGCCGCCGCGCGCGTCTGCAGCGTCGCCTGCCGCTGGCCCACCTGCGCATGGACCCAGTGCACCGCCTTGCGAAGGGGCCAGCCATGGTGCGCGGGTGGGGCGCCAGGACACCCGCGTCATCCACCAACAGCATAACTCACGCTGGTCCTGGTCCTGCAGAGCGCCACCAGCTGCGGCACCAGGCCCAGCGCCATGACGCGCTGGTGCGTGGCCTCGCAGAACGCCACCAGGCCCGTCAGCAGGAAGCACATGGCGCTCTGCAGCTCCATGTCCTGGGAGGCGTCCGACGTCAGCGTCTGGGCAATGGTCTCCACTGCGCAGTGGGGAGGAGGAGCGCCACGGAAGAGCAGCGGCGCCGCTCGCTCAGGGGTGAGCACCACGATCGTCTGCAGCCCAGCGCGCCCCGCCTGTTCTCCGCCACCCCTCGCCTAGGCCTCACCGATGCCTGCGGCCGCGACCTGCTTGCACGTGACGTTGTTTCGGTAGCACAGGATCTGCAGCGCCTCGAACGCAATGGCGTGCCCCTGCTGCCCCAGTGTCACGAGCGGCGGCACCACGCCCGCGCCCACCAGCGAGGCCTGCAGCGCCCGCAGCCCCTTGTGCTTGGTGTTCACTGCGAATGCGCGCGCGCAGGGGCGTGTGTTGGTGCTCCAGCCTGTCCACCGCTTTACGACCGAGCGCGGTCAAGATGCGGTCAACGCTTGCCCCGGTGGCACGCACCTGCGGCCGAGACGAGCTCTCGGATGGCCTCCGCAGCAGCCACAGCGCGCTCCCGGAGCTCCGGCGTGCCCTGGCCGTAGGCCGCGAGCGCGCTGATGTGCTCGCTCAGCCGCTGCACGGCAAACTCGTCATCAATCTCTGGAGGGCCAGAGCCCGAGGAGCCTGAGGAGCCCGCCGCGGCAGGCTCTGCGAGCTCCTGCTGAATGGACGGTGCCGCCACCGCCACCGCCGCGAGCTGCTGCTGCTGCTGCTGCTGGTTCGGCTGCTCCCTCCCCGACTGATGCAATTGCACGGGCAGGACCATGAGCGCCTGGAGACGGCGCAGCAGCGGCTCCAGGCGCCTGCTGAGGAGTGATTGCCACTGTTCCGCCTGGCCTGGGCCCCCGAAGGCGCTCGCGGGCCGCAGCCGCTGGACCCGCGAGGAGCAGTCCTCTCTCGAGCGGCGGCACCTCGCGCTCGCCGCCGCCGAGCTCCGCTGATGAGACGGGGGCGCCGCAGAGACGTGCCAGTGGTTCGGCTCGGCGAAAATGAGGGCGCTCCTACGCGCTGGCGCTCCAGCGCTGCCGCGCCTGAGCGCCCTCATTTCAGCAGCGCTCCGCGCTCCCTCCGCTTCGCGCGCGCGCACGCGCACGGAGAGGAGTTGTATCAGGCTGTATCGCTCCTAGCGTGTGCAGCGTTCTTTGTGGTCGTGCATGCAGCTGCTGGTCCATGTGCGATGTACCGGCTCGCACGGCATGACGCACGGCGGAAGATCCTGCTGGGCGAAGATCTTTGATCAGTGGCATCTTGCAGGCTCGCTCTCAGTCGAGCATCATGACGGGCGGCATGCTCTTGACGTTCTCGCTGACGTTCTTGCCAATCACGGCGACCTGGGGCCGCGCGGCAAACGTGGCGGCGCCAAACACCCGCGCGCCGCCCGGGCCGGCCCCTTGGCCTGCCGCCGCCGCCGCCGCCCCGCCCTTGGCGCCCATGACGAAGCTGGCGCCCGCCGCCCAGCTCGACAGGCCGGCCCCCGGCCCTCCTCCTGACAAGGGCGCGGCGCCAAAGACGAGCCCACCGCCCGCCGCCTTGAGGAGGCCGCCGCCCAGCGCCCCGGCCCCGCCGCGCTGCCCCCCCCGCGAGTGGTCCAGCTCGCGCAGGACCTCGGGCGTCACCTGCAAATGCAGGGGTAGTAGGCGTGGGGAGTGAGGAGGAGAGAGCGAGCAGCCGAGGCTCATCATTGGCAGGCCAGCTGGGGCCGCGCCTCTCACCAGGTAGTGCGACTGCGCCGTGCACAGCTTGCGCAGCGCCTCCTTGTCCTGGGGCCGGATCTCGTCCTGCAGCGCGTGACATGAGGTGCCGGCGCGGGTCAAGGGCCAAAGGCGCAGAGCCCCCATCGCTCGCGCACGGCAAGAGCATCTACAGCGCGTTCACCTTGTAGCGCTGCACAAAGCACAGCAGCGTCTGGTGCCACACCACGGGCATGCTGCGCTCGTCGTCGGCGAACCGCACAAAGTGGTCCACCTGCGCCCGTGTGTGCGGCGGCACACGCGCGACAGGTGCGTCAGCACCGTAGCATCCATCCCCCCCCCCCCCCCCCCCCCCCCCCTGCCTCCCCTGCAGGCCGCCCCAAAAAGGAAAGGGTCAGGCGCGCGCACCAGGCCGTCGATGACTCGGTAGGGCAGCGCGTACTTTTTGTCCAGCAGCACGCGCATGAAGAAGGAGGTGGTGCCGCAGTACTCGAGCTCCGCCTGCGGGCGGGTGAGCGAGGCCGCCACACCTGTTGTGCTGCTCTCTCGTGTCCTTGTCCATGCATCGAACGACTGCCCGCACACCCCGCGCCACCACCCCGGGCTGCTGCAGCTGCTGCTGCTGCAGCTGCACAAGGGAGCGAGCGCGTGCGCACCATGCGCATGAGCGCGGCGGACGAGTGCAGCACTGGGATGGAGGTGCGCTTGAGCACCGAGGTGAGGATGACGGCCTCGCGCAGGCTGCACGTGCGGCTGGCGCACAGAGGCAGCAGGATGCCCTGCGCAGGGCAGGGCACACGCACACGCACACGCACACGCAGGGGAGGGAGGGAGGGAGAGCAGGGCTGGTGAGCAGCCTGCCAGCGCGGGTGGCGTGTGAGTGAGCGTGCACCTGCACGGCAGCGCCGCCCCTCCCGGCAGCGCCTTGCCTTGTAAAAGGCGCCGGGCTTGTAGGTGGCCTTGCGCAGCGCCATGAAGAGCGCAAAGTGCAGCTTTTGGTGCTGCTTGATCTCCCGCCGCACCCGCGGCAGCAGCACCAGCGCCAAGAAGCGCTGCGCCAGCCGCGAGTTGAGGCTGCTCACAAACAGCTTGGTCGCCTGCGCGCCATCACGCGCACAGGGGCACTGGGCGTGTGGGGGCTCCGCCCCTGCTCCACACACGGGCCTTCCACGCCTTCCTCCTCCCATGGCTCCTCCTCCTTCTCCTGCTCACCTCGTACATTGCGTGCGGCGACCAGAGGTCGGGGTCGGTGAGCCACAGCACCTCCTCCCAGTTCTTGAGGTTTGGGATGATCTTGAACGCCTTGGGCACCTTGCCCACCGTGTACCTGCCACAACCGGCGCCGGTGGAGCAGCACAAAAGTGACGCGGTGCCGGCCTCTTTGCTCGCGTGACACCCCAAGGCCTCAAGACCCCAGGCCTGCGGCTGTGGGGTTCGCTGCACGCCAAGTTCAACAGTACGCGCGCCTGGCTGCGCCCTCCCTACCCACCCACGCACCCACCCACACACGCACCCACCCCACGCACCTGCTGAGCAGCTTGCCCACACCCCGGTACACGGCCACCACCTTGTCGTCCAGCCCCTCTGGCAGCGGCTCCTCCTCCTCCGCCCCGTCCCTGCAGGCACAACACGCATGGAGGCGGTGCGCACACGACGAGTCAGGCGCCGACCCCCACGGAGCCGACCCAAGTCCCTTACCGCCCCTGCCCGCCAAACTCACTCGGGCATGGCGTCCAGGCCGCGCGCCTGCTGCTGCTCCCGCAGCTTGCTCAGGATGAGGTCGCCCAGGCTCAGCTGCGTAAAGGTGGACGCGCCCGGCGCCATGAAGGCGGCCAGCGCCGCCTCGTCCTCGGGGGACACCTCGTCCTCCTCCACCGCCACCAGCGCGTCGCCCCCGCCGTCCCCCTGCAGCGTGCGCGCCCGCAGCTCCGCGTCCAGCTCGTCGCCGTCCTCCTCATCGTCCTCCCCGCCGCCGCCGCGCGCTTTCCGCTGCGGCCTCGCTGCCTGCTTGCCCTTTGCACCGCCGCGCGGAGGCAGCTGCTTGGAGCGCAGGCTCTGAGGCTGCATGCCTCCGTCGCTGTCGCCCCCGTCGCCGTCCGAGTCGTCGTCGTCGCTGCTGTCTGCCGCCCGCTGCAGCGCCGCCGCCAGCGCGCCGGCCCCCAGCCGGGCGGACGTGCCGGCGCCCAGGCTGGCCTGCAGCTGCGCCTCGGCCGCCTCGGCGTCCACCTCTTGCTGCTGCTCCCGCGCCGCCTTGAGGATGCGGCCCGTCAGCTTTGCGTCCAGCACCTGCTTAGGTGAGTGCGAGCACAGCACTGCTGTGTGCGCGCTGCTCTGGCACACGCGCGTGCCCACGCCCGCTCGCCCGCACACCGCGCCGCTCACCTGGTTGCGCTCCTCATCATCACCGGCGCGCTTGCGCTTCTTCTCGTGCGGCCGCACCTGCGCGTATGCACAAGAAGAAGGCAAAGCACCGAGATTCTGTGGGGCCGCCGCCGTCAAGTGCGTGCAATCTCTTGCCTCTCGCAAGGAGCTCGACCTGCTCACCCGCACGCCGTTGTTCTCGGGCGCCTCGATCTCCTCCCCCAGGCCCTGGCTGTGCGTGCTGTCGGGCTTCTTCTTCCTGCTCCTGCGCCTGCGCTCTGGGTCCCCGCCCATCCTCGGCTTGTCGCGCTCGCGCTACCGTCAGGCTACCGTCGAGGTGGGGCGGGTTGCAGGGTGAGTTGGGGGCGACGAGCGAAGCGTGATAGCACGCGTCTACGCACCTTTGGTGGCGAAGCGAGTGGAGGTGGGTAAGTTGGTTAAAACGGCGCGAGGGCCCGAGGCAGCTGCGCTCGTGCGCACTCTGTGACCGGTATGGCGCCCCTCCTGTGCTCTCAGGTGTGCGGGCACCGCGTGCGCTGTGTGGTTGTCGGCAAGTCCCGTTCCCGACCTGGGTCTCAAGGGCCACGCGCGCTCCCCGCTCAATCTCATCCAGCCGAATGAGCGTCACACCGTCTTGCGATGCTCGCGCAGGCCAGTGGCTCGGTGGTGACCGCCTCCGCTTCGGCGAGCCGCAGCCGGGGGGGGGCGAGCAGCTGCTTCACGGCCGCGAGCCGAGCGCCTCCCGCCCGGCCTTCCGTGGTGGCGCGCAGCACCGGATGGGCGGACCCCAAGGTCACCGGCGCGGAGAAGGCCATGTTCGGCGAGGTGCGCACGCTGCGGCGCCTCAATCCTCACCGCAGCCGCACGCCCAGGCCGAGTCGGGAAGCTTCAGCAGCGAGTCGTGTGGCGGCAGCAGCAGCAGCACCAGCAGCATCACAGGCAGGGCACCAGGCTGATGCTGCACCAAGGAGCCCCTGGTGCGCGACGCGTGCAGAACTTTGGCGCCCGCGACCCCTTTGCCGCCGAGATTGAGAGCAACTTTGGGGAGAAGGTGCTGGGCAACTACAACACCGACCACATCATCAAGTGAGAGGAGGGGCTGGGTCCAGGCGTGGGCTCTGCGGGCGTGGGTGCGGTCCCGGTGCCGGCTTGGAAGGCTGGGGCTCACCCTGTCCTCCCGGCACCCTGTGTGCCCGGCTGCAGGGTGCCCACGTCCATCAAGGACCATGTAGGCCTGACGGCGCGGCCGCTGCTGCCCGCCAGCCAGCTGGTGGCGCTGGAGGAGAAGGAGCTCAACCTGCTCAAGCAGCAAATCCCCGGCTGGAAGGTGCGCTGGGCGGCGGTGCAGGCGCTGCAGTGTCGGGCGCGGGGCCCACGCAGCAAGAATGGTGCTTGCTTGCCCTGGGCACTGCAGGTGGTGGAGAGCCAGGCCGGGCGGAGCCTGAGGTACGAGTGGCGCGCCCGCAGCCCAGAGGCGGCCACGCAGCTACAGGTGCGCTTGAGGATTGGGCGGACACCGGAACACAGCAGCGATGGCGGCGGGGGCAGTGATGTCAGCGTGGCTGTTGTCGACCGCCCGCACACTCGCGCATAATACACATGCAGGCGGCCATCAGCGAGGCGGCCACTGCGCTGGGCTACGCGCCCCAGTCGCTGCACGTGAGCGGGGACCTGGTGGTGGCCGAGCTCAGCACGCCCGCAGCGCACGGCATCAGCGAGAACGACCTCATCCTGGCCGCCCGCATCAACGAGCTCGACCTGAAGCCGCACCTCCCGCCGCCCCGCAAGCGCTTCTGGGCGTGAAGCTGCACGCGTGCCACTGTTGTTGTGCTGGCGCTGCCAGTTTTCCACCTCCCCCAAAGATTTTTGTGGCGCCTTTCTTGGCAAGCGCGGCAACTCGGTCGTTACGCCTTTGCACCGCGGCGCGATTGGGCGTAGTAGACCTCTGCCAGCGTGGCGGGCGGCACACCCAGCATCCACGCCAGCAGCACGGCCTGGTTGAGCAGCACGGTGCGCCAAAAGCCCAGCCTCTCCCACCGCCTGCGGGCCGTCCAAGAGGGGGGGGGCGGCACGTCAGGACGTAGGGTGGCCAAGGCCTGCTCATGAAGTGAGCGCACGCCGCACGCACCTGCCTGAGGTCTCCACTGCCAGGGGCACAATGACGGGCCCTCGCCCGGTGGCCGCCTTGACCCGCCGCACCAGCTCGCAGTCCTCCAGAAGCGGCCAGTCGGGCAGGCCGTTCACCTGCCCAGAGCGGTGTGTGTGTGCGGCGGGGCGAGGGCCAGTGGTCAGAGCAGCAGCCTCGGTGACCATGACCCGTGCTGCCTTGCGGGGGGGGGGGTTAGGGACAGACAGCACCACCAGCGCCCCCTCGCTCACCCGCTCGAGCAGCGCGCGCTGCACAAAGATGCCCTGGTCGCCGTACGGCTGCCCCAGCCACCGCGTGCGCAGCGCCACGCCGCCCGTCAGCAGCCAGCCCCTCCACGTGTCGCGCCACTCGGTCTGGATGGTCCGGAAGCAACCCCACGCCGCCGGCTTGCTGCTGGTGCTCCGCCAGGGCGGCAGCGCGGGAGGCCACCACGGGTGGGCTGCGGCCGGGGGCTCCGAGGCGGGCGGCGGGCGCCCGCAGTGGCTGCACTCTGGCGCCGATGGCGGATGCCTGCCAATGTGGCCCGCACAGCTGCACCCGGGCTGGCAGCGCTTGCCACCGATGCGCCTGCGCCACGGAGACGTGCGGGGTCTGCTGCTCCCGCCAGCGTCGGCTGCGCCGCTGGTGGAGGCGCGCTGGGGAGGCGCCCCCTCCAGCGGTCGCTCTGCCGTGCCGCACAGGAGGGGCTGGGGCGCCCACAGCGACGCGTCGCCGCCATCGCCGTCGAGCGCGGGCTCAGCTTGCGCCGCGACTGCGTGGGCTGCTGCTGCAGCCACCACTGGCGGTGGGCTGCACCGCGGGAGGAGGATGGGCGCCAGGGCCGTGAGGTAGCCGGGCGGCAGGCGCGAGTCGGCGTGCAGGAAGAGGCACCAGGGCCGGCTGGCGGCGCGCCACCCGGCGTTGAGCTGCACGCCCCGGCCCCGCGCGCTGCACACCACCTAATGATCAGGGGCGATTGCAGGCGCAGAGTTTTCTATCGTGAGGTGCAGTGATGGGCGCGCACACCGCCTCTCCAGAGATGAGCGCCAGGAGCGCACCTTGACGTGCTTGCCGGCGGCACGGGCCACCCGCACGGTGCCGTCCGTGCTGCCCCCGTCCACCACCACGATCTCTGGCAAGCAGGCCGGGCACAGGCCCTGGGTCACGCTGCCGAGCGTGGCGCCCAGGTTGGCCTCCTCGTTCTGCGCACCGTGTGCAAGGCAGTGGCGGCGGCGCCGGGTTCTGTCAGCATTCCGCAGCAGCTGCCCGGCCTGCCTCACGAGAAGAAGCTCACCAGGGCCGGCACCACAACGCTGAGCTGCGCGCCCACGGAGGATGAGTAGTCCCAGCCAGCACCATCGGCAGGGCAGGACCAGCGCTGGCCCATGGTGCTGCGTTGTCCCTGCCAGCAGGCTGAGCCGCTGCTTCTGCGCGCAGTGGCGGGCTATACCTCTTAGGGCGAGAACAGCTGGCTGCGCTGGCGCCCCTTGTGTTGCGCATTGGCGGCTGCAAGCGCGAAATGCACAGAGCAGCACACACAGAGGCGCGTGACGTACGCGTGCACACGCAAACGATGAGCGGCTCCTACGCCCTTGACACCCCCAGCGAGTCGAGATGAGCGCAGCGCTGGCCGAGCGCGCGGCCAGGTGGATCGCGCCGACGAGATGGCGCAACGAGCTGCAGGTGGCGGTGGGCATCCTGCTGCTCTGCTTGCCCGTCGTGCTCCGGTACGTGCGAGAAGTGCCGTGACGCCCGCCGCGCTTCAGCAGTCCCGAGCACCACAGCAAGCCCTCTCGCTCGTGCGTGTCCGCAGTCCGCTGCACTACCCTCAAGCGTGCCTGTCCCCCATGTGGTTCATCATTGCCAAGCTGCTCCTGATGCGGGTGCGAGCCGCCTGCGCCCGAGATGACGTAAACGTCCCCGCAACATCAGGAGAAGCCTGGCTCGGGGCGTCGCCGCACGCTCAGCCGCCCACAGCCAGTGAGTGGCGCCCACAGCCAGTCAGGGATTATGGGGCGCTCCCCGTTGCCTGCCTTGACAATGTGCAGGACGACACCGTGGGCGCCCACACCCGGATGGCCGCGCAGCTCATGGCCAGCCTGGGCCTCAGCGTGGTCTACAGCGGACTGCTGGTGAGAGGAGGAGCAGTGCCCCTGGGCGTAGGCACCGCAGCTCGCCCGGCACGCTCTGCGGTGGGCCCACCGCCGTCACGCTCGCCTGCACTGTGCAGGCGACCTTTGTCAACGCCGTGACCCCCCACGGCTCAGTGGCGCGCGCCGTCACAATGTGCGTGGTGGTGTCGCTGGGCGGCGCGCCCATTGCCTGCGCGCGGGCCAGCACGGCGGACCTGGTGTGGATGCCTGCGCTCTTTGCGGGCGCGCTGTACGGGCTGGTGCCCATCCTGGCCGTGACCGTGCCCGGGCCGGCAGACGTGTGGACCCAGGTGCGCGGCGCGCGTCCTCAGGATCATCTCTCTGTCTCCCTCTCTCTCTCTCTCGCAAGCACAGGGGCGATTGCTCGGGCCCCCGCCTGCCGCCCGCTCATCATATCAGTCGTGCGGTGCTCCTCCCACAACCTGCACCCCGCGCAGCTGGTCAACTGGCTCCTGCTGACCATCGTGACGGCGTGCGCGGCGGTGTGGCTGGTGGGCTGGGCCGTGCTGCCGCACACGGCGGCCGTGTGCTTCACCGCGGACGTAGCGGAGGTGCTCGGTTCCACCTCCCAGGCTGTGCGCAAGTGTGTACCAGACGCCCGCACGCGTTGGCCGTTGCCCCTCTCTCCCGCTCGCCACTGGCAGCCCCCCAGCTACCTTAATCCTCGTGCGCACACGCCCTGGATTCCACAGGTGCATGCAGACGCTGTGCGTGCCCCCCGAGGAGGAGCCCCTCCTGGCGCACAAGCCCCTCAAGGCCGCCGCCCGCTGGCACCACGCCACCTCCTCGCCCAACCTGCAACCCCACGCCCACCCGCCAGCAGCACCAGCAGCACCAGCAGCAGGCGATGGCACACGCCCCCCTCTCCCGCCGCCCCTCTTCCCCACCATGGCAACCATAGCCACCGCCGCCAAGCCCGTGACTGCGTTTGTGGGCGTGCCGGGGCCCCAGCCCAAGGTCACCAGCGTGCTGCACCCGCCCGGCAGCCCCTTCAACCGCCTCCTCCTTCACCCGCCGCACATGCACCGCCACCAAGGCGCCGCATCGCCAGGCCCCGGCGCCACGCCCGACGCGTCCAAGGCAGCGGCGCAGGACCCCCTGCTGGTGGGGAGCGGCGGCGGCGGCGACGGGAGGGGCAGCAGCTTTGCGTCGCTCCCCCCGCTGCTGCTGGCCGAGCGCAGCGTCATGGTGCTTCACGACGAGCTGGACGAGGAGCACGCCTACGTCAAGGTGAGGCGCGCACGCCGGGGGGGGGGGGAGGGGGGCTTGCGGGTGGTGGGGCGAGGGTGGGGCGAGGGACGCTTCACTCCGCGCTCCTCATCATGTCAAGCACAGAAGGAAAAGAAAGGGGGCGCGCCAGCAGGCGCAGCGGGTTTGGACCTGACGCTGACGGTGCGATCCACGCCCTTCTCAAGGAAGAATCAGTGATGTGCCCCCACCTCCACCGTTTGCGTGCGCCTCACCGTGACAGCACCTGCTGGACGCCACCGAGCCGCCCACCCGCCCCCCTCCGGGCCTCATCTCCCTGCGCCCCGTGCTGGCGGGCGCGCACCTGCTGCCCCCCGGCAGGGCCCTGGCGCTGAGGCGCTCGCGCGAGGCGGCGGCGCGGCACGTGCCCGCGGTGAGTTGCTGGTCGCTGCGCGCGGTCGCAGCAGGCCGTGCCGTGCATCAGCAGCAATGTGGCCCCGCGTGCCGCCCTGACCAGCGCCCCCGCGCGCCGCACCACCCCGCTGCAGGCCGTGTCAGAGGCGCCCTGGGCGCACGCACTGGCGTCCGCCTGGCGCGCCCTCACCGCGCGGGTGCACCTCTTCTGGCCCTCCCCCGCGTCAGCAGCTTCCCCCCCACAGCAGGGCTGCCACGCGCGCAGCTCCGTGTGGCCCCAGCAGGGCCCCGGCAGCGCGTGGCACGGGATGCGCTTCGCCCCGCCGCAGTGGCAGGCCGTGCTGCAGGGGCTGACCACCGTGCTGGACAGCCTGGCCGCGCTGGAGGTGAGCAGGAGCAGGGAGCAAGGCTGCTGGAGGAGAGGCTGAGGTTCGGGGGCCCCTCGATGATTTGCTGTTCTGCGCGCCGCATGCGCGCGCAGGCGGTGGCGCGTGACCTGGCGAGCGCGGACGAGGCCGAGGTGGCGCGCCTGCGGCTCTGCGACGGGGTGCACTCGCAGCACGCTGACGCGCCGCCCTCGCCCACCCTCGCCTCAGACGGCGCGGCCACCCCGCCGCACCACCCCCACCCCCGCAGCGCGTCTAGCTTTGGCCGCCTCCGCCGGCGGCCCAGCCCGAAGCGCGGCGGCGCGGCGCAGCAGGAGCACCCAGCCGTGTGGGAGCTGTGGTTTGTGTCGGACGGCGCGCGGCCCTTCAACGAGGCGCCGTTCGCCAGCCGGCCCAACCAGCTGCACGCCGCCGTGCGCTCGGCCATGCTGGACGCGGCCGCGCAGGCGGCGGCGCTGGCAGAGGTGGTGGCGCAGTGGCCGGCGCCCGACTTTGCCCGGGTGCAGGCGCGGCTGCACGCGCTGCAGCACCTGGAGGAGGAGCGGCGGCAGGGGTTGGCGCCACACCCGCCGCTGGCAGAGCAGCGGCACCACACCGCCGTCACCGTCTCGCCGCCCTCTGACTGCGGCCACCCCTCTTCTCCCCAGGCCGCACCGCGCCCGCCCAGCAGCCCTCTGCCCGCCGGCGCAACGCCCCCGCCCCGCCAGCAGTGCCACAGCATGCGCCACCACCGCCTGGCGCTGTCGGTGGCGGCTCAGGCGCGCATCCGCGACTACTGGAGCAGCACCCTGGAGGTGATGGACGACGAGGGGGACGGCGCGCAGCCCGTGCGCCTGCTCAGGGCGGAAAAGGTAGGTGGATGGGGTGAGGGTGGGCGCCCTGGTGCGCATGCCCCTCTCCTGTCGCTACTTGCCTTTGTGCTGCGGGACGGGTCTGATGATGCATGCGCGGCAGCTGCAGCCACGCTTTGCCCCGGGCCATTTGCTGCCTTGCCTTGCCGACTGCTGTGTGCAGCTGCGGGCGCAGCACCATGTCGCTCTGTGTGCGCACGAGCTGGTGGGGGCGGTGGACGAGCTCACCACGCTGGTGCGCCGAGCCTACGACCCGAACGCCGCCAACAACCCCATACAGCCGGCCGCGCCGTCGCCAAACGCCGCCGCCGCCGCGCGCGCCGCCGCGCCGTTCGCCTGGCTGGCGGCCCTCTGGCCGCTGCTCAGCTGCCGGGACTTTTTCGCCTTCCTGGCCCAGCTGGCGCCGCAAGTGTGGGCCGCCCTCACGCTGCAGCCCTCTGCGGCTCCCCCCGCCTCCACCTCCACGGCTGGCCAGCCCGCCAGCCCCGCAGCAGCCCGCCGGCCCCGCCTGCTGCTGGTGGAGGCCGTCACAGAGCGCAGGCGTGTGCAGTTCGCGCTCAAGTACCTGCTCGTCATGGCCGTCGCCGTGTCGGTGCCCGTGCTCATGATGGGCCTGGCGCCTGCCGGCACCTTTGCTGGCCCGCCCATCTTCTTCTACCTGGCCGCCGCCGTCATCATGCGACCACAGGTGCGCGCAGAGGGGCGCTTTCGCCATCACTTTTGCGCGCGGGGGGCGCGCACACATGTATTGACCTCACCTGCGCGCGTACTCTCCTCCAAACAGGTGGAGACGACCCTGAACCAGGCGGTGCTGCGCGTGACGGCCACCTGCGCCGGCATCCTGTGCGGCTGGGCGCTCATGCGCCAGCCCTCGGCGGCAAACAACGCCGCGCTGGTGACGGCCCTGGTCACGCTGGTCAACGCGCTCATGACGGTCGTCACGCAGACGCAGCTGCGCCTGTCGGCCTACGCCCTGGCGCTCAGCTTCACCTCCATCACGCTCTGCCAGGTGTGTCTAGCCCACCGAAAGTGCAAGTGATCAAGGGCGCCCTGCGCTCGCTTCCTGCGCTGTTTTGACCGCGCACCATTGCCGACACACACTGCAAGTGTGCTGCACGGGATGCCAACCCCTCCTCGTTGCGTGCGCAGTTCAAGGGCTGCTCTTCGTGCGGCAGCGCGGGCAGCGACCGCTACGCCGTGGAGCGGCTGCTGCACCTGGTGTGCGGCGTGCTGCTGCCCGTGGCCGTCAACCACGCCGTGGCGCCCTGGTACCTGTCCCACTGGGCGCTGGGCCGGGCCGCCGACTCGTACGACGCCGCCACCGCCCTGCTGGAGGCGCTCTTTGACCAAATGGTCAGGCACCTCAAACGGGAGACGCCGCCAGAGGGCCAGGAGGAGGAGGAGGAGCAGTTCGGCCTCACTTTGGCAGAGGACGGCAACGGCCCGGCGGGCGGCGCCTCGCCCGAGGCGCAGCAGCAGCAGCAGCCAGGCCCCTCCTCCGTCGCGCTCAGCTTGGCCGCAGGCCCCGGCGGGCCGCAGGGCCAGGCGTCTCCGGCGCTTATGCAGGTGCACGCGCCGCTGACGGACATCACGGCTACGCTGGCGCGCGACGCCGCGCTGTGGCAGCGCGGGCTGATGAGCACGCCCGACGCCGTGCACGCGCTGGTGGCCGCCTCCATCCTGCTGGCCGACCGACTGGCGGCGCTGCAGGTGTGCGCGTGTGCGTGCGTGCGCGCGGGCACCTTGGCGGGAATGGTGCATGGAGTGGTGCCGCTTGCGCAGCTCGAAGCTTTGTTGTTTCCTGTCCATGCGGCTTTACGCACAGGTGGCGCTGCACAGTGCCATGGGCCTGAGCGAGGCGAGCTACAGCAGCTGGACCACCCACATGCTCGGGCCGCTCGAGCCAGAGGTGCGGAGCCTTCCATTCCTTTCCCTGAGCAACCCTCACCCTGCAGCTGTGTGCTTCTGGCCGCTGAAGCGCACGCCCCGCGCCGTTGATCGTCCTGCAGGTGCACCGGGTGCTGGCGGTGCTGCGCGGCATGGCACGCACCACGCGCGAGCTGCTGCTCTCGTGCCGGCCCGGGGACGGGCCCCGGCGCCGGCGCCTGGCTCAGCGGCTGCAGGCTCAGGTGCACGAGGCGGCGCACCTGCGCTTCATGGCGCACGCGCTGCACACCAAGCTGCGCGCCTCGCTGCACCTCAGGGCGCTCTCCCTGTCCCGCTCCAACTCCAACCTCAATCACCTCTCCCACCACCACCACCACCACCACCACCACCACCACCACCACCACCACCACCACCACCCCCACCACCACCACCAGTTGCATGCCATGCCCCACAGCCACAGCTGCTCGGACCTGCAGGCGATCTCCCCGCACGGGCTGGCCCAAGCAGGGTGCGGCGGGCGCCCGCCAGCGCTGGGCGCGCTGGCGCCAGTGGTGGAGCTGCACCACCACCACAGCGCCGTCTCCATCCCCTCCCTGGCGTCCTCCAGCAGCAGCAGCACCTTGGGCGACTCCAGCGGGGACGATGATGACGTCGAGCCCGGGCCCCGGGTGGCCAACGCGCCACTGGAGCAGCAGCAGCAGCAGCAGCAGCAGCCGGCGCCACCTCTGGGGGCAGTGGCGCGCAGCTGCAGCCGCACGCGCCGGCTGAGCGAGGTGGCCGCGCCGCACACGTTCCACCCCTCGGACACGGTGGTGTGGCTGGGGTCGGTGTACGCGCTCACGCACGCCATGGACGCAGCCATCCATGTCGCGCGCGTGGCAGCGGCGGGGCTCGGGGGCGGCTCTGACGGCGGTGCTGATTAGTGCTGACCACAGTGCTGTCGCCAACCTGCAACCTTTCCGTCTTGTGCGACAGCTGCGCACCAATTCGAAAGCTCATGCGCGCGCATTTTCTGGGGGAGGAGCACTTACGCGCGCGCGCGCGCAACAAGTCGCACAGCGAAGCGAGGAGCTTTGCACTCGCCACAGGATCGTTCCTTGCTCCCAGCTCCGTCTCACCCATCGCTGCGAGCGCACCCGTCGCGGACAAACATGTCGTTCGTCTTGCGGTGGCTCCGTCTCCTCAAGGCGTACGTGCTGCTGGCGTGGCGCGCGCTCTTCTGCCGGGGCTGGGCTCCCCCGTGCTCGCTGCGCCTGCCCGCCTCCGCCACCAAGGTGCTGCCCTTCTCGGCCGGACCGCAGGTGTCGCGCCCCTGGGGCAATGAATGAATCGCACCATGAGCACGAGTGTGCAGGCGCACTTGATGCTGAGGACTGTGGACCCGGTGGCCTTCCACGCGCTGGTGCCGCCAAGCGCGCCGGGCGCAGCCCCTCCCGCAGCTCCGGGCCTCTTCTGCCTCAGCCAGGCCTTCCCCACGGTGCTAGAGAGCCTGGCCGGCCTCCCGTTCTCCGTGCTGGGCGGCGTCGTCAACCGCAGGGCCACGCACATCGTCACGGCCGGCGGGAACGCACTCGCCATGCTGAGGGCCGGCGAGAAGCTGCTGCACAGGTGCGCACCAAATGTGGCGGCTTCCCTCGGAGCGGCTTGGCGCTGCTGCCCGCACGTCACACAGGCGCGATGCGGCGCTGCCGGCGTGGCCGCAGTGCGCAGGTGCAGCCGTCGCTGCGCCTCACGCCGGGCGGGCACGTCGAGTTTGACTTGCACGTGGAGACCAAGCACGTGCTGTCGGGTGCGTAGTGTTGTCGCCAGTTCCTTCCACGTCCCTTGTGTGTGTGTGTGCGGCTTGCATCAACGGAACGGGCCACCGCCCGCGTCAGGCAGGAAGGATCAGCAGGGAGGAAGATTAGGCACCAGCCCAGGCTTGTGTGGCGGGCTCAGCATCGGTGGTGCACCACCCCCGCTTTTGTGCAGGCACCACGCTGCTCAAGAGCACCCTCACCCTGGTCAAGCTCACCACCAGCAAGAAGTGCCGCCACGGAGGAGACCAGGCGCCAGGGGCCGCACCCGCCGCTGCCGCCCCCCAAGCAGAGGGCCAGGCCGGCCCGAGCACCTCCTCCAAGCCCGCGCTGCCCGCTGCCGAGCCCGCCGCCCCCCCTCAGCTGGGCGCGCCGGCCCTCCTCCTGTGGCTGCCCGAGCGGCTGGGCCCCGCGTGGGCGCTGCTGGACGGCGACCTCTCGCCCATGCACCTCTCGCGGCTGGGCGCGCGCCTGGCGGGCTTCAAGCGGCTGGCGGCGAGCGTGCACTGCGTCACGGCGCTGCTCGAGGCCGAGGTCAGGGCCAAGCTCGCCGCCGGCGCGCCAGGTGCGCCTTGGCGTGGGCCCCGCGCTGATCGTGGGCGCGCGAGGGGGCCCTGGTGCTGAGCGGCGCTCACCAGTGTGTTGGGATTCGCACCTGTTTGGGCGCGTCCGAGCCTGAGGCCCAGCTGCTAGCTGCGCAGCGCAAAGGCCAGCGAGCCAAACACGCTGTGCACGGTGCGCGTGCTGCGCGCGCTGCTGGCTCACAGGCACTGCTGGCGCGGCCATGTACCAGCTGTCGCTGGACTACAAGCGGCCCATCCTGCTGCCCGCCAGCCTGGAGCTGCGCGTGGAGCCGAGCCCCGCCGCGGGCTTCCGAGGGGGAGCGGCAGGGCGGTGCGCGGGTGGACAGGCTCACGCTGTGTCTGCGCGAGGCGGAGCGCGGCGCCGTGCTGGTGGAGGGGGAGGTGCTGCTGCTGCTGCGCTGACGGCCAGGTGCTGGTGCCCGCTAGAGCCGCGGCTTGCACTTCTTCTGCGCATCACGGTGGAAGAAAAGAATAAGGCGGGGCGCACTTTCCAGCTTCACGCGTCCAGGCCCTGGAAGAGCGCCAGGTGGTCGTCCAGGCTCTCGGGCCGGCGGATCTGCCGGAGCTTGCCCGACTCGTCCACCCAGTACTCGCCCGGGCGCATCTGCAAGTGCAGCCGCACATCATCATTTGTGTCCAGTGAGCCTCTGCAGGGCAACCCCAGGGCCCTCCCTCACAGTGCGCGCCCCAGCACTGACCTTGAGGTTGTACGTGGAGGCCATGGCCATGCAGTAGGCGCCCGCGTCGTGCACCACCAGGCCGGCGCCCGCCGCTGCAGTCGTGATCACGATCAGCGCAAGCAAGCACGCAGCGAGCTCAGCCGCGCTCCGCTGAATTGGGGAGTAGCCAGGCACCTCCTCGCCCTCGGCCCCGCCCGCGCCCTGCCGCAGCTGCAGCGGCCCGCGCGCGCACCAGGCGTGGGCAGCGTGCGGTCCTTGCCCAAAAAGTCGGCGCTCTCGCACACGGGGCCCACAATGTCAAACACCTGCGGCAGGGAACGCGTACACACCCACGCACGTTTCGTGGTGATGGCAGCACGAGCGAACGACGCGTCCTGCTGCTCCTCTGGCCGCCGCGCCGCTGAGCGCCAGACGTCCGCTCCACCCAAACAGGGCACCCCACCCACCTGCTTGGGCGCCGAGCTGGGCGCCGTGAGCTCAATGTGCTGGTAGGCGTCGTACAGCGAGGGGCGGATGAGCGTGGACATGGAGCCGTCCACCACGATGAAGTTCTTGTTGCCGTTCGTCTTGACGCCTGCGCTCTCGAGCACGTTTGGAGAGGCAGGGAAAGCAGGGCGCGGCGGCGCAAGGTGAGGCGACGGCGTGGCGGTGCGCGCATGCAGGAGGAGCAGCTCGCCAGCGGCTCACTCACCCGTGACGGTGTTGACGAGCGCGCAGCTGGTGGCCACCATGCTGCGCCCGGGCTCAATCACCAGCGTGAGGCCCAGTTCCTTGACCATGCCGCGCACCGTGTCAATCAGGTCCGTGGGGCTCGGCAGCTGCACGTCAGGGCTGCGGCGACAGGCGGAGGCACGCAAGGGGGGACACAAGGTCTGGTCCTGCCCGCAGAGCCGTGCAGCACGCGCCACGAGCCAACCGCAGGACAGACAGACAGCAAGAGCTTGCCCCTAACCCTCACTTGTGCTCGTAGTCAATGCCCAGGCCGCCGCCAATGTTGAGGTACTGCAGCTTGAAGCCCTCCGAGTTGATCTTCTTGACAAAGTCGCACATGATGACGGCGGCGTCCCTGCGAACAGGCACGCACGCACGCACACGCACACCGTCGCGCGTACGGCCACCGCGTACATGCCAGCGAAGCAGCTGAGCGCCGTGGGCGCCGCGCAGGGAGAGCCACACCTGAAGATGTTGACCTTCTTGATGGTGGAGCCCAGGTGCGAGTGCACGCCCACCAGCTGCACCAGCGGCTCCTTCTTGATCTCGTCCAGGAACCACTGCACACAACAGGAGCGACCAAGATCAGGGGCATGCTTCAGCGGCGAAAGACTCAGCAAGGCGACGTGCGTGCTTGCCCCGCGCTGCCCTTTTGCGCTGTGTGCGTGGTGCGTGCGTGCTCGCTGACGCCCGCGTGCTGTCAGGCACTCGGAAGGTTGTTCTCGATCACGGGGTGATCAGATATTGTCAGGTGAGAGTGTAGGGGTGTTCATCCTCCAGCTGAGCGAGCGGGTGCAGGACGGGTGCGGGGCGTGCGTGCATGCGTGCTTGCGTCATCATTGGGGCCTTTGCGTGGCTGCTGTCAGGCACTCGGAAGGTTGTTCTCGATCACGGGGTGATCAGATATTGTCAGGTGAGAGTGTAGGGGTGTTCATCCTCCAGCAGGCCAGCGCCCATCGTGCCATGCCGTGCAGCGCGTCACGATCCGACCGCACACCAAAGCCGCACCTGTAGGTGCGTGTTGCGGATGCCAAACTTGGACGAGGCCAGGCCCGTCGACACGTACGCGTGCACCTGCGTGACGAGCGCGAGGCGTGCGTCACCCTCAGGCCCAGGCGCACGGGCGGCCCTCGCCGCCCTGCCCCAATTGGCCCTCCACCTCGAAAGCCAAGGCCCCCGCCCCACGGTAAAGGCGCTTAAAGCTGCACCCGACCCGCCCCGGCGCACCTCTGGGTCCACGTCGGGGTTGATGCGCAGCAGCACCTTGACGGGCTTGTTAAGCTTCTTGGCCGCCGCCTTGATGTTCTCAAAGTCAAACTCAGAGTCCACGTTGATGAGCACGCCCTGGCTCACCGCCAGCTCCAGCTCCCAGGGCAGCTTGCCGTTGCCGTTGAAAATCGTCCTGCGGGTGACGATTGAGTCCAGGACCGCCCCGACGGCTCGCGTGTGGAGACCAGGCGCCCCATGCACGCTTTGCCT
>VFQP010002600.1_pt1 | contig 19833 bp, 15 predicted proteins | sample 3512351 | NCBI WGS metagenome assembly VFQP01 (sample SAMN10412372, study PRJNA504923) | tailings metagenome | isolation source: Relicate 1 Philex TSF1 revegetated site | place: Philippines: Tuba, Benguet | collected 2017-08-29
ATACTTCTACACTACCAAAAGGTTCCAGCTCTTTGGTGATCTGGGCTAATGCCGTATCGGTATCAATGGTAACGGATACAGCTACTTCAGACGTAGTGATCATATCGATAGAAGTGCGGTATTTTTCAAACACTTCAAATACTTTTCTCAAGAAGCCATAGGCGAGTAACATGCGGCTACTTTTAATTTTGATAGCGATGATGCCGTCTTTGGCGGCAATCGCCTTAACGCCTACGCTACCGGCTTCTTTGGTAATCACTGTACCTACAGCTTCCGGCTGCATAGTATTGAGTAATTTAACCGGTACATTTTCCTGTTGGGCTGGCCAAATACAGGTAGGGTGAAGAATTTTGGCGCCAAAATATGCCAGTTCAGCCGCTTCATCGAAACTGAGTTGTTCAATGGCTACGGTTTTATTCACCACTCTCGGATCATTATTGTGCATGCCATCAATATCTGTCCATATTTCACAAACAGAACCAACAATCGCTGCGGCAATGAGTGATGCCGTATAATCACTTCCTCCACGTTTCAGGTTATCAACCTCACCACGGGCATTTCTGCAGATATATCCCTGGGTGATGAAGAGTTTTTTGGAAGCATGTTCTTTCAGCAGTTGGTTCAACCGATTTCTGATTTGGAGTAGTTGAGGTTCTTCATTTGCATCAATGCTCATGAATTCCAAAGCAGGTAATAACATATGATCAATGCCTTGTTCATCGAGATAAGTACAGAACAATTTGGTACTCATCAGCTCTCCTTGTGCCAGGATATCTTTATTAAGGGCTTCGCTGAAAGAGATGCGCAGGATGATATTCAGGAATTCAAAATGTTCAGACACAACAGCATTGGCTTTATTCCTGTTGGCTTCCTCTTTCACCAGTTCCAGCACGAAATTGCGATAATGAGTTTCTAGTGCGTCGATCTTTTGTTTGGCGGCTTCTCTGTTGCCGGCCGACAAACTATTGCTGATGTCAACAAGAGCGTTGGTTGTTCCGCTCAGTGCGCTCAGCACGACAATTTTTGCTTCCTCATCTTTGGTGATCAGTTGTGACACCTGGTGCATGCGTTCCGGCTTACCAACGCTGGTACCACCGAACTTCATTACTTTCATAAATGATCCCACTCGGGTTTTTAGTTGTTAAATGAGTGGCAAAGGTAAACCCGCCCAGTGAAACTACAGGGTCTTTTTTCTGTAACAGTTGTTAGTTTGAGGAAAGAGGAATGACTTCGTTGTACAGCCACTCAGATAGATAGCTTAAATCGTTTGGCCAATTCTTCAAGATCACTGGCCACTGCATCTACCACAGGAATACCTGCTAACAGGCGCTGCTCTTCTTCGAGGCGTTCCGGATCACCAGGTATCAATACCTTTTCCTGACCCGGAGCAGGCTTGGCTTGTCTAAACCGGCTGATCCAATTGTCCATATGCTCCAGGAACTCATTCGCCGGCCTGAATGCATCAATGCGCATGGCGCCAAAAAAGTGCCCCAGCCCTTTACCGGGCATATTTTCAGGCATGGGTACATAAGCCGGGAAGGGCGGTGCCCATGGTCCGTAGCTGGCTCCACTAAATACAGCCGAAAAAATATCTACGATCGAACCGAGGGCATAGCCTTTATGGCTACCATGTTCCCGATCACTTCCCAAAGGCAATAAGGCACCACCTTGTTTTAATATATTGGCATTGGTACTATCCTTACCTTCTTTGTCCTGAACCCATCCAAGCGGCGCATCTGCTTCTTTTCGCTGGAGTATTTCCAGCTTTCCATTGGCCGCAGTGGTGGTAGCCATATCGGCCACAAATGGGGGTTGTTGTTGAGCGGGAATTGCTACGGCGATGGGATTGGTTCCCAGCATTCTTTCAATAGAAAAGGTAGGCGCTACCAGTGCACTGGCATTGGTCATGGCAATACCAATCATTTGCTGTTGAACCGCCATCAGGGCATGATAACCGGCAATACCAAAATGGTTACTATTCCTGACACTCACCCATCCGGTGCCGACTTTCTCGGCTTTCTCTATGGCTATTTTCATGGCGAAGGGAGCTACTACCAAACCCAGGCCGGCATCCCCATCAACAGTGGCAGTGGAATAGGTTTCATGAACGACCTGTATGTTGGGCCGGGCATTTATTCTGCCAGCCTCCCAAAGTCGTACATAGCCACTCAGTCTGGCTACGCCATGACTGTCAATACCCCGAAGATCTGCCGATACCAATACAGTTGCAGCGGTTTGCGCATCTGTTTCGGAACAGCCCATAGAGAGGAATACCTTTTTGGTAAATTGGAAAAGCGTATCGTATTGAAATATGGTTGCCATGGGTGCAAGGTAATCATACCTGTTTAAAATTATAACAGGTGCCCGGCTACAATAAAATGCCGCATATCCATGCGTGCGATCACATCATGATATGCGGCATGTCCATTCAAAAAAACCTATAACAGGCATTAGAATGGTAAATCATCCATTGGCTCAGTGATATCACCGGGAGAAGCACTGGGAGGTGCGGCTGAATAACCACCTGATTGTGGTGCTGCATAACCTGTACCTCCGCCACCTTCACTATTTTTACTTCCCAATAACTGAACACTCTGTACACGAAGTGTAAGGGTAGCTCCATTACGGCCATCCTGTGTAGTATAGGTACGCACATCGGGGGCACCCTCAACATAAACAGAAGTACCCTTTTTCAAATAGGGCGCAACGGCGGTACGATCTGTCCAGTATGCACAATCTACCCAAATGGTCTTATCCTTCTGGTTACCCTGCGCATCCTTATAGCGCTCGGTATGCGCTACCGTGAAATTAATCACGTTCCTGCCATTCACATTGTTCGTAGTGGCATCCTTTCCCAAATTACCGATCACTGTTAGTTTAATCATATCAATCAATTTCGGTAAATATCGGCAAAATGACCGAAGCCCCTTATCGTATTTTCCGCAAATTTTACCAAAGTCAATGCCATCGGAAGCCTACAGCGACACAAATGGAGTTTTAGGTTGATTTTCCCCATCTCGAAAGCCTAAAACCGGTCCATTTTCCCCATTTATCCGGCTTATCGTATTTTTGCAGACTAAATCATTCAATTATCATGAGCCGTAAAGGAAAAGTGCTGGTAGCGATGAGTGGCGGTATAGATAGTACCGTTACGGCCCTTATGCTTCACCATGAAGGATATGAAGTGGTAGGTATCACCATGAAAACATGGGATTATGCTTCCAGTGGTACCAGTTCAAAAGAAACCGGTTGTTGCAATATCGATTCTTTCAATGATGCCCGTCAGGCAGCTGTACACCATGGATTCCCGCATTTCATCCTGGATATCAGAGAAGAATTTGGTGGTTTTGTAATCGAGAATTTTGTAGAAGAATACCTGGCTGGCCGAACCCCCAACCCCTGCGTCATGTGTAATACCCATATTAAATGGCGCGCCTTACTCAAAAGAGCCAATGCATTGGGTTGTGAGTTTATTGCTACCGGTCACTATGCCAATATCCGCGAACATGACAATGGTCGCTATGTGATTAGCAAGGGATTGGATGAAGGCAAAGACCAGAGCTATGTGCTTTGGGGATTGGACCAGGAACTACTGAGCCGTACCATTATGCCCCTGGGCAAATACCATAAAAAGGACATTCGTCAAATGGCGGCCGATATGGGCTATCCGGAACTGGCCAAAAAAAGTGAGAGCTATGAGATCTGCTTTGTACCAGATAACGACTACCGCGGTTTCCTGAAAAGAAATGTAGATGGTTTGGAAGAGCGGGTAGACGGAGGTTGGTTCGTTGATAAGCATGGAAAAAAACTGGGGCAACACAAAGGCTATCCATTTTATACGATTGGTCAGCGGAAAGGGCTTGATATTGCCCTTGGCAAACCTGCCTACGTTACCGCTATCGATCCAACTACCAATACAGTTGTCCTGGGTGATGAGTCTGATCTGGACCAGAACGATATGATCGTTGGAAAACTCAACTGGATCAAATATGAGGGTATCACCGACGGTATGGAAGCCATTACCCGTATTCGATACAAGGATAAAGGGGCAATTTCCAATCTATTCAACCATGAACAAGGCATCCGCTCAAGATTTTATGAGCCGGTGAAAAGTATTGCACCCGGACAAAGTGCCGTTTTTTATGAAGGGGCCGATGTAATTGGCGGGGGTATTATTCAACGCGGCATACTTGATCTGGGATAATTCATGATCCCTTTCTTTTAATCAATGCTGCAAACATGGTATCGGCCCTATTGGTATAGCCAGGAATCAATGCGTGCTGCGCCAATTCCAATTCCTGATCGGAGGCTAATAATTGATTCACCATTTCTTCATTCTCCCTTTTAAAAAGAGAGCAGGTAATATACAGCAAGCACCCGCCAGGCTTAACAGCCTTGGCTACATTCCGACTTATCTTTAACTGCAAAGCAGTATATAAAGTGATCTTATCCGCTCCAAAAAATGATAGTTGTTCTGGCGTACGTGACCAGGTGCCACTGCCCGTACAGGGAGCATCGCAGATTACCAGATCATACAGGTCTCTGGGAGTAAAACTAGATTGCGACAGGTCTGATAGAAAGGATTGGTACTCCTGGATACCTGCACGCTTAAATCTCTCTTTCAAATTATGCATGATCCCCATTCTTGTATCAGATACAGTGAGTGCTACCTGACCTTGGTACCGGTCATACGCCAAAATAGACTTACCGCCACTCGCAGCACAACAATCCCAGATATGGATCTTATTTTGTCCGGTATAAGCAGGCAAAAAATTAGCCACTTCTTGTGAACTGCGGTCTTGTACCACTGCTTCGCTATCGAGTTGTATCAGGTTATCCAACTTGGTGCCATTGGCCAATGAAACAGTATCTTCCGTTGGTTGCTCATAAGGTATACCCACCTCATTGAGTTTGGCCAATACCTGCTGGTGTTTACCGGGTCGTAACCTGATGAACAAATCAGGCTGTATAAATTCTGCGATCGACAGCGCAACAGGATCAACTTCGCGACTTAATTCCTCCCTCCAGGGATACACATGCTGAATAGTAAATACAGGATAAACCTGTTCTATAAAAGCAATCCGCTCCCGAATATCGGCATGCCAGTTCTTCACCCAATCGGCCTTATATAAATATCCCCAGTAGCCAGGCTCCTGTTCAGCAAAAAACAAAGCGATCTTAAGTCTGTCTTTGATACTGAGTTCTTTCAAAGCAAAACCAAGCCGATAATAGCAATAACAAAGATGAGAGATATACTTGCGATCTTTTGAACCGTGTTTTTTTTCCTGCGAGAAATATTGTTTCAGATAATGCACCAGTGGCTGTGTTCCGTTATAGCCCTGGATTAGGGATACGGCGGTATTGAAGTATGACTGGAATCGCATCATCTGGGTTCAGTTCGGGGCAAGGGTACAAAAAAAGGATGAACGCTATCATCAATAACGTTCATCCTATAAATTTAGTCTACTATGATTATACTTCGAGCAGGGTTTTAACCGGATCCTTGCCAAAGAGCAACAATTCGGGTGCTTCCAGCAATTCTTTTACCCTTACCAGGAAGCTTACACTTTCCCTTCCATCGATGATACGGTGATCATAGCTGAGTGCCAGGTACATCATCGGACGAACTACTACTTGTCCGTTGATGGCCATTGGGCGTTCCTGTATTTTGTGCATGCCAAGAATTGCACTCTGCGGGATATTGATGATGGGGGTACTCATTAAACTGCCGAACACACCACCATTGGTGATGGTGAAGGTACCACCTTGTAATTCTTCGGCGGTGAGTTTACTGTCGCGGGCTTTACCGGCCAGTTCCAGTACTTTCTTCTCGATATCTGCCATCCCCAGGCTTTCTACATTTCTGATAACAGGTACGGTAAGACCGCGGGGAGTACTTACGGCAATACTGATATCAGCATAATCATGGTATACCAGTTGATCGCCATCGATATAAGCATTTACCGAAGGCCATTCGGCTAAAGCAATAGAGCAGGCTTTTGCAAAGAAGCTCATAAAGCCAAGGTTCACACCATGTTGCTCTTTGAATTTATCTTTAAACTGCTTCCTCACTTCCATGATGCGGGTCATATCCACTTCATTGAAGGTGGTGAGCATAGCGGTTGTATTCTTCGCTTCAACCAATCTCTTACTGATGGTTTTGCGCAGATTGCTCATCTTTTCGCGACGTACATTTCTGCTAAACAGATCTGCTCCGGCAAAGGCTTTTTTACCAGGGTTAGCCAGGGCTTCCAGTACATCATGTTTTACAATCTTACCGCCGGCACCTGTTGGGGTGATAGAGGTCGGATCTACTTTCTTATCTGCAATAATGGCTGAGGCAACCGGTGTTGCTTTCAGGTCATTGGGTACAGCGGTAACGGGTGCTTCATTCTTAGGCGCTGTTGGTGTAGCTGCAGGCGCAGCAGGTGCTGTGGCCGCTGGTGCTTCAGCCGTTGCAGGCTTGGCAGCAGTTTCATCGATCTTTGCCAGTACATCACCAATATTCAGTGTATCGCCTTCCTTACCTACTGTAGTTAAGATACCTGCTTGTTCGGCATTTACTTCGAAGGTTGCTTTTTCACTTTCCAGTTCAGCAATCACTTCATCTCTCTCTACCCACTCTCCATCTTTCTTGGTCCACTTAAGCAGTGTCACTTCGCTGATGGACTCTCCTACCGTTGGTACTTTTATTTCGATCATGTCGTTGCGGTTTATGCGTTTATAACTTATCCTCTTGCATTAAAGCCTGAGCAGTTGCTTTTAAATATTGAAAGCGGTATTGATGATTTCTGCTTGTTCTGCAGCATGCACTTTTGCATAGCCTGTAGCGGTAGCTGCACTTGCCGTTCTGCTAATCACACCGAAGTTGATGCCCTTCAGGTTCATTTGCAGGAATGAAGCGGCTCCCATATTCTGGGGTTCTTCCTGCACCCAGAACCAGGTGGCTTTATTGTACTTCTTATGTAACTGTTCCAGTTGTTGCGCAGGAAGCGGGTACAATTGTTCCAGTCTGATGATGGCAACATCATTTCGATTATTCTTTTGTTGTTGCTCTGCCAGTTCAAAATAGATCTTACCAGAACACATCATCACTTTTTTCACCTGGGTCGGATCGGTAACAAAAGCATCATCGATCACTTCCTGGAATCCTCCGGTAGTGAAGGCATCGAGGCTGCTGTAGGTACCTGCACTTCTCAGATTGGCTTTTGGTGAGAAATTGATCATGGGTTTACGGAATGGCCATGTAAGCTGACGGCGCAGGGCATGGAAGAAGTTAGCGGCAGTGGTGATATTGGTTACCACCATATTCATTTCAGCACACATTTGCAGGAATCTTTCCAGGCGTGCGCTACTATGTTCAGGGCCCTGGCCTTCATAGCCGTGTGGCAATAACATGACTACACCATTCTGGCGCTGCCATTTTTGTTCACCGGCGGCAATGAACTGATCGATCATGGTTTGTGCTCCGTTACAGAAATCTCCGAACTGTGCTTCCCAGATAACCAGTGCATTGGGGTTGGCCATGGAATAACCATATTCAAAACCGAGTACACCATACTCACTCAGGAGTGAGTTATAGATATGAAACTTTTCCTGACCTTCCTGAACATGGTTCAGGCGATTGTATTCCACATTGGTTTCTTCATCACGCAGTACGGCATGACGGTGGCTAAAAGTACCACGTTTCACATCCTGACCACTCATGCGCACCAGTTTACCTTCGGCGAGCAATGAGGCATAGGCCAGTAGTTCACCGGTAGCCCAATCTATTTTCCCTTCTGTTTCCAGTAATTTGATCTTATCCTGTACCAGCTTTTCTACCTTTTTAAGCGGCTTGAAATCGGCTGGCCATTTCATGAGTTGGTGGAAGAGTTGCTTCACCTGCTCGCTGGGTATAGCAGTTTCAGGAGAAGAGATAAAATCCTGTTCCGTGGCCTTACGCAAGCTCATCCATACCAGTTCAGGTTGCTGATACTTGTAAGGAAGCGGATTTTGTTTGATTTCATCGAGACGCTCCTGCAAATCGGCCCAGAATTTCTTTTCCATTTCCTTGGCCAGTTGTTGCGCATCTGGCTTTCCGTTCTCGATCAGGAATTGGGTATAGATTTCTCTTGGATTCTGGTGTTTATCGATCAGGGAGTAGAGCTGAGGTTGTGTATACTTTGGATCATCACCTTCATTATGGCCATGTTTGCGATAACATACCATATCAATGAAGATATCTGAGTTGAATTCCTGACGGTAACGTGTTGCGATCTCTGCGCATTTCACTACGGCTTCTGCATCATCACCATTTACATGTAATACAGGTGCCTGTACCATGGAGGCAATAGATGTACAGTAGTCTGCACTTCTGGCATCATCAAAATCGGTCGTGAAGCCGATCTGGTTATTGATCACAAAGTGAATGGTACCACCGGTATAATAACCTTTCAGGTTACTCATTTGCAATACTTCATACACGATACCCTGACCTGCCACTGAGGCATCGCCATGAATTAGTATGGGAAGGATGCTATCGTAATCGCTTTTATAGAGCACATCGGCCTTGGCCCTCGCGAAGCCTACCACAACGGGATCAACGGCTTCAAGGTGAGAGGGGTTGGGCATCAGTTTCAGGTAAATATTCTTTTGTTCCGGGGTAACGATTTCGCTACCGTAGCCCATATGGTATTTCACATCACCGCTACCCATGGTTTGATCCATAACTGCGGTACCTTCAAATTCACTGAAAATCTGCTCATAGGTTTTACCCATGATATTGGCCAATACATTCAATCTTCCCCGGTGTGCCATACCAATCACTACTTCCTTCACTTCATTGAGGGCAGCAGTGTTAATGATGGCATCAAGTGCGGCAATAGTCGTTTCACCACCTTCGAGTGAGAAGCGTTTCTGACCGATGTATTTGGTATGGAGGAATTTTTCGAACATCACACCCTGGTTCAGTTTTTCCAGGATGCGTTTCTTTTTTTCCAGGGGCAGAGGTTCATTGAACTGCTGCTCCATTTCGCGAGTAAGCCAGTCGATCTTCTTCTGGTCGCTGATATATTTAAACTCTATCCCCACATGTGTTGCATAGCAACGCTCCAGATGGGCAAGAATATTACTCAGTGTAGTGGGCCCTAAGCCAATGAGATTACCTGCCTGATAAACAGTATTCAGATCTGCATCGGATAAACCGAAGAAAGACAAAGAAAGGTTGGCACCTCTGTCTTTTCTGGCCCTGATAGGATTGGTTTTCGCTAACAGATGTCCTTTATTCCGGTAACCCAGAATGAGGCGATATACTTTGATCTCCTTCATCCAGTCAACCCCATCTGCTGCAACAGCAGTAGCGGATGATTGTCCGTTAGAAGAGATACCAGCCGATACAGCAAAGTCGAAACCTTCAAAGAATTTCTTCAGATCGGGATCCACAGCTTCGGGGTTACGAACGAATTCCTGATATAGACTTTCAATATAAGCAGGATGCGAATTAGTAATATACGAAAAATCCTTCATTTGATCAGATTGAACATCGGTTTTTAGTAACAGGTTGGCAAATATCGGTCATTGAAAGCAGAAAAAATGCCTAATTTTGAATGAAAATGCGGCAATTTTTAACCTTTTTTCCTTTGCCCCCATTTAAACTCGAAAAAAGCCTCTTTGACCAGTATTTATACCTGACTGAGTTTTTTTTCAATAAAAGTTTCCGATTTCCAAGTATTCTACTTACCTTTGCCGTCCTGAAAAAAACAGAACATGGCAAATCATTCAGCTACTAAGAAAGATGTGAGACAAGCTGCTAAGCGCCGCGAGCGCAACCGCTATTATGGCAAAACTACCCGTAATGCCATCCGCGACCTGAAAGCAGGCGACGATAAAGCTTACACAGAGCAGCTGCCTAACGTTGTTTCTATGATCGATAAGCTGGCTAAACGCGGCATTATCCATAAGAACAAGGCAAACAACCTGAAAAGCAAGCTGGCTAAGAAAACTGCTGCTACCGCTTAATCGCACTGCAGTTAGGTTGCTTAGTACCAACATATTTACCTGATCGGTTTCAAATCGGTCAGGTTTTTTTATTTATACCTCTCCCTGCTCCCTTAGTCGCTTGGCAGTTGGCAATATCACGGTAAACCGATTCACATTTTTCCCGTGTGCCGTATAAATAAGTTTGCCCTTATGAATATCCAGGATCCGCTGTACAATAGTTAATCCTAACCCTACCCCACTCGACCGCTGCCGCGCCGCCTGCCCCCTGAAAAATGGGATCATGATCTTTTCCTGTTCCTCCGGAGGCAAATGTTCTCCCTTATTATTTACATGAACCATGGTATACTCCGATCCGGTTTCCAAGAGCAGTTCAACTTTCTTATTCGTAGAATAATGATAGGCATTCCGGATCAGGTTACTAAACATCGACTTCAATAGTGCTTCATTTCCAATAACCAGCAGGTCATCATCTGATGCAGGGGTATGTTCAAAAACCAGTGAAACGGATAGATCAGGAAACATTTTCATGCTATTACTGATCTTATCATAAATCAATTCATCGATCCTCAACTCAGGCCATTGGCTATCGAACCCTTGTTGTTCAAACTGAGAGATGAGCAATAATGAATTAGTTAACTCAATCATGCGCTCCTGGTCTTGTTTCAGTGAACCAAGTACGATACGATATTCTTCTATCGTAAGCTGGTTATTCAGGGCAGCTTCTGTATGAGCTAACATGGTGGCAAGGGGTGTCCTTAATTCGTGGGAAGCATGATGAACAAAGCTTTTTTGAAACTCAAATGCCTTTTCAACCTTTACCAGCATCGCATTGAAACTGCTGGCAATCAAATTCACTTCCCGGAATGAGCTGTCTTCGGGCACCCGTTTTCGCAGATCGAGTAAAGTAATATCCGACATTTGTTTACCCAACCGCAATAAGGGTCTGGATACCTGGCTACTAAAAAAGAACGAAATGAATGCTGTAAGTAAAAGTGCTGCCAGGAAAACGATCAGTAATATCCATAGTAAACTCCGCAGCTTTTGAAGTCCGATCCGATCATAGGCCGATACCCAAATCATGATACCTTGTTGCCCCAGCCAACTGGCTACATACTGACGGTCGCCTTCTTCAAAACGTATAACCATTCCAGGCGCACGTAAGGATTGGACCCTTTCTTTTCCTACGGGTATTTGTTCTGAAGATGCTGTATGAAATAGCAATCTGCCAATAGTGTCGGTTATATAAACCCTTTCCTCTGCTAAGGCAGGGCGATAACTCATGGAATCAAAAATTTTGTCAATCGATGCCAGACTATCGGCTTCTGCAAGCAGATATAACGCTTCAGCTTTCTTTAACTCTGTATGAATCCTGTCAAAATAAGTTTCCTTTCTATAACCGGAATAAAGCAGATAGATACTAAGGAAGCACACCAATAGAATTACTGCTACCGATGAAGTGAACCGCAATGCAAAGCGGAGTTTAAAACTCATGGCAGATGATTGGAAGGATTATTTGATATAATAGCCGAATCCTGGCTTGGTGTGTATCAGTTTATGCTCAAATGGCTTGTCGATTTTGTTGCGAAGGAAGCTAATATATACTTCAATAGTATTGGTACCAGTATCGAAGCTCAGATCCCATACTTTTTCAAGTATTTCCTGTTTGGAGATTACCCGATCCCTGTTACGGGCAAGCAGGGTAAGCAATGTAAATTCCTTAGCTGTTAAATTAATCTTGAGCTCACCCCTGGTAACCGACTTATTCTTGAAATCGATTATACGGTCCTCAACAACCAGCTTTTCTTCAGCCGGTAACTTATCCGAACGCTTCAATAAAGCTTTTACACGGGCAAAGAGTTCTTCAAAATGAAAAGGCTTCACAATATAATCATCAGCCCCCAGTTCAAATGCTTCCAGTTTATCATGAATCTGTCCGATGGCAGTAAGCATGATGATGGGTACTGTACGATTACTGGAACGAAACTGCTTGCATAGTTCAAGACCACTCTTATAGGGGAGGTTCACATCCAGCAGTATTACTGAATACTCCCTGCTATTAAAAAACTGTTCGGCCTGTCTTCCATCAACTGCATGCTCCACCTGGTAGCCCTGCCGTTTCAACTCATCCTTAATCACCTGTCCTAATTTGGCCTCGTCTTCTACTAATAAGATACTATGCAGGTTTTCCATTACTTTCAAGAAATTTTTCAAACGGAAAATAATGAAAAAATTATTGCTATTCCTACAACTATTTGTTTTTACGATTGGTCAGGCCCAACAATGGGAGACAGTTTTCGAAAAAAGTGCTGGTAAACAAACGGTTACTTACGACCAGTGCATCAGCTATTATAAGCAGTTGGATGCCGCTTTTAAGAGCATCAACATACGACAGTTTGGCGCTACAGATGCCGGAAAACCACTGCATTTGGTATTATTCAGTGCCGATGGCGAACAGGATCCGGTTAAATGGCACCAGCAGGGGAAAGTGGTGATCATGGTCAATAATGGTATTCACCCGGGCGAACCCGATGGTATTGATGCCAGTATGATGCTACTAAGAGACCTCGCCACTGGTAAGATCAAAGCGCCTGCCAATGTTGCAATTGGATTCATCCCTATTTACAATATTGGCGGCAGTCTCAATCGTGGCAGTTTTTCCAGGGTAAACCAGGATGGTCCGGAAAGCTATGGTTTTAGAGGAAATGCGCAAAACCTTGACCTCAACCGTGATTTCATCAAGAGCGACAGCCGAAATGCCAGGGCTTTTGCAGAAATATTCCACTACCTGAACCCCGACATTCTGATCGATAACCATGTTAGTGACGGTGCGGATTATCAGCATACCATGACCCTGCTTACGTCTCAGCACAATAAGCTCGGCCCGGTAATGGGCGCCTATCTGCACGATGTGCTGGAGCCCTCCTTGTATAAAGGAATGAAAGAAAAGAATTGGCCGCTGATCCCCTATGTAAACTTCCAAGGTAATGATCCGGGTCGCAACTGGACCTCCTTCTACGATGCCCCCCGCTATAGCAGTGGTTATGCTGCCCTATTTCAAACCATGGCTTTCATGCCTGAAACCCATATGCTCAAACCCTATGAGCCAAGGGTAAGGAGTACTTATGCCCTCATGCAAACCTTTATCGAGGAAAGCACCAAACAAGCTAGATCCATCAAGGAAACCCGTAAAAAGGCGATTGAAGCGGTGAAACAACAGGCTTCTTTTCCGCTTACCTATAAACAGGATACTTCCCGTCACGATATGATCACCTTCATGGGTTATGAATCTGCACAAAAACCAAGCGAAGTAACCGGTATGAACCGATTATATTACGATCATTCCAAGCCTTATACCCGGGATGTTCGCTTTTACAATTACCTGAAAGGAGAACAATGGGTGGAGAAGCCCAAGGCCTATATTATTCCTCAGGGATGGCATACTGTAACCGATTTGCTGAAACTCAACAAAGTGATTATGCAGCCGCTTTCCAGAGATACAGTAATTGAGGTTGAAGTGAGTCGCATTACCGATTTCAAGACTGCAACCCGCTCCTTCGAAAAGCATTATCGCCAGTCTGCTGTTAAAACCACACAACAAAAAGAAAAAATTCAGTTCCTGAAAGGAGATTATATCATTTACACCGGACAAGCTGCCGATCGTTTCCTGATTGAGGTATTGGAACCCAATGCTGATGACAGTTATTTTTCCTGGAATTTCTTTGATGCCATTTTGCAGCAAAAAGAAGGCTATAGTAATTATCGTTGGGAAGATGTGGCTGCAACTTATTTACAGAAGAATCCGGCACTCAAACAAGAACTCGAGGAAAAGAAGAAAACTGATGCAGCATTTGCGGCTTCTGCCAATGCGCAACTTGATTTCGTGTACAAACGATCTCCTTATTACGAGCCGGCACATATGCGTTATCCGGTTTATAAACTCTAACAGCGCAATGCATGAAAAAAGCCAGTTTCTTACAACTGGCTTTTTTCATGATTCCTCAGTGTGCGGGCAATGAATACACTACCCAGTACGATTACTATACTCAGATAGCCCACCCATGAATAATGAAGAATGGTATGATCGGGCTGACTGATTACAATAGCACCTGCAATCAGTGAAGCCAGTCCGGAGAATAACTGTTGTACCGAACCATTGAAACTCATAAAACTTCCACGCTGCTCGGGTGGCACTACGTTACTAATGATTGCCTGTGCCGGAATACCTCTTCCCGTACTCAGTACAAACCAAATTCCCGTTACCATCAATACATAATAGTATTTAATGGCGGGCATATTGGTAATCAGAAAAATCGGGATCAGAGATATTAGTGCAAAGAACATAAACACATTGTGCTTACCATATTTATCTGCCAGCTTACCAATAAGCGGAGAAGTAATAAATGTAGCAATACCACCCACCATGTAAATCATATTCCGCTGTGTATCGGTAAAACCCACATTGAATTCCATATAAGGATTCAAAAACGGAATAATCAGAAAATGACCCAGCATTAATGCGGCGGAAAGTCCGAGTGCGATCATTTGCTCCTTACTACTCACCACATTACGAATCATAACCAATGGTTTGGTTCTCTCACCATTGATATGTGCCGACATAGCAGGCAGGTATTTCATGAGCAGCGGTATGATAATAATACCCATGCCACCAATCATGATGAAAGGTGCATGCCAACTGATGCCACCGGCCAGGTATAAAGCGCCGGGTACCCCCACGATTGATGCCAGCGAAAAAGCCGAAAAGAGAATACCCATGGCCTGACCTCTCCTTTCATAGGAAAAGGTATCAGCCACAATACTTAATACCTGTGCACCAATCAATCCACCAAATAATCCAGCTACAATACGGGCCACCAGCAATAATCCATAACTGGGAGCTAACCCGCAGCTAATGGTGCCAATAATAAAACCGGTATAGCCGAATAACAATACTTTTTTACGATCGAAGCGGTCTACAAAAAAAGCAGCGGTAAATCCTGAAATGGCAGCGCTGATACTATAGGAAGCTACCACAAAACTGAACTGTGCCGGGGTAATTCTGAAATAGGGCATCAAAAAGTTACCCAGCGGCATCATCACCATAAAATCCAAAATATGTGTAAAGTTGATACTGGCTAACAGTATCAGTAAAATCCTTTCTTTCCAATTCATATTGCCATATTTAACTATTCCGGGAATATTAATTACCGGAAACAAAAAAGGTAACCCTGTTTGGCTACCTTCCTTATCTATCATTTTATTATTCTTCGGGTAACCGTTTGATCTCACCACTGCCACTAATCGATTGTGTAACGGCGGCTGCGCCCTTGTAATACACGGATCCTACACCCCTAATGGTTACATCAAGACTCTCTTCTGCAAAGATTTTGGCATCCCCACTTCCTGAAATTTTAACCTTGGCCTTTTCTGTTTTCAAACCAGCTGCATCACAATCACCCACGCCGTTAATGGTTAATTGGGTTTCACGGGTTTCTCCAGTCAGTTTCAAGGAGCCACTACCACTAATGTCGGCATCCAATTCAGGCGTATTCAGGTCCAGTTTTATATCACCCACACCACTAATACGCAGGCGTACTTTATCAGATCCGGTGAACTTATTCATTCCGGTAATATTACCTGATCCAGATAATGTAAGCTGGTCCAAACGGGTGGTCGTGATAATAATCTTGACATTGTTATCGGTGATAAAACTGATATTGTTACGCATCCTGATTTCCAATACATCATCCTCATTCATTTCTGTAATGATGTACTGCTGCAGGTTATCATCTGCCTCTACCACTACTTTATTAGTACTTCCCTGGGTAATTTCCACATCCATGAATCCGGCTAACTTGATCTTGTTGGCTGTTAAGCCAGTTCTGTCTTCCTGAATGATATTACCATTTCCCTTTACCCGCTTGGAGTTGGAAAATATACAGGCACTCATGAATACCATCAGTACCGATAGCAGCAGTAGCTTTCTCATATTGTTGTTTTGTACATCGAAAATATTGAAAAGGTTCAGCATACCGATTACCGCTCTTCCGAATTTTGCACCAAAAATCCTCAGAGTCCGGTTCATGACCACCAGCCAGAAAATTTGAATTACCTTCGCGCCATGACAGAAAAGATCCTCATCCTCGACTTTGGCAGCCAATACACACAGCTGATTGCAAGAGCTGTGAGAGAAGCGAATGTATATTGCGAAATAATACCATATCATAAGGAATTCTCTTATGAGGAAGGCCTGAAGGGTATTATTTTAAGTGGCTCTCCATTTAGTGTAAATGAGGAGAAAGCGCCCAATGTAGATATTACTGCCATGATCGATCGCCTGCCTGTTCTGGGTGTTTGTTACGGTGCCCAGCTTACCGCCAGGAATTTTGGCGGAAGGGTCGACAAATCGAATAAACGCGAATATGGTCGCGCCACCCTGGAGATTAAAAGAGAAGATGCCCTACTGTCGGGCATACCCAACCACTCACAGGTATGGATGAGTCATAGTGATTCTATTGTTTCACTGCCCGAAGGATTTGAGATCACAGCCATTACTGAAAGTATTCCTGTAGCTGCATTTGCGAGAACAGGTACCGATAAAAACCCTCTCTTTGGTTTACAATTTCATCCCGAAGTGTACCATTCAACAGAAGGGAAAAAATTGATTAAAAATTTCCTGGTAAATATTTGTGGATGCAGCCAGGATTGGACACCAGCCTCTTTTGTACAGGAAACCGTTGACCAGTTAAAACAACAGATTGGCGACAAGCATGTGATCATGGCCTTGAGTGGCGGGGTAGACAGCACCGTTGCTGCCACACTCATCAGCAAAGCCATTGGTAACCGTTTACATGGGATTTTCGTGGATAATGGCGTATTACGTAAAGATGAATTCCAGCAGGTACTGGATACCTATCATGCCATCGGACTCAATGTTACCGGTATAGACGCCAAAGAACGTTTTTACAGTGAGTTAAAAGATAAAACCGATCCCGAAGCCAAGCGGAAAGTAATCGGTAAACTTTTCATTGATATATTCCAGGAAGAAGCCCAGCATGTGACGGGTGTAAGTTTCCTCGGACAAGGCACCATTTATCCCGATGTAATTGAGAGCGTGAGTGTTCATGGTCCGTCGCAAACCATTAAATCGCACCACAACGTGGGTGGATTACCAGATACTATGCACCTCTCACTCGTTGAGCCATTGCGCTATCTTTTTAAAGACGAAGTGAGGAAAGTAGGTCTTGAACTGGGGATACCTGCCGATATGATCAACCGACACCCCTTCCCTGGACCCGGATTGGCCATTCGTATTTTGGGAGAAGTAAATGCCGAAAAAGTAGCCATGCTACAGGCTGCAGACGATATCTATATCAAAGCACTTAAATCCCATAACCTCTACAGTAAGGTTTGGCAGGCTGGCACCATCCTGCTACCGGTAAAAAGTGTTGGGGTAATGGGCGATGAACGTACCTACGAATTCACTGTTGCACTCAGAGCCGTTACCTCGGTAGATGGTATGACAGCAGATTGGGCACATCTTCCCTATGAATTCCTGGCACATGTGTCGAATGAAATCATCAATAATGTTAGAGGGATTAACAGAGTGGTATACGATATCAGCAGTAAGCCACCAGCTACTATCGAATGGGAATAAAGTAGTATATTTCTGAACATAAACGGTTATTCCATGTATCAGCTTCGCTATTGTTTACTCATGCTCCTGTTTTCATTCTGCTTCTTACAGCAAAAACCAGCAGCACAAACAACGCAGCAAACATGTAAGGTAGCCGTATTTGCACCCGGGTACCTCGATTCGGCCTTCGACCAACAGGGTAATTATAAGCTTACTGGTAATGCCTTACCCCGATATATGTTGCCAGGTCTAGATTTTTACAATGGCATCATGCTCGCTATCGACTCACTCAATACACTAAAAGTGCCCGTTGAAGTGATGGTGTACGATACCAGAAGTTATAGTGGTCAGATCAATACCGTGATCAAAGACAGCAGTCTGCGTTCAGTATCCCTGATCATTGCCTCATTCAATAACCGCAATGAAATCAAACCGCTGTCCGACTTTGCGCTGGAATACGAAATTCCCCTGATCTCTGCCACCTATCCTAATGACGGCGGCATCATGCAAAATCCCTATTTCGCCATCATCAATCCTACTCTACGCACACACCTGGAAGGACTATATACCTATCTGCAGAAAAATTATCCGACTTCGAGTTTACTCATGTTCAGAAGAAAGGGAGCTGTAGAAGATATGATCCAGCAAACATTTAGTGAACTGGGAAAGAATACGACTAATGGTGCTCCACTCAGGATCAAAACCATTGAGCTAACAGATAGTTTCAGTACCGCACAAGTGGCTAAATATTTAGATAGTACCCGCCAGAATATAGTCATCGCCGGCTCTTTGAATGAGAACTTTGGCATTAACCTCGTTCGCTCGCTCAGTGAACTCAAAAGATTCAGAAGCCTGGCCATTGGCATGCCCACCTGGGATGCATTACGCGGGGTAGACAGGAGCGTAGAAATTCTGTATACAACACCCTACCATTTCAACAGAAACGAATCTGTTGGATTGGATGTAACCAATAAGTACCGCGATAAATATGCTGGCCGTCCGAGCGACATGGTATACAAAGGATTTGAAGCCATGTTCCACTTTACCCAGCTACTGGTAAAATATGAAGGCAAACTGATTGGCCATTTATCCGAAAAGAGCTTTCACCTCTTTAATGAATTCAATTTCCAGCCCGTTAAACCCTACTCTACAGCTAACGGTGCAGTTGATTACCTGGAAAATAAAAAACTCTACTACATCCGAAAAATGGATGGTCAGATCCGCTCAGTGAACTAATCGGTAAACCAGAAACATTTCACGCAGTTTCTTGTTATATTCATACTGTTCTGCTATACAGCAGCATGTGAATAACAGCATCCCGTTTATATCATTGAATCACACTGCATGGCACTGATCAGCTTTACCGACAAAGGGCTTTATTGCGAAGCAGGCGACTTCTTTATTGATCCCTGGAAACCTGTACAGCATGCCGTTATCACACATGCCCATAGTGACCATGCCAGATGGGGCTCACAACAGTATTTATGCCATCGCTTAACGGCACCTATTCTTACTCTGCGGCTTGGTAATGTACAAGTACAGGCCATTGAATGGAATCAACCGGTATATCGGAATGGTGTACGCATATCTCTGCACCCTGCAGGACATATCATTGGCTCATCGCAAATCAGAATTGAATACAAGGGAGAAGTATGGGTAGTAAGTGGCGATTATAAAACAGAACCCGATGGCATTAGCGGCAGCTTTGAACCAGTGCCCTGCCATTGCTTCATTACGGAATCGACCTTTGGATTACCGATCTATCAGTGGCAGCCACAGGAAACAATATTTGGACAAATCGGCGAATGGATTGCTCATAATCAGGCAGAGCAAACCTCCAGTATTTTATCGGCCTACAGTTTAGGAAAAGCTCAGCGACTATTACAGGCCGTAACACCCGTTACTGATCGTATTTATTTGCATCCATCTACCTGGCATACACATGAAGCATTCCGTAACCAGGGTATACCACTTCCAGAAGTAAAGCCATTACTCGGCACAACTACTGCACAAGAACTGAAAGGAGCCGTAGTAATTGTACCTCCTGGAGCCATGGAAGGCAATTGGATGAAAAAAATTCAACCCCATGCAACAGCAGTATGCAGTGGCTGGATGCAGGTAAGAGGAAATTTCAGAAGAAATAATGTAGATGCAGGCTTTCCCCTCAGCGATCATGCCGACTGGCCAGGATTACTCGATGCCATACGCGCAACAGGGGC
>VFQP010002601.1_pt1 | contig 19823 bp, 23 predicted proteins | sample 3512351 | NCBI WGS metagenome assembly VFQP01 (sample SAMN10412372, study PRJNA504923) | tailings metagenome | isolation source: Relicate 1 Philex TSF1 revegetated site | place: Philippines: Tuba, Benguet | collected 2017-08-29
CCGTTTGTCAACGTGGGGTCCTACTGCGTGTTTGAGGTGAGGCCAGGCTCAGCACACGCTTGTCCCCACCCGGACCCCCGTGGCAAAGCGTCGAGGTGGCGGCTGACGCTCTTCTTTGGTGGATTGGCGCGCGCAGGACACCAAGCTGAGCAGGTACAGCCCCGACGGCCCGCTGCAGGCCGTGCGGGACTTTGTCCGGGAGTCTGGCGCCGAGTGGGAGGTGGACCGTCAGCGCGAGCTGCTCTTCACCCAGCACGCCCAGGGGTGAGGCTCAACACAACAGGCCGTGCGCCTGTGCAACGACCAGCGTGTGGCCTCAGCATTCTCAGCTTGGCCCTTCCGCGCCCCCCGCACCTGCGCAGGTACCTCCGCCGCACGTCGCGCCTGACCGCGCCCAAGTACGTGCAGCCCCACGGGTGGCACGCCGGGCTTGAAGCTGCCGCGTGAAGCCTCTCGTCCATGTAAATGTGAATTCACCAAAGCAAAACAGCAGGGGATGCTCGCTTGCGCTGGATGCACCAACGGTCAGGGTTGATGACCCTTGCACGCGAGAACAGGCCTCTGCAGCCCTGCAGAGGCCTCGCAAACGCAAAGCGCACTGCAGCGGAGAGGAAGGCAGTGCTAGGCCTGTCTGCAGAGCACTCAGCCGCAGCGCGCCCAGAGGCTCCCGCGCTCGCCGAACCTTGACGCGCCATGAAGTTCGGCAAGTATCTCGAGAGCAAGGCCAGGCCAGAATGGCGCACGCAGTACGTCAACTACAAGGCGCTCAAGGACCTGATCAAGGAGGCCACGGCCGAGGCGGCCACCGCGGGGGAGGTCTCCTTCTCCCCGCGCACCACCTCGCTCACCGTGCAGCGCGTCAACAACAAGAAGGACACGGCCGGCGAGCGGTTCTTCAAGCGGCTCGAGGAGGAGGTGAGGTGATGAGCCAGCGCAGGCTTGATTCCTTTTGCAGGTGTGCGCGGGTGGGCCGGGCCACGCGCGCGCGCGGAGCCCAGCGGCGCGGGCCAGGGAGAGGCGCGATGCGGAGGACGGGCGTCAAGCGCCACGCGCGAAGCGTGCACGCGCCGTTCGGGGCCCGCTCGAATCGTCCCGTTCGCCATTGCGAGGGAGCGTGGCGCCCCGCGAAAGCACAGCGCCGCGGGCCATCTCGACGCTGTGACACATGCAGGTGAAGAAGATCAACGACTTCACGGCTGAGAAGGTGGCCGCGCTCCGAGCAGGGCTCAAGACGCTCACCGAGCGCTCGAGCAAGGCCACCAGCGAGGCCGACAAGCAGTACCTGCTCGGGGTGAGAGGAGAGAGCGGGGCGAGCTCGTGCGCAGCAGGAGCAGCAGCAGGGGCCCCTTCCCACGCCTCGAGGGAGTGGGGCTCGCAAATGTGTTCTCGCTGCTGGATGGGCGTGCGCGCGCGCAGGAAGCCAAGCGCTACGGAGACGAGTTCCTGGCGCTCGAGAAGTATGTCAACCTCAACTACATGGTGTGTGTTTGTGCTGGGGTGGCGGCCAGCGGGTGGCTGCGCGTGCGGCGGGCACGTGACGCCCGACCCGCTGATCGCGTGCTGGTCGCGCAGGGGTTCCACAAGATCCTCAAGAAGCACGACAAGTGCCTGCCGCACGCGCCCTGCCGGCAGTTCTACGTGGCGCACCTGCACCAGCAGCCGTGGGTGCAGGTGTGTGCGTGCGCGGCGCGCCGCGCGTGATCGTTGTTGTCCGAGGGGCGCCCGGGGTGTTGATCATCTGACCAGCTCTCGCCCCTGGTGCATGCCGTCGCAGGGCAACTACTCGGACCTGCTGGTGGCGCTCTCCAACGTGCACAGCAAGCTGCGCGGCGACACGACGGGCGAGAAGAACGAGGACGCCGCGCAGGTGTGCGGGGGGGGGTCGCGCTGCAGCTCGGGGGATGGGGGCAGGAAGCGTGCGGCGAGGTGGACAAGGGCGCCGCGCCGGTGCGGGACCCTCAAGGGCCTGCTGCTCAGGGAAACGAGATTTGTGGGGCGCGGGTCCCCACGTGGCGCAGGGTCAGGCACACGAGGGACTCTTCGCTGCAGGCACTGGGTGCGGTGCAGGGGAAGGGAATGAGGAGCGGAGACGCCATGGCAAGTGCGCGGCAGCATCAGGCCCCTGGGGTGCCTAGCGGCGTGGGTATGGCTGAGGCAGGGCTCCCGCGCTCCACCACAGGCACGCCGTTCGCGCTCGTGGCCGGTGCCTCGCCGCCCTCCCGCACCCAACCACACGCTCCACGACCCAGTCACGCGAGGCGCGCGCTGCGCTGACGCTCTGCTGCCCGCTCGCACGTTCGCTGGCGCAGGGCTTCACGCGCTCCACGACCAAGTACTGGGTGCGCAACGAGGACGTGTCTACGGTCAAGCACCACGTGCTGCAGCACCTGCCCGTGTTCCAGTTCGACAAGAACAACTTTGCCGGCGACGCGCAGCTCATCAACAGCGTCTACCTGGACAACTCGAGCTGCGAGCTCTACCACGGACGCCTGGACAAGAAGCCAGGCGCCATTGCGCTGCGCATCCGCTGGTGAGCTTGTTGCCTTTGGGGTCGGGAGGTGGGGGTAGGGGAGATAGGAGGATTCGTGGACAGAAAGCCAGGCGCCGTCATCTGCTGCGCGTCCGCTGGTGAGCCAGTCTTCACCTCTGGGGCGCTTCAGGGTCGGGCCACACCTGCGCAAGAAGCCAGGGACCGCCGCCGCCGCCGCCGTCGTCGCAAACCCGAGGGCACACGCCTTACCAGCGTAGCCTTGCACACTTGTGCGACACTCGTGGGCGATCCATTACGGTTGAACCGTGGTGCCTACTCCGGGTGCGCAGGTACGGCAACAACCCCCCCGCCAGCGTGTTTGTGGAGCGCAAGACGCACAAGGAGAGCTGGAAGGGCGAGGAGAGCGTCAAGGAGCGCTTCAACATCCAGGAGGACAAGGTCGTGCCCTTCATCGACGGTGCGCACGCTCTGTCTGGGCCACGGTGGGCAAGCAAACGACGCCCCCACCAAGCAGCACGCAGCACACGCCGGCGCCTCGTCCCGTGTGTTGTGCCGGCCCCAACCAAAGCGATCCAACGAATCGGGCCCCTGCCGCCCTTCCGCAGCGCCACGTGGCTGAGGCCAAGAGCCTCGCTGCCCTTCGTCCCCATCCCCGGCCCTGTGGTGCCGCGAGGTTTAGCGTGCTGCGTGGGTGGTCCCCCCCACCCCCACCCCCCGCAGGCGAGTACACCCTGGAGCAAGCCCTGTCGGACATGGAGGCGGCGGCGGCCAAGAAGGGCAAGACGGTCAGCGACGAGGAGAAGGCCGCCTACAGCCAGCTCTTCATGGAGGTGGCCAACGCCGTGGACTCCAAGCAGCTGCGGCCCTTTGTGCGCACGCAGTACATGCGCACGGCCTTCCAGGTGTGCTTGTTGAGGGGGAGGGGTGGGGCCCTGGGGGGGGCTGAGCGGGTGCGGCAGGGTCGTGGGTGTGCTGTCGCGTGCGCGCGGCCTGCCAGGTGCGGAGGGCAAGGGTTGCGGGCGCGAGAACGTGCGGTGCGCAGGGAAGGTCTGCAGCGCCGGTGCCCCCCGGGTGCAGCGCGGGGCGCGGGGGGAGACTGCAGAGCGCAGCGCCCCGGAGGCAGGCGGGGCGGAATCGCTGTGCTGCGGGCGAGGCACCGGCGCCACGCGCCGGCGCGGGGCGAGCACGCGACGTCAGGGGGCCCCCACAGGAGCGGCAGCGCGTCGACTGGGGCGAACATTTTGGGTGTGCGGTGCGGGGGTGCGCGCAGATCCCCTTTGACGCCACGGTGCGCGTGTCGCTGGACACCAACCTGACCATGATCAAGGAGAACCCCGAGGACGGGCCCACGTGCGCCGCGTCGGGACGCTGGTGCGTGCACCACTCGGCCTCTGGCGCTGGCGCCTCTTTGCGGGGCCGGGGGCAGTGTGCGGCGAGCTCGCAGAGCCGCCCAGGGCACGCGAAAAGCCCTGGCAGTCCTGGAGGAGGAGCAGCACGCCGACTCCACGAGAGAGGGCACTGCGGGCGTAGCAGTGCTGCATCTGTGGGGAGCGCGGCTTCGTTTTGCTTCGGCGTTGCTGCAGCCCCGACGGCGAAGTGCGTTGCGCCGTTGATGATGGTGTGGTGTGCCGCGCAGGTACCGCGACCCGTCGCTGCCCACGCAGCGCACCGAGATCACGCGCTTCCCGCACGCCGTGCTCGAGGTCAAGCTCTCGCTGCCCGAGGGGCAGTCGGCGCCGCCCTGGGTGCAGGTGAGCACACAGGGGCAGCACAGGGAGCGAATGAAGCCTGCCCAGTCGGCGCCGCCCTGGGTGCAGGTGAGCGTCGCCGCAGACGGGCCGCGCGCACAGCTGCGCGCGGCCGCCCCTGCCGCGGCGCGCACCTCAAAATCGCGGCTTGGGGTCGCTGCGGCCGGCTGCTGCAGGGCGTCTGCCTCGCGTGGGGCGCGCCCTCCCCCACAAGGGTGTGTGGCTGTTGCCCACTTGCCTGCTTGTGCAGGAGCTGCTGGACAGCGGCTACCTGGTCGAGGTGCACAAGTTCTCCAAGTTCATCCACGGCACCGCCACGCTCTTCCCAGACATGGTGCGCGCGCCACTGACCACCACTAGCTCGCTCGCCACTGCGCCAGCACGCCGTCACCGGCAGGCAGCTGTCTGCTGCAACGCCGCGCCCCCGCCCCCAGCCCCCGCCACCGGAACTGGCGCCCTCGCGCACGCCGCCGATGGCAGGCAGCCGGCTCCCGCCTCTCACCGCCTGACCTCCCGCCAGGCCTGCACCAGCTCTCGCGCAGCCCTGCCACCACCGAGAGCCGAGTCGGCCCGTGCCCTCCAGGGGCGCACCACGCCGACGCGCCGCCCTTGCACCTGTCCCCGCCTGCTGGATGTCCCTACGTAGGTGCGCGCCGTGCCGTACTGGGTGGACGACGAGAGCGTGCGCGCCAGCATGCTGGCCTCGGCGCCGGCGGGCAACGGGCCGGCGCCGCCCAAGCCACGCATCAACAGCAGACGGGTGAGCCACGCGTCCCTCTCTCTCCCTGCGCATGCCGACGGACCACCACGTGCGCCGTGGCAGGGACACGGCCGCTGAGGACGGCGTGGCGCGCAGCGGCAGCGTCACTGATCACGTGGTGCAGCCGTGCGTCAAGGCGGCGGTTGGACAGCGTGCGTTACGCGCCCGCTGCTGTGTGTGCGCGCGCCCGCAGCACCGCGAGGCCGCCACGGACGACGAGCTGTCGCACCCTCTGCTGGGCGACCAGCCCACGCTCAAGCTCATGCCAGACCCCAACGAGGTGCAGGGGTTCGCCAACGGCGGCCCGCGCGCCGGCGCGCGGTCCTCGCGCAAGGCCAACTGGCTGCTGCAGCTGGTGGGCTGGGGGCAGCACCCTCACCCTCACCACGACCAGGTGCGGGCAGCGCCGTGAGGGCGCCTTTCACTCGCCAGGGCTCTGCCGTATGGACGCCGCAAGCTCCCATGCCCGCCCGCTCCGCTGGCCGTCGTCCTCCGCGCAAGGTTGTGCTGACTGGGCCGGTCATGACACGTGAAACGCGTGTTGTGCCGCAGGCGGGCGACGGCATGGCGCGCACCACGCTCATGCGAATCGAGCCCAAGACCTTCTTTGCCAACGAGCGCACCTTCCTGGCCTGGCTGCACATGGCCGTCACGCTCGGGTCCATCAGCGCCGCGCTGCTCGGCTTTGCGGCCGGTGAGTGCAGGGTCTGTTGAGGGCTGGGGTGCCGTGCGTGGGGTGGGAGCGGGGAAAGAGGCTCGACGTGGGGGCCCCCTGCCAGCGCTGATGGGCATTGCCGCCGGGCAGGCGAGTGTGGGTGGACTGGTGGGGCTAGCAACGCATGGCCACGCGCAGAGGGCCCGCCGCCAGCACTGGCGGGAAGAGCAACGTCGCCTCGCTCGCGCGCGCCTGGCCTCCACACACCACGCCCATGCGCGCCGCTGCCCGCAGGCGCGTCGCGCGCCACGGACGCCGACGGCAACGAGGCCATCAGCCGCCACCTGGTGGAGCTCATTGCGCTCATCCTGCTCCCCCTGGGCATGTTCATGACGTGCTACGCGCTCTACGTCTTCACGTGGCGCTCGGCCGGCATTGGCAAGAAGCGCGCCACGCAGTTCGACGACCGGTACGGCCCGCTGGCGCTCTGCGCCGCCGTGGTCGTGGCGCTGGTCGGCATCCTCGTCATCACCAGCATCGACTTTTACGAGGAGGTGCACGGGGGCGGCGCCGCGGGAGGGCCGCCGCCGCCGCCGCCGCTGGACGGCGCGGCGGACGCGGCGTGGTCGGCGGCGAGAGGCGTGGCGGCGGCGGCGCTGCGGGCGGGTGGGGGCGGCGCGTCGTCCCTGGCGGCGGGGGCGAGCGCCTTGTGAGCGCGCTGCTCGTGCCGCCTTCCCCGCGCGTCTCCTAGTCTTTCTTGCAGTGCAGAACAGAAGAGGTCACCTTCTCCTGATGCCAGACGCGCTGGTGGTTGGCGTTGGGCATCTTGGTGGCGCGCTGTGTGTCGCGCCCCGCCATGAGCGTGATGGTGCTCAGCCGCCCTCTGTCCTGTTGGGTTGTCGCCGGCGCGGACTGCTGACTCAGTCACAGAGACCCTCAGCTACTTATACGAGGATGGACGGGTGCACGTGCCGCACCTGCTGTCGTCCAACGACGCAGCGCGTAGAATAGAGCGGCGCGGTGCGTGCGCGCCTCGTGGCCGTGGAACTGAAGCTCACTCTCAACCCAACCGTCGCGCAGTTGCCGTTGCGCCCTGCTAATGCACCCGCTTTCTGGGGTCACCTGGGGGATTCCACCATCACGGACCTGCTTGCCTGGGACATCTCCTACTAGACCACCCGAGGTGCACCTGGGTGACGCCACGTGGCTGCCGCTGACGCCGGCCGCCCGTCCCTGAACTCCCATCCGTTTTCCTAATGCTGCTGCTGCTTTTGCTCACTCCCCCAACAATGGTCGCGTTCTTCACATTCCCCTCGTCGTGCGCGCTCTGGACCCCGCACTCTTGACCCGAAAGTGAGAGAGAGCGCCCCGACGACTGAGGAGAGAGCCCTTGCAGCACGAGTGGGTGGGAGGATGGCAGGCGGGAGGCGCCGCAGCCACTGGGGGAAAAGCAAAAACGTGGCGGCGCGCCGCCCCACCGCCCACCCTGCCCCACGCACCACACTGGCGCAGGCGCACGTCGGTCAAGAGTCGAGGGGATGCCACATGGAACGCACACACAACAAAAAGAGAGAGGGACCTCTACTGCTTGGCCTCCTCCGCGCCGCCGAACTTGGCCTGGATGTGCGCCAGCGCGCCGTCCTCCACCACGATGCGGTCGGCCTTGAGCACGTCAAACACCTGCGCGGGACACAGTGGAAGTCACAGCGTCCATCAGCCAGGGCCACTCTGTGCATCTGCCCCAGCCTTGCCGCGCTGACGCTGCTCTGGCCCAGCAGCGCGCGCCCCGCGCCTCACCTTGATGGCGTCGGCCGTGTTGAGGTAGAGCTTCTCCACGTTGCGGCCCGCCAGGTGCACGTTCTCGTTGTGCTCCTTGGTGATGAGCAGCACCTTCTCCTCGTTGGGGTTCACGCCCACCTGTGCGTGAGGAGAGGCGTCGGCGTTCGCTCGTCTGGCGGCAGCAGCAACGACCTGGCATCGTGTGCCCAGCAAACACCTGTTCCAAACACCCGCTGCTGAAGCGCTGCAGTGTGCTGAGCAAGGCTGCGCCGCCCAGAGGCGTCGGCGGCCGCCGCTGCACGCCTGCGTCCCGGCCCCAAAGCGCGCACCTTGTCGAGGACGGCCAGCAGGTTCTTGGTCTTGGGGCTGTCGAGGTTGAGGCCCTCGACCACCACCATGTCGGCCGCTGCGCTCTGCAGGGCCGTGGCCAGCGCCAGACGCCGCTCCTTCTTGTTCATCTTGATGCTCCAGTCCCGGGGCTGCGCAGGCACAGGTGCAGGCACAGGTGCAAAAGGAGGAGGTTTTTCATGAGCTGCCCATCACACGCGCTGCATCTGCACCGCAGGCGTTCACGCTGTGCTGTGCCTCGCAATCCTCGCCGCAAGTGCCCACACCTTGGGGCCGAAGATGATGCCACCGCCCGGGAAGAGCGGCGAGACGCGGCTGCCACGGCGCGCGTTACCGGTGCCCTTCTGCGCGTAGGGCTTCTTGCCTCCGCCGCGCACCTCGGTGCGGGTCAGGGTGCTGGCCGTCCCCTGCGCGCGGCAACAGGAGGAGCGCGAGGACGACACGTTCGCGCTGCTGCTGCATGATTCCACCATTGGCCCAATGGCGCTGCTTACGCCGCGTCGCGCTGGGACAGCGCTGTGGGCTCCCCGGCCGATGGCGCTGCTGGGCCACACGCTGCCGAGCGGAGAGGGACCCTGTACTGCGGCGCCCAGCCCGCACGGCCGCGAGAGCCCAAGCGCGTGCACCAACAGCAGCTGCTCTCCCACGGCTCCAACGCTGCCTGCTCTCGCGCCTCCTCCTCCTGCTCACCCGGCGGGCGTTCTGCTGCACGAGCACCATGTAGCGGTGCACGACGGCCTTGGCCGTGTCGTCGGCCACGCGCAGCGCCAGGCTCTGCGTGCCCTTGTCGCTGCCGTCCACCGCCTTGACGGGCAGCGTCGCCGGCTGCGCCACGGCCGAGCAGCTGACCTTCACCGCCAGCTGACGGCGCGCCGGCGCTGGCGCCACCGAGCCGAACGCGCGACGCGTCAACATCCTCTGAGCCTGCATCTCGCGGAGGAGGACAAGCGGGAGGGCGCGATTCGCGAGGTGGAAGATAAATCTCTTGCCGGGCTTGCATTTCATGCACGGGGAGAACATCAAGCACAAGCGGCGCAGCAAGGATGATGAAATGCTGCTCAACAAGCTGCACACACCAACAAGCGAGGGACTCTCAAGTCCCTCGCTTTTCCACGGTTCTTGGCGCGCACGCCCCCCTGCGTCGCGCTCACTGGTCCTTCCACCCGTCGGCGTTCTCGCTGAAGCCTCCCTGCTGGATGGGGATGGAGGGCACGGCCAGCGAGGCGTAGCGCTCCAGCGGGCCGGCGCCCATTCGGATGGACGACCGCGCCAGCGCCGACCGCAGCTGCCGCCTCCACATCTCGCTGCTGCGCTGCGCCGCGCTGCGGTTGCGCCCGCCCGCTGCCGGGCCGCCGCCGCTGTTGGTCGCCTGCGTCAGGTACGACGGCACGCTGCCGACGCTGCCCCGCCCGCCCACGCCGCTGCCCGGGCCTGCGCTCGCCGGCGGCGCCGCCCCCGCCGCCCCACCCACCCCCGCCCCCGCCGGGTGCCCCACCGCGCACGCGCACGTGGGGCAGATGGTGTGCCCGCACACGCCGCACGCCTGCAGCTGCTGGCCGCCCGCCGCCGGCCGCCCATGCGCCGGCCCCGCGCCACTGCCCCCTTGGCCCCCCTCGGGCAGCGTGTGCAGCATCGAGGGCACCGAGCCGTGCCGCGCCAGGCCCGTCGGCTGCTGCTGCTGCTGCTGCTGCTGCGCCGCCAACGTCACCGAGTTGGCCCCCAAGGCCACCAGGGGCGCCGAGCCCGTGTGCAGCTGCTTGCCCTGCCCCTGCTGCCCCTCCCCTTGCTGCTGCTGCTGCGAGGAGGGTGCGCCAGCGGGCTCGGCGACGGCCGGCCCCGGCGCCACGCCCTCCGACAGGGACGGACCCCCCATGGCGCCGCCCGCCAACCGCTCCGCCTCGACGGCCGCGATGGCCGCCTCGGCCGCCCGCGCCAGCGCCGTCTCCCGCTCGCCGCCGTCGCCGCCGCCGGCTTGCGGCTCTTGCTGCCGTTCCCCGTGGGCGGAGAGCGTGGCGGCGGCGCCGGCCGCGGCGCCGGCGGCGGCGGCGGCGCCGGCCACGGCGGCCACCACGGCCGCCGCCGCCGCCGCATTGCCCCACGGGCTCTGCGTGCTGCTGGCAGGGACCACGCCCACCGGCGGCGCGGCCGTGGGCGCGGCGCCGGGCCCCGTCGAGCTGCGTTGCTGCGTCCGCCCCAGCGGCGACGGGGGCTGCAGCGCTTGGGCTGAGGCGCGGCGGGCGTGTGGCGAGGCGGGGCCGCTGGCGGGCTGCTGCTGCTGCCGCTGCTGCTTGGCGTGGCTCGAGTGGGAGCCAGAGGGCGACTCGAGGCCCTCCTCCTCCTCCTCCATCAGCACGCTGCGCAGCAGACGCGGCACGCGAGGGAAGTGTGCGGTGCGCGCAAGAGGAACTCGTGCCCTGGGACTGCTGCTTTTCGACTCTAGCACGCAAACACACGCCCGGGTCCACGCCGCAGCACGAAACAGGCGCGCACCTGTGCTTGTGGAAGTGCGCGGCCTTGCCGCCTCCGCCCCCGCCGCCGCCGCTGCTCGCCTTGCCAAACCGCCCGCCCACCAAGATGCCCCCGCCCGGCCCCGCCAACCCCACGCCCGCCGCCCCCTCGCTGTACGTCATCTGCAGCGGCCGCCCCGCCGCCCCCGCCGCCGCCCCGCCCTCCCCCGCCCCCGCCAGCTGCAGCCCCACCATGCCCGTCGCCGAGCGCGTCCCGCCCACCCCCGGCCCCCCCTCCAGCGCCAGCCGCAGCTCCTCGCTCCAGGCCTTGCTGCGCGCCTCCGCCGCCTCCGCCCACGCGCCGTTCCCGCCGCCCAGCTGCTGCTCCAGCGCCCCCACCGGGTGGCTCCGCGCCTGCGCCGCCTGCCAGGGGAAGTCGGGCGTGGGCCGCCCCAGCGCGCCGCCCTCCTCCCCCTCCGCCCCCTCATGCAGGCCGCCCTGCTCAGCCAGGCGGCTGGTGCTGCGGCTGTGCGGCAGGCCCAGCCGCGACACGCCGGTGCCGCCGCCAGCGCCGCCCACGTGCGGGTAGGGCGCAGTGGAGCGGGTCTGCAGCTTGTCGCCGGGCCCGCGCGCGCGCCCGGAGGAGGCCTGCCGGCCCAGCGACGGCTGCTGGTGCGGGTGCGGCGCCGTGGGGTGCGGGCTGAGGCCGGGCACGTAGGAGGTGACGCGGCCGAGCGGGTGCGCGCTGGCGGCGGGGACGACGGAGCGGGCGGCCAGCGGCGTGCCGCCCAGCACGTCCCCCTCGGTGACCTGACGTTTGGAAGGGGAGCGGAAGGGAAAGGAAAGGATGAGGACGAGCGGGGCGAGGAGCCGCGCGCCGTGATGAATCAGCTGGGCTGCGTGCGTGTGAGGCCAGAAAGAGCTTGCGTTCACCTGGGGTCGCGACCAGGGCTGCACGCACGTGACCTCGGCCACGCGGGAGAGCACGTCCGTGAGCGAGTCGCCCTCCTCGCCCCCGTCCAGGTGCGCCTGCACACATGGAGCAGAAAGTGAGGGATCGGCGAGGCGCAGCGTGCGCTCCCGGCCATGGAAAGGACGTCGCGGTCCTGTGGCCCTGGCTCATCCGCACCCAGCATCAAGCTGTGGTGCGGAGCACTCGCAAACAGGCGCTGCAACCTCGCTCGCCTCTTCTCGCCCCGCCGCCCACAGTACCCACCCGCACCGCCAATCAAGACGCTGCAATGCTGTGCACGACCACGTCCTCAACCTTCCCTCCAACCACTTCCAAGCCACCAGCGTCAGCGTCAGCAGCCCCCCAAACACTCACGTGCTGCAGGTGCACGATGAGCTCCTCAATCTTGGACTGCGGCGTGTCGGCGGTGCAGATGCCGGCGGCGATGACGCGGCTCATCTCGCAGTAGTGGTTGGCCGGGTCCACGTTGGCCTGCACCAGGTCCCGGCACAGACGGTTGCGCAGGTACTCGAGCATCGTCACCTGTGTGGCAGGGGCACCACGTCAGCAACAACAGCAATGACGACCAGTCAGCAGCGTCACCGGTTGGGCAAGAGTACTCGAGAAAGTTGCCACCTGCAGTGAGGGGATGGCAACGCAGCAGCACCACCACCAGCGAGCAGCGAGGTCGCCGGCAGCCACTTTATCTGAGCGTCAGCGCCCCGCTGTGGGTCACCCCAGGCCGGCGTTGATGATGTCGCAGCGTGGCGCAAAGAGGCGCTGGAGGCACGTTGAGTGAGGTTGGGGGCGCTGGCGTCGCCGCACCTTGATTTGCGGGTAGAGGTGCATGAGCGGCCACAGGTCGGTGGCGCGCAGCTCCCACGCGCGCACCGGCTCCACGGCGCGGTACCTGCGCCCAGCGGGAGCACCGCGAACAGCAGACAGCGTGCAAGGCCAAGGAGGTCAGAGGCCGGCTGCCTTGCCCTCGCCGCAAAGCGCAAGGGCCTGCACGTGCCAATCCTGCCACGCCTGGTCCCTGGCCCTTGAACGCCATGCCACAGCGCAGCGAAGCCACCGCGCGGCTGCCTTGCCTCGATCCCCTCCCACCACCAACCCCCTCCCTCCCACCCATTCCAAAGCGCCCGCCCGCAGCCTCACGTGACGAGCGACTGCCTGCAGGTGGGGATGTCGTCGGCGAGCATGATGGACTCGCCGATGAGGCACGGCGTCTTGAGCTCCACGTACTGGTTCAGGTAGCGGAGGTCCAGCATGCTGGCCAGCAGCGCCAGCCGCTCGGCGTCCTCCTCTGCCTCGGTGTCGTGCTCACTCCTGCAGGGGTGGAGCGACGCGAATCAGGGTCGACAGGCAGGAAACGCAACGTCACACGCCACCTCGCTCTGCAGGCAAGCAGGAGCAGAGAGCACAGGCAACCCAGCAGCCCACCCCACCCGTAACCCACACGACCCCAGCAAAGCAACGCACCCGGGGTGAGGCGTCTCCACGTCGCTCTCCCCGCCCGCCCCGCTGTGGCTACGCGCGTCCAGGCCCCCGCCGCCGCCGCCGCCGCCGCCCTTGCGCCGCCCCAGCACCCACGCCAGCAGCCCCCGCGCCTCCTCCACCACCCACCGCCCCCGCCGCGCCGCCCCCGCCCCCAGCCCCACACCGCCCGCCCCCGCCGCCGGCGAATGTGGCGACCCGCCGCCCACCCCGCTGCCGCCGCCACCCTCCGTCGCGTGCGTGTGGTTTGACACATCGGTGCCCTGAGTCACCAGCCGCCCCACCCCGCCATTCCGCCCTCCTGCTCCACCTCCTCCTCCGCCGCCGCCTCCTCCTCCGCTGCTGTTGAGATGGGCGTAATGACCCGCCTGGCTGCTGGGCGCTTGGTTGAGGCGTGGGTGTGGCGAGCGCGGCGCACCGTAGGGGCCCGGCGTACCCGGCGGCGCCTGCGGCACACGCATACGTGGAGCATCAACCGATTGATTCGCGCTTGGCACGCCGGTCCACCGGCACCGTTTGAGGGAGCGCAGCGAGCGATGCGGGCTGCCCCCGCAGCCGGGCTGTCAGACGCCTGATCGGCCCGGCTCCGCCGAGGTGTCCAGATGAGACGCAAACGCCTCCAGACGCGCACATGCACATGCCTGGTGGGAGGGCGAGAGGTGGCTGGGCAGCTGCGTGGTGCGCCCCCAGGCGCACAGTGGTGCACAAAGGGCTCAAGAGCATCAAGGACGCACGTGGTGCGCGAGGTGGCTGAGCAGCTGCCCGGCGCCCCCCAGCGTGAACTTGGACAGCTGCTGGCGCCGCACGGCCGACAGCGTCTCCAGCGCCGTCTGCACGTGGATGGGCGTGTTGGGGTCGGCGAACCGCAGCACGATGACGCGGCCCTTCTCCACGATCCACATGCGGTCGGCGTCGCGACCCTGCACGCATATGTCCTGGCCTGCGAGCGCGCACAGCACAGCACGCACCACGGCGGCGCCACGGAGTGAGGAGCGCGTTGTCGCATGCAGGGTCAGCGCACGCGTCAGTGGGATGGCTCATCGTTGGTGGAGGCAGCCTCCGTCACGCAGGCCCGTGATGGACCTCAGCCCTCCATCCACCCGCCCACCCAAAGCCAGGGCGTGCACCTGGCGTGCCTGAGATCCCCAGGCCCCCCCAGCCCTAAACCAGGGCCCGACGCACCTGGCGGGAAGGTGACGGACCTGAGGCTGCCGGCGATGAGCGTCTGCAGCTGCGGCTGCAGCAGCTGCAGCCCGTGCACCTGCGCCACCAGCGGGCCCGTGATGCGCGTGAGCGCCTGGTCGCGCAGGTGGGAGGGCAGGTCCAGCAGGATCGAGTTCTCCGTGGCCGCCGGCGTCTTGACGCGCCAGAACTGGTAGAAATACGCCTGCAGGGAGCAGCACGAGCAGCAGCAGTGTCCCGTTTTGCTCCCTTGGTGGGTTGGCGTTGAAAGGGCCGGCACAGGGGTGGGCGGATGGCGTGCTGAAGTTTCAACATCGTGGAGCCCTAAGCCCTGCGCATGCTGCGCACCTCGATCTCGTCCCGCAGCTCGTCGTCGATGTGCCGCTCGTCCAGCCACGCCTGCACCTCCACCACCTGAGCGAGCGCACGCACGCAGGTGACGCGCGCACACGCGCAGCAATCATGCAATGCGCAGTCGCAGCAACCGGCGGCGGCAACTGGTGCGTGACGCGCGGCCCCGGGCACGTGCGGCGCGCGCGCTCACCTTTTTGCGCGTGATGTAGAGCTTTTGCGCGGCGGCCGAGGCGCGCGTGAGGGCGTTGCTGACCGTACCTACCAGCAGGCCAAACATGAGCTGCGCGCCGCAGGATGGAGGCGCGGCAGTGGGGCACGGGCGCACACAGAGCCCTCAGCCTCGCACACACGCGCCGCAGCGTGTGACGCCCTGGGCACAGACCGGCCCGATTGCTTGCAGCGCTGCAGCAAGGGCCAGCTCCCGCATGAGGGAGCTGTCGTGCGCAGAGCGGCGCCACAGGCAGGCAGGGTGGCCGCACCAGAAGGGCGCTCACTCACCACTCCGATGATCATGTTGATGTTGGCCAGCACCTGCTCCACAATGTTCTTGGGGCTCACGTCGCCAAACCCAGTGCCCGTCATCTGCACACAATTGGACGACAAGGCAGCATGTGGGGCGCCACGCAGCACACACTGGGGCCTGCGGGGGGCAACCGATCGGTGCCGCTGATGCTGCCCAACGGCGGTGCAAGGTTGCCAGGGGCCAGGCGGACGGTTCAGGCAGAGGCCCGCGTGGTCAGGTCGCCCCCAGAAGCCCCTGAGGACTGGAGAAGGGGGTCCTCCCGTGCCGCACCGTGGTGATGACCCAGTAGAGGGCCATGTACCACTGGTAGGCGCGCGGCTCGTCCCAGGTGTTGACAAAGGTGACCGAGTCCCAAAACACGGGCGTGCCGGCCGGCTGGAGGTAGGCCTGCGGCGCGGCGGGGCGAGGGGCGCGCGGCGAGCGGGGCGCAGCGGCAGCGGCTCGTGGACGCGCTCGCCGTGCCCTGGCCTGGAGGCACCTTGGCGCGAGCTAGTCACGGGGCCGGGTGTGTGCAGCGCGTGGCCAAGGGCCTGGCAGGGGTCCCTGACATCCGTGTGGAGTGCATCAACTGGACTGGCAGGTCTGGCGGAGCCCCCTAGACATGAACGGCTTAGCAGGCTGCACCTCACCTCGAGCACCAGGATGCAGGCCTGGAGGTTGACCAGCACCATGATGAGGTAGGCCAGCAGGCAGGTGTAGAGCACGGGAACGCTGAGGAAGCGGCCCACGTACGGCAGGTTCTTGTACGCACCCGTCGCCGCGTCCACCGTCACCATCTGCTCACACAGCACGCGCACACCGCCACGCAGCCGTAGCCGTGCACAGCAAGCGCGAGGCCGATTGCCTTCGTTTGGAACCGCGTCAGGGCGTGCATCGCCAGGATTCGCAAGAAAGAGTGCAGGGGAAGAGGGGAGCCGCTGGGGCCGCGTTCACCGCCGCACCTTGCTGACGGAGAGCATGCGGACCATGCGCAGCATCCTCACGATGGACAGCAGGTGGATCCAGGACGCCTGCGTCACGTTGTCGCCCGAGTCCGAGGCGCCCAGCACCGCCACCTGGGCGACGGCGCACGCGCACACGTAAGGGCAGCTTTAGTCAGGCACGCTTCCAGCCAATCGGCGCGCTGCTGTCACACGCCTGGAAACGTCGGGCTCATAGGAGGCATCCCCACGGCAGGCACTGCCTCCCGTTGCCACCCAGCAGGCGCCGCCGCACCAGGTAGATGAAGGGCACCACGGAGATGACGTCCACGGCAAAGCGCCACGACATGGCGTAGGTGCGGCCCACGTCCACGCCGTCCATCACCAGGATCTGCAAGAGAGGAACCAATCTCATCACACGCGGGCGACGTCAACGGGCACGGGCGCGCGTCGCCAGGGCGCTGCGGGTGCTGCGGCACGTCCCACACCTTGACGTCGTTGCAGACCATGACCATTCCGATCCAGAACATCATGAGCATGTTGATGAAGTAGAAGCTGCCTGCGGGCGTCGCGTCGGCACGGCTCGCGGCGCGCTCGCCGCCGCCCCCATCGCGCGGCCCACTGGCTTCCCGCCCACGCAGGCCCAGTGGTGGCCATCTCAAGAGCCGGTCCGCCCGCGCTCCCATGGGGTGGGCGTGCGCGCGTGCGCCCAGAGCCGGCGGCGGCGCGCGCGCGCGTGCGCACCTCCCACGAGGTCAGTCACCGAGCACGAGCTGTCTGCCGAGGCGCCGTAATCGGTGGTGCAGAAGGCCACGTTGAGCGGCACGATGAAGGCCGTGTACACCAGGTCCACCTGCGCCCCAAACATGTGGTTAAGCATGTGGCCAAGCAAAGGAGGCCCCGCTGGCCGCCGCGCGCAGCAGCATGCACGGGGCGCGGTGCGCTGCGCTGCGCTGCTTCCACGCGGCCTCACCACGAGCATGATGCCCAGCCAGGTCTGGGAGGGCCAGGCGCTGGGCGGCAGCGTGCGCAGGCCAAAGAGGAGCGACCGGCGCGGCCTGCGTGGCGAGCAGGCGCTCCCCCTTCTGGTTCGCCACGCCCGGCTAGCATCTGGGCTGGGCTGGACCTGCTGGGAGCACCAGCCGGGCACTCACTGCCAGCCGGGGGTGGCGTCCTGGCGCTGCCGGCGCTCCATGTAGGCGCGCCACTCGCCGGAGGACACGGGCATGTGCCTGGCCAGCAGCGCGTTGAGGCCGCTGTCGCCTGCAGAGGCGGGCGGTGGGGCCGCACACTGTGCAGTTAGCGCCCGTCGTGGACGACCACCGCCCTCCATTCGTCACCTTGCCAGCTCACCTGGGCGGATGTACTGCGAGCCGTCCGTGCGCCTGAAGGAGGGGCCCAGACGCGGCTGGCCCGTCGAGGGCGAGATCGGCGCCTCCTGGGCGTGGCCCTCGGCATCCAGCGCCGACCCGCCATACCACTTGGCGTAGGGCATGCTCTGCTGGCGCAGCGGCTTGCCCTCGGTGCCCGCATCCTCCACCACCACCTTGCCTCGCCTGGCGAGGGACGTGCCCTGCCGCCGCAGCGACCGGTTGGTGGGCGTGTGGAGGTGGCTCTTGCCAGACATGTCCCTCATCGCTGCTGGTAGCAACCTGCTAGTGGCCTGATGCTGCTGTCAGGCCACTGGCGCGCCTCATGCCGCTTTCTGCGACCATCCTCGTCCTCGTTCCGGTGCGCGTGCTCAGCAGCGAGCCTCGGGGCTCCGCGATCGCTTCTCAGCAGGAGCCACGCTGCAGCGCGGTGTGCAGCGCGGGTCAGCCATCGTGGACACCATTTCGATCGCCGTGGCCGCTGCAGTCCTGCGCCGCTTCAATGGAGCTTCAATGCGCCGCTGCATGGAGCGTCAAAGCCTCCGCATATCCACCGCAGCTCTGCCTGCGTCCAGGCTGCTAGCTGTTTCTGCCAGCGTGGGGCTCAAAAGCCATAAGCCGATTTTGCAGTGTGAACAGGCCTCTGCGGTGCGGTGCAGCTGTGGTGCTGTCCTCGCGAGAGCTGTGCGCACACACATGCTCAGCAGTCGCGATTGCCAACAGCCCTCAACGTGGAGGGCCTCACATCCACTTCTTGCTGTGCACGCGCAGCACGCGCCAGCTGGGGCCGGCTGGGGCCGGCACGCAGGCCTGACCACACACTGGTGGTGGGTGCATCCGCCACTGCTCACCTGTGCTCGGGCATGCACCTCATTCCTGAGCAAGCGCTTGGGACAACTCACGCGGCGCCGGGGTGAGCCCGCCGCCCGAAACACGGCGTTCGTCCTTCTCCGCCGGCACGTGGGCAGCACTGCTCCACCAGTCGCTCTGTGGGCGTTGGCAGGGCCTCCTGGGGTGCAGGGCAACGGTGCAGGTGGCAGGCGTTCTGGCCGAGTTCGGGGCACCATCTCAAAAGTCGCTGCTGCACAATGCGCGCCAGACCTGGCTCAGCGCTGGCACGCCGCTCTGGTCTGTGGCTCAGCCGCGGCGGTGGTCACTTGTGAGCAAGAGCTCAAAGGGTGATGGATGCAGCGGTGGTGGCCGCGTGTGGCGTTTGCGGCCGCTAGCGGCGTGGTGGCAGCGGCAGCGGGTGCCTCTGCAAAGTGCTGGGAGAACCCACCCCGCAGCGCCGTGGTACGGGTGGTGGTGGACCTGTCGGCGGGCAGTTTGAGAATGGAACGCAGGCGACTAATGGCTGCTTGAATGCACCTCGGGGATAAGATGCCTGTGCAGCGCCTCAGCACCTTGGGCCTGAGGAGATCTTTGGCTTGCCTTGTGTGAGCGCAGTTGCTGAAGCTGCTGCAGTGATTGTGCGGAGATGGATGGCCCAGACGACGGGGGAAGGGCCGACGCGGGCTGCGCCTGCCGCACGCTTCAGGCGCCTCGCTGACGAGGAAGCGAACGCCAATGAGAGGCGCCAGTGCACTGACCAAGGAGGGCGCTCAGCAAAGGGGGACCTTGAAGCCTAAGAAGCGGAAGATCTGCTGCACGGAGTGATGACAGCGTCCTGACCACGGTCGAGCTAAAAAGCGCCTCCAGTGCTGCAGGACCACCGCGATGCCGATGTAGGCTCGGCGCGTGTGCCTGAGTTGAACGCGGTGCTTGTTGTGGTGGTGTCGTGGTGCAAGCCGATCGCGTGCGCGGAGCTGTTGGGGCAAGAGGGAGGACTTTTCAATTTCGCCCGGTGGGGCTGGGCGCCAAACCAAGGGCTCCAAACACAGCAGGAAGCGCACACAGACCTGAGGATGGCGCAGAACGCGCTTGCTGGCGGCCTGGGCGGCCCACAGGCCATCCCGATGTCGGAGGCGAATGGCCTCTTCCTCTACCAGCCGCAGTCGCCGCAGTACATGCTGCCCGTGGTCGCGGAGCAGGAGGGTGAGCCAGCGTCGCCTTCCGTGCCTTTTCAGGCCGCCTGGAGGCGTGGGAGGGGCGGGCGGGAACGGGCCAGCTCCAACACGTGCACGGGGGCGCCTTTTGCCTGCAGGAGAGGGCATGTGGCGCCTGTACCACGCGGACGCTGAGTGGCAGGCGCTCGTGGACGAGAGCGGCGAGAAGGTCGAGGTGGAAGTGGGGCGCGACTGGCCAGGTGCGAAGCCTGCGCGCGGGCCGTGCCCCGCGCTCTTCCCGGCCCACCAAAGGCTCCAAATTCATGCCCGCGGCGTCTTTCTAAAGTTGATCAACGCCGCGAGGCTGCTTCTGCGAGGTTTGGCGTGCGGGGCGCCTGTTCTGCACCTTGGCGTGCGGACCCATCAGCCGTGGTCGCGTGAGTGGCACCTTTTGCAGGCGAGCCAGAGACGTGGACCCAGCACCTGTACGTGTGGGACCCAAAGAACGACCGCATGCAGGCTTGGCACACGGTGCGCTGGCTGCGTCCGGTTGAGGCACAGTGCGACGCCCGCCTGACCATCAATCATCAACGGCACATTCAGGCGCACCCTGCAGGACTGTTGGGACTGTTGGGGCACGCTTGCGTGATGTGGTTGAGGGGCCTGGACCTTCCAGGACGCGCCGTCTCCGCAACCTTGCAGCCACACGAGGCTCAAGTTTTGCATTCGCCACCACAATCTTCTTTGCGGTGCCTGGCTCCTCCTGCTCGCAGGGAGGCAAGGAGCGCGCGGCGGGTGCGAGCCGCCACGTG
>VFQP010002602.1_pt1 | contig 19807 bp, 15 predicted proteins | sample 3512351 | NCBI WGS metagenome assembly VFQP01 (sample SAMN10412372, study PRJNA504923) | tailings metagenome | isolation source: Relicate 1 Philex TSF1 revegetated site | place: Philippines: Tuba, Benguet | collected 2017-08-29
CGATTCCGATTGAGAGGTTGGGAAAGCTGGAACGGGTGGGGTTGACGCAAACGTTTCACGCCGGTCATGGCGGGCCGGGGTTGCCGGGCTATCGAGTGGATTGGGTGGGCTTGACGGAGGAGTGAACGGGGTTTGATAGATTCTTAGGGACTATGACGGCAATTAGTGAAGGGCGGCGCTGGACGATTCTGGGGCTGCTATGCGTGGGGTTCATGGTGGCGTATTTCGACCGCGTGAATCTGTCGGTGGCTTTGGCGGACACCGAAGGTTTCTTGAAACATTTTGGGCTGACGAATCAGCAACGCGGGATGTTGGGGAGCGCGTTTTTTTGGAGTTATGCGTTGTTGCAGATTCCGGCGGGGTGGATTGTCGATCGCTATGGAGTGAAGTGGCCATATGCGATTGGGTTTCTGCTGTGGAGCATTACAAGCGCGGCGACGGCGGTGGTGGGCGGCTTTGAGCAGTTGCTGATGTTGCGGATTTTGCTGGGCATGGGCGAGTGTGTGATTACGCCGGGTGGGATGCGTTGGATTCGGTTTAACTTCGATGAGAAGCGGCGCGGGACGGCAGTGGGGATTTATATGGCGGCGGCGAAGGTGGGTCCGGCGCTGGGGGCGCTAGTGGCGACGAAGTTATTGGGGAGCGTGGGTTGGCAGTCGATGTTTTTGATTATTGGCTTGGGGAGCCTGGTGTGGTTGATTCCGTGGGTGCTATTGATGACGAACGACGACTTGGCGCAAGAAGCGGAACAGAAGAAGACGGCTGGCGGAGTGGATATTAGTTTTGGACAGGTAATGAAGAGCCCGGTGATTTGGGGGACGATCGTCGGGACCTTCTGTTATCAGTACTTCGTTTACTTCGCTTTGACTTGGATGCCGGCGTATTTCAAAGAGCATTTCAAGATGAGCTTGAACGATAGCGGCGTGTTTACTTCGGCGAGCTTTATTGCGATGGCCGTGGTGGCTACGCTGGCGGGCTTTGGGGCGGACAAGTTGATTGAGCGAGGCAGGGATGCGGTGGCGACGCGTAAGGCGTTTACGGTGGGTGGGCTGCTGACGGCGGCGGTGGGCTTGATTGCGGCATTGAATGCGACAGGCGATCTGGCGATGTGGCTGGTAATCGCGGCGTTGGGCGGACTAGGCTTGACTACGGCGAATTACTGGGCGTTGACGCAGACGTTGATACCCGGGGCGGCGGTGGGGCGTATCGTTGGCGTGCAAAACGCGGCGGCGAACGTGCCAGGGATTGTGGCGCCGATCCTGACGGCTTGGCTGGTGGACAGGACGGGGGGATACGAGGGCGCGGTGGCCGCGGTGATTGTGTTTCTGATCCTGGGCGTGACGATGTACCTGACGGTGATCAAGCGGGAGTACGCGCCTAAGGCTGGTTAGAAGACAAACTAGAAAGCAAGGCCTTGGTTAGTGACATCCGGGCGGATGTACTTGAGGATGGTTTCCTTGAGGCTGGCCATCTGGACGGGCTTGGAGAGGTATTCCTTGATGCCGTTGACGCGGCTGAACATGCGGTCCAGCAGGCCGTCGTTGTTGGCAATCATGATGATGGGTACTTCGCGGCCGGCCTTGTTGCGGCGGATGGCGCGGGCGAGTTCCTGGCCTTGCATGTCGGGGAGAGCGGCGTCGATGAGGATGAGGCCGGGGACTTCTTCGACGACCTTGCCGTAAGCCTCACGGCCGCGATTGGCGGCGCGGGCGCGGAAGCCTTGCTCTTCGAGGGATTGGCAGATGGAGCGGCGGACGCTAGGGGATTCCTCGACGACAAGGATGGGCTTGAGGGCTTCGAGGTCTTCGCGGAGGTTGCGGAGGTGGTAATCGTTCCAGCAGTTGGCTTCGGCGCGCTTGAGGTAGAGGTAGGCGTCGCCGGAACGGTTGAGGCCGAGGCAAGCCAAGGCGGCGGCGATTAGGGTTTCGCTGTCGTCGTTTTTTTCGAGAACGGCCTGGTGGCGCAGGAGAGCGGCTTCAACGATGGCTTCCTGAGCGCCGGATTGGACGCGGGCCGATTTGTGGTCGCGCAGGGCGTGAGCGCAGCCGCAATGGGCGCAGAGCGTAGTCTCCTTGGTGGTGGGCTGGGGAGCGTCGCAAACAGGGCAGCGGGGGCCGAGGGCTTCGGGAGCGCTTTCGTCTTCGACGACCGGTTTGTAGGTGGCGAGAGACTTGCGGGCGAGGGCGTTGGCGGGGTTGATGGCGAGGACGTGTTCGAGAAGGGCGATGGCTTCTTCGTGAGTTTCGCTGACGACGGCAGCCCAGATGTGCGCCTCTTCGTTCCGGGGTTCTTGCGCGAGGATATCGCGTAGGACATTGCGAGCCGCGATGTTGCGGCCGGCCCGGATGAGCTGGAGTGCGTCGCTGAGTTGTGCTGGTTCGGCGGTGGGCAATTCCGTATCCCTGTTTCTTCTATCTGAGTCGCTTGATACGACTCTGAACTTCTTGCCAAGCCCGGACGCGGGCTTCACTGACAAGCTCAGTGTAGATGCATTGGGGATGAAGTTTCACGCGGAAAAGCACCCTAGGGGAGCGATTGAGAGGCCCTAATTGTGGGGTGGGCTAAGCTGGCAGTTAAGTGAAGCAAGTATTGATTTTAGGGGCTGGATATACCGGGGCTCGGGTGGCGGAGAGGCTGCGGGTTAAGGGTGTTTCCGTAATGGCTTTGCGGAGTGGAGACTTGGATTTCGAGGCGGAGGGGGCGGTGGAGGAGCTGGGGCGGTTGGCGCCGGAGGGTTGCACTGTGCTGCATTCAGTGCCGAGTTTGGCGGCTGGGAAGGACCGGGAACTGCTGCGTGGACTAGTGGGCAAGGCATCGCGGGTGGTTTATTTATCGACTACTGGGGTGTATGGAGCGGCTGAGTTTGTGGATGAGAAGACGCCGGTGGCGCCGAGGAATGAGCGGGAGCGGGCGAGAGTAGCGACAGAGGAGGCCGTACTGGGGGCCTCGCTGCGTGGTACTTGGGAGGCTTTGGTACTGCGGCCGGCAGCGATCTATGGGCCGGGGAGAGGGGTGCATGTGGCGATGCGTACGGGGAAGTATCGGATGTTGGGGGATGGGGCGAACTACATTAGCCGGGTACATGTGGAGGATTTGGCAGCGGTGGCAGAGGCGGGGTTGATGTCGGATTTGACGGGGGCGTATCCGGTGGCGGATTTGGCGGCTTGTCCGGCGCGGGAGATTGCGGAGTATTGCGCAGGGTTGTTGGGCTTGGATCCGCCGGTGGCTTCGCCGGAGGAATTGGTGCCGGAGACGCGGCGGACGAACCGGCGAGTGGATGGACGGGCGGTGTTTGCGCGGTTGGGGGTGGAGATGCGCTTTCCTGGATATCGGGAAGGGATTGCGCAGGCCTTAGAAGAAGAAGCTCGGGCTGGCGCGGGTTAAGGCGCCAGCCCTTCGCGTTTGGCTTTAAGTAGAGGCTACTGGCTGATGTTTTGTGCGTTTTCGCCTTCGATGAGGGCGAGGGCGGCGGCTCCGGAGGCGCCGGTGGCGACGACGATGCCGAGGATGACGACTTTGCTGCTGAGTCCAGCGGCGGCGCCGGTGCCTGCAGCGGCGGCAGTTGCGGGATTCACGACAAACACTTCGTTTACGGTGAAGGTGATTTGGCCGTTGGTGGTTTTCGCGAGTTCGCCTTTGAGGCGGACGTGCTTACCCTTCCAGGCGGAGGCGTCCTGGCCGGAGAGTTCGACTTTGATTTTGGTGACTTCGTCGGTGACGAAGTATTTGCCGTTTTCTTCGACGATGGTGCCGCTCAGTTCGGTGACTTTGGCGCTGGCTTGGCCGAAGGCGAAGGAGAGCGTTTGGCCGGGGCGGACCATGGCAATGAGGATGCCGTCGTGGCGGCGAACTTCGACCGGATTGGCGTTGGCGGAGACTAGGACATCGTTTGGCGAGGGTCGGGAAACGATGCCATCGCGACCGCGGATTTCGAGTTCCCCGGCGCGGATCGGAAGAGCCGCTTGGCCCGGAGCGACGCTGTCAACGCGGGCTACACCGGAGGAGAGGCTGAGCGTGTTGGCCTTTACTTCCAGGCGAGAGGAAGCGCCGAGGCGAAGGCGGGAACCGTCCGCCAAGTAGAGCTGGCTCGAGGAGCGGCCGGTTTCGAGGGATTGGCCCGGGAGCACATTGGCGCTGCCGCTGTGGTCTGTGCCGTTAATCTTCATGTTTCCAGCGCTCCAGGCCACGGCGGGCTTGGAGGTGGAGGTTAATACTGCAGCCTGGAGAGTGCTCCCATTCGCGAAGATCGCGCTGGCGAGGCACCCAAGCGTGAGTGGCAAGGAATTTTGGAATTTCAGTTTGGTCACGTTACTCGTCCCTGTTGAGGCTTATCGGTGGGGAGGCGCGAAGTTTGAGAATTTTTATTTTGGGGTTTTGCCCTCAAGCTTCGCTGGATCTTCGCCGAAATTGTTTCTGTGGGGATGCGAGTCCTGCCAATTCTGCTGAGTGTGATGGCCGCGGCGATGTCGGGGCTCGTGGCTTATGTGGATTGGCTGGGGGCGAGTAAGACGAATGTTGCACGCCTAGAGGCGGCGGTGGCTTGGGAGAGGCGCATGGGCTTCTCTTGGGCGAAGCACGCGATGGCATTGGCGGAGATAGAGCCGAAACGCGAGAAGGAATGGCTGGAATTGGCAGCAGAGGACCGGGATGTTGCTCCGGCGGCGTTGATTCGCTTGTCACTGATTGATGAGATGGCTGGTGATCAGCAGCGCAGCGTTGTATGGATGGGGAGAGCGCTGGCGCGCAGTAAGACTTACAAGACGTTTTTGGCGGCGGCTTCACAGGCGCAGCGATTGGGCGATGAAGAGGGAGTACTGCGTTGGGGCGTAGAAGCCCTGCGATATTGCACCGGCGAAGCGGATGCCGTTTTTCACCTGCTGGTCTTAGTGCCACGCGGAGCAGATGTGCTGCGGCAGGCGGAAACGCGGCGGCGGGAAGATTACTTGCGGTATTTGATTGGTCAAGAAAAGTACTTGGAGGCGCTTGAGTATCAGAGTGAACTAGACAATTCGGAACTTGTGCAAAGATACCGGCGGGAACTAGCAGAGCGCTTGATCTTGAATCAGCGGTGGGAAGAGGCTGTACGATTGCATCCGGACCCGAAGCGCGGTGGCGTACAGAACGCACGCTTTGAGGCCGAGCCGACGTCGCTCGCTTACGATTGGCGGCTGGCTAAGCATGAGGCGCTGCAGGTGGAGTGGAGTCCGGGAAGGCTCAATGTGCGCTTGGGGAAACTCGATGCGCCGAAGGAATTGATGAGCCAGTATGTGAAGCACAGTGGGCCGGAGTTGCCGCGGCTGGAACCTCGTTGGCAGGGGACAGTGCGTGGCTTGGAATGGAAGCAGGAGAGATTGCATCCGGAGTGGGTGCGGGTCTCGCTGGTGGCGACCGCGGATGAGGCAAAAGAATTTGCGATTGAGGAAGTCAGGGTGATGAATCGTGGTGGCTAGGGTGGTGGCGCTTCTCGCGCTATTGGCACTTGGGGCGGACAAGATATGGCCCGCGGAAGGCTGGATTTGGCCGCTTGCCCGCGCCGTGTTGTTCTTGCTGGCCGGTGCCGTTTCGAGGTCTCTCCTGGCTTGGGCGGTAGCTTGCGCATTGATCGCATGGCAAGGCTGGGTGGGTTTGGATTGGGCAGTGGCGCTTTTGATTGGCGTGGAGATGCGACTGAATCGCCCGGCGATCACTTGGATCGCGTTGGGAGTAGCGGTTTGCGGAATGGGGGCCATGGCTTGGAATCGCGAATGGGGGCCGTTGCCGTTTGGGAACCGGAATCATTTCGCGGTGTTTGTTGAGATCGTGCTGCCCTTCCTAGCTTGGAGGGCAATGCGAGAGGGAGCGAAGGAAGCGATGTTTGCGGCGGCGTTGTTGCTGGCCGTAAGTTTTGGGGCGGGATCGAGGATGGGCGCCGTGTTGTTGTGCGCCGAGATTCTTTGGCTGAGCTTGCGTTGGGGTGGAGGCAAAAGGTTAGTCTGGTCGATGGGAGCGATGGGGTGTTTGCTAGGCCTTTTTGCTCTGTTTACGCCAAGAGAGCGAATCGAGAAGCCGTTGGAGGGGGATCACCGGCTTGAGATCTGGAGCGCGACGAAGAAAATGATCCTCGCAAAGCCGCTCACAGGATGGGGAGGAGACCGCTTTTCAGCAGAGTATGCGGCGTTCGCTGAGTTCGATAATGGCCAGCGTGTGAATGCGGTGCATAGCGATTGGCTGGAGTGGATGGTGGAGTGGGGGCTGCCAGGGTTGTTGCTGCCGCTGGGAGCCTTGATTTGGTATTTACGGCGTTTCGCCCAATCCTTGGCGGTTTGGGGTATTCTCTTTGGAGCATTGCACGCATGCGTTGATTTCCCTTGGCAGCAGCCGGGATTTCTCGTACTCACGGCATTGTTGGCCGGCTCCTTCAGCGCTTATGCCCAAAAGACCCCCTATTCCATTCCGTCCCCAACCGAATCCGCAAACGTTGCGTGACGAGTTGCTTGAGTACATTCAGAAGGAAGGCTTCGGCCTTTTCCAGTGCGAACCCATGGGGGTGCCCGTGGATCAGGCGATTTGGTGGGATTATCGGGTCCGACCGGATTACAAAGAGTTCTTCGAGGCCGCTAAAGCCTGTGGCGCCAAGCTGATTTATTTCTTCGAGCAGACTTTCACAGAGTTGGAGATCGAAAGAGTCGAGATGAACCTCGAGATCGCGCTGCTGCCGGAAGACGAGCGGCGAACGATGCTACGGCGACTGGCGGATTTCCGTGGTTACATCGATTTCCTCTGCCGGGTGGGAGTAGGGTTTGAAGTGAACAACCGCATGCATTGGTATGACGTGTATGCGCCCTGGTTCTTCGAGTACTTGGATCTGGCGGAAGAGTCCAAACCGTTGGGCGGGGGTTTCGATCCGGATTTGGACGATTTCGACGACGACGATCTCGATGACGACGACGATGATGAGCCACCACCTTTCGGGAGGCGTTATCACCGCAATTGATCCGGCGCGGGAGGCGCTTTGGCGTTTTCCCGAGCAGAATGGATTGCCTTCCGAAGCAGCTGCGCTGGCGCAGGAACTCCAGATCCCTCCGATGGCGGCGCGCCTGTTGTGGAGCCGGGGCTTTCGGAGCGCGGCGGCGGCGCGGGGTTATCTCGACGCGGGACTCGAGCAGTTGCACGACCCGTTTTTGCTGCGAGGGATGGATGCGGCGGTAGAGCGGATTCAAAGGGCCTTGGCAGGCAGCGAACGTGTCCTGTTGTACGGCGATTACGACGTCGACGGGACGAGTGCAATTGTAATTTTGAAGACGGCGCTCGATCTATTGGGTGGCAAGACAGAGTTCTTTGTGCCGCATCGCTTGCGCGATGGGTATGGCATGAAGGGGGACAAGATCGAGGCGGCAGCGCAGGCGGGAATCCGCTTGGTGATTAGTGTCGACACGGGGATCCGGGCAGGCGAAGTGGTGCGGCTGGCGAATTCGCTGGGGCTCGACACGATCGTGACGGATCACCATTTGCCGGAAGAGGAGATTCCTCCCGCGGCGGCGGTATTGAACCCAAATCAACCGGGTTGCATGTATCCGAACAAGAATCTGTGCGGGGCGGGCGTGGCATTTAAGTTGGCGCAGGCATTGTTTGCGCGCAGCGATTGGGCGGAGGCCAAGCGGCAGCGGATCACGGAGAGTTTGCTGAAGATGGCGGCTTTGGCAACGGTGGCGGATATAGTTCCCCTGGAAGGGGAGAATCGCGCCATCGTGAAGCAGGGACTGGAAGGGCTTCGCGATGTAAAGAATCCAGGGCTGCGGGCTTTGTTGGACGTGTCGGGGATCAAGGCGGGGACGGCGCCGACGGCGCGGCAGGTGGGTTTTCAGATTGGGCCGCGCATCAATGCGGCTGGGCGCATGGCTAGCGCCAGTGAAGTGATCGAGTTGTTTTTAAACGCGGACGCGGTGAAGGCGCAATCGATCGCGCAGGCATTGGATAGCCTGAACCGCGAACGGCAAGCGACGGAGGAAGAGATTCGGGAGTCGATTTTCGCGAGCTTGGAGTCCGAGCAGCGATTGGGGCTCGTGCTCTTCGACGCGTCCTGGCATTTGGGAGTGGCGGGGATTGTGGCGGGAAGAGTCGCGGAGAAGCACCGGAAGCCCGTGTTTGTGCTGGCGCGAGACGAGAAGGAAGGCAGTGCCTTGATCAAGGGATCGGGCAGGTCCATTCCAGGATTTCATTTGTTGAATGCGCTGGAATCGATGCGCGAGGTGTTTGAGCAGTTTGGGGGGCACGAGCAGGCGGCGGGGGTAACGTTGCGCGAAGAGAATCTGGCATTGTTTCGGGAGCGATTCGCGGCGTATGCGGCGGAGCGGCTCGACGATCAGGCGCGGCAGCCGCGATTGGAAGTCGAAGCGGTGGTCACCGTTCCTGAGGTGGACGTGAATTTGTACGAAACGCTGCGGCGCTTTGAGCCATTTGGGTATGGGAACCCGGCGCCGTTGTTGGCAGTGCGCAACGTGGAAGTGATCGCGCCGCCGGTGTTGATGAAGGGGAAGCACATCAAGCTGACAGTGAGGCAAGAGGGTCGATTGTTGAACCTGAAGGGTTGGAATCTGGCGGAGCGTTACCGGGGAATTGCGCCGGGTGAGCGCTGGGACTTGGCTTTTCAGTTGGAGCAGGACAGTTGGGATGGCTGGTCGGCTACGTTGCGTGCGCTGCGGCCACGCCAATAGCAAGCCGGCTGAATAGTAGAGTAAGGCTATGCGGATCTTTATTGGTGCGGCGTTGTGCGCCGCTTTGAGTTTGCCCGCGATGGCGGAGCGGAAGCAGTTGTTTAACGGAAAAGATTTGAGCGGTTGGAAGATGACGGGGCCGGGGGAGTTCAAAGTTGAGAACGGCTTATTGGCGACCTATGGCGGGATGGGATTGCTGTTCTACGAGAACGAGGCTTTCGAGAACGCGAAGATTCGGATTGTGTTTCAAACGACCGGGGGGCGGGATAATTCCGGGTTCTTTATTCGGATGCCGGAGAAGCCCAAGGACCCTTGGTATGGGGTGCACAACGGATATGAAGTGCAGATCGATTCCGGTGGCGATGAATGGCACCGGACGGGGGCGATTTATTCGTTGTCGAAGGCGGCGGGGGAGTGGCAGCAGAAGCCGGCTGGTGAGTGGAACACGATGGAGATTGAGTTGAAGGGGAAGAAGACGATCATTTCGCTCAATGGCAAGGTGGTGAATACGTTTGAGGAAGGGCAGGCGGTGCCGGAGCGGAAGATGTGGTTTGAGCCGGTGCGGGGGCCGAGGCCGGTGAAGGGGTATGTGGGGATTCAGAACCACGACGGGAAATCGAAGGTTCTGTTTCGGGAGATCTCAGTGGAGCGCTAAGGCTCATGAGGAAGATTGGTTGGCTGGGGACACACGCCGTGGCGTTGGCCACGCCACGGACGCGTATGTCCCCGAAGGGTGGATTGGTGTTGGGTAGCTCCGCTGCATAACGGATTGCCGCTGGACGGCGGCTAGTGGCTACTTTTTCTTCTTGTCGTCGAGAAGGTTGACCTTGGCGCCTAGCTCGAAGTCGGAGCGTTTGAGGCCTTTGTTGAAGACGACTTCGTTGGAATAGAGTTCCAGATTGCGTTCGCCGTTGCGGCTGCGGGTGATGGCCCAGGGCCATTGGAGGCCGTCGGTTTCGCGGTATTTCGCCCAGCGTGTGTCTTCGTCCATCCAGCTCTTGTCGGGGTTCTGACGTTTATAGACCTGGCGAACGGGGAGCTTGGTCGAGGCGTGGATGTAGAGGCTGACCGTGCGGTTCTCGTTGTCGGTGATGTCGACGATTTCGACGGGTTGGTTGTCGAAGACTTCCCCGCCCCGGCGTTCAAAGATCATACCGGGTTCGTTCAGGCGGCAGCGCAAGATGTAAAACGCATTGCGCATCATGGTGTCTTGCCAGCGGGCAACGATGTCCTCGGGCACCGCCTTGGCGCCGCGATAAGTGATGTCCCAGGCTTTGCCGTTGCCTTCGAAAAGGAGTGCGTAGTCGAACTTCTTGCCAAAGGCCTGGCGTTCGCGGACTTTGACCGCTTGGCCGGGAGAGTCGTCGTAGAAGGTTTCAAAGCGCGCCAAACTCAGGCCGCTCAGACGTTCGCGGTAATAGCTGTAGGCGCGGCCTTCCTCCATGCGGTCTTGGACGGCTAAGAACTTTGCGCCGCCAAGCGCCGCCACGGCCTCATCCATCAGCTTGCGGCCCCGTTCCGCAAAAGACTGAGAACGGACGATAGCCGGGGCGGCAACAAGCGTGGAGAGGAATTGGCGGCGTTGCATTTGGGAACGAGTTTACTCCTTGGCGCTCAACTGCTCGGGTTTGAGTCCGGAGTTGAACTTGTAGTCGGTGACGATTTGCGTGACCGTTTGGCCGCCCTGATTGATGACGGTCTTGGTCGGCAGCTTGATGCCGTCGAATTCCTTGTAGTCGGAGACGGTGTACTCGCCCGTCATGCCGTTCTCGGTGACCGAGATTTTGGAGAGAAGCATGGTGGCAGGGTCGTAGGCAACTTGGATGGTAGCGCCGCCCTGGTCGGCGATTTCGAGCTGGCCGTCCTTCACGAAGTTAACGGTGCGGCCCGGGCGGTTGGCGCTTTGGAGGAGGCTCAAGTAATCGCGGGACAACTGCGACTTCACTTGCGCGATGAAAGGAGGCGGCAGGGGCTGTTCGCCTTGGGGCGCCTTCAGGAAGCCCTTTTCGCCGTCGAAGTAGACGATGGTCTTGCCGAAGGGCAACTCATTCACTTGCCGGAAAATGCCGGGCTTCAACCACATGTTGGTTTGCTTGACCTTGATCTTGTTGGGGCCCATGGGCAATTCGCTTTCGACGGACTGGGACCAATCGTTCACGGCTTCGAACTTGGCCGCGCCACCGGCGGCGGCGAGCATCTTCCCGATAACTTCCTGTCCTTTAGCCAGAGACGCATTGTCGGCCTTGGCAGTTTCGCGCTTGGGTTCGGGGATGGTGACGTCGAGCTTCTTCACTGCGCCCATGGTGGCGAGGGACTTCTCGAACTCGGCAGTCTTGCCGACAGCCACAATGGTGAACTCTTCCGGCTTGATGTACTGGCGGGCGACACGCTGGATGTCGGCAGCGGTGACCTTGGCGACAGCATCCTTGTATTGGTTGATGAAGTCGCGCGGGTAGCCGAAGAACTCGTAGGTCATCAAGCGGCTGAGGGTCTTGGAGGGCGAGTCGAAGTTGAAGACGAAGCTGTTCTCGACGCGCTGCTTGGCTGCAGCGAGTTCGGCGGGGCCGACCATTTCGTCCTGCATGCGCTTGACTTCCTTCAAAGAGGCGGCGATGGCTTGTTCGGTCGTCGAGGCCTTGGTTGAGCCGGAGATCTTGAAGACGCCTTCGTGGCTGTAGTCCGCGCCCCAGGAGCTATAGATCTGGTAGGCGAGGCTCAAATCGCCGCGGACCTTCTGGAAGAGACGGCTGGAGAAGCTACCGCCAAGGATGTCCGACATGACATCGAGGGCGGGGTAGTCCTTGTCGCTGAGTTTGCCGGCGAGGTGGCCGATGGAGAAGAAGGTTTGTTCGCTATCGCTCTTTTCGGCGATGTAGACGCCTTTGGAGTCGCGTTTGGTGACGGCGGGATAAGTGGGCACGGCGGGGCGTTGCGTGGTCCAGTCGGCGAAGAGCTTTTCGAGCTTGGCGCGCATCTCGGCGGCGTTGAAGTCGCCCTGGACGGCGAGCATGGTGTTGGCGGGGAAATAGTAGCGGTCGTGCCAGGCGACCATGTCTGCGCGGGAAATGGCGGCAATTGTGGCATACTCTTCGGGGTCGCCGTAGGGAGTGTCCTTGCCGTAGATGAGGTTAGTGAATTCGCGGATAAGAATATTGCTAGCGGTATCGTTACGGCGGGAAATGCCTGAACGGGCCTGGGTGAGCGCAAGCTCCACTTTGTCTTGGGCAAAGGCCGGTTGCGTTATGACTTCCTTGAAGAGCGTGAGTACATCATCGACGTTCTCTTTCAAGCAGCTAAAGCCAACGCTCCCGCGTTCCTCACCGATGGAAGCTTCGATGGAAGCAGCCATGCCTTCGAGTTTGGCGTTCAATTCATCGGAGTTGCGTTGCTTGGTGCCGCCGCTGCGAATGACCGAACCAGTAAGCACGGCCAGTCCTGCCTTGGCGGCGGGTTCCGCGAGCGAGCCAGTACGGACCATAAGAGTACCACCGATCAAGGGCAATTCGTGATTTTCGAGGAGCTTCACTTTCATCCCGTTGGGCAAGGTAAACTCGTCGATTTTGGGAAGCTCGACAGGGCGCAGAGGAGGAAAGGTGAGGGTTTTGTAAATCGGTTGGGAAGCAGTAGTAAGCGGAGCCTTCTTGGCGGGTTGCGCGCTGAGAAGGCTGGCCAGCAAGGAGGCCGTGAGGGTGATTTGCGTGAGCTTGTTCATGGTTTGAATACTCCTTGGGCTATTCGCTCTTGCCGGCGGGCTTGGCTTGCACCAGGGTGGCCACGGTGCGGGTTTTGGGGTTGAGGTATTTTTTGGCGGCGGCCATAACATCGTCGGCCGTTACCTTGTCAAGCTCATCGAGTTGCGTGAAGAGGAAACGCCAGTCACCGAAGAGACCTTTGGTGGTGGCCAGATTCTGTGCCATACCGGAATTGGAATCGAGGCTGCGGATCAATTGAGCGCGCAGTTGGGTCTTGACGCGCTTCAGGTCCGCTTCGGGGACCTTTTGGGTTTTCAGGCGATCGACGATGGCGTACATTTCCTTTTCGAGCTCTTCCGTGGTCTTACCCGCGTTGGGGACACCGAAGAGGATGAAGAGGTTGTCGCGCTTGGCGCCAGGGAAGCTATTGATGACCTGGGCGGCGAGGGCAATCTTCTTCTCTTGCACGAGCTCCTTATTGAAGTAGCTGGTGCGGCCCTGGCCGAGCAGGCCCGCCAGGACGTCGAAGAGCACATCGTCCTTGTGGAGACTATCGGGACGCTTATAGCCGGCGGCGAAGAGGGGTTGGGATTGCGCTTCGACACTGAGGCGCTTCTCGCCGAACTGCTCATTTTCCTTGGTGACCTGCCCGGTGGGCTTGGGTGCGGTAGGCCACTTCGCAAAGTACTTCTCGGCTAGGCGTTTCACATCGGCGGGATTCACGTCGCCAGCAATGCCGATGACGACATTGGTGGGAACGTAGTAGATTTTGCGAAAGGCCAACGCGTCGGCGAGGCGATAGCTCTCGATATCGGAGGGAACGCCCGCGGGGTGTGTGCGGTAGGGGCTAGTAGAGAAGGCGACGGTGAGCATTTCGTAGATGAGACGGCCGGTGGGATTCGACTCGACAGTCATGCGGAACTCTTCGCGAATGACGCCACGTTCGTTATAGAACTCGCGGAAGACGGGATTCAGGAAGCGGTCCGCTTCCAGAGCGAACCAGAGCTCGAGTTTGTTCGCGGGAAGGTTCATGATGTAGGCCGTCTCGTCGAGGCTGGTGAAGGCGTTCAGGCCAACGGCGCCGTTCTCTTCCAGCACCTTCGTGAAGCGTTCCTTGTCCACGAATCCGTTAGCCTTTTCGATGGCCTTCTTGAGAGCTTCGTCGAGAATCTTGATCTTGGCTTGGTCGGCTTGTAGGCCTTTGCCTCTCTCGGCGCTTAGCGCGTCGTAGGCGGCTTCGACTTCTGCCATCGCGGCTTTTTCCGCGGCGCTGTTCAAGGTGCCAATCGTACCCGTGCCTTTGAAGGCCATGTGTTCGAACATGTGCGCAAGGCCGGATTGGCCCTTGGGGTCGTCGGCGGAGCCAACGTTGACGCGGCTAAAGAAACTGACGACCGGGGCTTGGTGGCGTTCGTAAACGACGAAGGTGAGGCCGTTGGCGAGCTTGAATTCCGTGACTCGCTTTTCGATGTCGGCCAAGTTCTGGCCAAACAAGAGGGAGGGCACGAGCGCAAGGAGCGCAAGATAGTGCTTTTTCATAGGTTTTTTGGGGATTCCCGAATAATTTCAGTATCCCACGCTATCCTGGGCTTTCATGCTGGAGCATACCGCGCAAGTCCGAGTCCGCTATGCCGAGACGGATCAAATGGGGGTTGTGTATCACGCGAATTACGTGATCTGGATGGAGGTGGCGCGTGTGGAAGCGCTGCGCAGTGTGGGGTTGATCTACGCCGAGATGGAAGCGGCGGGATTCCTGGTAGCGGTGATCGGGGTGAATGTCGAGTACAAGGCAGCGGCGAAGTATGACGACTTGGTCGATGTAACGGCGCGAGTGACCGAGTTGCAGAGCCGGATGATGAAGTTGAGTTATGAAATCCGGCGGGCCAGTGACCAGACGCTGCTCGCATTGGGCGAAACGCGGCATATGTTTGTGACGCGGGAGTTGAAGCCGACCCGGCTTCCGGAGCACTATCGTGTGGCGTTTTTGGGCCAGCCTATTCACGAGCCTACTCGCTAGCCCGCTAGCGGGAGTGGAGATCGCGCAGCATTTTGCGGGGCGCAGTGGGTCGGCGTTGCTGTGGGACTTGGAGCGCGAAGTACAAGCGGGAGTATGGAATGCGCCGCGCGCGGAGATGGTGGAGTTCCAGCCGGGTTCGTTATTGAAGGCGTTTACGTTTGCGGCATGGCTGGAGAGTGGGAGCTTCGATGCGGCGCGCAAAGTGCAATGCACGGAAGGGGCCTTGGAGGCGGAGGCGGCGCTGGCTTATTCATGTAATGAATTCTTCGACGATGTAGCGAGGCGCCTGGGGCCAGAAGAGATGACGCGTGGATACGCGCGATTCGGCTTGCAGTATGGAAAGCCGAGTGTGAAGTTGCGCGAAATGCTGCCGGCGTGGCGGCGATTGGTGGCGCGGCACCGTGAGGCTCGCCTGGCGCCGTTGTTTCGCGGGTTGCGGAAGGCGGTGGAGTTTGGGACGGCGCGCTATGCGGGGTTGAAGAGTGTGGCGGTGGCTGGGAAAACGGGGACGATGCGGGATACGGCGTTGTTCGCAGGCTTTGCGCCCGCGGAGAAGCCGAAGTACCTCTTGCTGGTGCATTTGGATGGTGGGTCCGGTGGGGGCGATGCGGCACCGGTGGCGGGGAAGGTGTTTGGGCAATTGTTTCCGGCGTTGCGGTCGGCGTTTGACCCGAGCCGTGTGGAGATTGCGCTGTTCTGGCAGAACGCGCCGAAGCAGTTAAATCTGGCGCCGGGCAAGTATGCACAGGGGACGGAGATCATTACTGGGTTGACACGGATGCGCGCGCCGGGACCGATTGTGGTGTCGCGAGATGGGGATGGATACGCGGTGCGGGCAAGCGTGGCGTTGGAGGACTATGTGGAGGCAGTGTTGCATGGGGAGGCGGGGGGATTTCAGCATGTGGCTTCGCGCCAGGCGCAAGCAGTGGCGGCGCGCACTTATGCGGCAAGATTCCGCGGACGCCATGCCGAGGAGGGTTTCGATTTTTGCGACACGACGCATTGTCAGGATGCGCGATTTGTAATGCGTTCGCGGCCCGAATTAGTGGAGGCGGTGGAGGCGACGAGTGGCGAATTGCTTTGGAAGGCGGGGAAGCCGGTGGAGGCTTTTTATCATGCGGACTCGGGGGGGTGGTTGGAAGAGCCGACGCGTAAGGATGCCTGGTGGAAGACGGAAGGGAATGCACTTTGGGAGTGGCGCGTGAAGGCGGCGGATTTAGCTTCGGCTTTGCGATTGACGTTTGTTACGCAAGAGTTTCGCGTGATGCAGCGGGAGAAGAGCGGGCGGGTACGGGCGCTCGATGTGTTTGGGCATCCCGCGGAGGGCACGGCGTTTCGTACGGCGGTGGGCAGAACGATGGGATGGGAGAAGTTGCCGAGCCGGTTGTTTGAGGTAGCGCGCGAGGAGAAAATGCTGGTGTTTCGCGGGCGCGGGCGTGGGCATGGCATCGGCATGGCACAGACGAGCGCGGAGCGGATGGCGGCGGCGGGGAAGGATTATCGAGCGATCTTGAGTGAGTATTATCCGGGGGCGAAGGTTGGCGTGAGTGTTGCCGGGTTGGCTTGGCAAGTGCGACGTGAAGGCAAAGTGACGATGTATTCGACGCAGGCCGAGCGGGATGCGGCGTTGTTGGGTTTGGCGGCTCGAGAATTGGCGCGTTGGGAAAAGGAGCTGGGCATGAGCGTGGCGCCGAAGATTCGCGTGTATCCGAGCCGGGAGGCGTTTCGGGATGCGACGGGAATTACAGATCGTGTGCACGGGGCGACGCGGGGCTCGCTGCTGCGCCTGGTGACGGGAGCGAGTGCGGTGACCGTGCGGCACGAGTTGTTACATGCGTTGCTTGAGTCGAATACGCGGGTGCAGCATCCGATGTGGTTTCGGGAGGGGTTGGTGGAGGCGTTGAATGGGGAGAGCAGTGGGAGCGCGGAGAAAGCGAAAGCCCTGCTGCGAGAGCAGGGCTTGTCGAAAGTGTTGCAGTATTGGCGCGAAGGGTTGCCGCGCTAGGATTTTGTGAAGCGTTAGGACTTCGTGAAAACAGGGCTGCTGAGCGTGCCTGTCGCGTCGGCGAAAGATTCCACCGGGACGTTGAGGGCGCGGAGCATGCTGGTGTACATGTTGCCCAGACGGCTTTCGCCGCTGCGCCAGTATTGGCCGTGCTTCAGACCCATGTTGGCGCCGCCGGCGACCATGGTGGGAACGTTGCGCGGGTTGTGCGTGGTGCTGGCGCCGCTGCCGAAGAGGACGATGGTGTTGTCGATGAGCGCGCCTTCGCGGTCCTTGTATTCGTTGAGGCGGCCGAGGAAGTGGGCGATCTGCTGGCTAAGGAAGAGATCGTACTTCGCGAAGTTGAGCTGGCCTTCCTTGTCGGTGGCGTGGCTCAAGTTGTGGTGGGTCTTGGAGAGGCCTAGCTTGATCGGGAAGGTGTCGCTAATGCCCATGCCGTCTTCGCGATTCAACATGAAGGCGACTGAGCGCGTGATGTCGGCATCAAAGGCGAGAGCGATCAAGTCGAACATGTTGCGGTAGAACTCGGCGGGTTCGCCTTCGTTAGTGGCGTCGAGGTTGAGATGCGAGTAGTCCTGCTTCTTGAGCGGGATGTCGATCCACTTCTCGGAGGCGATGAGGCGGGACTCGACTTCGTTGAGAGAAGTCAGGTATTGGTCCATGCGTTCGCGGTCCGACTGGCCGAGCTGGCGGTCGAGGGACTTGGCACTTTGGGCGACGGCGTCGACGAGTTTGATGCGGCGCTGGAGGCGCTCGCGTTCGGCCTGGAGGTTTTCACGGTCGCCGCCGAAGAGGCGGTTGAAGACGCGGCGGGGGTTGTTCTCCGCAGGGATGGGGCGGCCTTCGAGACCGTAAGAGATTGTGCCCGTGCGGGAAAGGAAGCCGGTGCCGGCGTCTATCGAAAGGATAAGCGAAGGCTGGCGGCAGTATTGCTTGGTATGGAGCGCGACGACTTGATCGAGGCTGACGGTGTTGTAAGTGCCGGGCTTCGGGTTGTGGAGCGGCGCGCCGGTGAGCCACATGTCCGAACAAGTATGCGGATCCGCCTTGGGACCACTGGGGTGGTGCATACCGCCCATGAAGCTCAACTGTTTGCGGTATTTTTCGAGGGGCTTGGTGGAGTTACCGAAGACGAATTGGCCGTCTTTTTCAGCCGTGGGGAACCAGCTCCAGTCGTCGATGCCGTGCTCGGTCTTCGGCAGCGACATGCCGTTGGCGGTATAGATCGCGCAAAAGCGGCGAGGTAGTTTACTGGTGACTTCCGCGCCCATCGCGTCGAGTACGGGGAGAGCGAGGGCGGCGCCGCCGACGCCGCGGAGGAAGGCGCGACGGTCCAGCTTACGGCCTAATTTGAAAGAGGAGTTCATGGGAGCTTCGGTGTCTCTTTGCTTCAAATTCTACTACTTTTTGAGAAAAATTTCGCTGTTCACCACCAGATGAATCATGTCCTTCATCCGGTAGCCAAGCGGTTTCAGCTTGGCGCTTTCCTGCCGGAGCTGGTTGAGCTCGTAGAAGGTAAGCGTGCGGCCGTTGGCGTAGGTGGCGAGGTGCTTCAACACGCTGAAGGCGACTTGATCGACTCGATCTTCCGCCAGATAGCGTTTGAGATCCTGGACGCCGCCGACTTCAGTCTTATCCGGCAGGGTCGATTTCGCGTCCACGGTGTAGGTCTTCCAGCGGCCGCCGGCGTCGTACTCTTCGAGCGGAATGCCCCAGGGATCAATCTTGGTGTGGCATTGGAAGCAGCCGGTCTGGTTGCGATGTTGCTCTAGGCGCTGGCGGAGGGTGAGATTGGTTTCCTCTTCCTTGAGCGCCGGGACGTTGGGGGGCGGGTCCGCGGGAGGCTCGGCGATGATACGGCGAGCGAGCCAAGCGCCGCGCTTGATGGGATTCGATTCGCGACCGTCGGAGAGACCGGCCATGAGAGCGGCTTGGCCGAGGACACCGCCGAGGTCTCTGCGGTTGTGGGGGATGGCGATGAAGTCGAAGCCGCTTTCGGTTTTGGAGCCGAGGCCGTAGTAGTTGGCGACGGTTTCGTTGGCGACGATGAAGTCCGAGGCGACCAGGTTCTTGACGGGCAGATTCTCCCGGATGAGGTGGCGGACGAATTGGACTGGCTCGTGCTTGAGCTGAGCACGAGTATCGCGGGTGAGGTCGGGATAGCGTTTGCGGTCTGCTTCAAGCACGGCGAACTTATCGAGGGCCAGCCACTGGGCGGCGAATTCCTGGATGAAGTTGTTGAAGCGTGGGGTGGAGATCAGGCGTTCGATCTCAGCGTCGAGTTGGGCCTTCAACGTGCCGGCGGCAGCGAGGCTTTGGGTGCGGCGGTCCGGCGGGGCGTTGGTGAGGAAGTAGGAGAGCTTCGAGGAGAGCTCGTAATTGTCGAGAGCTTCGGGCGCGGGGCTGGCGCTCTTCTCAATCAGGAAAAGGAACTGCGGCGAGGTGAGGACGACTTGGAGAGCATCCTTCATGCTGCGGACGAAGTCCTTGCTGGTGGCGAAGGACTTGTCGAAGACGGCGACGATGGCGGCTTCCTCTTCCGGCTTGACGGGACGGCGGAAGGCGCGGCTCGCGAAGTTCTTCAGGATGTGGCGGGCGTAGGCAGGCTTATCGTCCTTGCGAGGGAAATCGATGAAGACGTTTTTGTGCGCGGGCGGCGGCCAGGATTCATAGAAGGGGCCTTCGAATTCGACACTGCGAATCAGGAGGCGAGGCATATCGCGGTTGTCCGTGTACTCATTGTGGATAGCGATTTCGCGGATGCCAGCAAGGTAATTGACGTTGTCCTTTTCGACATTGGGACTGGGATAGTTGGCGATGGCGCCTTCGAAAACGTATTTTTGCAGTTGGGTGTTGGTGACTTTTTGGAAAGTGCCGACCGGGGCGAAGGTGCTGCCACAATCGCGGCGGAGGCCGAGTTGGACGCCGAGCTTGGGGGCGCGCTTTTCGAATTGGGCGAAGCGTTGGGCCACTTCATTGGTAGCGGCGAGAGGCGTGAAGACGATCTGCTCCAGCTTGCGCACGCCGGTGCTTTGGGCTTCGATCTTGAGTGGACCCGAGGGGAAGCGCGCGACGAGGAAGGCGGGCTGTTGCAACGAGCCAGTGAACTCGCGGCCATTGAGAGTGAGCGTTAAATCGGGGATGCGCTCCGGTGGCGCTTTTACGAAGCTGCGGCCGGGCTCCAGAAGCGCTTGCAACTCGGCTTCTTCGATGGCGCGCTTGTAGAGGCGCACATCGGCCATTTGGCCATGGAGCACAGGCAGGTTGGGGCCGCGTCCGATTTGCAGGGGGAGCTTCAGGTTATCGACATTGATATTGCCGGTGAGACCCTTGGCGACGGGGTAACCGTTGACATAGATCTTGGTTTCCTGCGTGCCGCGGCGCACGATCACGGCGACGT
>VFQP010002603.1_pt1 | contig 19804 bp, 14 predicted proteins | sample 3512351 | NCBI WGS metagenome assembly VFQP01 (sample SAMN10412372, study PRJNA504923) | tailings metagenome | isolation source: Relicate 1 Philex TSF1 revegetated site | place: Philippines: Tuba, Benguet | collected 2017-08-29
GGAACCGGGAGAGCCGTTGTTTTGAATGTGAAAAACACAAAGACCGGAAAAGTTGTTGCTCAACAGAGTTACCGGGTAATGAATCTTCCTCCGCCGGTTCTCTTTTGGGGAAAATATGCGGATGGTTCAAAGATTACGCTGGATCAGGAAGAATTAAGCGCTGCTTATGATGATTCGGGCTTATTCGGAGATTCAAAATTCACAGTGCTTGTTTATGAGGTTTATATTGAAGGGTTTGATGGTGTTTTCAAAGTGGGGGGCAGCAAAATCACTCCTGAAATCATTGAAGGCGTGAAAAAGGCTCGTGCGTTAAAAGAAGGAAGGGAGATCGAAATAACTGTTGTTGCGAAGGTTTCCGGACGTGATGATATTCTTCGTAAAAAGACGGCAAGATTCTTTTATTGAATGAGTTTCAACTAAGAACCATTTTTGAAGATTTTCTATCTTTGCGCCATGATTCAAAGAATGAATGCAAATTGGTTCTTGTTGGGTTGCCTTTTTGTTCTTTTCAGTTGTGAAACAAAAATGAAGCTTAGCCAGGAAGAGAATACTCAAAAGGAAGCAGTACAATCTCCGTTTCCGACGTTCAATAAACTTCCAGAATCATTTGTTCCCCGTTATTACGACAGTATCAGCCAATTTTACCGGAACCGTATTGCCCCGGATTTCAACGGGATGTTTTTGGTGGCGAAAAACGGTGAAATCGTTTACGAGCGCTACAAAGGAATGGCGAATCATCAGTACAACCGGCGCATCGATAAACACACGCCTTTGCATGTGGCTTCCATTTCGAAAGTCGTTACGGCTGTGATCATCTGTAAACTGGCAGATTCCGGTGAGTTGATCCTGGATAAAGATATCCGTTCGTATTTGCCGGAAATCATGTACGAAGGAATTACAGTCAGAATGCTTTTGAATCACAGGAGTGGGATTCCGTATTACGGTTATTTTCCGTATTCAATCTGGCCTGCAAACAAAACGCTGACGAATCAGAAGATCATCCAGCTGTTGAATCAATACAAGATGCCTTTGTATTTCCCTCCGAATTCGCAATTCTCTTACTGCAATACCAATTATGCTTTGCTGGCTTTGATAGCGGAACGGGTTACTCACAAGAAATTTCCGGCCTTGGCGCAGGAAATGATCTTTGAACCTTTGGGAATGACGGATTCGTTTATCAACGATGGCTCGCAGAACTCAGACAGTTTATCCTTGTCTTACGATTCAAAGAACAGGGTAGAACCGTTTACCAACCTGGACGGAATTTACGGTGATAAAAACCTGTATACCACAGCAAGAGATTTGCTGAAACTCGATAAAGCGACTTATTCCGGGAACTTTCTCAGCGATTCGATCAAAAAGGAAATGTTTCGCGGATACAGTTATGAACGGGTAGGGAAGAGTAATTATGGTTTGGGTTATCGCTTGAGAGAAGATAAGGGGAAATCGACCTTGTTTTTTCATACCGGCTGGTGGCATGGAAGCACCGGATGTTATGCTTCGCTTCGCCAGGATACCATCTGCATGGTGATTATCTCAAATCATTACACCCGGAAAGTATTCGCCATTAATCGTTTGTCGACACTTTTCGGTGCTTATCCGTATGAACCTTTAATCGACACAAAAGAAAATTTTGTGCAGCCGCATGTGGCAAAAACGCATGTCAATGAGGCAGTAAACCGGAAACGAAAACAATGAGTAATTCAGCTTTATGTCATTGCTGCAGCGGGAAAAACTTTGAAAACTGCTGTGAACTGTTTTTGTCGGGGAAAGCACTTCCTGAAACAGCAGAACAATTGATGCGCTCGCGTTATTCGGCGTATGTGACTTTGAATGTTGCCTATATCCTGGAAACAACAGCTCCGAAATTCAGAAAATATTATTCTCCGAAATCCATTTTAGAATGGGCTGCAAACAGCACCTGGATCAGTTTGGAAATCGTTTCTTCAGAAGAGAAAAGGGTGAAATTCATTGCCACTTATCTGGACGATCAGCAGCAATTAACACGTCACAAAGAAGATTCCAAATTTGAAAAATCCGGCGGACGCTGGTATTTCCTGGATGGAAAAACCTTCGATTAATTCCTGTCGAAAAGTCTTGTACGAGAATTTTGGAGATTAACATGGAGCCTTATTTTGATCGCAAAGGCTTGACCCCAAAAATCAGTACTTAATTTTACTTACAAGAGCGACTTACTAGAAAGAACATAACATGTTTTTCCGAAATTGAAACAAAAATGGTCGTTGGTTGGCCATTTCAAAAATGGCCCTTACGCTGAAAATCGTAGTAAACAAGCAAGTGAAGCGAAAAAAAGCATTCGGTGTTTGAGTCCGTAGGACGAGTTTTGAATGCTTTCGCGTAATGCTGCGTAGTTTACAGATTTTCGAGTATAGGCCTAGCCTTTTTGCTTACTTTTTTGGCAATGAAAAAAGTAAGGGAATCAATAAATAGTGTAAGATGTGCCGTTTTTACATCAATCAATTCTTTTTAGAGCCCTATTGAAACAATTCCGTCAAAACTCTTCCTTTCCCGGTAGGAATGGAAAAATGAAGCATTTCAGAAATCGTTTTGCTGATATCCAATTGCTCGGCAGGCGTCTTGTATTCTACGTTTTTCTTGAAATCCGGACCCATTGCCAGTAAACTGATATGTCTGCAACCTTCACAACCATCGCCGTGGCTGATGTAGCCGTCTTTGTGTCCGTCCAAATGTCTTCCGTGATCGTTGGTGATCAGCAAAGTTGTTTTGTTTTTCAATTTCTCGTTCGACTGAATGAAATTCCAAAGCTGGAAAGCATAATCGTCGCATTTTTGAATGGAACTCAGGTACTTTTCCCATTCTTTGGAATGCGCGTAGGCATCTGCCGCCAGCAAATTAACAAGCATCAAATGCGGTGGTTTATCTGTTGAAAGCACTTCTTTTACCTTGTTGAATGTTTCCTGGTCTCCGGCATAGTCGGAGCTGTTTCCGTTTGGTCCGCAGTAAGTACAAGGTTTGTAAACGTTCCACCACTTTTTGTAATTGGTATTACCCAATACTTCCAGTTTTCCTTTGCTGGAAATCACCCATGCATCCGATTTCGGAACATTTTTTTCTTTCAGGTAATATTGGAACATGGACGGATATTTCGGAAGTTTCTTCCCGCTGTTGGAAATGCTCTGATATCTTCCGGTAATGATTGCCGTGTGGCCTGAAATAGTATAAGTAGGACCGTTGTTTCTGAAATTGCTCAAAAGAACACCTTCTCTTTTCAGTTCATTTCCCAGGTGAGGAATGTATTTGCAGGTCGTGTCACCGAACGTTTCCGTAAAACGCGGACCGTCGATAATCAGTACGATAACGTATTCCGTAAGGTATTTTTTTATCGGTGTGTCGGGAGATTTTTTGAAATCAAATGAACTGGTCACCAAAACTCCAATCGCAATAAATGCTGATAGTAACAATCTAGTCATGCTTCATTTTAAGTCTATAAAGTTACTTTTTTTAATCAAACAGCGGGCCATAGAATAAAATAGGAGAAATAAAATAAGTTGAGTTTTGTAACGTTTCGTAACTTTAGAATTCTATAATTCAGACTTCTGCTTATGATCATTTTTCTTTTGCAAACACACTTATTCTTACCTGCCTCTAAATTCCTGTTAAAGAGTAATCTGAGTTTCGGTGCTGTTTCTAAAATAGGCATGTATCATTGATGGAGCTATTACAACAATTTTACTTTAGACTAACTCGAAGGAAGTATTCGCATGTGAATTTCATTCCGGGAGAACAACTATTTCTTTAAATTATGAAGACGAAAAGAGTATTGATTATTGATGATGAAATTGATGCCAGACGCGTTATTTCCAAATACCTGGAACGCTATTTTCCCAATTTTCAGGTCTTGGGGGAAGCCGATTCTTACAAGTCGGCTGTTCAGCTGATCAACGAGACGGAAGCAGATTTGATTTTCATTGATATTAATTTGGGAGACGGTACCGGGTTTGATGTATTGGACGAAAGTGATGCTTTTGCAGCGCAGATCATCTTTACAACAGCTTTTGACCAATATGCCGTAAAAGCATTTCGCTACCAGGCTTTGGATTACCTGATGAAACCGATCGATTCGGAATTGTTTGTCGAAGCAGTGAACCAGGCACTTGATAAAGTAAGAGAACGCCGATCAATGAGTGTCGATCAGATCATGATTTCTTACGGAAACGGCGAGCGGAAAATTTCGATCCCGACAACCGACGGAATGTGCTTTGTTCGCCTGGATGCAATCATCTGTTTCGAAGCAGACAGCTCTTACTGCAAAGTCTTTTTAGAAGATTCGAAAGAAATATTGGTGTCGAAGCCTTTGAAATTCTTCGACGATAAATTGCGGTCAAATGTCAATTTTATCCGGCCGCACAAATCCTTCATCATCAATATGAAATATGTAGATGAATACCTGAAGGAAGAAGGCGGGTACATCAAATTGAAAAACGGATTAAAGATTCCGATTTCCCGCCAGAAGAAGGAAGATGTCATCCGGGATTTACAGACGCATTTTTTATAAAAAAAGGACGCGATACATCGGACTTGATGTCTTATACTCTCCGAAATAATGATAGGGCTTCTGATTTAGAAAATAATCCAAAATTCAGACTGAATATTCATTATGTGTTCTATGGTTCTATGTGGTTCATTTTATCACCTAGCATGCAGCAGGTCACATAGCTTTTGAATGTTTATGTCGCTTGGTGAGTTTTCTACATTGTTACCGGATTCTATTACATTTGCGGGCGAAATAAATCTAACGCCTTTTGAGCTTGATTAAGGATATTTTATGCGGACTCTTTTTGGTCGGAATCGCATTAGCGGGATTCACACAAACTAACCATATTTCCTGGGAATATAACTACGATCATTTTGGAATAAAAAATGGTTTGCCAAGTTCTGAAACCTACCAGGTTTACCAGGATAAATCAGGGTTGTTGTGGATTCTGACCGATCACGGCGTAGTGAAGTACGACGGATTTGAATTTCAAAAATATACTACCGAGAACGGGCTGTGTGACAATGTCAATTTCAGGGTAACTGAAGATGAAAACGGTGGAGTTTGGTTCGTCGGATTTAACGGTTTGCTAAGTGTTTTTAAAGATGGGAAAATGCAGGCGTATAAATACAATCACATACTCCGGAAAGCCGTTCCCATTAGTAGTAACACTAACATTTCAATTCACGTAAATAAAGATAATTCTGTTGTTTATTGTGTGTTCAGGAAGAAGATCATTTCAGTTAGTAAAGATGGAAAGGTCAAAGACCTTGGTAAGGGATTAGTCAATATCGGGTGTTTTTTTGAATTCGGAAATGATATCCTATGCTTACAGGAACAAACGCATGGCGGAATTATAGCTAACTATTATTTTCGGAACAATAAGCTGGTTTTTGCCGGAAATTTATTGCTTTCCGGTACAACAAGACTAAAGAAGCATAAAAATTATTGCTTTGTACAGTCCGGGTATCAACTGTATTTAAATGACCGGGAAAAGTTTAAACCGCTTGTGGCGGATCGCCAGGTTATTTCATTGGATTCGGACGAGCAGTTTTTATATGTGGGGATGTATAAAAACGGGATGAATAAATACCGGTTTGATCCGAAAACAAAAGAATTTGTTTTGGTTCGGCATTATTTACCCGGTTATTCTGTCACTTCAGCCCATAAAGATTCGAATGGGACTCTATGGATGACCACGTTGGAAAAAGGTCTTTTTGCCGTTTATGATGAAGCATTTAAACAATTAGCCATTAATGGAAAAAACCTGTCGGAAGAAGTTCGTTTTATTAACGGGAATAAGCAAAAAGTAGTCATTACCCATTACGTGGGGAAATGGCAGCAGTTGTATCCGCCGTTTTTGTGTAAGGATGCGGGGAAGATTGTTATTAGGTATAATTTGCTGCCGGCAGGAGATGGGTTTTTCTTTCGCAAAGGGGTTGTTGATTGGAGTGATTGGAAAGATGTGGACGCAACCTGTATTGGAAACCCTGTTTACGCAAATGATTCGTGTGTTTTTGGAATCGTAAGCGATCTGGAGCATATTGTGAAAATGACCAAATCATCCCAGATAATTTATAAAATCCCGCCAATTCAATCTTCAAAGTTGATCGGCTCCTTTCTTTCGTTTTATTTCGTTTCGGATAAAAAAATATTTATTCTTTTTCATGAAGGTATTTTTGTTTTTGATGTGGAAGGTCTAAACATCCGGAATAATTACAGAGCTGTTTTAAGAAAAAGAATTCGTGAGATAAAGTATAACAAGGTTTGGGGATTGATTGCCTGTTCAAACTCCGAAGGACTCTTTCAAATTAATATGGAAGAGGAGAAGTATGTGAGGTTTGCCCCCGGAATAAATATCGGTACACAAATTTCGGGTGTTTTTTTTGATGAAAAGAACCAGCTCTGGATTGCGAGTGAAAAAGGAATTTTTGTTTTGGTAAAGAAAGATGGAAAAATCAGTGTGAAATCTTTCCTGAACAAGAAGTTGTTGTCGAGTTCCGAAATCATGAGTTTGTATGCTTACAAGGATGTACTTTACCTGGCGACTAAATTCGGGGTTCAAAAGATAAACTTCCGGGAGCTCAAAAAAGAAAAATTTGACTGCCCGCTTTCCGTTTTTTCGATCAAGGCATTTGCCAGGAATAAAGAGATCCTGGAAGATAAAGTATTTCCGGCAAATACGGACCTGATTAAAATCCGCCTTTTAAATAAGTACTTGAGCAAGTACAAAATTTACAGGTATCGTTTCGGAAAAGATCAAACCTGGATCAAGTCGGATAAAGGGGAAATCATTCTCAATAATCCGTCAGATGGGAAATACGATCTGGAGATTTCGTATTTAAACAATTTTGATTCCTGGACAAAGCCGGTTAAAATTGCTGGTTTTGAAGTGGTCAAAAACATTTTTCTTCGTTGGTATTTTTTAGTGCTCTATGCGCTGCTTGTGATCTTTTTGTTTTCGATCATTTTAAAACTATCCATTCGATACGTCAATAAAAAGAATTACATCCTGAACCGGATGATTGAACTGGAACAGATGGCCTTATCGGCACAAATGAATCCGCATTTTATCTTCAATTCATTGAATTCGATTCATAGTTTTTTATTGTTTGAAGAAAATGAAAATGCGGAAAAATACCTGATTCGATTTTCCAAATTAATCCGGCAAATCTTGGGGAATTCCAGGAAGCAATACATCACTTTGGAAGAAGAGTGTGAAATGTTGAAGAATTACATTCTCCTCGAACAGATGCGCTTTAAAAGTACGTTTACCTTCAACATAGATTGTGATTTGAAACAATTACCCGTACATCCGTTTATTCCCCCAATGCTGATTCAGCCTTATATCGAGAATGCAATTATTCATGGATTGAACAAGCGGGGAGAAGGCGGAGAGTTATTCCTGAAGTTTTATGTAGAAGACAAGTTTTTAAAAGTCCTGGTACAGGATAACGGAATCGGGTATTCAGCATCTATGAAAAGTCAACGGGATACCGGACATAAATCCTATGGAACACAGATCACGGAAGAACGCATGAAATCCTTAAAGGGAAAAAATAAGGAAGAATATAGCGTTACGGTCGGTAATATGGACGCATCGAACACTGAATTTCCGGGAACCAGGGTGATTTTAACCATCCCAACCGAGGTGAATTGAGAATCAAGGCAAATTCTTTACTTTTGAATTTTGCATTTTCAATTCTCCATTGATTTACCCGTGCATCGTTTCCGATTTCCCGTATTTATCCATTAAAGAAGCTTCGTATTCCAGGAATTTTTTCCAGCGCGCATCCACATCGATTCCGTCTCCGTATTTGCGGGCAAAATTCAGGAACGTAATGTAATGACGAGCTTCGCTTTCCATCAAACTGCGGTAAAAAACACGCAGGTCTTCGTCGTTGATTTCCTCCGAAAGAATTTTGAAACGCTCACAACTTCTGGCTTCGATCATCGCGGCAAACAATAACTGGTTCACCATGTGCGATTTTTTCGGGTTCCCGGAGTGAGTGACTTTCAGGAAGTCCAGCAAATCGTGAACGTAGGGATCTTTGCGTTCGAATCCAAGCTGATAACCGCGCTCCAGGATTTTGTCGTGCACCATTCCGAAATGCTCCATTTCTTCCTGGCAAATTTCAATCATGGATTTCACCATGTCCGGGTATTGCGGATACTGAACAATAATGGAAATGGCATTACTCGCTGCTTTTTGTTCGCAGAAGGCATGATCCGTCAATATTTCCTCGATGTTCTTTTCTACAATATTCACCCAGCGTGGGTCGGTTGGTAGTTTTAAACCTAACATAATTGAAATTTTACGGCAAATTTCGTTATTTCTTGAATTCAAATCCTAGTTTTGTTAGAATAATATCGAAAATATGAGATTCTCAATACTTCTGATTTCAGTTTGTTTCGGACTGTTTTCAAATCAATCGTTTTCGCAGAAAGATGCGCCCAAAGTGGTAGTCGGAATAGTCGTTGACCAAATGTGCTACGATTACCTGTATCGTTTTTATCCGCAATTCGGGAAAGACGGTTTCAAACGTTTGATGGACAAAGGAACTCATTTCAGAAATGTGACTTACAATTATGTTCCGACCTATACAGGTCCGGGGCACGCTTCGATTTACACGGGAAGTACTCCGAGCAACCACGGAATTGTAGCGAACGAATGGCATCACCGCGCTTTCGGAAGAGAAGTGAACTGCGTGGAAGATACAACGGTTTCTACGGTTGGTTCTGCCAGTACATACGGAAAACGTTCTCCTTATTTCCTGCGCTCAAATACCATTACGGACCAATTGAAACTGACTTATCCGACTTCCAGGGTAATTGGTGTTTCGATTAAGGATCGCAGCGCTATTTTACCAGCCGGACATTTATCCGACGGTTCTTATTGGTATGATTATGTGACCGGAAACTTCATTACATCGACCTTTTATAAAACCGAATTGCCGGCATGGGTGAATCGCTTCAACGACCGGAAACTGGTTTCGGCTTATGTCAATCAGCCTTGGAATCTGTTGAAAGATTCGGCTTGTTACACGTATATCAAACAAGACAATTCTCCTTATGAAGGATTGGTAGGTGGAAAGACAAGTCCGGTTTTCCCGTATGATTTCAGTCAATCAACTCCTGCAGATCAATTGAACTTGTTTACGATCATGCCGGCGGCAAATACCTTTCTGACAGATTTTGCCATCCAAGCTTTGACGGATGAAAAGCTGGGGACACATCCGACAACGGATTTCCTGACGATCAGTTATTCTACTCCGGATATTGCCGGGCACACATTCGGCCCGTATTCATTGGAAATGGAAGATATGTACTTCCGGTTGGACCAGGAATTGGCCCGTTTGTTCCAGGCTTTGGACAAGCAAATCGGGAAGGGGCAGTATGTGGTTTTCCTGACGGCGGATCATGCAGTAGTTCCGGTTCCGCAGTTTTTAGCTGATCATAAACTGCCGGGCGGATATTTGTTCCTGAAGGATAAAACAGACAGCTTGCGTGCAAAATGCGTGGCGAAATTCGGGAAAGATTACCTCAAAACGATTGAAAACGATAATGTGTACCTGGTTGATGCAGTTTTGGGAACCGAAACGGAAACACAGGTTGTGGCTTTTTTCAAACAGGAAATTTCCAAATGGCCGGAAGTGAAACAGGCCTATACGAAAGAAGAACTGCAATCCAAAACAGCTGAAAACTGGCAGCAAATGGTTGCTTCAGGTTATGATAAAGAACGAAGCGGGGAATTGATCTTTATTCTTCAGCCGGGATATTTGCCGAAAACTTCGGATACTCCGGGTTCGCACAAAGGAACAAGTCACGGTTCCGCATTCAATTATGACACGCATGTTCCGGTATTGTTTTACGGAAAGGAAATTCTTCCGCAAGATGTATTCACTCCGTATGAAATTGTCGACATCACGGCAACGCTGGTTCATATACTCGATGTTCAGCGCCCGAATACAGCGGTTGGAAAACCAATGGTGGAATTATTTAAGAAGAAGTAGATTGAGTGGAGTCGAAACCTACTTTAATGGATTTGCCTTGTAAAAGACTCTTTTTTAGTTGACTGAGCAGAGTCGAATGCAACCCTTTGAGCAAAGCGAAGCCTGCTTTTTATATTTTTTCATGAAAAAAATCACTGAACGCTTGCAGGAATTGAAATAATCACTAATTTTGTGCACCCAAAAGGAAAGGATTGAACGAAATCCTGGAAAATTTGAAATAAAATTATAATATGCGGATGTAGTGATCCTGATGACTATCGGGATGGCAGAGACGCTTGGAAATTCAACGGAGTTTCTGAAAAATGAAATAGATTATTTTAGGTCTTTGCACTTCAATATATGCCGACGTGGTGAAATTGGTAGACACGCTAGACTTAGGATCTAGTGCCGAGAGGTGTGCGGGTTCGAGTCCCTCCATCCGCACTTCAGATGGTCTCGTTGTTAATCAATGAAGACCATTTTTTGTTTATACAAATTAAGAATTAAAAGAAAACGGAATGAACGTAACACGTCAAGAAGTTAATGCGGAAACAGCGCTTTTAACAGTGCAGGTTTCACCGGCAGATTACCAGGGAAAAGTGACTGCTTCTTTAGATAAATACCGTAAGCAAGCGAAAATTCCGGGATTCCGTCCGGGAAAAGTTCCGATGGCTTTGGTACAAAAGCAATACGGAAAAGCAGTGTTGGCTGAAGAAATGAATAAATTGGTTTCTGATGCTTTATACGCTTATGTTCAGGAAAATAAATTGGAAATTCTTGGAAACCCGATCCCGAAAGAAGGAACGGATGTAAAAGGAGATTTCGATAACCCGGGGGATTTTGAATTCGTTTACGAAATCGGGTATTCTCCGGCAATCGACTTGAAATTGACTTCCAAAAACAAATACGATTACGTTCAGGTAAAAATCGATGATAAATTAGTTGATCAGCAAATCGACGATTTACGTCGCCGTTACGGAAAAATGTCTTCTGCTGAAGAAGTGAACGATACGGACATGATTTTGGCTCAATTCGTTGAGTTGAATGAAGACGGATCGATCAAAGAAGGTGGAATCATGCATTCTTCAACAACTTCCATGGAGTTTGTTGAAGATAAGAAAGTGAAAAAATCATTGGTTGGTAAAAAAGTAGGAGATAAAGTAACTGTTTCTGCTACTGCAATTACCCGTGGTGACAGCGATAAAGCGGCAATGCTTGGAATTAAGCCGGAAGAATTGGCAAACCATTCAGATTCTTACCAAATGACGATCAATGACATCAAGCGTATGGAATTGGCGGAATTGAACCAGGATTTGTTTAACAAATTATTTGGTGAAGGTGCTGTTTCTTCTGAAAAAGAATTGCGTGAGCGCATTGCAAGCGATTTGACTCAGATGTTCGCAAATGATTCTGACCGTTTGTTGACACGTGAAGTTTACCGTGATTTGGTTGAAAATACACCGGTAAATCTTCCGAATGATTTCCTGAAGCGCTGGATTCAATTGTCAAACGAGAAACCGATTACAATCGAGCAAATCGAAGCAGATTATGACAATTACGCGAAAGATTTGAAATGGCAGTTGATTCAAGGTCATATCTTCAAGGCAAATGACATTAAACTGGACAATGCGGAAGTAATTGAGTTTACAAAAGGATTGATCGCAAATCAGTATGCACAATACGGAATTCCTGCTCCTGAGGATGCAGAATTGACGAAACAAGCTGCCGGAGCTTTGCAAAACCGCGAAGAGGCAAATCGTATTTACGACATGCTTGCTGAAGCAAAATTGACAGAATACTTTAAGAATACAGTGAAATTGAACTCAAAAGAAGTTTCTTACGATGAGTTTGTTGAAATGGCTTCGAAATAAGAAAATACGTTACTAGTTGATAAAAGAGAAGGGAGGCATTAACCTCCCTTTTTTATTTTTGACCGCCCGGTTTGCCATTTGGCAAACTAGCAAATTGGCCAATTTGAATTTCAGGATTAATTCCCGATCAGAATTCCATAACTAGAGGAATTCATTAACTTCGTTTCCTCGAATTTTTCATTCATGAACAATACTTTAGCTCCCTGGCTTGTTGCCACTGTCCTGATCGGATATTTCGGGTTACTGATTCTGATGGCTTACCTGACTTCAAGAAAAGCAGATACCGATTCATTTTTTACCGGAAACAGGCAAAGCCCTTGGTACCTCGTTGCGTTCGGAATGATCGGAACATCACTTTCCGGTGTGACATTCATCTCCGTTCCCGGAAAGGTCTTCTCGGAAGGAATGGCTTATTTCCAGATTGTGTTGGGATATGTCTTAGGGTATATAGTTATTGCCCAAATCCTGATGCCTCTTTATTATCGGTTGAATGTGACATCCATCTACGAATACCTGAACAAACGTTTCGGAATTGTCAGTTATAAAACCGGGGCTGCATTTTTCATTCTTTCCAGGACATTGGGGTCGGCAACCCGGCTTTATTTGGCAACGGAAGTTCTTCAGATGTTCCTGTTTGAAGACCTGGGAGTTCCGTATTGGGTGACAACTGTAACAACGATTGTTTTGATTTGGGTATATACTTTCAAGGGCGGAGTGCGTACCATCGTTTACACAGATGCGTTTCAAACCATTTTCCTGGTTTCGTCCGTGGTTATTTGTACGATTATTATTGCACAAACATTAGGCGTTGATTTCTCCGGATTGTACGATAAAATCACCTCATCTTCTACGAAAAACGGTTATTCAATGTCGCGCATTTTCTTCTTCGACGACCCGAATTCCCCGCTTTATTTCTACAAGCAATTCTTCGGAGGGATGTTCCTTGCTATTGCGATGACCGGTTTGGACCAGGATTTAATGCAGAAAAACCTGACCTGTAAATCAATCGGAGATGCCAAGAAGAACATGTATTCGTTCACGACAATCCTGGTGATTACGAACTTCCTGTTCCTATTGCTTGGAGGAGCTTTGTATGTGTATATTCAATCAACCGGACTGGAAGTTCCGGCAAATACCGATCACACGTTCCCGACTTTGGCACTGAACAATTTCGGTTCCATAGCCGGCATTTTCTTCCTGCTCGGAATTACAGCTTCTTCGTATGCTTCTGCCGACAGTGCTTTGACTGCACTTACCACCGGGTTCTGTATTGACTTCCTGAATTTCAACCGGCGGGAAGAACAGGAGAAAAAGCGCTACAAATTGATTGTTCACATCGGGTTTTCATTGTTGTTCCTGCTGATTATTCTCCTGACAAACTGGTACGTGGACTCGACTCCCGGAACGGATTTGATCGGTCTGATTCTGAAACTGGCAGGTTATACTTACGGACCATTACTCGGTTTGTTCACACTGGGAATTTTCACCAAACGCGTTTTGAAAGAGAACCTGGTTCCCGTTGTTTGTGTATTAATTCCGGCAATCTGTTTCTTCATCAGCAAGTATTCGCAGGCAATGACCGGTGGAGTTTTGCAGGAGAACGGAACCTACCTGGGAGGTTATATTTTCGGGAATGAACTCTTGATTTTGAATGGATTGTTGACATTTATCGGACTTTGGCTGATCTCTAAACCGGGGAAATCGGTGGCTGCAGCATAATATCTGAGCGTATAAAACGTTCCTGAGTCTATGAGTACAAAACCAAAAGCCTTATTGTTTGACCTGAATGGTACAATGATCGATGACATGGGATTCCATCTCGAAGTATGGAACCGGATTTTAAATGACGATCTGAAAGCAGGTTTAACCCGCGATGAGGTAAAACAGCAGATGTTCGGAAAGAATAATGAATTGCTGGACCGCGTTTTCGGAAAAGGGGCTTTTAACGAAGAGCAGGTAAAAGAAATTTCCAAAAAGAAGGAGGAATTGTACCAGGAACTGTATCGGCCGGAATTAAAATTGATTCCGGGACTGGAAAATTTGCTTGAAAAGGCCTTTCGCGAAAGTGTTTCAATGGCAATCGGGTCGGCGGCACTTCCTTTCAATATTGGTTTTGTGATCGATAATTTATTGATTCGCCATTACTTCAAAACCATTGTAAGTGCAGATGATGTACTGGAAAGCAAGCCAAATCCGGAAGTGTTTTTAAAAGCGGCTCAGCAATTGGGAATTGCCCCGGAAGATTGCATCGTATTCGAAGATGTTCCGAAAGGAGCGGAAGCAGCCTTGAATGCCGGAATGAAAGTTATTATTGTGACCACCACGCATGCTCCGGAAGAGTTTGAGAATTACCCGAATGTATTGTATTTCATCTCTGATTACAACGACCCGCGATTGATTGATTTGTTTTAATAAATTACAATTTGGCATTCGTAATTCGCAATTCATAATTGAGATTTCCGTATCTTCACTTAACAAATAGAAATCCGATGAACATCATTCTTCACGATAACGAATTGCACTTGCGTTTTGCACCATTAACACTTACAAGACCTATCGGTGACTTACGGGTAGGAATTCTGACCAATAAGGAACGATGGGAAAAGTGGATTCCGGAAGCGGTGGTGTCCTTTCAAACGGAAAAGTATATTTCGAAGAAATTCCCGAGAATTTCCGGAGACCTGGAAGTGGAAGTCAATGCGGCGATTATTCCGAATGAAGCGATTGCAGCTGCGATTTTACACCTGGAAGACAACCAGGTCCTGGTATCTGAAAACACCTGGATTGCACGAAGAGGAACTGCTTCCGAGCGGGTGAAATGGTCCGAACAGCATCCGTTGGAGTTGAAACAACGCTGGGATATCTTTCAAATGAATGATGAAGTCCTGGTTGCCGACTATTTTTTACTCACAGGCGGAAGAGAATCGCAGCATATTTCTGCGTCCAATACGATTATCGGAGATCCCTCATTAATTTTTATTGAAGCAGGAGCATCTGTTGAAGGCTCGTTCCTGAATACGACTTCCGGACCAATCTATATTGACAAAGAAGCTGAAATTATGGAAGGTTCCATGATCCGCGGCCCCTTTTCTTTAGGTGAGCATGCTGTTGTGAAAATGGGAGCAAAAATTTACGGGGCAACTACTATCGGGCCGTACTGTAAAGTGGGCGGTGAAATTTCCAATTGCGTTTTCCAGGCTTATTCGAATAAAGGACACGATGGTTTCCTTGGAAATTCAGTCGTAGGTGAATGGTGTAATTTTGGAGCAGATTCCAATACTTCCAACCTGAAAAATAACTATTCCATGATTCGTTCCTGGTCGTATGAAGAAGGAAGGGAAGTTGAAACCGGGTTGCAATTTATGGGCGTTTGTATGGGCGATCACAGTAAATGTGCCATCAACACGATGTTCAATACCGCGACTGTTGTAGGAGTTTCCTGCAATGTATTCGGCGGCGAATTTCCGAAGAAATTCATTCCTTCTTTTTCGTGGGGAGCGGTTAACGGAACAGAATTATTTGAACTTAAAAAAGCCAAGGAAGCTGCCAATGCCATGATGAACAGGCGCGGACTGGAATTGACTGAAGGTGATCACTATATGTTTGATTATCTGGCAAAACACGGAGGGTAACTCTAAATTTTCTTTTTAACAGACTTGTTTTTTTAGTTAAAGATTTTAAACCGACAGGAGAATAAATAGTTGGTGCGTTTCAGGAAAGAGGGGAAATTACTCTCGAAGCTTTCGCTAGATTAGGTGTTGTTCATTTGAACAAATAGAGTGTTTAACGCCTAATACAATTACACTATGAAAAATCTATTTACCTTTCTAATCTTACTGATTAGCAGCTCTGCCTTTTCGCAATTCAGCAGAACGTTCTTACATGGCACTGCGAATTATCCCACCGCCGCCTTCACGAATTACAGCTATTACGATGCACAAAATAAGGTCAACCTGACAAGTCTAACCGGCATCGGACAGAACCAGGTTCGCATGGTTAATGAACGGATTTCTTCCCTGGGAGATGTAGAGGCATTTGATTCTTACAATTACCCGGTTGATTTTCCGGTAAATCCTCAGCAAAATATATTGTTGACAGTTATTGAACAGGGGACGGAACGGTATTACGTTTTTGGAGCCGGAGGATCCACTTCTTTGAAATTGATCTGGTTGAAGGTCAATAAAACTACAGGATCTTTGATCAGCGCACTTACAAGTACCAATGACTACAGACTGTCTTATTTTGAACCGAAATTGATCGGAAATGAGTTGGTTACCTATGCAGTAAAAAGTACAGGATCATTGGTTCGTATTGCATTGAATACGGGAAGCTTTACTGTTCCGGCAGAAGAAGTGGTGAGTACTTCTATTACATCCTCAACCAGTTTTGGAAATGTCAATTTGGGGTTTAAAAGCGGAAACCTGTTTGTAGTAAACGGATCGGAGAAAATTGTATGGAGCGGAGGCGTGAGTTCTGCAATCATTTTTACCCGGACTGCTGCAAATGTATATGCCTCTCAAAATACCGGGATTTCCACGAATCGCTCTGTGAGTTCTTTTTTGATTAACCCGACAACCATTGGAGTGAGTAACGGAACGGCTATTGAACATTACAACGCAGCAGGAACAATGACCAATAGCGGTACTTTTCCCAGTCCGGCCAATACGAATACCGGCCAGGTCGAATATCGAAATAACCGCTACCAGGTATATTACCGGTACACAGCTTCCGACAAAGGAGTCTTTTTTGTAACAAACCAGGCTTTCCAGGTGCTGGATTCTTTGACGACGAAGGTGTTCATCTATCATATTTTCAAGACTCCGAACAACTGGTTGCTGGTAGGATCGGATCCGAGTACAAAAGGAATTTCTTTGGATTTGAATGGAAACCAGAATATAGGGAGAATAGCTTATTGTGAAACATACGCTACAGTACCGGTCCTGAAATATGATGAGTACGCAACCGACTTTAAAGCCGGGCAATACTTCGATGCAACTATCGGTTTGGGGACAAAAGTGATTACAACTCCTTATAGTACATCCGGTTCTTACTACAAAGGAATTCCTGCCTGTTATAATTTAAATGAACATTTCGTAGGGTTTACGAATTCCGGAGATACTATTTCAAATGCAGGCTCCAGCTACATAGATCAATACGATGAACTTCCCGGTCCATATACGGCAAGTGCTTTGTATGATGGAGTAGTGGAGGCAAAATACAATCGTCCGTATCATGTGAGTTTGCAGATGATACAAGATCATATTGATTCTGTACAATCCGGTTCTTCAAACTATGTTCCGACCTGGGAAATCAGAAACTGGCCGGCACACGGAAATACGGCTTTGGGTCAGGCACCGGATCTGGCACCGTTTACAGACGTCAATTCAAACGGACTTTATGAACCGCTTTTGGGAGAGTATCCGGCCATTTACGGAAACGATTGTGTTTTCAGTATCACACATTACAGAAATAACGGGAACGTCAATAAAGCACTTGAGTTTCATAGTTATGTATACACACAGGCTTGCGATTCAGCAGAAACATTTGACAATGTGTTGATGCGTAAGGTGTTGGTGTATTCCCGCGGTTCGGTCATCGATTCTTTGTTCTTCGGAGGCCGTTTTGACGGCGATTTGGGAAATTTTACGGATGATTATATTGGAACGAATGTAGATTTGGGTATGGTGTATAATTACAATGGGGACTTGTTCGATGAAGCTTACTCTGGACGTCTTGGTTTTAATGATACACTTGCTGCACAAGGACTCATGATTTTAAAAGGAATTAAACAGGCAAATGACGGACTTGATAACGGAATTGGAATTTTGCCCGGAGAATCCGTGAACGGTTATGGTTTCAATGATGGAATTGTAGACAACGAATATGGAGGTTTATATGCCGCAACTGCATTCAGCGGAGTAAATGCACCGGCTCAGTTATCCGATCCGACAACAGGAATGCAGTGGTACAATATGCTGAACGGGTATTTCCGTTTCGGAGAAACAATGTATTACGGAGGAAGCGGATATCCGGGTGGACCTGGTGTTACTACGATTCCTGCCAGGTTTATGTATTCAGGTTCTGAAGACATACATTACTTCGGAACAGGAGGTGTCAATCCCGGTTTCAGCTGGTCGGAATTTGAGCCTGCAGGAACGGGCTCCATTGCAAATCCAATGGGAGATCGCCGTGGAGGATATTCTTTTGGTAAAACGTCTTTAGGAAGCGGCGAATTTATCGAATTGGATTACGCCTATGTATTCAAAAGACAAACGACTAAAACCGTTGCTTTGATACATCCGGTAAAGGATTTGTTTACGAAAGCAAGTGCCGTTCGCAGTGCCTTTTTGAGTAACCAGGGACCTTGTGGAATCAATTTCAACCCGATTCCGGAGGATTTAGGTGTGGACGAAACAGAAAAGGCTTCTGCATTCGGAGTTTACCCGAATCCTACAAACGGAGTCGTACGCATTTCCAATGTTTCGGATGCAGGGGGAAATATCCTGGTATTTGATGTCAATGGAAAACTGGTAAAAGCAGTGACGAATTATCAATCATTGCAACCGCTTGATCTGAGCGGGTTGGAAGGACAGTTCTTTATCCTGAAAATCAGTGATGATCAAAAAACCGAACAAAGAAGAGTATTGATGCTGTCATCAAACTAATTGTTCGGGTTACATGTTTATAAACAAGAAAAGCGCAGAACTACGGTTCTGCGCTTTTTGTTGCAGGTTATTGGTGTTAATTTCCTCCGTGCTGCGAACAAAGTCCGTTTTGACTTTTGGTCATGCGTTTGCAACGGGTGTTTGATTGAGTTGATGCAGAACACTGTACGGATACAATTTCTTTTGATTCTGCGTTTGTGTCAGTGGTCTTTCCCCACGACCAGCAATTGATGCAGACGGTTTGTTCAATGATTGTTTCCTCGCTATCCGGAAGTCGCGGAAAGAAATCAATACCGGTGAATGCTTCCACGCTGTCAATTGATACGGCAAAGGTTTGAAGCTCTTTTTGAGATGAGGTATTCGGTATAATGAACCCGATTCCTTTGACATCCGGTTGGGAATAATCCAAAATGACTTTGTAATAATATTCCGGTACGGAAACTTCATTCGGCCCGATTGTTTTCAAACCTGCCGTTAGTACCGGTCCCGTTACGATATAAATGTCTTTGTTTTCGATGGCCCAGTTCCGGACCAACTCTTCTGCTTTCTTCCAGATTCCGCGGTTAAATCCCGGCTCCTGAGGGCTCATGTTACTGTAATAGAAACTTTCTGCAATCGTTGCTTCAGACCAGCCCATATCTGCTGCCGGTGCAAGGTGTCCGCGGTCATACCCCGATTTTTCGTAATCTTTATCGGTAGCAGAGCCGGTTGTAACCAACGGATCAACGAGAAACTTATCAGTTCGTTCGTAGATATTGTTGGTTCGTTCTTCTGTCAGTTCGTAAGCAATCCAGTTTGCCTGCTCATGAGCTTCATTGTAGACAAATGAATAGGCAGTATGCCTGAGAACTTGCTCATCCAACGCAACTTTAGGAATTTCCAGGTCAGTGATACCAGCCGGAATCGCTGGCTGAATGTTTGAACTGTCTGAATGCCCTGCCAGGGAATTCACGTGAGTCCATACAATTTTTCCGTCGTGGTTTCTTTTTTGCTGCGTAAAAGCCTGACAGGACTGGAAGAAAAAAACAGCCAAAAGGATCGCGGATATTCTCATAGGTGCAATTTGAACATGCTGCAAACCTAAGAATCTAAAACGGCTTAATCAACCGTATTTCCCACAATTGTAGTGATTCGGGAAACCGTAATTCAGACTTCCAGTTCATATAATTTCTTCGAAATCCGGACCCTTAATTCCTTTGCTACCTGGTAAATCAAAGAATAAGGTCCACGGATAATGTGCCTGATTTTCGGTTTGTTGCA